>Ga0209391_10001599_pt1 | contig 11755 bp, 10 predicted proteins | sample PPLLak3March2015_FD_187246 | JGI IMG/M metagenome (GOLD analysis project Ga0209391, IMG submission 187246) | Freshwater sediment microbial communities from Prairie Pothole Lake near Jamestown, North Dakota, USA - PPLs Lake P7 Core (1) Depth... | ecosystem: Environmental > Aquatic > Freshwater >... | reverse complement strand
CCGAGCAACGGTGCGACTTGGGCACGGGCCCGCGCGACCGCATCCTGCGCCGCCCGGCCGTAAGCATGACCGCTGGAGGGATTGCCGAAATGCTCACGCAGGTACGGAAGCATTGCGTCCACGACCTCCGGCAGCACGGGTGTCGTGGCGTTGTGGTCGAGGTAGATCGGCCGTTCGGCTGCCATGACTCAGAACACCAGCGTCTTGTCCGCCCATGCGGTCCAGTCGGTCAGCTGGCTCAAGGAGCCGCGCCGGGTTCCTTCGGCAAGCTCGGCATCCGAGATACCGCGGGCATCCATGCAGGTGCCGCAGACTGTCACGCGGTATCCGGGCTGAACGGTGCGATGGGATCGTCGCGCTTCAGGGTCTCATTCATCCGGACAGCAACGACGGCGCCGGAGGCGAACGTGATCGCGGCCACTGCCCACATGGCCGCGGGGAGTCCAAGCGCGTCGGCGATCAGTCCGGCCAACAGCGCCCCGAAGGCGTAACCGAGATCGCGCCACAGGCGATACACGCCGACCGACGAGGCGCGCCATGACGGATGCGCGACGTCCCCGATCGCGGCAAGCAGCGTCGGGTAGACCATTGCGGTGCCGATCCCCAGCAGTGCCCCGCCCGTCGCGAAGCCTGCGAACCCGCCGGTCATGATCACCACGGCGATGCCGACCGCCTGAACCCACATGCCCGACGCGATGAGCCACTTGCGCCCCACCCGGTCGGACCACGCCCCGGTGAACAGTTGGCCGATGCCCCAGGTGGCGGGATAAACGGCCGCCAGCGTCCCGATCTGTTCGAGATTCATGCCGGCCGCTATGAAGAACAGCGGGAACAGGCCCCACGCCATGCCATCGTTCAGATTGTTGACCAGGCCCGCCTGGCTGACGCTCGAGAGGTCGCGATCCGTGAGCGTCGTGCGCCAGAAGATCTCGCGCTGGGTCGGCCGTTCATGCGACGCGAGTTCGCCGTGCAGCTTCGACTCGTGCGCGACGTGTTGTGCGGTTTCGCGGACGAGCAGCACCGACAGCAGCAGGCCCACCGCCACGAACACCACGCCCAGGTAGAACGGCTCGGGGCGCAGCCCGTACCGCGCGGCGATGTACCCGGTGGCGAGTGCGCTGCCGGCGACGGCGAAGTAGCCGGCGAACTCGTTGAGGCCCATCGCCAGTCCGCGATTCTTCGGGCCGGCGAGGTCGATCTTCATGATCACCGTCGTCGACCACGTGAGGCCCTGGCTCACGCCGAGCAGCGCGTTGGCCGCCAGCACCCAGGACCACGACGGCGCCCACATCAGCAGGAACGGCACGGGCACCGCCACCAACCAGCCCGCGACCAGCACGTGCTTGCGACCGAAGCGGTCGGACAGGCGGCCGGCGAGGTAATTGGTGAAGGCCTTCGTGACGCCGAACACCACGATGAACGACAGCACCGCCGTCTTCGCAACCAGCTGGAACTCCTGCTCGGCCAGCGGCGGCAGGATGGATCGCTCGAGGCCGATCATGGCGCCGACGAAGGCGTTCACGACCACGAGCAGTGAGAACTGCCAGAGGTTCTCCCGCAGCCCGAGGCGAACGTCGGTCACGCACAGACCTTCATCAAGAGCGTCCCCGAGTCTGAAGCGGGAGGCGATCGCGAGGAATAGAGCCGTCGGTCTCCCTCGCGCGGCTGCGCTTGAAAGCCGACGGCTGGACCTTCCTGGCGAGATTACGCCAGATCGAAGCGATCGAGGTTCATTACCTTGTTCCACGCCGCAACGAAGTCCTTCACGAACTTCTGCCTGTTTTCGTCACAGGCATAGACCTCGGCCAGCGCCCGGAGCTCGGAATTCGAGCCGAACACGAGATCCACCCGCGTGCCCGTCCACTTGACCTGGCCCGAGGCGCGATCACGCCCCTCGTAGACCCCCGCGGTCGAGGATGGCCGCCACTCGAGACGCATATCGAGCAGGTTGACGAAGAAATCGTTCGTCAGCGTGCCGGGTGCGCTCGTGAGAACACCGTGCCTGGATTGCCCGACGTTGGCATTCAAGGCACGCATGCCGCCGACCAGCACCGTCATTTCGGGGGCGGTCAGCGTCATCAGCTGGGCGCGATCCAGCAGCAGTTCCTCGGCGGGCGTCTCGAGGCCGGCGCGAAGGTAGTTGCGGAAGCCGTCTGCCACGGGCTCCAGCGGGGCGAACGACTCCACGTCGGTCTGCTCCTGCGAGGCATCCGTGCGTCCGGGCGAGAAGGGCACCGTGATCTCGTGCCCCGCCTTTCTCGCGGCCTCCTCGACGGCGGCGCAGCCCGCCAGCACGATGAGATCGGCCAGCGAGATCTTTTTCCTTCCGGCGTGGACCTCGCTGAATCCCTTCTGGATCGCCTCGAGCCCCCGGAGAACCTTTGCGAGTTCAGCCGGCTGGTTCGCCTGCCAGTCCTTCTGCGGCACGAGGCGGATGCGCGCCCCGTTGGCACCGCCGCGCATGTCCGAGCCGCGGAACGTCGCGGCCGACGCCCACGCCGTGGTGACGAGCTGGGGAATCGACAAGCCCGACGCGAGGATCGTGGCCTTCAGCGCCCCGATGTCCTGCTCGTTCACGAGTTCATGGTCCACCGCCGGCACCGGGTCCTGCCAGATCAGCTCCTCAGCGGGCACCTCGGGCCCGAGGTAACGCGCGCGCGGACCCATGTCGCGGTGGGTCAGCTTGAACCAGGCGCGGGCGAAAGCGTCGGCGAATTCCTGCGGGTTCTGGTGGAACCGGCGCGAGATCTTCTCGTAGGCCGGGTCGAAGCGCAGGGACAGGTCGGCCGTCGTCATGATCGGCGGGTGCTTCTTCGACGGGTCGTGGGCGTCGGGGATCATGTGCTCCGGCCTGACGTTCTTCGCCACCCACTGGTGGGCCCCGGCGGGGCTCTTCGTAAGCTCCCACTCGTAGCCGAACAGCATGTCGAAATAGCCCATGTCCCACTTCGTCGGGTTGGGCTTCCAGGCGCCCTCGATGCCGCTCGTGGTCGTGTGCACGCCCTTGCCGGTGCCGAAGGCGTTCTTCCAGCCGAGGCCCATCTCCTCGAGGGACGCGCCTTCGGGCTCGCGACCCACCAGCGCCGGATCTCCCGCGCCGTGGCACTTGCCGAAGGTGTGGCCGCCCGCGACCAGCGCGACGGTCTCCTCGTCGTTCATCGCCATGCGAGCGAAGGTCTCGCGCACGTCGCGGCCCGAGGCCACCGGGTCCGGATTGCCGTTCGGGCCCTCCGGGTTCACGTAGATGAGACCCATCTGCACCGCACCGAGCGGGTTCTCCAGTACGCGGTCGTCGGAGTAGCGCTCGGCACCGAGCCACGTGGTCTCCCTGCCCCAGTAGATGTCCTCCTCCGGGTCCCAGATGTCCTCGCGACCACCGGCAAAGCCGAAGGTCTTGAAGCCCATGGACTCGAGCGCGCAGTTGCCGGCGAGGATCATGAGATCGGCCCAGGAAATCCGGTTGCCGTACTTCTTCTTGATGGGCCACAGCAGTCGGCGCGCCTTGTCGAGGTTGCCGTTGTCGGGCCAGCTGTTGATCGGTGCGAAGCGCTGGTTCCCGGTGTTGCCGCCGCCGCGTCCGTCCGAGATACGGTACGTTCCCGCGCTGTGCCAGGCCATGCGGATGAACAAGCCACCGTAGTGTCCCCAGTCGGCGGGCCACCAGTCCTGCGAATCGGTCATCAGCGCGTAGAGGTCCTGCTTCAGCGCGGCCAGGTCGACCTTCCTGAACTCCTCGGCATAGTCGAACTGCTCGCCCATGGGGTTGGACTTCGCCGAGTGCTGGTGGAGGATCTGCACGTTCAGCCGATTGGGCCACCAGTTGCTGTTCGACTGGGCGCTCGCACGAGTTCGGGCTCCGTGCATCGGGATGAACGGGCACTTCGCTACAGTCGACATGACGTACTCCTTCGGGCTCTTGATTTGTACTCCTCGAAGGTAGGGCGTTTGCGACTGGCGATCCAATGCAATCTGGTGATGGGGGACATAGGCAGGTCCATTGGCAAGCCGGCCGGCTTCTGAGAGATTGCGGCCATGGAGCTTCGCGACCTTGGACTCGACGACTCGTTGGCCGACAGTGCTCGCGAGCAGTGCGGCTCCGACCTGTCCATTGCGCGCGTCACCGCCGTGGACAGGGGCCGGTATGTCATCCGCGACGAGCACGGAGAACTGCCTGCCGGGTTGACGGGCCGGCTTCAGTTCGTCGCCGAGTCTTCCATCGACCTGCCCTGCGTCGGTGATTGGGTCTGCGCGCGGCACCTGGACGCCAGGTCCCACGCGAGCATTCACGGCGTGCTGCCGCGCAGGTCGTTCCTCAGGCGGAAAGCTCCCGGCAGGAACGTCGACTTCCAGATGATCGCGGCGAACATCGACGTCGCGTTCGTCATCCAGGCCTGTCACTTCGATTTCAACGTGCGCCGGCTCGAGCGGTACCTTGTAATGGTGAGGGAAGGGCGCATCGAGCCCGTGCTGCTGCTGACGAAGACGGACCTCGTCAGCGTAGATGAGCTGGAAGCGTTGATCGGCAGGGTCCGGTTAGCCGGAATTGGCGCGACCGTGGTCACCCTAAGCAATGTGACCGGGGCGGGCCTTGATCGGGTTCGGGGGCTTCTCGCTCCCGGCAAGACGTTCTGCCTCCTCGGCTCGTCGGGAGTGGGGAAGACGACGCTCATCAACCGCCTTTCGGGCGGCTCGGAATTCGAGACTGGGGACGTCAGCCACACCGGCGAAGGGCGGCACACGACCACGCGTCGCCAGCTGGTCGTGCTCGAAGGCGGAGCCCTCCTGATCGACATGCCCGGCATGCGCGAGCTGGGCATGCTTGGGGTCGACGAAGGCCTCGACGATGCCTTCGCCGACATCGGGGAGCTTGCGAAAAGCTGTCGGTTCGCGGATTGCTCGCACTCGAGCGAACCGGGTTGCGCCGTGCGGGCGGCGATCGAGCGACACGAGCTCGGCGAAGGGCGCCTGCAGGATTACCTCAAGCTCCGGAGGGAGTCTGCGTTCCACGATCTGTCGTACGTGGAGCGACGAAAGAAGGACCGCGAATTCGGTCGATTCGTGCACTCCGCCATGAAGCTCAAGGACAAGCGGCGCGAGGACTGACCCCGTCATCGCTTTCGTCGTTCAGCAGGCCGGCTTCACCGATCCCACAGGGAGACGACGTAACCCACCTCGGGTGCAACGCGTCCCGCGTGCACCTCGTGCCACGTCGCGGCGGCGGACTCCGCGCCGAACGAGTGCTGGACGGCCAGCCAGTCCTGGCTCCAGGCGACGAAACCGTTGAGCGAGGCGGCGACCCGCTCCTGGTAGGCGCGCACGCCCCAGTCCTGCACGCGCTTCTTCACCTGCGACGGCGCGAAGAAAAAGACGGGCTTCGGGCCGGCGAGCGCGGCGGTGCGCGAGGGTGCGTCGTGGTGGCTGCGGCCCACGGCCATCGAGTGCTTGAGTTGGTCACCGAAGTGGGCGTGCACGGCCGCGAGGACCGTACCGTTGCCGGCCATGTCGATCGACACGACCGGCGTTGCCGCGGGGAGGTTGCCGACCTCGTCGTAGGTGACGACCTCGTCGTAACAGCCCAGGCGATGGGTGAACGCATGGTTGCGCGACGAGGTGACGCCGATGACTTCGATCCCCTCGCGCTCATCCGCACAACGTGCAAAGCCGATGGCCGTCTTGCTCGAGGCCGAGAGGACCACGACGCGTCGCGCACCGAACCAGTCGTTGTCGGCGAAGTAGTCTTCCGCCAGCCAGCCGGTGATGAACAGTCCGCGCAGCAACGCGTGCCGATCCTCGGCGTCCGCGCCGGCCTGGTAGAACGCGTCGCGATCCGTGGCCACGTACGAGCGATACACGGGCGCGTGCGCGGCGCGGTGCGGGCCGTCGTCGCGCACGCCCTCGACGACCGGCGTCACCGTCATGTCGATGTACCGCGCCATCGGGAACCAGCCGTAGTAGCGACCCCCGGTGGCGACCTCCGGGTGCCGCGACTCGACGATCTCGGCCCAGCCCATGGCGGGCACATGGCCCCACTCCGGCTCGACGGTGGGGAAGAAGTCCCAGTAGCCGAGGACGTCGCCGGTGGTCGCGTAGGTCACCGTGTTCGCGGTGACCGCGAACCGCTCGATGCGGAACCGTACCTGCCCTTCCGCGAGGCCGGGCATCGCGGTCTCGCGGATCCGCGACTCGCCGTGCCGGAGGCGATGTATCTGCAGCGTGATGTTGCCGGTGGTCATGTCGGTCGCCTCGTCCCGGAATCGGCAGTCACTATAGCGAAGCGCGACGCGCCGGGAGTGCGCAGGCGCGATTCAGGCGGGCTATGAACGGGATCCGATCAGGCGATTGGATCAATGAGGCCTCACGGGGCACCATGGTGCTCTTGAATCGAGCGTCAACGGACCTGGAGACGGACCATGAAAAAGCGAGCCAGAACCCGTACCGAAGCCACGTCGCGTATCGACATCGGCATCAGCAAGACGGACCGTGCGGCAATTTCGGCGGGCCTAAGCCGCCTGCTCGCAGACACGTACACGCTGTATCTCACGACCCACAACTTCCACTGGAACGTGACGGGCCCGATGTTCAACAGCCTGCACGACATGTTCATGACACAGTACACGGAGTTGTGGAACGCCGTCGATCCGATCGCCGAGCGCATCCGCGCACTCGGGAACGTGGCACCGGGCTCGTACGCCGAGTTCGGCAAGCTTAGCTCCCTGCCGGATGCACCGAGCGAGCCGCCGAAGGCGATGACGATGGTGCGCATCCTGATGGAAGGGCACGAGGCGGTGGCGAGGACGGCGCGCAGCCTGCTGCCGGTGGTCGAGGCCGCCAGCGACGAGCCCACCACCGACATCCTCGTGCAACGCCTGACCGTCCACGAACAGGCCGCTTGGATGTTGCGCTCACTGCTGGAGGACTAACGGATCGAGCGTACCGGCACGCGAGAGGAGGACTGGCCATGACGATCAGCAACGACCCCGAGGGCCGCCGACTGCCGATCAAGCTCGACGCGACGTCGAACGGCGAGTACGCGCCCATTCCTCTCGAACCGGTGCATCGCGAGGCCAGGCACGTCGCGATGGAGGCGGCCACGACGAACGCAAGGCAGCTGGGGTTGAAGCGCCGCGAGTTCCTCGTCTCGGCATGCGGAGCCGCCACCGCACTTCTCGGCATGAACGCAGCCTACGCGCGGGCCGGCCGCACGGGTGGCTGGTTCGACGTGCCTGCGCTGGCCGCGCTCGAGCCGGAGGCCGCCCGGGCTGCCGTCGAGGGCGAAGAGTTCATCTTCGACGTGCAGGGGCACTTCGTGAACCCGACGGGCGCGTGGCTCAAGCGCCTCCCGGAGGGCGCACGGCCGCTGCGAGGCTTCACGACCGACCCGCGTTGCGAACCCCACCGCGGACCGGGCGACCTCGATTACCTTCGCTGCGTCGGTCCGGATCAGTTCGTGAAGGACGTCTTCCTCGACTCCGACACCGACCTGATGGTGCTGTCCTTCGTGCCGTCCACGGCCGAGGGCGAGCCACTCAAGATCGAGGAGGCCGAGGCCACCGCGCGCATCGTCGAGCAGCTCGAGGGCACGCACCGTCTCTACATCCACGGCCGCGTCAATCCCAACCAGCCCGGCGACCTCGAGCGCATGGACCTGCTCGCCGAGAAGCACAAAGTCTCGGCCTGGAAAACCTACACGCAGTGGGGCCCGGAGCAGAAGGGCTTCTGGATGGACGACGAGCCCGGCATCGCGATGATCGAGAGGGCTCGCAAGCTCGGCGTGCGCAGCATCGCCATCCACAAGGGCCTGTCCTTCGGGCCCCAGTCCTACGAGCACTCGACCTGCAAGGACATCGGCCGGGTCGCGAAGCGCTACCCGGACGTCAATTTCCTCATCTATCACTCGGGCTTCGTGGCGGACGCGAAGGAAGGCCCCTACGACCCGACGCGCACCGACGGCGTGGACGCGCTGGTCACGAGCCTGCTCGAGAACGGCGTCGCGCCCGGCTCCAACGTCTATGCGGAGCTCGGCTCGACGTGGCGCCTGTGCATGCGCGATCCCGACACGGCGGCGCACACGCTCGGCAAGCTGATCAAGCACTGCGGCGAGTCGAACGTGCTGTGGGGCACGGACTCGATCTGGTACGGATCGCCGCAGGACCAGATCCAGGCGTTCCGCGCATTCCAGATTTCGCCGGAGCTGCGGGAGCGTCACGGGTACGCGGAGATGACGCCGGCGCTGCGCGCGAAGATCTTCGGACTGAATGCGCTCGCCATCTACCCGGTACCGGAGGGCGTGCTGAAAGCACACCTCGGCGTGGATCGGGTTGCGCGGCAGCGTGCCGAGTACCGTCAGCAGCCGGACCCGTCGTTCGTCACCTACGGGCCTAAGACGCGGCGTGAGTTCCTGAACCTGCTGGCGTGGGATAGGGGCTGAAGCGGCGCCTGCGCCTGCGCCTGGGGTTGCGGGATCGTCGGTGCGTTGCGTTTACTTGGGCGGCTCATTGGCCGACATGATCTTCACGGCGCTGGCGATGGTCTCGCGCACTCGATGGGTATCGCCGACGTAGGTGTCCAGCGCCTCGATCGCGCGTTGTTCGAGGTCGGATGCAGCGACGAGTCCGCGGCGCGCGAGCGCGGCGATGTCCGCCCGGTCCTGCTCCGAGAATCGCCCGAGCTTGCTCACCGCAAGGTCGACCGGCGTGAGGATGCGTACGTCCAGAACGCCGGGGTCGATCCCCTCCAGGGCAAGGGGTATCGAGTCGTCCTGCGCGTCCTCGTGCATGAGCCCGAGCGTGTCGTTGTACTGGCGGTCGAAATAGAGCAGGCGAGCGGCGCCGTCTTCGTCCCGGTACGCCACGTCGAGCCCGTTCGGTAACGCGATCCGTCGCGAGAATGTTGCGTCGACGTCGACGGAGACACGCTCGCCGGTATGGAAGTGCAGCGCAGCTCCACCGGCGACGTACATGCGGATCGGCAGCGCACTGTGCGCGACGTCTCTCATTGAAGCAGCGATTCGCGCCGCCAGCTCTCGGAATGCGGCCACGTACCTGGGGTGGGTGTACGACTCAGGCCGCACGGCGAAACCCCGCTTCGAGCATCGGCAGGAAGCGCGACGGCGACAACGGAGTCTCGGCGAGCCATCTTGCGAATACGCACGGTTCCGTTGCCCCGGGGTGCAAGGCTTCCGCAAGGCCGAGGTATTTCCTGCGATCGAGTGCGGGGATACTCGCGAGCGTGACCGCTAGTCCAGCAAGAAAGAACGGCGGGCCCAAAGGACGCCAATCCTCCGGGCGGGTCGTGCCGGTGCGGAGGACGTCGACCAGTCGCGCCTCCAGCCGCCGGTCGACGACCGCCGGCCAGAGTCCATCCACGGTCGTTCGGGCCGCGCGCTCATGAACCGCCAGGGTCGCGCCGACAGATCGGGCCAGTGCATCGAGCGTTGCGAAATCGCAGGTCGATCGCGACCGAAGGCGACACAGAGTTTCCTTCGGCAGGCCCGAGCGGCGCGCCCACTCGGCGTCGGACCATCCGGCTTGGCGAGCCGAAGCGGTCAACGTGATCAGCAAGTCCGATAATCGGGACGTTGATTCTTGCATCAACGCCAGTCTGATCAAGCGTTGACTCAGAAGTCAACTTTCTGAACGGCCGAGCCCCGCTTATCGGCACGCAGGCGATCAGAACTCGAGGATCCGGTCGACCTTCAGGATCCAGCCCGCCTCTCCGGCGTTGAGCGTGTACTGCAACTGACGCGTCCTGTCGGTCGGCGCGCCGGCCTCTTCATGGATCGGGAAGCGACGCCCGAGCACGCCCTCGAGGACAGCGAATTCGTCCTGGCCCCGGTAACCGTCGGCGGCGCCCGGTGTGTCGGACAGCGGCGCCATGAAAGCCATGCTCAACGACTTGCGATCGTTGGCGACGTAGGCGACGACCGATCCCTTCTCATCTGCGCCGGCCGACCTGACGTAGACGTAGACCTCGGGCGACCCGTCCACGTCGAGGTCGGCCACCTCGGCGCCGGTCACGATCCCATCCACCTCCTGCGACCAGGCCGAGTTGTCGGTCTCGAGGCCCGCCGTGCTGACGGTGACGGTGTTGGCGGACGCCTGGTTCGGGGACACGACGTTGAAGGTCACGCCCTGCAGCTCGAGCACCTGTGCAAATGTGTTTTCGGCGGGCTCGACCTCGCTCTCCGCCTGCGGCGCCGTCGCGGGTTCGGGTGCGGCAGGACTCGCAGGGGGGTCCTGCTGCCTGCTGCAGGCGGCGATGAGAGGCAGGAGCGCGATGGCCGCGAACAGGTGACGAAACACGGGTCTGTCCTCATTGTTCGGTGACGCGACGGACGAGTCGTCGGGACCGGCTCGGATCGGCCGAGCCGGCCCCTGCCGGAAGTCAGCAGCCGGAACCCTCGTCGATCGAGGTCACTTTCTTGTCGGTGTCGAGATTCACGATCACGCACTTGCCGTGACCCTTGTACACGCTGGTGACGTAGCCACCGGCTGCCTCTTCGCGGACGCTCTTGTAGCCGCGACGAGCCAGTTCCTCCTCCACTTCGGCGCCGACCCATCGGCCGTTGACCATGTCCTGCAGGTCACCGCCGCCGCCGCTGGAATTCGTTGCCGAGTTGCCGCCGAACCGCACGGTGATCTTCCTGTTCGGCCACTTGTACACCTGGTCCTGTCCTTCGACCGTGCGCACGACCTTGTTGCCCTTCTGGTCGCGGTACTGGTTGGCCTGGTCGCCCGGCGCGAGGCTCCAGCTGTCGCCGTTTCGAAGGCTGATGTCCACGTAGCCTTGCCGCTGCGAAAAGGTGCAGGAGCCGGACTGGCCTGCCTTTGCTTCGCCGTCCTTGCGGACCTCGCAGGTGGCTTCAGCCGTGTCGGCCGCGGCGGTCTGCGAGAGGGCAACGGTGCCGAACAACAGTAGCGAAGTCGAGATTGCAACGAGTGCTTTCATGCTACCTCCATCATGGGTGGGGTTGTAGTCCAGAACCGAATGCCGCGCAGGCCGAAGCCAGGCGCTACCACTCGCGGCGATTAGTTCGCCAACGCCTCTGGCGGTGCGCCGTCGCTCAGCACGGTGATGTCCGCGTGCATGTTCTCGGCAAGGATCGGCGCATCCGTCACGAACAGCGTCGCACCCGGCGCGAGCAGCAGGCTCACTGCGTACGCGAATCCGGGCGGCATCGACACACGTGCCGCCGCGTCGTGCGAAAGGGCTCGTCCGTCCTCGTCGAAGTGACCGGGCATCGCCACGGCAACCCAGGTCGGCGCCGAGGTGTCCGGTTGCTCGCGCATGACGAAGGTATGCGTCCCGAGCGGCTCGGACGGATCGCGCACGGAGATCCGCGCGCGACCGATCTCGACGCCGTTGCGCATCACCAGCACGCGCTGATCGGCGGAACTCATCAGGATCGACACTGGGCCGTGGGGCGCCTTCTCCGGCTCGAGGCGAAACTCCTCGTCCGCCGTCAGTCGCTCTGTGCTCACAGGAGCGCCGGTCATCGCATCCACCGGCGAGAAGGCCGGCGGGTGGGCGACCTCCGCGGGAGCGCTGTGCTCGTCGACCACGACGACCGTCATGCCCATCGGCGAGGCGGCGAACAGCTCCTCGGCGAACTTCGACGGCAGGTGCACGCAGCCGTGGGACGACGGGTAGCCGGGCAGGCCGCCGGCATGCAGCGCCACGCCGTCCCACGTCAGGCGCTGCGTGTACGGCATCGGCGCGTTGTTGTACTTGGACGAACGATGGTCCTTGTCCTTCT
>Ga0209391_10001597_pt1 | contig 11757 bp, 8 predicted proteins | sample PPLLak3March2015_FD_187246 | JGI IMG/M metagenome (GOLD analysis project Ga0209391, IMG submission 187246) | Freshwater sediment microbial communities from Prairie Pothole Lake near Jamestown, North Dakota, USA - PPLs Lake P7 Core (1) Depth... | ecosystem: Environmental > Aquatic > Freshwater >... | reverse complement strand
ACGATTTGTTTAATCACGATGGGCTGACGCAAGACGGCATTGCCGAAGCGTTTATTGAGTTTGCGAAGAAGGAACGCTTAAGTTTTTTTGCCTAGACCTGCCAGGTTTTAAAAACCTGGCAGGTCTACATGCCGAACCTTTTAATGAAGTTAAATATCGGGCGTTGTTGGAAAGGCTGGAAGTTAGCGAAGTAAAATTGAGTGAATTGGAATATAGCGGACGATTAGATGCTGAATACTATCGTCCGGTATTTTTACAATATGAAAAGATCGTAAAAATTAAAAAAAGCGTACTTCTTTCTGAATTATCCGATTTTTTAATCGGACCTTTTGGCTCAGCATTTACCGTTGAAAATTATACTGCCGATAAATCATATCGCTACATCAGAGGTAAGGACGTTAAACAAATGAAGCTCATGGATGACGATAACGTCTTTCTGCCAAAAGATGACTTTGATAGGTTATCTAAATACGCGCTTAAAGAAAATGATGTACTCGTTTCTGTTGTTGGGACATTGGGAAATGCGGCTCTTATCCAAAAGGAAAATATCCCTGCAATATTTAGCTGTAAAAGCACTGTTCTGCGCGTAAAAAGAATCAGAGCGCCTTATTTACTAACATACATTAATTCAAAATATGGACGTTCATTATTGTTAAGAAAAGAGCGCGGAGCTATACAAAAAGGTTTAAACCTTGATGACTTAAAAACGCTCGATATTTATGTTGCTGAAGAAGAACTGCAATTGTTGATTGAGCAGGTTTTTAAGGCATCAGTAGAAATAGAAAGAAAATCAAAAAAGACCTACACCCAAGCGGAAACTCTATTACTCAACGCGTTAGGAGTGGCGAACTTTTTGCCAAGCACAGAAAATGTCAATATCAAATCATTCAAAGATTCCTTTGTTGCCACAGGTCGCCTGGATGCGGAGTATTATCAGCCGAAGTATGAAGAAATGATGACGCATATCGCCGCCCAAGCACACCAAAAACTGGCCGCACTGGTGACGATTCAAAAATCCATGGAACCAGGTTCGGACGCATACACCGAAGACGAAGACGGCTTACCTTTTTTGCGGGTTGCCGATTACAACAAGTTTGGTATAACTGCACCACAGAAAAATCTTAAAGCCTCCTTTGTAATTGAAAATAAGATGAAATTGGCTTCGCTGAAACCCAAAGCAGGAACCATATTATTTTCCAAGGATGGCAGCGTCGGTGAAGCGTATTGTTTGCATCAAGATGCCGATTTCATTACGTCCGGTGCGGTTTTGCATCTTACCGTACGTGACACAAAGCAAGTTTTACCCGACTATTTAACGCTTGCCCTCAATTCAAAATTAGTGCGAATGCAAGCAGAGCGCGATGCAGGCGGTTCAATCATTCTGCACTGGCGCCTAAGTGAAATTGAGAATGTCATCGTGCCAGTTGTCGATAGGACTATCCAAACCCAAATAGCCGACTTGGTACAACAAAGTTTCGCCCTCAAAGCAAAAAGCGAGCGGTTACTGGAAACCGCCAAACGCGCGGTTGAAATCGCCATTGAAACGGATGAACAAACAGCGATGGCTTATATTAATGATCAAACCGGAGAACAGAAACCATGACAACTGTTAATGAATTTATTCCATTAATTAACCAACTTAATCACAACGACAAACTACGTTTGGCACAGTGGCTCATTAAAGTGATTGCCCAGGAAGAAGGTGTTAATGACGTTGCTTTCGATAATGCGAGCAATCAAACCGGGTTATGTGGTATTTGGCAGGATTCACGTTCCGGTGAAGAGATTTATCAAGAAATTGTAAATAGTAGAACGCACTCAAGAGATATTACGTTATGAAATATCTACTGGATACCGATACGCTGATTTATTGGCTTAAGGGGAATAAAAATATAGAGGAAAAAGCCTTAACTATCGGTTTGGATCAACTGCGCTATTCAATTATTTCTCATGCCGAACTTTATTTTGGTGCGTACAACTCAGCGCAAAAAGATAAAAATTTAAAAGCTATTCAAGTGGTTTATCAAAAATTAGCATTAGTTAATTTTAATCCTGAATCAGCGCAGTTATTCGGAATGATTAAAGCTGATTTAAAACAGCAGGGTAATATCATATTGGATGCCGATATTATGATTGCTTCCATTGCGTTATCGAATGAACTGACGCTAGTAACCAATAATGAAAAACATTTTAATAGAATCCCTAAACTAAATATTCAAAATTGGGTAAAAAATTAAAGCGAGTGGTTATTAGAAACCGCCAAACGCGCGGTAGAAATCGCCATTGAATGGGATGAACAAACGGCGTTGGAATTTATCAAACAGCAAAAAATTACGGAGATATTCAATGCACACAATTGAACAGCAATATTGGCAATGTTTGCCGGAACACGCGCAACAAGAAGTTTATGATTTTTTCTTATTTATAAAACAGCGCTATGAAGGACAATCGCAACAAAAAACGACATAAATCAAACGTTGGCGCTTTCAAATCACAGCGCAAGCAACATTGAGGAATGGGCGAGTGATAAAGAGGACGAAATATGGACGTAAAAATCGCAGATGTTGTGCTATGTGAGTTTTATTTTAGCGATTTGAAAGCAACCAAGAAAAGACCTGTTTTGGTTTTAAAAGATAACTTGCCTTACGATGATTTTGTGGGCATTTCAATGAATAGCCAGTTGGATTACTTGCATGAAGACGAGTATGAAATAGACAACGCAATGTTTAGTGATGGCGGTATTCCTAAAAAATCCAAACTCATTTTTAGAAAGCCGTTTGCGACATCGAAATCTGCCGCTTTATTGTTTTACACCAGCCAAGCAGCGCTTTATCTTACAAAAATATTTTAACTATTTTTTTCTTACTTCGGAGCATCAATGGGACCTCATTATTTAAACCGCTTTTTCACCCCTAAATCAGTCGCTATTGTTGGCGCATCAGAGCGTGAAAACAGTGTTGGTTATCGGCTATTGCTTAATATGCAGGAGGCTGGTTTTAAAGGCGGCCTTTATCCGGTGAACAACAAACGTGACCAATTATTAGGTTTAAAAGCCTATCCTGACTTGAATTCTGTTCCAGAAGAGTTGGATTTGGTGGTCATTGCCACGCCTGCCCCCACTGTTCCCGCCATTGTTCGTCAATGTGGTGAAAAAGGTGTTACCTCTGTCATTATTATTACTGCCGGCTTTGGTGAACTGGGATCAGAAGGTACACGATTGCAGCAAGAAGTACTGGATATTGCTCATCGCTACAGTATCCGTATTATTGGCCCGAACTGTCTGGGCGTTATTCGTCCAAGCGGACAACTTAATGCGACATTTGGTGATGGTACCGTTAAAGACGGTAATCTGGCACTTTTATCACAATCAGGCGCGGTTTGTACGGCAATTTTAGACTGGGCTAAAGTGCAGGACATCGGCTTTTCAACGGTCGTATCGATGGGCGGCGCGGCCGATATTGATTTTGGTGAAGTTCTGGATTATCTGGCAACCGACAGTAAAACTACCGGTATCCTGATGTATGTGGAAGGGATACGCGATGCCCGTCGCTTTTTGAGCGGTCTTAAAGCTGCCGCTCGATTAAAACCGGTTATCCTGATTAAATCCGGCCGCCATGAAGCGGGCTGCAAAGCCGCCATGTCTCATACGGGCGCAATGGTTGGCGGCGACAATGTCTTTGATGCCGCCATTGCGCGAGCCGGTGTGGTTAGAGCCTACAGTATCAATGAATTGTTTTCTGCCGCCCGCGTTTTGGCCAACAATTATGTCGTCAAAAAGGACCGTCTGGCCATTATTACCAATGCCGGTGGCCCCGGTGTCATGAGTACCGACCGTGCCGAAGATGTCGGCGTACAAATGGCCGAACTTGGCTCTGCCAGCATAGCAGCGCTGGATGAGGTTTTACCGGTACACTGGTCTCATGCCAATCCTATTGATATTCTGGGCGATGCCACCTCTGAGCGTTACCAGAAAGCTTTGGAGATCTGCCTTAAAGATAAAAACATAGACGGTGTACTTGTCATTTTGACGCCACAGGCAATGACCAATCCAACACAGGTTGCTGAATGTATCATTGAAGGCGCTAAAGCCAGCAAAAAGCCGGTTTTAGCCTCATGGACAGGTGGAGCAAGGGTCCAGGAAGGTCGGAATCTTTTTGCCAACAGCAGAGTAGCCCACTTTACTACTCCTGAAGCCGCTGTCGATGCGTTTTCATTTGTGGCTAACTATGCCCAGAATCAGATCCTGCTGAAACAAATTCCCTCTCCTTCCGATGAGCTTGCAAAACCCGATGTTGAAGGTGCCCGTTTAATTATCGAGCGCGTTCTTTCAGAAGGGCGTCAGGTTTTGACCGCTCAGGAATCCAAAGCCATACTTGCTGCCTTCCACATTCCGGTCACGCAAACTATCAAGGTATCCAGTGCAAAGGATGCGATGATTGCCGCTGAAACATTAAGATTTCCCGTGGTTTTAAAAGTCAATATGGCTGAATTCAGTCATAAATCCGATATCGGCGGCGTTAGGCTCAACATTACCAGTGTTCAGGATATCTCCCGTAACTATACGGAAATGGAAGCTGCCATTAAAGAATTACATCCTGAAATAACAGAAGTAGGCATGACGGTTGAACCCATGTTCCGAAGCCCCAGCGGTCGTGAGCTGATGATAGGCGTAGTCAGAGACCCTGTGTTTGGTCCTGCCGTCAGCTTTGGCTTGGGCGGCACTATGGTCGAAATCTTGCAGGATAATGCTGTCGCCCTGCCTCCGCTTAACGCCTATATGGTTGAGCAAATGATTGCCAAAACCAAAGCAGCCAAATATCTGCAGGCATTCCGTCAATTGCCTCCCGCGAATAAAAAAGCCCTGATTGATGTGTTACTGAATGTTTCAACCATGGTCAGTGAATTGCCAGAAATTTTAGAGCTGGATATAAATCCGCTAATCGTCGATGAAGACGGAGTAATGGCAGTTGATGCCCGTATTAAAGCGCAAACATCGCATCAGCTTACTCGCTATTCGCACATGGCGATTCATCCTTACCCCCATGAATTAATCCAGCATTATCAATTGACCAACGGCGTTAATATCACGATCCGCCCTATACGTCCCGAAGATGCCGTTTTGGAAAAGAATTTTCATGGACGCTTGTCAGAACGCACGAAATATTTCCGGTTTATGCAAGCATTACAAGAATTAACCCCGGAAATGATAGTCCGCTTCACGCAAATCGATTACGACCGTGAAATGGCTTTTGTTGCTGTAACCGAGGATCAAAACATGCCCAGTGAACTGGGTGTTGGCCGCTACCTGATGAATCCGGATGGCAATTCGGTAGAATTTGCGCTGGTGGTTGCTGATGATTGCCATTGTTTAGGCATAGGCTCCAGAATCATGAAGACCTTGATGCAGACCGCCAAATCCAAAGGTATATCATTTTTTGAAGGTGAAGTGCTGGCTATTAACAAGCCCATGTTGTCGCTGGTTACCAAGCTGGGTTTCAGCATCGAAACAATTCCCGATGATAATGAAGTCGTGCGTATTGTTAAAGACTTAAGACAATAAAATAAGTCTCTGCTGCATCCCCATTTATTGGGGGTGTAGCAGTCATTAGGAATTGCGCCATGTCCATGTGGCATGTATAGCATCTACTATGCTGCAATATGACGGGCAACGGGGCCTGCTCTCTATTACATAGATTCTAAATACCTGAAGTATAGTAGTGGGGTTAATTGCGCTCTTTTTCAGTGCGTTTCGTAAGGTTCTGATCAATTTGGTGCAATTAATAACGCCGTATTATCGCTATCAAAAAACCATCGTTGCCTGGCAGGCTATTGATTCTAACTATCCCCTACTTGATTGATTGTATTAGCTGGTGAAGGGCGAATTCAATTGGCCTACCGTTGGTACTATGAGAGATGGCACAACATCTGCTTGAAACTTTCTAATAAATATAAAGTTTTCAGCAGAAAATAGCCGTATTGCACATCATGAAACCGGATAATTCGCACGACAAACTTGATACCTACTACCAGCAGGTACAGGACATCATCCTTAGCAAACAAGATTGGGTGAGTGGTTTGCTGCCTGCCAGTACAGCGGTTAATGTTCACGGCAACTATACCGATGCCTGGGTAAGAGACAATGTCTACAGTATTCTTGCGGCATGGGGTTTAGCACTGGCTTTCCGGCGCATTAAAGAAAAACAGGGGCGAACCTACCTTCTGGAGCAAAGTGTCGTTAAGTTGATGCGAGGGCTCCTAACAGCAATGATGCGGCAGGCGGCAAAAGTTGAGAAATTTAAGCAGTTCCAAAACCCAATGGACGCATTACATGCAAAATACGACACAAAATCCGGCGGGATAGTCGTGGGTGATCATGAATGGGGGCATTTGCAACTGGATGCCACCTCCTTATTTTTATTGATGCTGGCGCAAATGACGGCATCCGGCTTACGGATTGTCTTTACTATCGATGAAGTCAATTTTGTGCAAAATCTGGTTCACTATATCAGTCGAACTTACCGTACACCTGACTATGGTATCTGGGAGCGCGGACATAAAATTAATCATGGCATCGCCGAGTTAAATGCCAGCTCCGTCGGCATGGCAAAAGCCGCACTGGAGGCGCTGTCCGGTTTTAATCTATTTGGCAAGGATGGCGGACAAGCGTCTGTTGTTCATGTTATCAGTGACGACATCGCCCGGACGCGAATCACGCTGGAATCCCTGTTACCTAGGGAATCGATCTCTAAAGAAGCGGATTCCGCTGTGCTCAGTATCACCGGATTTCCTGCTTTTTCAGTTGATAATCAAGCCATCCGGGCAAAAACGGAAGCGATTATTTGCGAAAAACTGGAAGGCCGCTATGGCTGCAAACGATTCTTGCTGGATGGGCACCAAACGGTCATCGAAGACAGTCACCGCCAATATTACGATCCTCGTGAATTAAAACAATTCATGGATATTGAATGTGAATGGCCGTTATTTTTTACCTATTTACTGCTCAACCACCTATTCACAGGCGATACTGAAGCCGCCCTGAGTTATCGTAATAAACTGGAAGGTTTACTCGTAGAACAAAATGGCCAGTACTTATTGCCGGAACTGTATATCGTACCGAAAGAATCGATTACCGCTGAAAAAGCCAGCCCGCACAGCCAGGAAAGGATTCCGAATGAAAACATCCCCCTGGTTTGGGCACAGAGTCTTTTTATGCTGGGCTGTCTGATCCAGGATGGCTTGCTGGAAATTGACGATATAGACCCCTTGGGACGGCACAAAGTGGTTAAGCAACACCAGGATTGCAAGCTGCAAATCCAGTTACTGGCTCAGGACGAAACCGTACAGAAAGACTTATCGGCATACGGCATTCGCACGCAAACACTTGCTGAAATAGCGCCAATCCAGATCAGGGAAGCCCATGAACTGGCCGAGGCCTACACGCATGTCGGCAGGAATGACCGTATCGGCTTGACAGGCAGGCCTTTGCGGCAGTTGCGGACACTGGCAACCTCCAAGATGTATATCCTGGCCGGCGAACGTCTGCTGTTTTTACCGCAATGTCTCAATCAAAAAGGGTTTTATCTTGCGATGGATAACCGGTTGCTAATTCAGCGCTTGCGCCTGGAATTGGCCTATATCTCCAAACATTGGGATAGACCGGGCAACCCTTTGGTGGTTATGACGATAAAACATAACATGTTGGGCAAACATAACCGTGAAGTCCTCCTTGAATTTATCAAAGAGCTGCAACAGGCTTCAACTCAAGGTATCTCGTTAGAACTCGGAACACTATTGGATTTCGCGGAAACCTCAAGCCATGAAAAAATCAATTACCTGCATGACTTTCAATTCTCAAAAGCCTCCTGGGAAGAATCCAAGCGCCCTTTTTTCAAGGTATTACCTCTAACTACCGCCCGTTCAGCGCCTCTGGATACCCAATTATTGAAGGAGTGGGAAATCGCACCGGAAGCAATTCTTATCGAGCAACTAAAAACCAACGCCAACCTTTACGCACAACTGGAAGCATTAAGTTTATTAAGCCTGCGTCATGGCCTGGATTACGACACCGGGCTGAGGGCTTTGGATGGCACCGCCGGTTGTGTGCGTGACTTGCTGGAAGAAGTCTATGAGCGGTCCGGCGACCGTCATGCCTGGTACATTGTCAGGCGCTGTGCCGGTTTGCTGGGCAAATACGATATCAATCTGGAACAGGCGGCAACCGAGATACTGGTTCGCCAACATGCGCTGACTTTAGGCCTCGCCTATAGCAGCCGGGCAACCCTGACGCGCCCCGCCGATTCCTCGGAAATTTTGCATACTATCCGCACCTGCAATAGTAACGATGCCAGTGAACACATTATTATTCAGGAACTGATCCTGTACCTGGGCATGCTAATTAAATCCAACCCGGAATTGTTCACCGATATGCACACGGTACGGGTGGGTCATATCTTGCAGTTGATTATCGTCAGGCAACAAAGGGAATCTGGATGCAGTTCACTGGATCAGGCTTTTATCAAAATTCTTTCTTTACCGCCTTATCAATTGTCCATAAAGGTAAAGGAAACCCTGGAAGATTATAGCAATACAGAAGATCAACTGGATTTAGCAGAAACGCTGCACTATGAAGTCCCCCTGTGGGAGACTGGTCGCGGCGAATTAGCACGTGCGCGTTTCTCAAAAAGCATGGATCCAAAAGACCGTGGAGAAGCCGAAGACTGGTACGAATGGCGCGAGCAGCAAGGAAGTGTTGGCAGAGAAAACAATGCTTTTTTTGCCAGTGTCTGGGACATCCTGCATTATTGCAAAGGCTTGATGATAGGTGAAAAACTCAACAGTAAAAATCGGCTGGATAGCGAGAGTACCTTGTCACAGATGACGGCAGGTGAACAAAGTTTCAAGTTACATGTCAACCATCTGCTTAACAAAATTCAAGCCCCCGTCTATCGCCAATTAACGGTAGAAGCTCTAAAAGCAATTGCATCTATTTTTCGTGAAAATTTATCATTACATATTGACGATACTTTATTAACAGATACTATTATTAGCCATGCTGTAAGAATTAGTTGGTTACAATCTCACCCTGAAAATAAACAAAATTACGAAGAGTGTGTAACATTAGCGTGGCAGGCTTTTTATCGATTACCACCCCACAAAGTTGCTAATGGCATCCTTGATGCTTTAATACATTTACTAAACAATAATTAAAGGAGTTCATAGTGATACTGGCTGGCGACATAGGAGGAACAAAAACGGTATTATCTATTCTGAGCAAAGATTCCAATGGCTCTCTTATGTGTTTACAGGAACAAACTTACTCAAGCCAGCAGTTCCCGGAATTTGAAGACATTTTGACGGCCTTTCTACCCGCCGACGTCAATATCAAGTCGGCGTGTTTTGGTGTTGCAGGCCCAGTCGTCAACCAACGTTGTCAAACAACAAATTTGCCGTGGTTGCTGGACGCTGAAGAGCTGAAAATAAAACTGAACACATCTAAGGTAAAACTCCTGAATGATCTGGAAGCCATGGCACTGGGCATGTTATATCTGCCCGAACACGATCTGCTAGAATTAAATCCTGATGCAGAAGTTCAAGCGGGCAATATCGCAGTCATAGCCGCCGGCACAGGTTTGGGCGAGGCCATCCTATATTGGGATGGCAACAAACACCACCCTATGGCTACCGAAGGCGGTCATAGTGACCTTGCCGCTAATAATACCCAGCAGGATTTGCTGTTGGCGTATCTTAGAAAAAGTTACCCTGATCATGTCAGTTGCGAACGGATCCTATCGGGTATCGGATTCAGTCACTTATATGATTTTCTCTGTGACCAGGGTTTTGCGCCGCCTTGCCCTAACGTCCCTGATACAAATAGCGACATTGACAGGAATGCCGTTATTTCTCGATTGGGCGTTACGGGTGAAGACTCTTTATGTGCAGAAGCAGTAAGGCTTTTTGTTGAACTCTATGGGGCTGAAACAGGCAATTTGGCATTAAAGTCGCTTGCCACGGGCGGTATATTTATCGGCGGAGGCATAGCCCCAAAAATATTATCCGCTATGCAGGATGGTAAATTTATGCACGCGTTTAAAGCTAAAGGTCGTTTCTTCCCCTTGCTTGAGAAAATCCCTGTTAAATTGTCATTAAACCCGCGCACACCTCTGATTGGTGCTATTAACTATTTTGATTTCTGAAGACAGAGCGGAGTAATAGAGATAGCGTCTTGCATCAAAAAAAGCCAAACATGGGGTGCAATGCAGATTCCATTCGAATAATCGTAAGTAACTAAAAAACATGACCATCCAAACAAAACAAACAATCAGCTCTGAGCCTAAAGCTCAGCATTTTGATCTTAAAGCGCCCGAATGGTACCTCAATCGTGAACTAACCTGGCTGGAATTTAATAAACGGGTTTTATGGGAAGCTGAAGATGAGCGCACTCCATTACTGGAGCGGGTTAAGTTTATTGCCATTGTCAGTTCCAATCTGGATGAATTTTTTATGAAACGGATTGGTGGGCTTAAACAACAGGTCGGTGCGGGGATCAGCGAGTTAAGTGTGGACGGGCGCAGTCCGCAGCAACAAATTACCGAATGTTATGCAGTTGTGCGTGAGCTTGAAGCCAAAAAACAAGTGATATTAACGCAACTTATTGACCAGCTCCAGAAACAGAGAATTCGTTTTTTACCTTTTATTGAGCTTTCTAAAGATCAGCAACAAGCCATGCGCGAACATTATGTGCAAAACATTTTTCCGCTGGTAACGCCGCAGGCGATTGATCCTGCGCATCCTTTCCCATTTATCTCCAACTTGTCCCTGAATTTACTGGCAGGTGTTTGTTGTGCTGAAACTGATGATATGACTTTGGTACGCATCAAAGTACCGGTCGGTTCCAAAGTGCCGCGTTTTATCCAGGTAGGTAATGATCAACTTTATATTGGTTTGGCGGATTTAATTGCCAATAATCTGGACTTGCTCTTTCCCGGCATGAAGATCGCTTTCTGCGATCTGTTCCGGGTGACACGTAATGCCATCACTGAACTGGATGAAGAGCAGGCCGATGATCTTTTGCAAATGATCGAATCGGAATTGCGCGAGCGTAAATTTGCCCCGGTCATTCGCCTGGAAGTTGCCTCAACCATGGGAAAACTGCAAAGCGGCATGCTGGCGGCCGAACTGGGACTGAATGAAGAACAGGATGTTTTTGTTGTTGATAAACGCATGGCGATGCATGATCTGTTTCAGATTGCCGGTATTGCCCGGCCCGACCTGCTTGATCCGCCACACCACCCTTGTGATCACCCCAAACTGGCGGGGGTTCCGAATATTTTCCATGCGATTCGCGAACACGGCTCCATTTTATTGCAACATCCCTACGAATCATTTGTCACCACTGTCGAGCGCTTTGTTAAAGAGGCCAGCCGTGACCCGAATGTGCAAGCCATTAAAATGACGCTCTATCGAACCTCGGCCGGAACCAAGATAGTTCAGTACTTGATTGACGCGGCGTTAAATGGGAAACAGGTTGCGGTCGTCGTTGAGTTGAAAGCACGTTTTGATGAATCGGCCAATATTAAATGGGCACATCGTATGGAGAGCGCCGGCATTCATGTGACTTACGGCGTGGTTGGCTTAAAAACCCACAGCAAAGTGGTTTATGTTGTTCGTCAGGATTATAACGGCCTGCGCCGTTATGCCCATATCGGCACGGGTAATTACCATGCCGGAACAGCGCGTCTTTATACCGATTTGGGCATT
>Ga0209391_10001595_pt1 | contig 11759 bp, 15 predicted proteins | sample PPLLak3March2015_FD_187246 | JGI IMG/M metagenome (GOLD analysis project Ga0209391, IMG submission 187246) | Freshwater sediment microbial communities from Prairie Pothole Lake near Jamestown, North Dakota, USA - PPLs Lake P7 Core (1) Depth... | ecosystem: Environmental > Aquatic > Freshwater >... | reverse complement strand
TTGTTCATGCGCGCCAGGTGATACCAGTGCAGCGGGTGATAGCGCTCCACGTGCACCCCGGCGTCGAGCATCACGTCGAGCAGCGCCTGCTCCATCTTCTGGCTGCCGACCCAGTCGATCAGCACCTGCACCTCGACGCCGGCGCGTGCCCGTTCGGCGAGCGCCTCGGCGAACGACCGGCCGATGTCGCCCGACCAGTAGATGTAGGTCTCGAAGTTGATGTTGTTCCGGGCGGCCTTCACCGCCTCGAGCATCGCGGGGAAGATCTCGATGCCGTTTTCCAGGTTGGTGACCCGGTTGCCGTCGATGATCGGCGGTCCGAGCAGGATGCCGAGTTCGCGACGGAACTGCGGGTCGTCGATCGTGTAGCGATGCTCGAGCTTGCGCTCGATCTGCTTCTCGCTGGCGACGAAATTCAGCGCGATCACGGTGATGATCGCCGCGAGCAGTGCCCCCACCAGTCCCGCCACGATCATGCGCCTAGGGCTCCATACCATCCGACCCCTCCCGGTGACGCCCGCGGGCACGTGAGCGCCCCAGCCCTCGTGCAAACCGGGCGGCGGCATGTCGCCGCCGCCCGGTGGCAGCTTACCCGCACTACACGTCGCGCGGGACGTGCGGCGGTCAGTCTCGAACGAGCGCGGCTACCGCGCCGCTCCCCGGCGAAAGAGGTTCACCACGAAGAGCAGGATGATCGCCCCGCCGAACGAGACCAGCAGTCCCATCAGGCTGAAGTCGCCCTGGTTGACTGTTCCGGCGCCAAGCAATGGCGACAGCAGCCAGCCTCCGAGCAGGGCGCCCACGATTCCCACGATGACGTTCAGGATCATGCCCTGCTGGGCGTCCGTCTTCATCACGAGACTCGCGAGCCAGCCGATGATGCCGCCCACGACCAACCAGATGATCAGGTTCATCTCGTTCTCTCCTTGACGGTCAGCGACCGTCGTTGTCGAAGTCGCCCGGCATGATCCGTTCGACCCGATGCCAGGCGGCGCGAACGGCATCCTTGGCATTTTCCCAGGCCAGCCGGGACTTGCCCTTGATGCGCTCGTAGTTCGCGCGCAGTTCGGGCTCCAGATCGTCGAAGCGCTTGTTCTGGCCGTGATACTGGCCCGCCGCCTCATACCCGGTGCGATACGCCGGGGCGTAGTCGTCGTAGGTGTAGTCGGTGCTGTAGTAGGGCTCGTGCGAGAACGCTTCTCGCCAGTAGATGTCGTGCACGCTCGGGTTGAACGCGCCGCCCGCAGCCGTACCGACCGGCCGTGAACCGGATTCACCGGTGCTCGGATTGCGGTGGGCCGGATTGGTGTCCGTACGATTCGTGTTTGCCATGATTTCCTCCTGCTGTGAGTTGCATTTCGAGGGCAGGTGAATTCTGGCGAGCGTCGAGAGACGGCTCTATAGGACCCAACCGTTCATCGATGTAGGACGGAGGGCAACGGCTGGGCGCCGTCCGACACGGGGATGGGGCCACCGCCGACATGAACCGTCGAGCGGCGCGCTCATTCTCCAGCGGGCGCGCGTTGCGCTAACACCGATGACGGAGGACCTGGATATGGATACGAAACAGTTCGACAACCTGATCCTGCAGGCGCTCGAGCACGAGAAGGGTGGGTTGAAGGTCTATCAGACGGCGATCAAGTGCGCCGTCAACGACGACCTCCGGGAGGAGTGGGAGAAATACCTCGGCGAGACGCGCTCGCACGTCGAGGCACTGACCGGTGTCTGTCGGAGCCTCGAGATCGACGCTTCGTCGGAGACGCCCGGGCGAAAGATCGTCCGCCACCTCGGAGGCGCGCTCGTCGAGGCGATGGAGATGGCGTTGAGGAGTGGGGCGCCGGAGGAAGCCGAGCTCGTGGCCTGCGAGTGCGTCGTGATCGCGGAGACGAAGGACCATCTCAACTGGGAGCTGATCGGCAAGTGCGCGAAGAAGCTCAAGGGTGAATCCGCGAAGGTGGTCACGGCGGCCTATGAGGAGGTCGAGGAGCAGGAGGATGAACACCTCTACCACTCCCAGGGATGGTGCCGTGAGCTGTGGATCCAGTCGTTGGGAATGAAGGCGGTCCTGCCGCCGCCCGAGGAGCGCAAGCACGTCAAGACCGCGATCGGTGCGTCGCGCGCCCATCAGGCGAGTGAACGCAACCGTTGATGATGAAAAGGCGCCGGGGATGCAGTCCGCATCCCCGGTGCCAGTCGGTTCCGACTAAGTCGGCCCTTACTTGTCGCTCGCGCTGTAGCCCGGCTTCCGGCCCTTCGCTCGGGCTCGGCCTTCCCGCTCGGCCTCGAGCATCTCGCGGCGCTCGACTTCGGACTTGGGCGCCGCATCACGGGCGAGTTCCTCGATTTGATCCTCGCCGTTCTTCGCGACGAACTCTTCTACGTCGCGTCGATGACGACGAGCCGACCGGTAGTCGCCCTCGCCCTGCATCCTCGGATCCTGCTTGGTGTCGCTCACGGTGGGGTCCTCCTATTGGTGAAGCTACTGGCGTGCGGTTCGGGTCGAGACGATGTCGAAGCGCTCGTCGTTCACCTTCTCGTCGCCCACCCAGACCTCGGCGCGGTAGTCACCGGGCTTCCAGCTCTGGGTGTCCTGCTTGACGAACTTGAGCGTCGATACACCGGCGGCAACCGTCTTCGCCTCCGTGGCGATCTGCTGATTGCCAGGCCCGAACCAGACCACTCGGATCGCGGTACCAGGCGCTGCGTCGCTGACGTCCATCGTCAGGTAGATGTCCTCGCCCGGGAGAAAGTTGTCGGGGCTGGTGTCAGCCGGCACGCGACCGTCGCCCGCAACGGCGACGCCGATGTTCACGTCGTCGACCATCGACTGCGCGACCGGCGGCGACACGTCCCCGGGCTTCGAGATCCCGGGCTTTTCGGCGGTCACCGGACCTTTGTTGTCGCCGGCCAGCGCCGGCGCGGACATCGCGGCGAAGACGACGAGAAGTGCATTCGTAAGTTTGCGGTTCATAGAGGCTCCTGAGTGGGTGCCCGCAGAATCGCGGGACGCAGGAATGCTCGCAGGCATGGGCCGCCGGCTCAGTAGGCGGATGGCGGGAGCGGCTGTAAGACTCCGCCTCACTCCCGCGACAGGCGATCGATCTCGGCGAAGAAACTGCGACGCCCGCTGGTCAACCCGAGGGCCCGCCACGTCGGCGCGAGCCGCACGACGCGCTCCTTGAACGCGTCGTCGTAGTACTCCTGGTCCAGGTAGCCTTGCTGGTACTGGTAGTGCATGTTGTCCCAGTGCGTCTGCTGGGCGATGTGCCACATCCGGAACCGCCGCCGCTCCGCGTCCGTCAGTTCGTCGAGCGCCTTGACGTCCTCCGGATAGCCGAGCTCGGTGAGCTTGATGATGATCGGGCCGATGTGGTCGGAGTCGGCCGCCTGGACGAGCATGGCCTGCAACGCATCGGATCGCATCTGGTAGGTCTGCGCTAGCGCGAGCCTGCGCCCCTCCTCCATCGCGTGGGTATTCTGGCGAATCTGCTTGGCGAGGTAGATGAGCGTGACGACCACGGCCAGCGCGCCGACCACCTCACCGATCGCTCCCCAGTCCTGCAACGTCATGTGCGTCCTCCTGTCAGCGGACGTGCTGCCGTTCCACGGCGGGGATTGCCGGCTGTCCGCGATGTACGGTTTCAGCGCAACTGGCTGTCCTTGCTGCCGCGCCGGTTATAGCCACTCGCCGTCTGCACCTGGCGATCCGCCTCGGCCTGGCACGCGATGCACAACCGTACGCCCGGCACGGCCTGCCGGCGCGCCTCCGGGATCGCCTCGCCGCACTCCTCGCAGTTCGACAAGCCGGGTCCGCTCGGCAACTGCGCGCGGGCGCGCTCGATCGCGTCCGCGATGCTGTCGTCGATCTGTTGCTGCACTGCGCCGTCGCCGGCCCAACCGGTCGCCATCGAACCTGCTCCTGATTGCCACGAATACCTTACCCGGATAGGGTGACTGAGTCTCCTGCCACAGGGGACGGACCGGGAGGGGGACCCTTGAATCAGCAGAGACTGATCGTCGACTACGCACTCGAGCACGCCGCAAGGCAACCCGAGCGCGTCTTCCTGACGCAGCCGGTCGGCGGCGGTAGGGTCGTGGACGTCACCTGGGGCGAGACGCTCGATGAGGCGCGCCGCATGGCCGCACACCTGCACTCCCTCGGGTTCCCGCGGGGCGCGCGCATCGCGATCCTCTCGAAGAACTGCGCGCACTTCATCGTCGCGGAGCTCGCGATCTGGCTCGCGGGCTACACCACGGTCGCGATTTTCCCCACCGAGACCGCCGGCACCGTGCGGTTCGTGCTCGAGCACAGCGAGGCCAGCCTGCTGTTCGTGGGCAAGCTCGACACCTGGCCGCAGCAGCAATCCGGCGTGCCGTCCGGACTGCCGTGCATATCACTCCCGCTCGCACCGCCGACGGACTTCGAGACCTGGGATGCGATCGTATCGCGCAACCCCCCGCTAGCCGAGCCCGCGCAGCGGACCGCCGAGGAGATCGCGATGCTGCTCTACACCTCGGGCTCGACCGGGCAGCCCAAGGGCGTGATGACCTCCTTCGGCGCGATCACGCGCGCCGCCGAGGGCATTCGCGCCGAGGTGCGGCGCCACCTCGCGCCGGACATCGAGGGGCGCCTGATCTCTTACCTGCCGCTGGCGCATGCGCTCGAGCGCGCCTGGGTCGAGGGTGCGTCGCTCGTGGACGGCAGCAATCGCGTGTACTTCGCCGAGTCGCTCGACACCTTCGTGGACGACCTGCGCCGCGCGCGACCCACGCTCTTCATGTCGGTGCCGCGGCTGTGGCTCAAGTTCCAGCAGGGCGTGTTCGCACGACTGCCGCCCGCGCGGCTCGACTTGCTCCTCGGCGTCCCCCTGCTCGGCCGCGTGATCGGGCGCAAGGTGCTCGCGGGACTCGGACTCGACCAGGTGACGCTGGCCGGCAGCGGCTCGGCGCCGATCCCGGCGGAGCTCATCCTCTGGTATCGCCGCCTCGGCCTGCGCCTGTACGAGGGCTACGCCATGACCGAGGACACCGCGTATTCCCATACCTCGTCCGAGGACCTCAATGCCCCGGGCTACGTCGGTGCGCCGCTGCCCGGCGTCGAGGTGCGCCTCAGCGACGCGGGCGAGATCCTGATCAAGTCGCCCGGGCAGTTCAGCGGCTACTACAAGCAGCCCGAGCTGACGGCGGCTTCCTTCACCGAGGACGGTTACTTTCGCACCGGCGATCTCGGCGAGCGACGCCCGAACGGGCTGCTCAAGATCACCGGGCGCGCCAAGGAACTGTTCAAGACCGACAAGGGCAAGTACGTGGCTCCCGCGCCGATCGAGAACCGGCTGAACGTGCACCCGATGGTGGAGATTTCGCTGGTCGCGGGCGTCGGGCGTCCGGCCGCCTGCGGGCTCGTGGTGCTCGCCGAGGACGTCCGCGCACGAGTGGGGGACGCGAGCTTCAGGCGCGTCGTCGAGACTGAACTGATCGGACTCCTTCGACAGGTCAACGACGAGCTGGCCGACTACGAACGGCTGCGCATGCTCGTCGTCGTCCCCGAGCCGTGGACCATCGAGAGCGGTTGCCTCACGCCGACCATGAAGGTGCGACGCGCGGCGATCGAGGCGCGGGTGGCGCCGTACCTCGATGACTGGTACGCGAGCGACCGACCGGTGCTGTGGATGTAACACGACGAGGAGGAACCATGTCTCGGGCAATGCTGGCAGGACTCGCATGGGCGGTGCTCGGGACCACCGCAGCGGCGGAGGCCGTCACGTCCCCGATCGTTGCACCTCAGCCGCAGGAAGTGGCACCGGGCGTGTGGATGATTCCCGGAGGCATCCCGCCCAACCGCCAACCCGACGGAAATTCCGTGATCTTCGATGGCCCCGAGGGCCTGGTCGTCGTCGATACCGGCCGCCACGCGTGGCACCGCGAGGCGATCCTCTCAATGGCGCGCCTGCAGAAGAGGGAGGTCGTCGCGATCGTCAACACGCACTGGCACCTCGACCACGTGAGCGGCAACCCCGATCTGCGCGCGGCGCATCCGGGCCTGCGCGTCCACGCGAGCGACGCGATCGTCGGCGCCCTCGCCGGCTTCCTGCCCGCGAGCGCGAAAGATTCGGCTGCATATCTCGATGACCCGAAAATTCCCGAGGAGATGCGCGATGACCTGCACGGGGACCTGCAGACGATCCAGAACGGAACGGCCCTGAAGCCGGATGTCGTGATCGCCGACTCCGGCACGGTCACGCTCGGCGGCCTGGCCCTGCAACTCAAGCTCGCGCCTGATGCGGTGACGGCCGGCGACGTCTGGCTGTATGAAGAGACGAGCCGCGTGGCCGCGCTCGGCGACCTCGTCACCCTTCCAGCGCCCTTCCTGGATACGGCGTGTCCGCAGGGATGGAAGGCTGCGCTGGTGCAGGTGGCCGCCACACCCTTCACGGTGGCGATCCCAGGCCACGGTGCCCCAATGAACCGCGCCCAGTTTCTGCTCTACCAGGCCGCGTTCGAGACCTTCATCGACTGTTCGAGCTCGACCCGCCCCGAGGACGAGTGCGCTTCTGGATGGGCGGAATCGATTCGGCCTCTGCTGTCCGACGACCCGCGGGAGCAACGGCAAGCCAAGGGAATGGCCGCGTACTACGTCGGCGTGCTCCGGGCCAATGGCGGCCGCAGCAATTACTGCACCGCCGAACCTACTTGAGATTGCTGTCGAACCAGCGATACCCGGCATACAGCCCGGCGCCACCCGCGACCGCCCCCAGCACGACCGCGGCACCGAGGCCCATTTTCGCCCCGAGCCACCAACCCGCCGACCCGGCGAGAAACGCCGCCAGCCATCCGATCAATCCCCGCACGATCGTCACCCCGCTCAGGTGTCGTCCAGCGTCCTGCCTTTCCAGGCCCACCACTCGAGCAGCTCCGCCTTCGGCCGCGGGGTACGTGCCGCGTACACCGCGCAGCGGAAAGTGTAGAGCACACAGGGGTCCTGCCTCTCACCCGTAACCTGGCAGAGCCGCGCATACAGCCGCTCTGGATCACGCCGTGCCAGGTCCTTCACCGAGCGCACCCCAAGCCGACGCAGGTCGGCCGCCATACGGGGCCCGATGGCCGGCAACTGTTGCAGTTCATCGCGCATGCTGATCTCCCGGCGGTCGGTCGCATCGAAACCCTAACCCAGCCTGGCACCCCGCTCCTCGAGCAACGTCCGCAGCACCGACCGATGGCACCGCGCCTCGTCCGCGCAGTAGCACCCGACCGAGAAATCCGCTGTGCGCGACAGCGCTGCGAGCGTGTCGAGCAGTGCGCGATTTTCCGGTTGCTTCATCTCCGCGCGATACCGCCTGACGAAGGCCTTCCAGCCGCGCTCGTCCCCGGCCGCCACCGACGCCTGCGCGGATTTCAACAGCGCCTCGCTCGGCGCGAGGTTCGGCAACCAGACGTCGTAGAGATCGCGTCTTGCATACTCGCTCTTCGGCACACCGCGCGGTGGTCGCCGCACGGTCCCGATCCGCAGCCCCTCGCCCGGCACGCGCTTGCTGCCGAGGCGAACGATCCTCACGGTCATGTCACGTTCCCCCCGATCATTGCACCAATCAATTCTTCACAGGCGATTGAGCACTCGCCGGAGCGTTCCCTGCCGAGTGTCCCGCGCCCGACGCGCCCGCAGCTCCGCGATCAGCTGCTCAAGCGACCGGCCGATTCGATTTCGGACGCGCGTCAGCACCTCCGGATTCTCCGCCTCGCCTCGATAGCGATCCGTCCCGATGGGCCGGCCGATCGAGAAATACAGTTTCTCCGGCCGCGGAATCACCGTGAGCCCGAGGCCGCGCACCACCGGCGGAAACTCCTCGCCGCCCCGCAGGTAGCGGTCCGCGATCCCCGAACGCTTCAGGTAGCGCCCCACCGGCGTGTTCATGTAATCGCCGGAGTCGAGCAGCACGTCGAAGGCTTCCTCGGCTCCGACCGTCGCGTACGGAGTGATCGAGTAGCCGTGCTCGATCGCGAGCTGCACGAACCCGAAGCGCTCCTTCCAGATCAGCCGGTACGCCTCGCCCTTGTGCTTGAACACCTCCCGCGCGCCGCCGGGGAAGACGAGCAGGTGCTCGCCGCGGCGCATCAGCGCCGCGCAGTTCGCCCGGGTGCCGAGCACCGCGCCCGTCTGCACGACGAAGTCGCGCCACAGCGGGAACTTGAAGTGATTGCGGTCTGCGAGCATTCGCAGCGAGATGCGGCGCTCCCGGTACAGGCCGTCGGCAAACAACAGGACGTCGAGCACGCCGAACACCGAGTGATTGCCGACGAACAACGTCGGTCGCCCGGGATCCACTCGCTCCAGATGCAGGTACTCGGGTGCGAAATACCACCGCAGCGCGCGGTTGCCCCACCGGAACCGCACGGCCGGCGGCGTCTGCAGTCTCGGGGCGCTGTCGTCCACGACACCACCGTACCCGCATGCTCCGGTCTTTCCAACCCGTGACGTTGACTTGGATGAGCCGGCACGGGACGCTGCCGCTGAGCCCCATTCGTTGGGCCTCGTCACCGACGCATGAGGATGACTGCAATGAAGACCCTGGCTGTGTTCACCGCGCTGCTGTGTGTGCTGACCACGGGATCATCCCTCGCCCACGACATCATCCGGCACGCGAGCCCGAGCACGCCGGTCGCGAGCAGCATTTTGGTGCCGGCAGGTTCAGACCTGCTGTTCGTCAGCGGCACGTTCGCGGACGTCGCCGATACCTCGGCGCCGGCCGGCAGCATCGAGCGGTTCGGCGACACCGAGACCCAGATGAAGAGCGTGCTCGGCAAGCTCGCCAGGGAGCTCGAGACAGCGGGCTACTCGATGGCGGACGTCGTGAAGATGAACGTGTTCCTGGTGGGCGACCCGCGCAACGGCGGCGCAATGGACTTTGACGGGCTCACGAAGGCCTACCTGCAGTTCCACGGGCTCGCCATCCGTGGCCAGAATCATCCGGCCCGCACCACGGTGCAGGTGGCGGGTCTCCCGATCCCCGGCGCGCTCGTGGCGATCGAGGCAGTCGCCGCGCGTCACGCGGCGCACTGATCCCGGGCGCTTACGGCAGGTCGTGCGGTGGCAGGTTCTTCTGCCACCAGCCCTCGAACGCGGGATTCACCTCGGTGGGGTCGGAGTTGCCGGTCAGCACGCCGATGGCGTCCATCATGTCCTGGACGATGTCCCAGCCCGCGGAGTTCGTCTCCTCGTAGTGACCCCGGGCTTCGCCGAGGAGCTGGCCGTAGCGACAGCTGGCTCCGATGGCCGTGCGGGCCGGCTCCGGGTAGGCGGCGAGGGCCGACGGGTCATCGGTGATCCGCTTGCAGGTGGCGCCGGCGACCGCGTCCGGGAACTCGATGGCTCCGGCCGCGTACAGTGCGGCGCAGACACCCGGCCCGGCGAGCAGGTCGGCGACGCAGGCGACGCGGTAGTTCGACAGCGGGACGAAGTAGCCGATCTGGTCGCTGCCGAGGCCGACCATCCATTCGTAGCGGTCCGACATCCGGCGCTGGGCATAGCCCGGCACCTGGTAATCGTCGCCGAAGGCGTGGGTGCCCGGCGGTTCCTCGTACCACTTCTCCGGCATCGACCGGAACAGCGCCGGCAGCCCAATCGTCAGCTCGCCGGGCACCTCGCCCGGCAGGAACATCATGCCGACGGGACCGATGCGCACGTACTCGACCGCGCTCTTGAGGTGATCGCCCACGCGGTGGGTGAGGCCGAGCAGCGGGTCGGTGGTGGCTGCGAATCCATCCGAGGTGCAGTTCGCATCGGTCTTCGTCCCGCCGAGCGGACAGTTGTAGAGCGGCGCAGGATTGTGGCCGAGGCTCGTGCGCCCGGTGGCCGGATTGACAGTCAGCAGGTAGCGGAAGGCCATGTTGCTGAGATAAGTATAGAAGGGCTGCACCGAATACGAAACGCGCGGCGCGGCGATCTTCGCGGCGCCGTCGAGCAGCCGACCTGCCGCCAGCGCGAGTTGCTCACCGATGACCTCGCCACGGCGGAAGTTGCGTTGCGTGTAGTTGACGCCGCCGCCCGGCGCCACGGCGCCTGCCGGCGCCTTCAGCTGGTTGCCCAGCGGGTGGGCGCTGGTGACCTCCCAGACATCCGATCCACCCGGGCCGATCAGCACGCCGAGCGCGCCGTTGAGGAACACCACCTCGCCGCCGTAGCGTGCGCCCAGGTCCTCGCGCAGGACACCGACGAAGTCCGACGTGAAATAGCGGCCCTCGGCGTTGCAGTTGCTGCCGGTGAGCCCGAGCATCGGGCAGTCGTCCTCGATCTCCTCGAGCGGCGGCGCCCAGCCCAGCGTCGCTTCCGGATGCAGGTTCCACTGCACGGTGGTCGCGATCACCTGCCCGCGCGTGTCGATCGCCTGCAGCACGTTGAGCCGCGGGTCGTAGATGTTCGGGTCGGTGCCGTCGTTCATTCCGAACCAGTGCTCGCCCGACGCCACCTGCAGGCGCGCCGGACGTCGGCTCTTGACCGCTGCGGCCACGGTCGCGGCGGCCTGCCCGGTCATGTAGTCGTACCAGCCGTGGTTCACGTCGAACGCCGTGTCCGGACCGTGATGATTGTGGGAGGCCGTCACCACCACCTTGAGCTTCTTGGCGACGCCCGGCGGCAGCAGCTTCGCGGCCCTGGCGCGGATTTCCTCGCCGTCGTTGCGGAACACCATGTACAGGTCGGTCGCCACGATGACGACGATGTGCGGGCTGCGCGGGTCGTCGATCGCGAGCGCCGTGACGCGAATGTCGTCGTGCACCCAGTACGACTCCGGCTCGCCATTGCCCACGGCGATGCGGCCGTCGTCCCACTTCGGCACCGGGATGCCCGGATCGAACGCGTTGCCGCGCTCGGGGAAACCGGCCTTGAGGTAGTCGTGGCTGCCTTCGACGAGTGGCAACACCGTCCTCGAGTCGGCGCCCACCTGCAGCGTGCCCTGCCCGGGCGGCGCGCCGGGTGCGGCATTTGCCCCCGCCGTCGTGACGAGGCCCACAACGCAAAGCATGGAGACGAAGCGTCTGTGTCGCATGGCAACTCCCCCGTCGGCTTGTCGTGCGCGGGTGGACCCGCATTTATGGGCCGAGCCTGCTACCCGGGCGAGGACGTGTCAAGGAAGGCCGCATTACCTCACCACGGGCCGCGCGAGGACGATGCACCCCTGTCGACCCCTAAATCGTTCTGCTCTATCGCAATGATAGGAAAAACCGGCTTTCTCGATGTCCGGCACACCGCCATAGTGCCGCCCGCTGATTGATAACCCGCACACCAGGAGCGCTACGTATGCCTGACAAGACGACACGTCTGACGACCGCGGCGGCGGTCCTCACCGCACTGGCGGCCACTTCGCCGCTCGCCGCCTCGACAGCCTCGGCTGCGGCCGGAACCGGGATGTCCAACCAGGACTGGTGGCCCGAGCGGCTCGACCTGAGCCCGCTGCGCCAGCACGCGCCCACGTCCAACCCGCTGGGCGACGACTTCAACTACGCCGAGGAATTCAAGAAGCTCGACCTCAAGGCCGTGAAGGCTGACCTCAAGGCGTTGATGACTTCCTCGCAGCCGTGGTGGCCCGCCGACTACGGCCACTACGGCCCGTTCTTCATCCGCATGGCCTGGCACAGCGCAGGCACTTACCGCGTGTACGATGGCCGGGGCGGCGCCGACGGCGGCCAGATCCGCTTCGAGCCGCTCAACAGCTGGCCCGACAACGTGAACCTCGACAAGGCCAAGCGCCTGCTGTGGCCGATCAAGC
>Ga0209391_10001593_pt1 | contig 11760 bp, 10 predicted proteins | sample PPLLak3March2015_FD_187246 | JGI IMG/M metagenome (GOLD analysis project Ga0209391, IMG submission 187246) | Freshwater sediment microbial communities from Prairie Pothole Lake near Jamestown, North Dakota, USA - PPLs Lake P7 Core (1) Depth... | ecosystem: Environmental > Aquatic > Freshwater >... | reverse complement strand
AATCCGCATTTTATTTTCAACAGCCTAAACTCGATGAGCGCATTAACTGAGATCGATCCCAAAAAAGCCAAACAAATGATCATTAAACTTGCAGAATTTTTACGCTACACTTTAGCCAATAACGATAGGCAGCAAAACACTCTTAACGAAGAATTAAAAAACATAAAATTGTATCTTGATATTGAAAAGATAAGATTTGATGACAAATTTATTTATGTTGAAGAATTGCATGAAGAATGCGGCAAGACTGAAATTCCAAGTATGATTCTTCAGCCGCTTTTTGAAAATGCAATTAAACACGCTGTTTATGAAACTCTTGATACTGTAACAATCAAATTAACTTGTTACAGGCAAGATGATTTCCTAAAAATTACGCTTTGTAATAATTTTGAGGGTGAATCACATAAAAAAGGTGCCGGCGTTGGACTAAAGAATATCAAAGACAGATTATCATTAATTTATCGGCAGGACAATTTGATGGAAATAAAAAAAGAGAGTGGTAAATTTATGGTAAACATTTTTATTCCCTTACAAAAAGTATTAGCTTAATTATATGGCAAACAAAATAAAAATAATTGTAATTGATGATGAATCACTTGCAAGACAGATAACCAAAAACTATCTGGCAAACAGAAGTGATGTTGAAATTCTTGAAGAATGTTCAAATGGATTTGATGCAATAAAAAAAATTAATGAATTAAAACCAGATCTTATTTTTCTTGATATTCAAATGCCTAAGTTAAATGGATTTGAGATGTTAGAACTTCTCGAAGATCCTCCGATAATTATTTTTACTACTGCTTATGATCATTTTGCAATAAAAGCTTTTGAGGTTAGTGCTGTTGATTATCTTTTAAAACCATTTTCGGAAGAACGTTTTACAAGTGCATTACAAAAAGCAATTGCACAACTTGGTGATAGATTCCAGCAAAATTCCGCTATACAAAATATTATAAAACAGCGCGATGAAAAGATTGAATTTCTGGAACGTGTTGTAATTAAAGATGGCAGTAAGATTACAATAATTCCTGTCGAAGAAGTAAAATGGATTGAAGCACAGGATGACTATGTGCTGATCAATTCTGAAAAAGGAAGATTCCTAAAACAAAAAACTATGAAATATTTTGAAAATCATTTAAATGAAAATCAATTTGTACGTATTCATAGATCTTACATTATTAACTTGGATTTTCTTCAGCACCTAGAACAAACTGACACAGAATCCTATCGCTTAGTTTTAAAAAACGGTAAAGAGTTACCAGTAAGTAAAACCGGCTTGACAAAACTTAAATCCACACTATAATATGCACCTAATAGTTCTACTCAACAAAACTCTTCGGGAACTTCTTTATTACTGAATCTGCAATTATCATTGCACTTTCCTCGAACGAAAGCAATCCCGTATTAATTGTAAGATGATAAAGTGTTGGGTCATCCGGTTCACGGAAAAAATGCGACTTTAAATATTTATGCCTGTTCGAATCTTCTCTCTTAATGTAATCCATTGCTTCAGGTTTAGAATATTTAAAAACATCCTGTACGTGTTTTAGTCTATGTTCAATGGGTGCAATTAACCTCACGTGAAAACAATTCTGAAGTTTTGAAGTTATAAGATTACTTCCTCTTCCAACAATAATTGTTTTTCCGTAACGTGCAAGTTGCAGAATAATTTCTGTTGATTTGTGAACAATTGTCCATTCGGCTGGTTTTACACCTAGTAATTCATTCACAGCATCTGAGATGTGACTGTATTTATCCTCCATCATATAACTTGTAAAAACTTTTGGTAACTTAAATTCTTCAACTACTTTTGTGATTAGTTCTTTATTAAAGTAAGTCCAAGAATTTTGAGGATCTTTGGTTTGACTTTGTAAGATGTTAATAAGTTTTGCCGAAACTTCGTATGAGCCTGAACCTGTCTGACGCGATATCGTGATGCACGGAAAGATTTCTTTCTTTGTATCAGAATCAATTGAGTGAAGATTTATATATTGCTTACATTTTTCGTAAGCTCCAATTGCTAACATAATCATATCCTCCTTCCAAATATTATTTGAAAAACAGGAAATCGTTTGTATCCAGTAAATTACATCAAAATAAATTTCTTACTATTGATAGTATAACAGATTTCATGTCAAAGTCAATCTATATCAACATTTTGAAATTGAGTAAGGGAAAACCAGCTTTTAATTTTCTCTAAATCACTTCCATCTGAATTTTTATGGAAGAACTCATTTTTAGATTTATGATAAACATAATCTTTACTCCATCCATCAATGTTTTCAACTATCTGTGCAATTCCGTTGATAGCTGTATTTAATTCTGCATCCGTCATTGTTGGATGAATTGACATTCTTACCCAGCCCGGTTTTTCAGATAGATCACCTTGATCAATTTTATCTGTAATAATCTTAGAACGATTTGGATCAACGTGCAGTAAATAATGTCCATACGTTCCCGCACAAGAACATCCGCCTCTTACCTGCACGCCAAAACGATCATTTAGTATTTTTACGATTAAATTGTAATGAATATTTTCAATATAAAATGAAATCGCACCAAGTCTATGCTCAATATTTCCAGCAAGAATATGCAGGGTAGGAATCTTATTTAATCCGGCCAAAGCAATTTTTACAAGTTCTTCTTCCCTGGCTCTTATTTTATCGACACCCATTTCCTCTTTTAATTTAATACACAAAGCTGCTTTTATCGTTTGAAGAAATGCAGGAGTTCCGCCATCCTCTCGAGCTTCTATATTTGAGACAAACTTGTGTTTTCCCCAGGGATTGGTCCAATCAACTGTTCCACCGCCCGGTAAATCAGGAACTTTGTTGTGATAAAGCTTTGAATCAAAAACTAAAACTCCCGGCGTTCCGGGACCGCCTAAAAATTTATGCGGAGAAAATAATACTGCATCCAATTTAGCTTCAGGATCAGCGGGATGCATATCAATTTTAACATAAGGTGCGGCGCAGGCAAAATCAATAAAAGAATATCCATCATATTGATGAATCATTTTTGATAGCGCATAATAATTCAGTTCAATACCGGTCACATTTGAAGCAGCTGTAAATGCTCCAATTTTTAATTTTCTGCCCTTATACTTTTCCAACTTTTCTTTAAAGTCGTTTACATCCACCAACCCATCTTCATTAGGATTAATCACAACAACATCTGCAATAGTTTCCAGCCATGTTGTTTGATTCGAATGATGTTCCATATGAGTTATGAAAACTACCGGTTTCAATTCGGCAGGAAGTTTAACATAATCGGCCAACTGTTCGGGTATTTTTAATCCAAGTAATCTTTGAAATTTGCAAACAACAGTCGTCATTCCGGAACCAGCTGTAATTATAACATCATCTTTACTTGCATTAACATGATCTTTGATAATTTTATGAGCTTCGTGATAGGCTAAAGTCATTGTAGTGCCCGTAACACTCGCTTCTGAGTGTGTGTTGCCTACCATGGGACCGAAAGTTTCGCAAAGTTTTTCTTCAATCGGCTTGTACAATCTTCCGCTTGCAATCCAATCTGCATAAATTAATTTTTGCTCACCAAACGGAGTTACAAAAGTTGCATCAGCTCCGATAATATTTTTACGAAATTGTGAAAAATAATTTTCAAGTTCACTCATAAAGAAACCTTATTCATATTTATCCGAAATATAATAATTTCAGACGAGGGAATCATTGAATTTTTTCGTTTATTCATTTTCATTAAATTGAGTTGTAAAACTACAAGAATAAAATAGATGAATATTTTTACAAATAAATTGTTGTTTGTAATCCTGGCATTAAATCTTAGTATAAGTGCTCAAAATAATGCTTATCAATTTAATGATGTTGATAGAGTTATAAATAAAGCTATTGAAGATAAATCTTTTCCCGGAGGGGTTGTTTTAGTCTGGAAGGATGGAAAAACCAATTACGAGAAAGCTTATGGGAATTATACTTATGATCCTCAATCTGAGAGAGTCTATCCACATACGCTTTATGATCTTGCTTCATTAACAAAAGTAGTTGCAACAACGACCGCTGCGATGATCTGCTATGATAGAGATCTATTCTCTCTTGATGATAAAGTGATAAAATATATTCCTGAGTTTGTCGTTAATGATAAAGAAAATATTACGATCAAAAACCTGCTTTTACATAATTCAGGTTTACCGGCCTGGAAAAAATTTTATGGAAGAGAACTCAAATATAATGATGTGATAAATGAGATTTATTCTTCGGAACTTGAATACAAAACCGGAGAAAAAACTGTTTACTCTGATCTCGGGATTATTACTCTTGGAAAGATTATTGAAAAAGTATCAGGAAAAACTTTAGATGTTTTTTGTAAGGATGAAATTTTCATTCCATTAAAAATGAATGGAACCTTCTATAATCCAGATAATTCATTAAAAAAACTTTGTGCGCCAACTGAAACAGACAATTATTGGAGAATGAAAACTCTGCAAGGCGAAGTTCACGATGAAACTTCTGCGATACTAAATGGAGTTGCGGGACACGCTGGATTATTTTCTACTGCGGATGATCTTGCTAAACTGATGTCAGTTTTATTAAACAAAGGTAAAATCAACCAAAAAATATTTATTCAGCAAAACACAATTGAACTGTTTACAAAACGAACTTCGAAAGAAAGTACCAGGGCTATTGGTTGGGATACAAAATCGGATTCAGGTTCATCAGCAGGAAAGTATTTTTCTAAAAATTCCTTTGGCCATACAGGTTACACAGGAACATCAATCTGGGCTGATCCTGATAGAAATTTATTTGTAGTTTTTCTTACAAATCGTGTTTACCCGACCAGAGAAAATACAAAGATCCAAAAAGTTAGACCGCAGTTGCACAATGCAGTAATTAAAAGTATTGAAAAGTTCTATGAACAATAGTATATCTGCTAAAACTAATTTTGGATTTGTAAGCGTTGTTGCATTGCACTTTTCGTTTTTGTTTCTGCAATTCTCATCTAGTGATATAAATTCTTCCTCAGATATTGACAATAAACCATTGGATAATATTTCAAAATCTGAAAACGTTTTTGATTTATCATCTGAGGATGAAGAGTGGGTTTCCAAGACTTTAGAATCAATGACGTTGTACGATAAATGCGCACAAATTTTTATGCCGGCAGTATTCGGTAAAAGTCTTGATCAATCTTCAAAAGAGTTTAAAGCTGCATTGGAGTTTGTCCAGGTGCATGGTATCGGCGGCATTGTTGTTTCGACAGGCAATGTGGAAGAAACTGCATCGATGATAAATGAGCTACAAAAAAGTTCTAAAATTCCTTTGCTTGTTGGCGCTGATTTTGAAAATGGAATTGGAATGCGAATGAATGCAACAAATACTTTTCCGCATAGCATGGCAGTCGGTTCTACCAGCAATTTGGATTTTGCTTATCAAACTGGTAAAGCCACAGCAATTGAAGCTTTAATGTTAGGTGTTAATTTTAATTTTGCACCAGTTGCTGATATTAATGATAATCCTGGTAATCCTGTAATAAATCTTCGTTCATATTCGGAGAACAAGATTATGGTAAGGGATTTTTGCAAAGCTTATGTTGAAGGCTCAATTGAAGGAGGAGTAATTGCAAGTGCAAAACATTTTCCAGGGCACGGCAACACAAGAGTTGATTCTCATAACGATCTTCCTGTTATAAGAGGCACCAAAGAATATCTCTTAGAAAACGAAATAAAACCTTTTTTAGATCTGATTGAGGCTAATGTACAATCTATAATGATAGGTCATCTTAATGTTCCAGCTTTTGAACAAAATAAAGATTTACCGGCATCTTTGTCATACAATATCATTACAAAGCTCTTAAAAGAAAAACTGGGATTTAAAGGATTAATAATTACTGACGCTCTTGATATGAAAGCCGTTACAAATTATTATTCAACGCGTGAAGCATGCGTAAAAGCATTTAAATCCGGTAATGATATTTTGCTTATGCCTTCAAGTATTCGTGATGGAATATCAGCGATTTACGATGCGGTTATAAAAAGAGATATTTCTGAAGACAGATTGAACGAAAGTGTAAGAAAAATTTTATCAGCCAAAAGATGGCTTAAACTTGATAAAAATAAATTTATAAATAATACTAATCTTCCTAAACGAATCAGAATGGAAGAACATTATCTGTTATCAAAAATGATTGCAGAAAAATCTGTTACCGTTGTAAAGATGAACAATAAACTGATTCCACTTGATTCGACAAAGTACAAGAAAACTTTTATTGTAAATATTACAAATAGAAGAATCATCAGTGATCCTCATTTTAATGAGACTTACAAAGAAAATTTTTCTTTGTATAGCAGTACAACACTTACCACCGCTTCTGCAAAAACAGATTATCAATTTGCTTTGGATGTTGCAAAAGATTGTGAGATGATTATAGTAGCTTCATATTTTTATATTAGGAGTGATGTGAATGGGAAAGCTCTATCTGACACGCAGCTAAATTTTATAGATAATCTTTTATCGTTGAATAAGGATGTAATTATTATCAGTTTTGAAAATCCATACATATTATCCTTGTTTCCGCAAGCAGAAAATTATATTTGTACATATAGTAATTCAAAAGCGTCACAACGGGCAGTAATAAATCTATTAAATGGTTCAATTGAACCGAGAGGCAGATTGCCTGTATCAATTCCAAACACAGAATACCAACTAGGGTTTAAATGGATACCAAATAGTTGAACAATATTTTACTTTATAATTCAGAAATTAAAAATTTATGTTATAACTTCTAAAATCATCGTTCATTATTCGATGTTCAATATTCAATTCCAATTAAAAAAAGATGATAATATTATTCAACAAACCATTTAATGTACTTTGTCAGTTTACTGATAATAAAGAAAGAAAAACTCTTAAGGATTATATTCCTATCAAAAATGTTTACGCTGCCGGAAGATTAGATTTTGATAGCGAAGGTCTTGTTATATTAACGGATGAAGGGAAACTTCAGAATTTAATTTCAAATCCAAAACATAAATTGGAAAAAACTTACTGGGTTCAGGTTGAAGGGATACCAAATGAAGAATCTCTTAATAAACTTAGAAAAGGAATTTTGCTAAAAGACGGAATGACTAAACCAGCAATAGCAAATTTAATTTCCGAACCAATAATTGAGGAACGAAACCCACCGATACGAGTACGCAAAAATATTCCAACAAGCTGGATTGAGTTGAAGATTACTGAGGGAAAAAACAGACAAGTTAGAAGAATGACAGCAACAATAGGTCATCCAACATTAAGGTTAATTAGATATTGTATCGGCGATTGGACTATTGCAAATCTGAATCCAGGTAATTATAAAATTATTGAATAATTATTATTCCTTAGGTGGTGAAAAAAACTTTTTCTTGATCATAAAAGTAAAGTATACAATCATAATCCCAACAATAATAACTGCAACAGCAGGAATGAATATAGCAATTGCAGAAAGCGCCACTGAACTGCCTGCCTCTGTAGTTGAAACTACAGGATTTCCAGCTCCACCAGTTAGTGCGGAGGATTTTAATCGTATTAATCCAGTCGCTGCATGAATTGTTCCTGCTATTCCACCACCAGCAATAAGTGCTAAGGACCATTTTATTAATGGAGGAAAATCAGTAACGACGGCACCACTTAAAATTATACCAGCAAGTATAGCAAGCGGATGACTGATTGCATCTAAAATATTATCAACCCAGGGAATGTAGTAGCTAAATATTTCAACTACGGTTGCAACGGAAAAAAGAATAAGTGCGGGCAATGTTCCTATCCAGCGAAAGTAGGTAGATAATTCCAGATTTCCTGTATAAGCAGCGATTGATGCGATAAGAAATGGGATGAATATCCTAAAACCTACAGCTGCGGCAAGCCCAATGCCGATGAAAATGCTAAGTATTAATTCCATAAGATATTTCTTTAACTTTTTTGTAACACAAAATTTATTCTGTGATTTATTATTTTCTTATAAAAACGCAGAATGAATTCTGCGTAACGGAGTTCAATCTAATAACTCATATTATTAAGCTTTACTTTTCCTCGGAATATCCAATATATACTAATTGTATAAGCCAGGACAAATGGAATACCACTCATAGCAATTATAAGCATAATTTTTAATGTCTTTTGTGATGATGCTGCATTGTAAATGTTTAAACTATATTCTGGATTGTTAGAGGCTAATACAAAATTTGGAAACAGTCCAAAGGCAAATAAAGTAAGTAGTGCAGCGATAGATGCACATGAAGAAAGAAATGCAAAAAAGTCTCGTCCTCTTGAAATCTCTCTCGGAATATTCGCAATTGCAAGCATGTTTAATATAGCAAGAAGAAATAAAACAGGAAAATCTTTAAAGTGCTGAATCATATGCGGGTAATAAATTAATGTAGCCATTGTTGTAGTAATGTAACAAATAACAAAAAAGATAATTGTATTATTTATCCAGCCTCTTAATTTATTATGAAGCTCACCTTCTGTTTTCATGGCACCATATATTGCACCATGCATCATAAACAATGCAACTGTTGTAATTCCTACTAAAATCGTGTATGGATTTATCAGACTCCAAAACGTGCCGATAAATTCTTTATCCGGTCCAATAGGAACACCGGTAATCAGATTAGCAACTGAAACTCCCGCAAGAAATGCAATAAAAATACTTGCAACACTGAATGCAACATCCCACATTTGCCTCCACCATCTCATCGGTCTTTTACTTCTAAACTCGATGGCCACAGCACGAAAGATCAACATAAACAATAACATCATAAATGCAGTGTAAAACCCTGAAAAAACAGTAGCGTAAACATGCGGAAAAGCTGCAAACAAAGCCCCACCGCCAGTTACAAGCCATACTTCGTTTCCATCCCAAACAGGACCGATTGAGTTAAGCATTATTCTTCTATCAAGATCATCTTTTACAAAAAGATGAAGTGCGCCTACTCCAAGATCAAATCCATCAAGAATTGCATAGCCGACTAATAAAATTCCAATTAAGAAAAACCAAATAGTATTTAAATCAAAAGAAATTTCCATCGCTACTCCAAATTATGGGCAATACTTACTATAAAAGCAATGATGTCATGCTGAACTTGTTTCAGCATCCCGCTCTCTCACTTTTCAAATTCATCAGATAAGTCCTTCTAGTCTTTATTTATCGATTCAATTAAATTTATTTTCCACTGCCTGTGCCAATTCTTTAACTGCTTTTCTCTTTGAATAGAATCCTCAATTGAATAAAACCTCAAGGTATACTAACATTGTTAAATTATACTTTTTAGTGAATCCATCTATCATTTTATTTTTATGTTCATAAATTCTTCGGGACAAATCGTTTGCTACGCCAATGTAAAGTGTTTTTGATTTATTGCTCATTATAAAAACATAATAATTTTTCATTGCAGACAGTTATAATACTAAACTAACATTATTCACCGACAAAGATTCCGAAACAAGTTCGGAATGACTTTAAGAAATTATGCCTTTGGATGTCCGATTTCAGATGGTATCGAATCAACATCTTCAGGACCATGTTTAATTTTTTCATTTAACAAATAGATAAATAATATAAACAACCCAAGGTAAATTATTATAAACAGTATGAGCGAGAACATTACTTGTCCGGCGTCAACAGCTTTTGATAATCCTTCTGAGGTTCTTAATAATCCATAAACAATCCATGGTTGTCTTCCAACCTCAGCAGTTATCCATCCAATTTGATTTGCAATTTGCGGAAGTAAAACTGAGAAGACAAAAATCCAAAGCATCCATCGTTGTTTAAATAATGTTCCCCGCCACCAGAAAAATATTCCAAGTAAACTTATTGCAATCAAAGCAAAACCGATTGCCACCATTAAATGATATGTTTGAAAGACAATATTTACAGGAGGTCTATCTTCTTCCTTAAACGAATTTAATCCGGTTACTTTTGTATTCGTATCAAAACCAATCAAATAACTTAACATTCCCGGAACAGCCACACCAAAACTAACTTTTTGATTATCCTCATCAACCCAGCCAAATAAATAAAGAGGCGCATTTTTTTGATCATCAAAAACTGCTTCCATAGCAGCGAGTTTAGCTGGCTGATTTTCATGAACTCCAACTGCACTTCTGTGACCTGTAAAAAGCTGGAATAAAGATGCAATCATAACCACAACCAAAGAAATTTTAATTGATGCTTTTGCAAAACGAATGTGTCTATCCTTTAAAAGATAATATGCACTTACACTTATAATAAGGAACGCACCGGCTAACCAGCAGCCAGAAAGTACATGTGAAAGACGATCAACTGAAGATGGATTAAATACCATTGCCCAAAAATCCGTTATTTCTGCTCGTGCACTAATCCCTTCGCCAACCACATGAAATCCGGCAGGAGTTTGCATCCACGAGTTAGCAACTACAATCCAGACAGCACTGAACATCGATCCGAGTGAAACCATAATGGTTGAAAAAAAGTGCATTTTAGGTCCGACTTTATCCCACCCAAAGACTAGCACGGCAAGGAATCCTGATTCTAAAAAGAAGGCAAAAATTCCTTCGGCAGCAAGTGCACTTCCGAAAACATCTCCAACAAAACGCGAGTAGGTTGCCCAGTTGGTTCCAAATTCAAATTCCATTACAATACCAGTAGCAACACCAATTGCAAAGGTTAAAGCAAAAACTTTAACCCAAAACTTTGTCATATTTTCGTAAAATTTATCTTTTGTTTTAAGATACATGCCTTCCATTATTACAAGTATGATTGCAATGCCAATGCTTAGCGGCGGATAAATGTAATGGAAAGCTATAGTGAAAGCGAATTGCAGACGAGAAAGTATTTCAACATCCATACTAACCTAATATTTTTTTTGAATCCTAAATTTAAATTAGCAAAAATGATTTTCAATGAAAACAAAAAACATTTAGATTTTACTAAATGTTGTTTGTAGTTAACATTTACAATTTTAGACTATTTAAAGACTCTAAATTATTTTTTATCAAACAATTTAATTTTGCCTGCAAACTCAGAAGCAAAATCATCAAACATTTTTGCTGTTTCCGGATTACTTGTTGCTTTGCGGTACGTATCGCCTAACTTTAATATTACCTGATAGAAATGCAGATTCATATCATCAATAAGCATGTCATTTGTCCAGAGATCAATACCAAGTGTAATTTTATCTTCCTTATCCCATAGAGACAGAATCATTGTTTTAGCTTCTTTCATTCCTTTGAAGTCAGCATCATCTGCCTGCCATTCAATTTTTTCAGGCATCTTTTTGTCATCAAGATGAATTAAAAATTTTATTTCAGATTTTTTACTCATAAAGTTTCCTTAATATCTCTTTCGATTCGATTATTATCAGTTTATTTTAACTTATAGTAAAAATTAAAGGAATCTGATTGAAAGTAAAAACTATTTCATTAGCCGTTATTTTAATTTCTTCGATTTGCTATTCCCAAACAGAAATCTCTGTTGGCGGATATCTTGGCGGAGGCTCATTTAGTGGTAACTCTGTTTCAGTTGCAGGATTTACCTCTTCAATTTTTGTTGAAGCTAATCTTCCCTTATTTGACGAAGTTTTTCCCAGAGTAAGTTTTATATACACAAAAGATTTTAACGCAATACTTCCAAACACAAATCAACCTTATAACCCTTTTATTATGGGCTTTAATTTTAAGGGAGTTACTACTCAATATTTTGATAATAAAATGTTTTTGGAAGAAGGTATTGGAGTTCTTGCATTGAATGACAGAACTTTTATCGATA
>Ga0209391_10001590_pt1 | contig 11766 bp, 6 predicted proteins | sample PPLLak3March2015_FD_187246 | JGI IMG/M metagenome (GOLD analysis project Ga0209391, IMG submission 187246) | Freshwater sediment microbial communities from Prairie Pothole Lake near Jamestown, North Dakota, USA - PPLs Lake P7 Core (1) Depth... | ecosystem: Environmental > Aquatic > Freshwater >... | reverse complement strand
TCATCGCCGCTGCGCGGGGTGTCGCGTGGATCGCGGTGCCGCTGGCCGGCGCGGTCGCGCCGCTCGGTGGTGACCGGCCCGTCCCGGCCGGGGCCCTTCTCTGGCTGCGCTCTCCCGCCGACTTCGCGCTCACCTCGATGGCGTGCCTCGCCGGCGCGCTCCTTCTCAGCGATGTGATGACGCGGCTGAGGCTCGGCCTGCGCCGGGCCAGGGTCTCGCCGGCGGACTCCTGGAGGGGCGCGCTCGCGTTCGGGCTCGCCCACCTGGCCGCCGGCACGGCCTCTGCTGCCCTGCTCGCCTGGTACCTCGGTCTTGGCAACACGCTCTCCGCCATCGCGGGCATCGACTGGCTCAGCTACTCCATGCACCCGTGGGACGAGCCCAGGATGGCCGTCGCCGCGGGGCTCGTCTGCATGCATGCGGCCGCGGTCTGGGGGGCCGTTGCCGTGCTGCGCTTCGCCGCGGCGTGGTGGAGGGTCCGCTCCTCGAGCGCGGAGGAGCTCGGCCTGGTCGCGGCGTGGGCCCTGCCTGCGGTGGCGTGGATGTGGTGGCCCGGCGACGTGGCCGGGGCCTATCCTGCATGGGTCCTGCTGCCGCCGGCGCTGCTCGCTGTCGCACTCGGGTGGGGGGCCACCCGGCTGCTGCGATGGCGGCGGCACTCGTCCCAGGCGGCTACCCTGCTGGCGATGTTCCTGGGGTTGGCCCTGCCCGCGGTGACCTTCCATCCCGCTGCCGCCGACCAGGCTGACAAGACCAGGCGCCAGGTCGTGGAAACGCGGCTGGCGCCCCAGGCCATCCGTCAGCGCGATGAAGTGCAGGCCACCGTCAGGCGGGCCATGGGCCAGGTCGACGCCGTGCCCGGCCTGATCGACCTCGTCCGGTCGCAGGCGCCTCCGGCCCCGGGCCAGGTCCCGACGGAATACGCCTTTCTGGTCTGGTCGCAGACCGACCTGGCGGCCAGCCGCCTCACCTCGGCGATCGAGCTCTACGACGAGGAGGGCGCGATCACCAGCCGCTTCGCCCTGAACCTGCCTGAGTACACCCAGGCGCGGCAGCGGTGGCAGGAAGCCAGCTGCGAGTGGGAGGTGTTCGAAGAGGTGTCGCCCTTCGGCTCCGAGGAGCGCCGGCTGCTGCACGCGGGCCGCGGCCTGTGCGTCCGCGAAGCGGGCGTCACGCGGATGGTCGGCACGATTGTCATCCACGCGATGCTCGACTACGGATCCCTGCCCTTCATCACGTCGCAGAACCCGTATGTCGAACTCTTCCAGAGCCGGCCCTCCTTCGGCGCCGGGCACTCGCTGGATCGCGACCTGGGGTTCGTCGTCTACGGCTGGAGCCTCACGCCCATCTACGCGTCGGGCCCGACGACGTGGACGCTCGACGAGGAGACGTTCAGGCGGGTCTACGCGTCGCGCACGCCGTTCTGGACGAGGCGCGACGAGGGCGGGCGGCGAGACCATGTCTACCTCGCCAACGATCGCGGCGGCATCTACGCGCTGGGCTACCCGGCGGTCTCGGCGGTGGGGCACCTGATCGCCCTCGCGGAGCTGGTCACGCTCGCCGGCGCCCTCTTCGTGCTGCTGATGCTGCTGCGGTCGGCGGGCATGGCCGCCGCGGGCGTCAGGGGCGAACGGGGACGCGATCTGCTCCACGAGATCCGCGCGAGTTTCTATCGCAAGCTCTTCCTGGCCTTCGTCGCCGTCGCGGTCATCCCGGTGCTCACGCTCGCCTTCGTGGCCCGGGCCTACATGATGGACCGGCTGCGCGCCGAGGTCGAAGAGGCGGCCATCCGCACCACGACGGTGGCGCAGCGGTTCGTCCAGGACGCGAGCCGGATCCAGGAGCGCGGCGGAGGGGCCGTGATCACCCTCAGTGACGATGCGATTGTCGGCATCTCGCGCGTGATCGACCAGGACGTGAACGTGTACGACGGCCCGCGCCTGGTGGCCACCAGCAATCGCGACCTGTTCGCGTCGGGGCTCCTGCCGACGCGGACCGCCGCCGACGTGTACCGGGCGATCGTCCTGGAGCGGCGGGCGGCCTACGTGGCCGAGGAGCGGCTGGGCCAGTTCTCGTACATGGTGGCGGCGGCCCCGCTGAAGATCGCGGGCGCCAACGGGCTGATCACCGTGCCGCTGACGCTGCGGCAGCGCGCGATCGACCGGGAGATCGACGACCTGAACCGCCGGATCCTGCTCGGCATCCTGACGTTCATCCTGATCGGGTCCGCGCTCGGGTACTGGATGGCGGAGCGCATCGCCGATCCCGTGAACCGGCTGCAGCGCGCCACGGCGCGCCTCGCGCGCGGCGACCTCGACGCCCGCGTCGTGGTGACCTCGTCGGACGAGCTCCGGCGGCTCGTCGAGGCGTTCAACAGCATGGCCGCCGACCTGCAGCGCCAGCAGGTCGCCCTCGAGCGCACGCACCGTCTCGAGGCGTGGGCCGACATGGCGCGGCAGGTGGCCCACGAGATCAAGAACCCGCTGACGCCCGTGCAGCTGTCGGCCGAACACCTGCGCCGCGTCCACGCCGACCGCGGGAAACCGCTGTCGCCGGTGCTCGAGGAGTGCGTCGACTCGATTCTCAGCCAGGTGCGCCTGCTCCGCCAGATTGCCGCCGAGTTCTCGAGCTTCGCATCCTCGCCGACGCCGCGGCCGGTCGAGACCAGCCCGGCGGCGTTCGTGGCCGAAGTGGTCGAGCCCTATCGCGCGGGGCTGCCCGCCGGCGTCACGCTCTCGGTCGACGTCCCGGCCGACCTGCCGGCCTTCGAGGTCGACCGCAGCCTGCTGGGACGGGCCCTGACCAACATGATCGAGAACGCGCTGCACGCCATGCCCGGCGGCGGCGCGCTGGAACTCAGCGGCCGGCTGTCAGCCGACGGGCGGGCCGTGACGCTGCAGATCCGGGACAGCGGCGTGGGCATGGACCCCGCCGCCCTCGCCCGCATCTTCGAGCCGTACTTCTCGACGAAGGCCGTCGGCACCGGCCTCGGCCTCACCATCGCCAAGCGGAACGTGGAGATTCACGGGGGGGCGATCACCGTCGAGAGCGCCCCGGGGCGCGGAACGGTGGTGCAGGTGGAGATCCCGACGGCCGGGCCCGTCCTGCCCCCGGCCTCAGCCTGAGGGCGGCGGCGTCTCGCGCCGCCGGACGCGCACCCAGACCGCCGCGGCCAGTCCCGACAGCATGTAGAGGTAGGCGAGGCCGAGCAGCACGAACTTCGGGTGCAGCTGGATCACGGCAATGACGAGCGCGAAGAGCGCGAGCACCTTGTAGGAGCGCCGCTTCTGGGTGTCGATCGTCTTGAAGCTGTTGAACCGGACCGTGCTCACCATCAGCAGCGCGGGCACCACCATGACGGCGAACGCCACGACCGCCCACCGCGGGTCCTGGATGCCCGCCGGATAGAAGAACACCGTCGAGGCGGGAATGGCGGCCGCCGCCGGGCTTGGCATGCCGACGAAGTGGCGCTTGTCGGTCGACTTGACGCTCTGAATGTTGAACCGCGCCAGGCGGATGGCCGCCGCGCTCAGAAAGATGAAGCCCGCCGCCCAGCCGAGCCGGTCCAGCGGCTGGAGGCCCCACATGAACGTCAGCACCGCCGGCGCGATTCCGAACGAGATGACATCGGCCAGCGAGTCGAACTCCACGCCGAAGGGCGTGGCCGTGCCGGTCATCCTGGCGATGCGGCCATCGAGCATGTCCAGCACCACCGCCACGCCGATGAGCGGCGCGGCCACGTCGAACTCGCCGCGAATCGCGTAGAGCACGCACAGGTAGCCGCAGAACATGTTGCCCATCGTGAGGAGGCTGGGCAGCAGGTACACGCCGCGGCGCAGCTTCGGCCCCCGCCCGGCACGCGGATGCGTCTGGTCCCGCGGCGCGTCGCGATCCGGGGTCACCATGTCGCCACGACCGTTTCGCCTCCGCGGACCCTGTCGCCGACCGCGGCGCGCAGGGTCGCGTGCGGCGGCAGGAACAGGTCGATCCGCGATCCGAACTTCATCAAGCCGAAGCGCTGGCCGGTGCGCACCGCCGCGCCGGGGCCGACCCGGCAGACCAGCCGCCTGGCGAGCACCCCGACCACCTGGCGGCACACCGCGACCGTGCCGTCGCGCTCGATCCAGACGTCGTTGCGCTCGTTCACGCGGGCCGACTCGGGCCGGTAGGCCGCGAGAAACCGGCCCGGCGTGTACTCCACGCGGGCGACGCGCCCGCCGATGGGAATGCGGTTGATGTGGACGTCGAGCGGCGAGAGAAAGATGCTGATCTGCTTCCAGTCGCCTGGCGGCGCCGACGCGGGCTCGGCGGCCCCTGCGACGAGCACCCGGCCGTCGGCGGGCGACACGACGGCATCGGCGAGATCCGGGACGGTCCGATCGGGATCGCGGAAGAAGAACACCATGAAGAGCGCGAGCGCGCCGAACGCGCCCGCCATCCACGGCCAGAACGCCGCCAGCGCCAGCGCGGGCGCGAGGGCCCCGAGCACGAACGGCCAGCCGGCCCGATCGATCGTCATAGGGTGCCTATTCTACTTCGGCCGCCTGCCCCGTGCGCCCGCGGGCCCCAAAACACCAGCAGCCAGCGCCCGCCGTCGGGAACGCTGGCTGCCGAATCTGCGCGCGGGCCGGGCCCGCGAGAGCGCCCGCACTAGGCGGAGAGCTGCGTCCCGCCGGCGCCGGCGGAACGCCGCACGATGTCTTCCATCCGGTCCTTGAGCTGGAGCTTCCGCTTCTTGATCGTGGCCTGTTCGAGGTGCTCGGGTTCGGTGAGGTGGGACTTGCCCGCGAGTTCCGAAAGTCGATGCTCGAGTTCCTTGTGCCTGGCAGCCAGTTGCTGGAACTCGTCGTCGGTCTGGAGAAGCATGGAACGATTGTCCTGCACGTTGACGGTCATGCTTTCCGCCTCCTTGTGTTGGGGCCGTCGAGAAGCGCGCGAGTAAGCCTGTGAAGCAACATGAGGAACCTTACGGCCCGCAGGCGGCCGAAGGAGTCACAATCGGTTCGATCCCTACGCGAACGGTAACACAAGGGCCAAGCCGATTCAAGCCACTGGATCGGCTTCAAGATTCCGGACATTCCTGGCCAGAACCAGCGCACCCTCCTCGGGATGGGCGTAATAGCAGGGCCGCTCGCCGACCTGGATGAAGCCGAGGCTGGTGTAGAGCTGCTGCGCCGCCACATTCGACGCTCTCACTTCGAGCAGCGCCGTCCGGGCGCCAGCCACTCCCCCGTGTTCCAGCGCGGCCTCGACCAGCGCGCGGCCGGCTCCAAGCCTGCGGCACTCCGGCCTCACGGCGACGTTGTTGATCTGCAGCTCGTCCGCGACGAGACGGTAGGAGCAGTACCCGGCCACCGGCGCGGCGGCGGTTCGCAGCACGAGGACGAATGACGTCTCCGGCTGCCGGAGTTCCTCCTCGTACATCGCGCGGGTCCAGGGCGACGGGAAGCTGAGGCGATCGACCTCCAGGACGCCGTCCAGGTCGGACGGCCAGGACAGCGCTTCGATCCGGAACGGCGGGGTCACGGCGTCACCCGCCGGCGATCGCGGGCCAGTTCGGCGTCGGGGCGCCGGACGTAGAGCGGCCGGATCGCGTGCGGAAGCGTGGCTTCTCCCGCCTCGGCGCGCCGCCCGGCGATGAGCGCGATCGTGGCGGCGAGCGGCGGCGGATCAATCACCCGGACGGGCGCGCCGGCGGCGTGCTCGAGCACCTGGCGGTAGCGCAGGGCGCCGTCGCCGGCCACCGGGCACCAGGCGCCTCCCATCAGGCCGTGCCATCGCGCGGCGGTGTCGGCGGGGTCGCCCACGGCCGGTCCTTCGACCGTCTCGAGCGCCGAGCCCGCTCCCGCCCCGTGCGTGGCATAGAGCGCCGAGAACACCTCGTTCCGCTGGGCGTCCATCCACACACCGATGCGCCCGGGCGGTCCGTCGCTCCCGCCCCCGGCGGACGCCAGCGCGAGGGCCTCCAGCGCGGACACGCCGACGACGGGCCGGCCGGCAGCGAAGGCGCACCCCTGGATGGCCGCGATGCCGATGCGCAGGCCGGTAAACGAGCCGGGACCGACCGCCACGGCGAATACGTCGACGTCCGCCAGGCGGAGGCCGGCCCGCTCGAGCGACCGAACCAGGTCGCCCGGCACCCGCTCGGCGTGCGGGCGGGCGGGGTCGCCTTCCAGCACGTCCAGCACGCGGCCGTCCCTGGCCACCGCTACGCTGCTTCTCCGGGTCGTGGTGTCGAGCGCCAGCACGAGCATGCTGAGATTGTGCCCCAGAGCGATGGGGTGATGCTATATTCCGAATCGTGTCTCCCTCCGACCGATCCGCCTCCCCGAAGGCCATGGCGAACGCCTCGCCGGCGATGCGCCAGTACCTCGAGGCGAAGCGCCAGTATCGCGACGCCATCGTATTTTTCCGGATGGGCGATTTCTACGAGATGTTCTACGAGGACGCGCTGGTGGCCGCCCGCGCCCTCGATCTGACACTCACCTCGCGCAGCAAGGACGCCGACGGCGGGAGCATCCCCATGTGCGGCGTGCCCTATCACGCCGCGGAAACCTACATCACCCGCCTCGTCAAGAAAGGCTTCCGCGTCGCCATCTGCGAGCAGGTGGAGGACCCGCGCAAGGCGACCGGGCTGGTGCGCCGCGAGGTGGTGAGGGTCGTCAGTCCGGGCACCTTCACCGAGGGCGGCTATCTCGATGCCCGCGAGCCCGCATTCCTGATGGCGGTCGCGCCGGTCGGGTGGCCGGAGGCCGGCGCCGAGCCGCCCGCCTCCGGGCGCCCGCGTCCGCCGCGCCCGCCCGCGGACGAGACGGCCATCGGCGTCGCGCTGCTCGACGTGTCGACCGGCGAATTCCTGACGGCGGAGTACCGGGGCCGGGACGGACTGCGGGCGCTCCAGGACGAGATGTCGGTCCTGCGGCCCCGCGAGATCCTCGTGCCGTCCGATCTCGCGATCGACGCGCTGCTGCCCGCCGCCGCGCGCGGAACGGCCAGCGTGACGCCGGTGGACCCCTGGGCGTTTGACGCCGACGCCGCGAGACGGGCGCTGCTCGATCAACTGCGCACGCATTCGCTCGAGGGGTTCGGCCTCGAAGGCCATCCGGCGGCCGTCCGGGCGGCCGGCGCGCTGGTCCACTACCTGAAGGACACGCAGAAGACGGACCTCACGCACCTGCGCGGCATCACGTTCAAGGAGCACGCCGATCGACTCATCGTGGATCCGCTGACGCTCAAGCACCTCGAAATCGTCGAGTCGATGGACGGCGCCCGCGCCGGCTCGTTGCTCCACGAGCTTGACCGCACCATGACGCCCATGGGCGCGCGCCTCCTGCGCACGTGGCTCATCCGGCCGCTCCTCTCGCTCGAGCGCATCCGCGACCGCCTCGATGCCGTCGAGGACTTCGCCTTCCGCACGACCGAGCGGGGCAAGTTCCGCGATGCGCTGCGGACGATGCACGACATCGAGCGCCTCGTGGCCCGCACCGCGCTCGGCACCGCCGGGCCGCGCGACCTGGTGGCGCTCCGCACGTCGCTCTCGGCCGTGCCCCGGCTCCGCCAGCTGCTCTCGGGCTTCCAGGCGCCGTTCGTGGCGAGCCTGGCGGCGGAGCTCGACGAAGTCGTGGAGGTGCGGGAGGCCGTCGAGCACACGCTCGTCGACGAGCCGCCGGCACTCGCCCGCGAGGGCGGCTGCGTCCGGAGCGGCGTCGACCCCGAGCTCGACGAGCTGCGGCGCATCTCGTCGTCGGGCAAGCAGGTGATTGCCGAACTCGAGGAGCAGGAGCGCGCGCGCACCGGCATCGGCTCGCTCAAGGTGCGGTACAACCGCGTGTTCGGGTACTACATCGAGGTTTCCAAGTCGAACCTGCACGCGGTGCCGCCCGATTACCACCGCAAGCAGACCATTGCCGGCGGCGAGCGCTTCGTCACCCCGGCGCTCAAGGCGCACGAAGAGCGCGTGCTCGGCGCCGACGAGCGGATCCTCGAGCGCGAGATCGAGATGTTCGAGGCGCTGCGCGCCAGGGTGGCCGCCGAGGCGCCGCGCCTCCAGGAGACCGCGCGGGCCGCCGCCACCCTCGACGTCCTGGCCGCGCTCGCGGAGGCCGCCGCGCTGCACAACTACGTCAAACCGAACGTCCACGACGGCGACGAACTGACCATCCTCGACGGCCGGCACCCGGTCGTCGAGCGCTACAGCCCCGACCCGTTCGTCCCCAACGACACGCAGCTCGATGGCAGAGAGCGCCAGCTGGTCATCCTGACCGGGCCGAACATGGGCGGGAAGTCCACCTACCTGCGCCAGGTGGCGCTTATCGGCATCATGGCGCAGGCCGGATCGTTCGTGCCGGCCCGCGATGCCAAGCTCGCCGTCCTCGATCGCGTGTTCGCCCGCGTCGGCGCCTCCGACAACATCGCCCGCGGCCAGTCCACCTTCATGGTGGAGATGCAGGAGACGGCGAACATCCTCCACTCGGCGACCTCGCGCAGCCTCGTGATCCTGGACGAGATCGGGCGGGGCACGTCCACCTTCGACGGGCTGAGCATCGCGTGGGCGGTGGCGGAGCACCTGGCCACGAATACCCGGGCCAGGCCGAAGGCCCTTTTCGCGACGCACTACCACGAGCTCACCGAACTGGCCGACACCCTGCCCGGCGTTGTCAACGCGCACGTGGCCGCGCGCGAGTGGCACGACGACATCGTCTTTCTGCGCAAAGTCGTCGCCGGGCGATCCGATCGCAGCTACGGAATCCAGGTGGCGCGCCTGGCGGGCCTGCCGCCCGAGGTCATCGGCCGCGCGCGCTCGATTCTCGACGCGCTCGAGCAGGATGCGCTCGCCCGCGGGGGCCGGCCGACGGTGGCGAAGGCCGGCCCGGACGCGCGGCAGCAGCTTGCGCTGTTCGAGACCGTCAGCCCTGTCGACGCGGTGGCGCAACGCCTGCGCGACATCGATCTCAACCGGTTGACGCCCATCGAGGCCCTTGCCCTGCTGGCCGAGCTGCAGCGGGAGGCCGGCGGTTAGGCCGCGCATGGCTCCACGACGCTGCGCACCCGCCCTGGCGGCGCTGTGCTCGGCCGCGTTGCTGCTGGTGTCGACCAGCGGCTACGCGGCCGGCCGGTACGATTCGAGACTCCGGTTCCGCGTCCTCCGCACGCCCCACTTCACGATCTACTTCCATCAGGGCGAGGCGCCCCTGGCCGCACGCCTGGCGGGGATCGCCGAGCGCGTGCGGACCGATCTTGCCGCGCGCACCGGAATCGCGGCGCCCGCCCACACGCACGTGGTGCTCGTCGACCAGTCGGATATCGCCAACGGCTGGTCCACGCCGGTCCCCTACAACCTGATCGAGGTGGCCGCGATCCCGCCGCCGCCGTCGTCGTTTCTCGGCCACCACGACGACTGGCTGCGCATCGTGTTCACGCACGAGTACGCGCACATCTTTCACCTGGACCGCGTCGGCGGCGTCATGCGCGGGCTCAGGTGGCTGATGGGCCGGAACCCCGCGACGTTCCCGAACCTGTTCGTGCCGCAGTGGCAGGTCGAGGGGTTCGCGACCTGGGCCGAAAGCGCGTTGACGGGCTTCGGCCGCGTGCAGGCGGCGGATGTCCGCGGCGTCGTCGCGTCGATCTCGGCCAGCGGGCGCGCGACGATCGATCGCGCCAGCGGCGGCATGGTGGCCTGGCCCTCCGGGCACACGCCGTACTTCCAGGGGGGCGTCTTCGACCAGGCCATCGCCGAGCGTTACTCATCAGAGGCTCTCGGCGAGCTGTCGAGGGAGACGGCCCGGCGCCTGCCGTATTTCGGTGGGGCCGCCCACCGGAAGGTGCTCGGCACCTCGACCGAAGACCTGTGGAAGTCTGTCTTCGTCATCCCGGAACGTCGGGAAGCCGACTCCGTCGCCGAAGCCAGGCGGCTCACGCGGGAGGGGTTCGCCATCAGCGGCCCGCGCATCCTCCGCCGGCGCACGCCGGCGGGGGCGGAATTCGACGCGGTGTACTACAGCGCGCAGGGACCGCACCGGTTCCCAGACATCAGGATGGTCGATCTCCGTGGCGGCACGCCCGCGCACGTGGCGTCGAGGTACGACGGGCAGTCGCTGACAAGCGACGGCCGGTGGCTCTTCTACGATCAACTGGAATTCGACGGCGCGGTCGCGATCGTTTCGGATCTGCACGCGCGCGACCTCGAGTCGGGGCGCACACGTCGCCTGTCGCGCGGCGAACGCCTGACGGACCCGGATATCGATCCGGCCGGGACCCGGCTGGTCGCCGTGCGGGCGCGCGACGGCGGCAAGCGGCTCACGATCTGGCGCGTGAGCAGGACGGCCGACGGAACACCGGTGCTGGCGGCCGGGCCCGAGCGCGTGGCCGGAGCCGAGGGGTGCCAGTACGCGTCGCCGCGGTGGTCGCCGGACGGCTCGGCCATCGTTGCCGTCCGCCATTGCATCGGCACGCTCCCGGTCATCGTCGAGGTCTCCGCCGACGGCGGCGCCGAGCGCGTGCTCGCGTCCGGCGGCCGCAACCTCACGCCGGTGTGGTCTCCGGACGGCGAGTCGGTGCTCTTCGCGTCGGACCGCGCGGACGGGCGGTTCAAGCTCTACGCCGTCCGGCGGGAGGCCAGCGCCCCGCCTGATGCGACGCCGGAGCTCGCGCTTGACGCACCGGGCGGCGTGATGTGGCCGGATGTCGCCGCCGATGGCCGCACCGTGGTCTTCGCCAGCCTGACCGCGGACGGGTACGACGTGTTCGCGGATCGGCTCCCGGACCGCGGAGACCCGCCTTCGGGTGCGCAGATCCTGGCAGCGGCCTCGAGGCAGGAACCGGGCGCGCCATCAGCACAGATGTCGGGAGAAAGCGCGGCAGCCGGCGAGACGCCTCTCCCGGCCGCGCGCGAATACTCGCCGTGGCGGACGCTGCTGCCCCGGAACTGGACTCCCCTGCTCAACGTCGACGGCGACGAGGTGGACGTCGGGGCCACGACCGGGGCGACCGACGTCCTCGGCTACCACGCCTACAGCGTGTCGGTGATGTGGCGCGCGTCGGGCCAGGGCGCCGACTTCACGTTCGACGCGCCACCGGTGAACTGGAGCGCCTCGTACGCGTACAACCGCTGGAGGCCGTCGCTGCTGCTCTCCGCGTGGTCCGGCCTCGACACGATACTCGTGGCGGAGGAAGGCTCGAGCCGCACGCTCGTGTCCCAGGAGCGCAGCCAGGGCATCTTCGCGGGCGTCATCGTCCCGTGGCGGCGGGTTCGCGTGGCGCAGAGCTGGCTCGGCGGCGTGGAGGTCGACCAGCGCCGGCTCCCGGCATCCACGGGCGTCGCGGACCGGTCGCGCAACGGCTTCCGCGCCGGGTGGGCCCTGGCGAGCTCCCGGCAGTACGGGTATTCGATCAGCCCGGAACATGGCACCTGGGCGGCCGTCAATCTGGAACGCGTCACCACCGGCCTGGGCGCGGACGGCAACGCCTCCAGCGTGACTCTCGACTGGCGCGTGTATCTTCCCGGGCTCGGCCGCCATCACGTTGCGGCGCTCCGCGTCGGCGCGGCATCGAGTACCGGCGATTCGGGGATGAAGCGCGTCTTCGACCTCGGCGGCAGCGCAGTGCCGCCCGCGCCCTTCGCGCTCGGGCAGCAAGTCGTCGGCCTGCTGCGAGGGCTGCCGTCCGACCAGCGCCAGGGGACCGCGGCGCTCGTGGGCAACATCGACTACCGGTTTCCGCTCGCGAGGGTCGAGCGCGGCATCAGGACCTGGCCGTTCTTCCTGCGCG
>Ga0209391_10001588_pt1 | contig 11771 bp, 11 predicted proteins | sample PPLLak3March2015_FD_187246 | JGI IMG/M metagenome (GOLD analysis project Ga0209391, IMG submission 187246) | Freshwater sediment microbial communities from Prairie Pothole Lake near Jamestown, North Dakota, USA - PPLs Lake P7 Core (1) Depth... | ecosystem: Environmental > Aquatic > Freshwater >... | reverse complement strand
CAACAAGCCGGGCTGGGCGACCTTCGTCAGCTCCACCGGCCGCCTCTACGGCACCCCCGGCAGCACGCGCGTCGGCACCTACTCGAACATCACGATCTCGGTCAGCGACGGCCAGACGAGCACCTCGCTCGGACCGTTCACGATCACCGTCGTGGCCGCAACGACCGGCTCTGCGACGGTATCTTGGTCACCACCGACCACCTTCGTGGACGGTACCCCGATCAGGAACCTCGCAGGCTACAGGGTCGTCTATGGCACGTCCCCGAGCGCCCTGTCGAATACGGTCGCCATTCCAAGCCCCGTGATCACCTCGACGACGATCGAGGCGCTCACACCCGGCACTTGGTATTTCGCTGTCAAGGCGTACACCACGGCTGGCGTCGAGAGCGACCTTTCGACTGTGGTCTTCAAGGTCATCAACTGACGCGAGTTGCGGCGGCGGGTGCGCCGACCGGCGCCGCCGCTTCAACGCCGCGTCAGCGGGCGGACGCCGGCCCCACCAGTCGCGCGACCGCCGGCAGCCGCCCGAACCCACCCTCCGCCTGCGCGGCGAGATATGCGATCGCCGCAAACGCCGCCACGTTCACCCTCACGAGCTGCGGGTCCACCTTGTCGAAGGTGTCGTTCGCGGTGTGGTGCAGGTCGAAGTACGGCGCGGCGTCGGTCTTGATGTCGAGCACCGGCATGCCGAGCTCGCGCAGCGACCCGAGGTCCGCGCCGCCGCTCGCCTCGGTGCCGAGGTATTCGATGCCGAGCGGCTCGACCACCGACTGCATGGCGCGGACCAGCGGCAGCCGGTCGGACGCGACGCGCGCCGTGAGGCCGAAGGGCTGGAACGCGCCGAGGTCGGACTCCATGCCGAGCACGTGTCGCTCGATCGCGTTGGCGTGGGCCGCGGCATAGGCCCGCGCGCCCGAGAGGCCGAACTCTTCGTTCGCAAAGAACACCACCCGCAGCGTGCGCTTCGGCCGCGGCCTCGCCTCGGCCGCGAGCTTCACGGCGGCGGTGATGATGCCGACGCCGGTCGCGTCGTCGTGCGCGCCGGTGCCGAGGTCCCAGGAGTCGAGGTGCGCGCCGAGCAGCACGATCTCGTCCGCGAGGCCCTCGCCCGGGATCTCGCCGACGACGTTGGCGGACTCAGCCTCGCCGTCCCAGCGCGCCGTGCTCGCGAGGCGCAGTCGCACCGGCTTGCCCGAGGCGAGTTGCTGCTCGAGCAGGTCCGCGTCCGGGTTCGACAGCGCCATCGCCGGGATCGGCGGGATGCCGTCGGACCAGCGCTGCGCGCCCGTGTGCGGCGTGCGCGAGGTGGAGGTGCCTGCCGAGCGCATCACCATCCCCACCGCGCCGAGCTTCGCTGCCTCCGCCGCGCCGCGGCCGCGCGCCTCCGCGGCCTTGCCGTAGCCCGCGCCATCGCGGCTGCGCTCCATGCGGAACGTGAAGAACACGATGCGGCCCTCGACCCGCTCGCGCGGCATCGACTTGAGGTCGTCGAAGGTGGTGATCGGAACGACCTCGGCCTCGATGCCGCCGACCGGCGTGCCGACGCTGCCGCCCAGCGAGGTCGCGACCAGCGGCTGCGGCCACGGCGCGACGATCTCCGCGCGCGCCTCGCCGCGGACCCAGCGCGGCACCGTCACGGGCTCGGCGCGGACGTTCTGGAAGCCGAGGGACTTGAGGGTGCGGATTGCCCACGCGACTGCGGCTGCGTCGCCCGGCGTGCCGGCCAGGCGCGGGCCCACCTCTGTGGTGAGCGAGCGGACGAGCTCGTAGGCGGTGTCGTCGGAGCGCGCGCGCTCGCGGAGGGCACGGGCTTCGGTCAGGACGGCGGGGGTTAGGGCGGGGGCGGCCGCGGCGGGCAGGGGCGCGGCGGCGGAGAGGGTCAGCATTAGGGCGGCCAGGGGGCTGGCGCGGCGAATCAGGGACATGGGCAAGGCGGCTCCGGGTGGGGCGGCGGGAGGGCCAGGATTCTAGCGGGGGCGGCGGTCGGAGCCAGGCCGTACCGAAAGATGACGCTACATTTCCTGAAAGAGTGCGCTTTGCTCTTCCCACGTCCACTGAAAAAGCGAAGCGTCCCCTCCTCGCAATAATTGCGCAAAGCTGTCAAATTTGGAGCTTCAATCAGCTCGAAAATCGGAGCTAACCTGTGGACGTGATTCTCGCGGACCTCACCGTCAGCATGTCCGAGTTCAAGAAGAACCCGGCCGCGATCCTGCGACAAGCGGGCAAGCGCCCCGTGGCCGTGCTGAGCCACAACAAGGCGGCCTTCTATCTGGTTGAACCGGCCCTGTTTGAGGCCATGCTCGAGGAACTGGTCGACCAGGAACTCCGCGACAAAGTGATGGCCCGCCTCGACGAGCGCGCACGCGCGATCGAGGTGGATGTTGACGAAATCTGAGCACTCCGGCCGTCACCCCTACCGGCTGAAGTTCGTGCCGTCGGCGTGGGCCGAGTGGCAGGCGTTGGACGGATCGGTGAAGGAGCCTCTTCGGAGGCTCCTCAAGAAGCGCCTCGACAATCCGCACGTCCCGGGATCGGCCCTTCACGGCGACCTCCGCGGCTTCTACAAGATCAAGCTCCGGAAGCAGGGCATTCGCCTCATCTACGGAGTCGAGGACGACGCGCTGGTGGTGATGGTCCTTGCCGTGGACAGGCGCGAGGACGACACGGTTTATCGCGCCGCGCGCAAACGCAAGACCACGTGACGGGTGGCGGGGCCACCTCGATGGGTCGTCGCTGCACGGCGACCCGCCGCCCCAGGAACCATCCCAGTTGGGGACAGTCTATGCTGCAATGCAGCACAGTAACGCCCTCCCCCTCCCCGCCTACCTCGAAGCGCAGCCGCGGACCGGTCCCGCGCCCCGAGTCCCCGTGCGGGTCACCCTGGCAGCGCTCGCCGCCCTGCTGGTCGCCGCGCCGACCGGCCAGGGCCCGGCGTTCCCGGATACCTTGCCCGAGTGGGTCCAGCAAGGTCCGGTGTCCTGGTACGGGCCGGGCTTTCACGGCCGGCGCACCGCAAACGGCGAGATCTTCGACACCCACGACCTGACCATGGCCCACCGCTCGCTCGACTTCGGCAGCCAGGTGCGGGTGACGAACCTCGACAACGGGCGCAGCGTGGTCGTGCGCGTGAACGATCGCGGGCCCTACGTGCGGGGCCGCGTCGCCGACCTCTCGCACGCCGCTGCACGCGAGTTGGGCTTCGTGGACGACGGCGTGGTGAAGGCGCGCATCGAGCTGCTCTGACGCCACTTGCTCGGGCGGCGGCAGGAAATCGAGGCCGCGACCCTATTGCTACCGCGCTGCCCGCAGACGCCCGACTGCAGGTCGGCTGGAAAAGGGTAGCGCCCCCTTTTCCGCCCTATCCGTCTCTGCAGCACGCCGCATCAACGTGCTCTTCCCGAACAACGACTCGACGAGATCCACCGCCAGCGACGCCGTGCGATTGCGCACGTCGAACGCCGGGTTGAGCTCGACGATGTCGAGCGAGGCGAGCCGGCCGGTGTCGGCGATCATCTCCATGCACAGCTGCGCCTCGCGGTAGGTCGGGCCGCCGGGCACGGTGGTGCCGACGCCGGGCGCGATCTCGGGATCGAGGAAGTCCACGTCGAAGCTCACGTGCAGGTGCGTGTTGGCGTCGAGACCGGCGAGCGCGGCCTCCATCGTGGCGCGCATGCCCTCCTCGTCCACGTAGCGCATGTCGAACACCTCGACGCCGAGCTCGTGCACGAAGCGCCGCTCACCCGGATCGACGCTGCGGATGCCGACCTGCCGCAGCACGTCGGGCGTGATCGCGGGCGTGCGGCCGCTGAGGGTCAGCAGCTCCACCGGGCCGAAGCCGCACAGGCAGGCGAGCGGCATGCCGTGCAGGTTGCCGCTCGGCGAGAGCGCATGGGTGTTGAAGTCGGCGTGCGCGTCGAGCCACAGCACGCGCAGGCGCCGGCCAGTGTCGCGGCAGTGGCGCGCCACCGCGCTGATCGAGCCGATACCGAGCGAGTGATCGCCGCCAAGCATCACGGGCATGTGGCCCAGGCGAAGCTCGTCGAGCACGGCATCGTGCACGAGGCGGTTCCACTCGACGACCTCGGCGAGGTGGCGATAGCCCACCTCGGGCGGACGGCCCGGGTTGGCGGGGCCGGCGAGGTTGCCGCGGTCGAGTACGCGCAGGCCGTATTCCTCGAGGCGACGCGTGAGTCCCGCGACGCGCAGCGCCTCGGGGCCCATCGAGGCGCCGCGCTCGCTCGCGCCGACGTCGGTGGGCGCGCCGATCAGCGCCGCGGTGCCGGGATGGCGGCTCATGCCGTGGCCCGCCGCGGGGAGGCATCCGCTGCAGCCGCGGGCGCGGCGACGGCCGTCAACGCCGGACGCTGCGCCAGCAGTGCGAACAGGTCCTTGGGGTTGGCGAGTTCGGGGACGAGGTCGATCGTCGTGCGGTGTCCGAGCTCTTCGCGGTGCAGCCGGTGCAGGTAGCGCAGCGCGGAGAAGTCCTCGAGCGCGAAGCCGACGGAGTCGAAGATCGTGACTTCGGCGTCGTCCGCGCGCCCCGCGGCGCGGCCGACCACCACCTCGGCGAACTCGATCACGGGGAAGTCCGCCGGCATCTGCTGCACCTCGCCCTCGACCCGCGATTGCGGCTCGTACTCGACGATGACGCGCGCATCGGGCCGCGCGAGGATCGCGCCGGCGAGCTCGGTCTTGCCCGGGCAGTCGCCGCCGACGGCGTTCAGGTGCATGCCGGGCTCGATCATCTCGGGCGTGAGGATGATGGCGTTGCGCTTGTCGGCGGTGACGGTGGTGACAATGTCGGCGCCGCGCGCGGCTTCGCCCGCCGAGGCGCAGCGAACGACGCGCAGGCCCTCGAGCTTGAGCGCGGCGAGGTTGCGCTCGAGCTTGCTGGTGGCGGCCGGGTCCACGTCGTAGAGGCGCAGCTCGCGGATGCCGATGAGGTGATGGAACGCGATCGCCTGGAACTCGCTCTGCGCGCCATTGCCGATCAGCGCCATCGTGCGGCTGTCCTTGCGCGCCATCCAGCGCGCGGCCAGCGCCGACGTCGCGGCGGTGCGCAGCGCGGTGGTGAGCGTGAGCTCGGAGAGCAGGATCGGGTAGCCCGTGGCGACCTCGGCGAGTACGCCGAAGGCGGTCACCGTGAGCAGGCCGTCGGCGGTGTTCCGGGGGTGGCCGTTGACGTACTTGAACGAGTACAGCGTGCCGTCGGTGATCGGCATCAGCTCGATCACGCCCACTGCGGAGTGCGCGGCGTGGCGCGGCGACTTGTCGAATTCGTTCCAGCGGCGGTAGTCCGCCTCGATCTCGCTCGCCAGCGCCTCGATGAAGGCGGCGGTGCCGGTGCGGTTCACCAACTCCTGGACGCGCTCGATGCCTGTGTAGTCGACCATTTTTCTCTCCCTGCGAAGCTCGACGGGCGGTCGCCCATCCGAGGCGCAGGCCCGGCGGGCCCGCGAGGCCCTAGTGTTCCGCAGGGAGTCGGCCAATTAAAAGACAGAACTCTGTACAATCTGTGCGGCTTTACTTTCATAACGCCAGTTAAATTTGGCGATTTGCCCGATTTGTGCCACGCTGCGGAGGCCCCACCGCCCATGGACGACCTCGACCAGCGCCTGATCGCCCTGCTGCGCCACGACGCCCGCGCCACCATCGCCTCGCTCGCCGAGGCGCTCGGCGTGGCGCGCGGCACGGTACAGAACCGCATGGCCCGCCTCGAGGTGGACGGCACGATCGTCGGCTACACGGTGCGGCTGCGGCCCGACGTCGAGGAGCAGCGCATCCGCGCGTTCACGACCATCGCGGTCGAGGGCAACCACATCAACGCGGTGATCTCCGCGCTGCGCGGCGAGCCGGCGGTGGGCGCACTGCACAGCACCAACGGCCGCTGGGACATCGTCGCCGAGCTGCGCGCCGACAGCCTCGAGGCCTTCGACCGCGTGCTCGGACGCATCCGCCAGCTCGAGGGCATCTCGCGCACCGAGACGAGCCTTCTGCTGTCGACGTTCAAGCTTTGAGTTGAGCGACGCGAAAGGCGGCGGCCGCTGCCCGCATCAGCGAGGGATGCAGGGTTCCGAGCCGCGGATTCTGCCCGTGCGGAGCGTGCGGAGGCACGGAGAACCACTGCGTCGTGTAGGGCAACTGTGCAGTTCGCGTACGCGCTGACTCGTCCCATCAAGTCCGTCCGCCATTGATGCTCATCACAGCTGCGCAGAAGCCGCGAGCCGCGCGGCCAGGTAGCGCGTGAACGGCACGATGTCCCGGTGCACGCTCGCCTGCTCGAGGGCCGACATGTAGGCATCGCGCGTGTCGAGGGTGACGAGCGTCCAGCGCCAGCCGCCGGAGGCGACCATCAGGTTCATCAGGAACCGTCCCATGCGGCCGTTGCCGTCAAAGTAGGGGTGCACGTACACGAAGAAGAAGTGGCCGAGCACCACGCGCACCGCGGGCTCGGGCTCCGCGGCGAGCAGCGCGAAGAACTCCGGCAAGAGATCGCGCACCGCCGCCGGGGGCGGCGGCACGTGCTGGGAGCGGCGTATGTACACCGGGCCGTTGCGATACCCGGCGAGGTCGGCGGGCTTCAGGACGCCGGCGGCCACCGACGGGCCGAACAGCTCCCGGTACCACTCGGGGTGCGCGCGGTCGGCGATCTCACCGGCGTTGCCGCCATCGAGGACCTGCTCGACCGCGGCCTTCACGCGTTGAAATGCCTGCCAGTAGCCGCGCGCGGCGAGCGCATTGCGGTTCTGGCGGTCGGCCTCGTCGCGACCCGGGTTCCAGGCGCCCGAGCGCACGCGCTCGATCAGCGCATCGCTCACCTGGTAGCCCTCGATCGACAAGGAGTGGTAGGCGTCGGCACGGTACAGATCCTCCACCTGCTGCAGGTAGACGGCCTTCCCGGGCCGCACGGCGGGCGGCGCCGGAAAGTGCTCGAGCACGGTTTCGCGCATCGTGACCCACAGCAGGCGCATGCGCCCGACGTACGGCGAGAGCGGGCGGCCAGCGAATTGCACCGGGGAGGGTTCGACGAACGGGTCCGTCTCGACGACGGTGTAGCCAGCGGCGCGCATGGTGTCGCGCACCTGGTCGGCCAGGGTCGCGCGCCCGACATTGCGCAGCGCGCCCGCGAGGCGACCGGCGACCTTGCTCTTGCCACCCTCCAAAAGGCAGCGCAGCAAGTCCGCGGCGTCCGATAGCATCGCAAGCGCAGCGCGCAGCTCGACGGGGCGGGCGCGGAACATGTCCGGGGAGCAGTACGCGAGCGCGGCCGCGAGCGTCATCACCCGCACGCCCTCGATCGTGGTGCGCTCCTCCCCCGCCGGCAGCTCTAGCCTCACGTCGAATACGGAGGTGTCGTGCGGCAGCGGCCTCGGCTTGTTGCTGCCTTTTGGCGCACGCACCAGCAGTTGCGCGGGGACCGTGCGGTCGCCGACGTGCAGGAGCAGGGACTGGTCGGCGCTCAGACACCACTCGTCGCCGAAGCGGCTCTCGAGGTACTGCGCGGCGAATGCCCAGAACGCGGCATACCAGGTGGTGCTCTCACCCGCCGGTTCCTCGGGGCGGGAGGGGATGTACCAACCCTTCATGACCTCGCTCAGGAAGCCGTTGCGCATGAGCCGTTCGCGATGCACCCGCGAAAGGTCCCGGGCGCGCAAGGCCACGCGACCCCTGCGCTGGAGTTCTTTCAGCAGCTCGAGGGAGGCAGCGAGATGGTTTGAGGGGCTGGGCATGATGGATTCCAGTTCCCAGGGAATTGCGCTTTCCCGATTCTAGGTTTTTGCGATCTCCGAAGTCTAGGTTATTGCGCCTACCCGTTTCAAGGTTATTGTGCGTATTTCGCGCCGCATGTAGGTTTTCAGCCCCCGCTGGAAGTCGATTCCGGGCTCTCGGAACACACGTAGCGCACCCCACGGAGGCGATTGGCCTGCATTTTCGTATCTTTCATTGATACGACACGGAGCAACGAAAGGTGCTGAACCGGATGCTCGAGGCGGGACCGGGCCGCTTCGAGGGCGGGCTGACGCCTCGCAAGTACCGGGCCCTGACCGGCACCACCAATATCACCGCCTCGCGGTCACGCCCCCAGCAAGTCGAGATCCCCTTCATAGACAGGCCCCGCATCGTCGAGCGTGACGTGCCGGCCGGCCCGCAGCCCGGCTTCGTGCAGCACGCGGGCGGCGGGTTCCGCGCTGCGTCCCGGCATGCCGAGCGCGGCCTGCCCCTCGGCGGTCAGGAACGACACCAGCAGCGGCTCGTGCGGCAGCAGCGCGGCGACGTGCGTCTTCCACGCCGGGCCGAAGCGCTCGGCGGCGAGCAGCGGGTCGCCGTCGTAGAAGTGCCGGCCGAGGCTCTGCCAGAACGGCGACTGCCCCGACGCGTCGCGCAGCCCCGGCAGCTCGCAGATCACCGTGGGCTCGCCCCCGGCGGACGTGCCCGTTGCCCGCTGGCGGACGATCAGCGCCAACGCCGCGCGCAGCAGGCGCCGCAGCAGTATCACCTGCGCCTCGGCGCCGAGCATCGCCGCGTCGCAGGCGAGGTCGGCGATCTCCCACGCGCCGGTGAGGTCGTTGCCGAGCAGCAGCGTGCGCTGGCGGTGGAACAGCTCGAGCTCGGGCGCGGCGTGCACCGCGCAGCCGACGTGATACCAGAACCGCGGGCGGTCGAGGCCGATGGCGCGGCGCACGCGCACGCAGCCGGCGACGGCCTCGCCCGGTCCGCGCACCGCGACCAGCAGCCACTCGCGCCCGCTGTTGCCGGAGCCGGGCGGCAGCAGCGACACGCCCTGCCCAGGCGCAGGCAGCAGCGGGATGAGCCCGCCCACGTCGCCGGGAGCAGCGGCACGGATCGGCCAGTCGCGCGTCGAGTCACTCATGGCGGCCTCCGTCGTGGCTCGAGTTGCCGTCGCCGTTGCCCTCGCCGTCGAGCACGAGCGGCGCGACGCGCAGCGTGTCGCCCGCGTACACGCCGAGCGCGATCGACGCCTCGGGCGTGAGGCTCACCGAGCGCTCGCCGCCCGCCGGGGCCGGCAGCAGCACCGCACGGAACGGGTCGCGGCGCGTGTTCGCCGCCAGCTGCCAGCCGCGCTGCGCGGACGGCACCGCGGCAGCCGCGCTCGTGTCCGCGACCCGTGTCTCGCGCGACGCCGCGACGGTCTTGAGCAGCGCGACCCGCGCGTGCGTCGTGGGCCCGCCGTCGAAGATGTCCACGTAGGTGTCGGGGTCGAAGCCCTCGTCCACGAGGATCGAGAACGGCAGCTCGCCCACCGGGTGCAACTGGCCGATCGCCCACTGCGCCTCCTCGGGCAGCAGCGGCACGTAGATCGGCGAGTGCGGCATCAGCTCGGCGATGAACGACTTGCTGCGCCCGACCGCGAGCCGCTCGACCGCCGGGTAGTCCATGTCGAAGAAGCGCCGGCCGACGGCGTCCCAGAACGGGCAGCGGCCGCTGTCGTCGGCGAGCCCGGGGCTCTCGGCCGCGATGCGGTCGGAGAAGCGTTCGGCGAACTGCGCGATGTAGAGCAGCCGCGCCCGCGACAGCAGCTGCGGCGCCAGCGTGTGCTCGTAGGCCGGCTCGATGTAGAACGAGGTGAGCAGCGTGACGCCGGTGAGGTCGTGGCACAGGTGCAGCGTGTGCGTGCGGTTGCTGGCGCCGAGCGCCGGGCTCGCGTGCACCACGTACTCGCTGCGGTAGCTGTAGAAGCGCTCGCGAAAGCCCGCGCTCGCCGCGATGCCGCTGGTTCCCACGGGCTCGCCGCGGGCGAGGTCCTCGACCACGAAAAGATAGATCTCCTCCCCGCTCGCCGCGTCGCCGCTCTGGAAGGCGCTGGCGGAGCGGCGCAGGCGCTCGGCGAGCAGCGCGCGGTCGGGCGGCAGCGTGGTGATGCCGAAGGCGCTCGCGGCGGCGAAGCGCTCGAGCGCGGGCAGGTCCTCGCTGCGCGCGGGTCGCAGCAGGAAGCGTCCGGGGTCGGCACCGGGGTCGGTCTTCGACTCGCTCATGGCGGATCCCTCTCGTCTTTGGCGGCCGCGGGGGCGGCGGCGGGCGCAGTCGGCGCCGTCGTCGCCGCCCGGGGCCCGCCGCGCCACGCCGCGGCTCGCTCGCGGCGCTCGTCGCGCGGCGTGCGGCCGAAGCGGCTGCGGTAGGCGTTGGAAAAATGCGGCGCGGAGGAAAACCCGCAGGACAGCCCGATCTGCAGGATGGACTGCGCGCTCTCGCGCAGCAACCGCCGCGCGCGCTCGAGCCGCAGCTCGAGGTACCAGCGCGAGGGCAACGCGTCGAGGTGCTGGCGGAACAGCCGCTCGAGCTGCCGGCGCGACACGCCCACGAGCCGCGCGACGTCCTCGGTGGTGAGCGGCTCGCCGATGTTCGCCTCCATCAGCGCCACGGCCTCGATGAGCTTGGGCGAGGCGCCGAGCCGCGCCGCGCTCGCGACGCGCTGCCCCTCGTCGCGGGCCCGCAGGCGCTCGAGCCCGAAGTGCGCCACCAGCCGCTGCGCGAAGCGCTCGCCGTGCAACAGGCCGAGCCAGGCGATGGTCATGTCGAGGCTGGCCGTGCCGCCCGCGCAGCTCAGGCGCGCGCGGTCGATCTCGTAGAGGCTGCCCGAGACGATCGAGTCGGGATGACGTTCGACAAGCTCCGCGACGTGCGCGCGACTGAGCGTCCAGCGGTGGCCGCGCAGCAGGCCCGACGGCGCGATCCACGCCGCGCCTGTACCGATGCCGCCCACGAGTCCCCCGCGCCCGGCGACGGCGCGGCAGGCGTCGGCCACGCCCGCGAGTCGCGGGTCGCCGTCGGCGGGCAGGCTGTCGCTCGCGACGATGAGCCCGGCGAGCGGCGGCGTGGCCTCGAGCGCGTGCGCCACGTGCATGAGTTCCCCGGCCTCGCCGCCCACGGGCCGGCCATCCACGGACAGCAGCGCGATCTCAAACGCCGGCGACTCGAGCAGCGCGTTGGCGGCGAGCAGGGCGTCCACCGCGCCCGCGAGCGGGAGGAGTCCCACCCGCGGCAGCAGCAGGAACCCGATGCGTTGCGTCATTCGTCTGGTCGGTCACGGCGTCAGTCCGACAGCAACTTACCACTGCGCACGGCCTCCCGGCCCGCGACCTTGGCGATGCGCGTGCCGGCGGGCACGAAGCGGCGGCTCTCGCGGGCGTAGAACACGCCGTCCGTGGGGCTCGGGAGCACGGTGGCGACGCCGTCGAGCGGATTCACGACCTCCACGAGCGGCTCGCCGCGACGCAGGGTGTCGCCAAGCTCGCGCAGGAACACCAGCACGCCGCCGTGCGGTGCCACCACGGGAATCGATCCCGCGAGCGGCGTGGGCTCGCAGGCGAGCGCGGGCAGCTGCGCCGGCGCGCCGTCCACGAGGCCGCGCCACGCGAGGTACTGGATCAGGGCCTCGGCATCCGCGGCGGCGAGCGCGTGGTCCACGTCGTGCTCGCCGCGCAACTCGACCGTGACCGCGACGCAGGCGTGGGGCAGCGTGATCGGCCGGTTGAGGCGCTTGGTGAGCTCCTCGGCGAGCCGCGGCCACACCATCGAGCAGGCCTCGTCGAAGGGATCGTCGCCGGAGCGGTCGGCCACCAGCACCGTGCGGCTGCCCATCAGCCGTGCCAGCGGTTCGATGTCGGCCCACAGCTGCGTCGCCGTGTAGAGGTGCAGCACGGCCTCGTTGTCGCTGTGCAGGTCGAGCACCACCTCGGCGTCGATGGCGAGCGCGAGCAGCGCGCGGCGCAGGCTCTCGAGCTCGTTGGTCGCGGGCAGCGCGACGCAGG
>Ga0209391_10001587_pt1 | contig 11773 bp, 10 predicted proteins | sample PPLLak3March2015_FD_187246 | JGI IMG/M metagenome (GOLD analysis project Ga0209391, IMG submission 187246) | Freshwater sediment microbial communities from Prairie Pothole Lake near Jamestown, North Dakota, USA - PPLs Lake P7 Core (1) Depth... | ecosystem: Environmental > Aquatic > Freshwater >... | reverse complement strand
CGATGGCCATCAACGACCTGATCACCGTGGGCGCCACGCCGCTGGTGGTCCAGGCCTACTGGGCTGCCGGCGGGTCGGAATGGTTCGGCGACGCGACGCGGGCGCAATCCCTCGTCGAGGGCTGGAAGCAGGCCTGCGATCAATGCGGGGTGGCCTGGGGCGGCGGCGAGACGCCCGCGCTGGCGGGCATCGTGGAAGCCGGGTGCATCGACCTTGCCGCCTCTTGCACCGGGCTGGTCAACCCGAAGGCGCGCCTGACGCTGGGCGACAAGCTCGGGCCGGGCGATGCGATCGTGCTGCTGCCGTCCAGCGGCATCCACGCCAACGGCCTGAGCCTGGCGCGCAAGCTGGTCGAGCGGCTGCCCCGCGGCTACCTGAGCGAAGTGCAGCCGGGCCTCAGCTACGGCGCCGCACTGCTCGCGCCCACGATGCTGTATTCGCCGGTGACCGAGGCGCTGCATCGCGCCGGCGTGACGCCGCACTATGCATCGAACATCACCGGCCATGGCTGGCGAAAACTGCTGCGCCACCCCAAGGCGCTGCGCTACCGCGTCCACACCCTGCCCCCGGTGCCGGCCGTGCTGCGCTTCATACAGCAGCACGCGCGGCAGGACGACCACGAGGCCTACGGCACGCTGAACATGGGCGCGGGCTTCGCGCTGTTCGTCGCCGCCGGGCAGGCCGAGCAGACCTTGCGGGTGGCGCGCGAGCTGGGCATGCCGGCGACGCTGGCCGGCGTGGTCGAGGAAGGGCCGAAGGAGTTGCTGATCGAGCCGCTGGGGCTGCGCTTTGCCGGCGACGAGCTGCAATTGCGCTGAGCCGCGACCCGGCCGGCACGACGACCCTGCACGCGTTCCGCACACGCGCGCTCCCCACAGGGGCGCTGACCTACAATGCGCCCCGACGGGCCTCCTCGCATGGAAGCGCGGCCAACCGGGTCAGGTCGGGAACGAAGCAGCCCTAACCGTTGTGACCAGTGCCGGGGGTAAGGCTCGTCACCCTCTTGCGGCTTCCGCACCCACGCCTGCTCGTCGCCATCTGACGTGGCGACCCATGCGTTGCAGGGTCAGGCACTGACGGCCCGGCCGGTGCCGTCCGCCGATTCCGGCGTCCGGATGGCCTGAGCACCCGTCTTCTCCGACATGGCGTCGCGCAGTTCGTTCGGGTTCAATTTCAAGACGCGCGCATAGCGCTGCTCCACGCGGCGCAGCGCCGCCTCGCGCCTGGGCGGCTCAAGCAGCAGGGTGTCCATCGCCTCGATGGCGCAGCTGGCGGCCACGCGCAGCATTTCGTCGTCGTTGTCCACCTGACGCGGCATCGTGCCGAGCGGAAGGCGACGCATCAGGTGCAACACGCTGTCGTCCATGCCCCAGTGCCTGGCCACGGCCACGCCCATGCCCTCGATATCCGCGCCCAGCACGGCGTAGGAGGCGGCCTGTTCCCCCATGCCGGGCTCGGCCGGGCCTGCATCGGTCGGCACGGCGGCAGCAGGCTGCATCAGGCGCTGGATCTGCTGCCACTCGTCGGGGAAATGGTAGGCCGTGACCAGCCGGCCCAACTGCTGCAGCAGGGTCACGAGCTGAACCACCTCGGCGTCGTAGCCCGGAGGACGCAGGGCCTGCGCAAGCCGGCCCGCGCGGCGCGCGGTGGCCAGAAGCCGCCCCAGCACCTGCGCCGCCGGCTCGGACAGCGGCCCCGGCCACTCGCGCAGCCCGAGTGCACTGCGCCGAATCCCCTCGAGCCCGATCATCGCGACCGCCCGGCGCACGGTCAGCACCGCACCGCTGCCCGCGGGTTGCGCGCCCCGCACCTGTGCGCTGTTCGCCCAGCGCAGCAAGTCCAGCGCCAGCGCCACGTCCTGCAGCACCACCTCGGCCATCTCTTGGGTGCGCTCGCGGTCCATCAAGGCCAGCCTCGCTGCGCGGGCCGCGCTTCCAGGCGCCGCGGGCAAGGTGCCGACGCTGGGCAGACGATCCAGCAGCAAGGCCAGCGGCCCGCCACCCGAGCGACCGTCGACTTGCAGCCAGCCGTCGAGCGCCCGCGCCAGGGCGCGAGCGCTGCGGTAGCGTTGCCGCGGCTGGCGGTCGGTGGAGCGGTTGGCAATCGCCCGCAGCGCCTCCGGCACGGGACGCGGTGTGTTCCAGGGCAGGCGCGCGATGCTGCGCCCGACGGGTGCCAGGCTGTCTGCAGCCTGCCCCAGGTCGCCCTCGTCCAGTGCAGGCTGGCCGGCCAGCGCGTGATGCAGGATGAGGCCGACACGCAGCACGTCCTGTCGTGCGGCTTCGCGATGCCGATGCAGCTGCAAGGCCTCGACACTGGTGCGCGCCGGACCGGAAGCGGCCGGCTCCGGCAGCTCCGGCGCCGTGGCCTCTGCGACTTCGAGACCGATCCAGCGCACGGCGCCCTGCTCCCCCAGCAGCAGCATGCCGGTCTGCACGTCGCCGTGCAGCACGCCGCCATCGTGCGCAAAGGCCAGCGCCTCCAGCGCGCCGACCAGCACGGCTGCAATCTCGGCTGCGGGCATCGGCTCGCGCTGCAGACGCTGCGCCAGCGTCTCGCAGCCGCTGGCGTCATAGAGGACGAAGGGCCAGCGTTCGCATTGACCGATTTCCAACGCCGGCGACAGCTGCGGATGCCTCAGCCTCCCGGCACGCCGCACCCGCTCTTCCCAGTCCCGGCCCTGTGCGGCATCGGCCGGCTGCGCGCGCGGCATCACCATGATCAGTTCGCCTGCCCGGGGCGGCTGGCGCAGGTCGCGCACGCGCCAGACCATGCTCTGGCGACTGCGACCCGCGAGCCCGACAAGTCCGAAGTGCCCGAGCTTGCGCATTCCGGCAGCGCCCGGAACGGCAGCCAGGTTCGGGAACGGCGACGCGGACGGATTCATTCGCATGCCATTGGACCGCCATGGCCGCAGACGCAAAGTCGTGATCAGCGATGCAAAGCGCTCGCTGTTGCGCCCCTTCGCCCTCTCGCGGCAACCGGAATGGGCGAATACCCGGCGTCGCCCTTTGTGACAGAATTCCTGAGCGGCAACCGAAGCGCCGCGCCGCGAAGTCCGGAGAGTCACCCATGAGCAGCGACCTGATCAAGCATGTATCCGACGCGTCCTTCGAGAGCGATGTCCTTCGCTCGGACAAACCGGTGCTGGTCGATTTCTGGGCGGAGTGGTGCGGCCCCTGCAAGATGATCGCGCCCATCCTGGACGAGACCTCCAAGGACTATGACGGCCGCGTGCAGGTCGCCAAGCTGAACGTCGACGAGAACCGCGATGTCCCGGCCAAGTTCGGGATCCGCGGCATCCCCACGTTGATGCTCTTCAAGAACGGCGAACTCGCCGCGACGAAGGTCGGCGCCCTCTCCAAGGCGCAGTTGACGGCCTTCCTCGACGGTCATCTATAATCGCCAGCGAAACTTGGTTTGTACCTGCCGCGGTGGTTTTGACAGCGCGGCCCCCCTGATTCCCCACGCTCCAGCCGCCTTGCCGGTGGGCTCGTCGCCAAGCTGGTGAACCGCGTGGAAACCAACTGACCTCCCCGTTCCGGGTCCGCCGCGCAGCTCGACGAGCCGCCCGGCGGTGATGTCCGGCACACGGATCGGTCGATTGCCGCGCCCCATCCTGGAGCGGTCGTTGTCGCCTGGAACTCCTCGCATGCACCTTTCCGAACTGAAGGCACAGCACGTCTCGAAGCTCATCGCCATGGGCGAGGCGCTGGAGATCGAAAACGTCAGCCGCCTGCGCAAGCAGGAACTGATGTTCGCGATCATGAAGAAGCGTGCCAAGGGCGGCGAGCAGGTGTTTGGCGACGGCGTGCTCGAGGTCTTGCCCGACGGCTTCGGGTTCCTGCGCTCGCCCGACACCAGCTACATGGCGAGCACCGACGACATCTACCTGTCACCCAGCCAGATCCGCCGCTTCAACCTGCACACCGGCGACATGATCGAAGGCGAGGTGCGCGTGCCGAAGGACGGCGAGCGCTACTTCGCGCTGGTCAAGGTCGACCGCGTCAACGGCGTCACTCCGGAGGAGAACAAGCACAAGATCATGTTCGAGAACCTGACGCCCTTGTTCCCCAAGGAGCAGTTCAAGCTCGAACGCGATGTCAAGAGCGAAGAGAACATCACCAGCCGCATCATCGACCTGATCGCGCCCATCGGCAAAGGGCAGCGCGCGCTGCTGGTATCGCAGCCCAAGAGCGGCAAGACGGTGATGATGCAGCACTTCGCGCATGCCATCGTCGCCAACTACCCCGACGTGCACCTGATGGTGCTGCTGGTGGACGAGCGGCCGGAGGAAGTCACCGAGATGCAGCGCACGGTGCGCGGCGAGGTCATCAGTTCCACCTTCGACGAGCCCGCCGCGCGCCATGTGCAGGTGGCCGAGATGGTGATCGAGCGCGCCAAGCGCCTGGTCGAGATGAAGAAGGACGTGGTCATCCTGCTCGACTCGATCACCCGCCTGGCCCGCGCCTACAACAACGTGCTGCCCAGTTCCGGCAAGGTGCTGACCGGCGGCGTCGACGCCAATGCGCTGCAGCGGCCCAAGCGCTTCTTCGGCGCGGCGCGCAACATCGAGGAAGGTGGCTCGCTGACCATCATCGGCACCGCGCTGATCGACACCGGCAGCCGCATGGACGAGGTCATCTACGAGGAATTCAAGGGCACCGGCAACTGCGAGATCTACCTCGACCGCCGCATGTCCGAGAAGCGCGTCTACCCGTCGATCCTGCTCAACAAGAGCGGCACGCGGCGCGAGGAGCTGCTGCTCAAGCCGGAGATCCTGCAGAAGACCTGGATCCTGCGCAAGCTGCTCTACCCGATGGACGAGATCGAGGCGATGGAGTTCATCCTCGACAAGATGAAGGCCACCAAGACCAACCTCGACTTCTTCGACATGATGCGGCGGGGCGGCTAGATTAGAATATGAGGTTTTCCGCGAGCGGAAAGTGCGCCGATAGGGTTCGGCGTGGCTGCTGCAGCAAGGCGCAAGGAATCAGCATGAAAGAAGGCATTCACCCCAACTACCGCGACGTCTGCTTCGTGGACCTGTCCAACGGCTTCAAGTTCGTCACCCGCTCGTGCGTGAACAGCAAGGAGTCGGTCAAGATGGACGACGGACGCGAGCTTCCGCTGATCAAGCTGGAAACGACGAGCGAGACGCACCCCTTCTACACCGGCACGCAGAAGAGCGTGGACAACCTTGGCGGCCGCGTCGAGAAGTTCCGCAACAAGTTCGCCCGCGTCGGCATGAAGAAGTGATTCGCCGCAGCGACACACGAAGGCAGCCGCGGCTGCCTTTTTTGTTGCCTGGGAGCGACCTGCGACGCTGCGGCATGATGGTACGGTGAACACGCCCTCTCCCGCCCTGGTGACCAAGCGCGGCGCCCGGCGCATGCCGCGCCTGGCGCTGCTGCTGCTGTGCGCGGCCTACGTGCTGCCCGGCCTGTTCGGGCGCGACCCGTGGCGCCACGCCGACGTCACCGCGTTCGGCTACATGCTCAGCGTGGCCGAAGGCCGCAGCCCATGGCTGGCGCCGGCGCTGGGTGGCGTTCCCGGCGGGGCGGCGTCGTGGCCCACCTGGCTGGGTGCGGTCTTCGTGCAATGGCTTTCGCCGTGGATCGATGCCGCATGGGCGGCGCGGCTGCCGTTTGCCGGGTTGCTGGCCCTGGTGCTGGCCCTCACCTGGTACAGCTGCTACCACCTGGCGCGCACCGAGGCGGCGCAGCCCGTCGCCTTCGCCTTCGGTGGCGAGGCCGAACCGGTGGACTATGCCCGTGCTGTGGCCGACGCCTCGGTCCTGGCGCTGATCGCGAGCCTCGGGCTGCTGCAACTGGGCCACGAGACCACACCCGAGCTCGGCCAGCTTTTCGCCGTCAGCCTGTACCTCTGGTCGCTGGCCGCGGCGCCCTTCAGGATCGGTCTCACCCGTGCCTTCGCACCGTTGTCGCTGGTGCTGCTGGCCGGGAGCGGCGCTCCCGCGATGGCCCTGGCCTTGGGGCTGGGGGGCCTGCTCGTGCTCGGCGGCTCGGCTTACGAACAGGTCCGGCGCCTGACGCCCTGGGTCGCTGCCGGCGCCGTCGCGGCATCGTTCCTCGCCTGGGTGCAAGGCGCCTGGACCTGGCGATTGGCCGACGATTTCAGCCCCGCCGAACTGCTGTCCACGGGCCGGCTGTGGCTCTGGTTCATGTGGCCGGCATGGCTGCTGGCGCTGTGGACGCTCTGGCGCTGGCGGCGCCACCTGCAGAACCGTCATGTGTCGGTGCCGCTGGTGACGGTGGTCGTCGCGCTGGCATCGAGCTTCGCGATGGGCGGCTCCGACCGGGCGCTGCTGCTCGGCCTGCCAGGGCTGGCCGTGCTGGCCGCCTTTGCGCTGCCCACGCTGCATCGAAGCACCACCGCCGCGATCGACTGGTTCTCGATGATCCTCTTCACGCTGTGCGCCGGCGCGCTGTGGGTCATCTACAGCTCGATCATGCTGGGCGTGCCCGCCAAGCCGGCCGCCAACGTCGCCAAGCTGGCTCCGGGCTTCGTACCCGAGTTCTCGTGGGTGGCGCTGCTCGTCGCGCTGGCGGCCACCTTCTGCTGGTTCTGGTTGCTGCGCTGGCGCACCGGTCGACATCGCGAGGCCTTGTGGAAAAGCCTGGTGCTGCCCGCAGGCGGGGTGGCGCTGTGCTGGCTGCTGTTGATGACGCTCGGCCTGCCCATCCTGGACTACGCGCGCAGCAACCGCCCGCTGGTCGAGCGTCTGTCGCGTCACGTGCCGGCCGGCGAGTGCATCGCCGCCTCGGGCCAGGCCGTGTCGCTGGTGGCCTCGCTGGAGGTCTTCGGCGGCTACCGCGTCGATGCCCGGCGGGGCCCCGCCAATACGCGCTGCAGGTACATGGTGCGCATCGAACCGGCCGCGCAGCCCGCACCCGTGCCCGAAGGTTGGACCCGCGTCGCGCGCGAACGCCGGCCCACCGATCGCAACAACCTGGCCACGGTCTACCGCCGCGATGCGGCGCGGTGAATCAGGGCTGCACTGCAGCGCCGACGGCGCCTTGCGCGACGCGCGTGGCGCTGCGCACGCGCGACGGCGGCAAGCGCAGGCGGAACGTCGATCCCTTGCCCGGCTCGCTTTCGATGTCGATCTCGCCCCCATGGCGCTGCACCACGTGCTTGACGATCGACAGGCCGAGTCCGGTGCCTCCGGTGTCGCGCGACCGGCTGCTGTCCACCCGGTAGAAGCGCTCGGTCAGCCGCGGCAGGTGCTCGCGGTCGATGCCGATGCCGGTGTCGCTGACGCGAAGCACGCCCCAGCCCCCGTCCTGCACGGCCCAGTCGACCTCGATGCGCCCCCCCTGGGGGGTGTAGCGCACGGCATTGAAGACCAGGTTGTTCAGCGCGCTCTGCAGCTCGGGCTCGTTGCCGGCAATCTGCGCATCGTCGCCGCGATCGAAGAGCAGCTCGTGCCGCCCGGCCGACAGTGCCTGGCCGTCGGCCTGCGCCTGGTGCAGCAGCGCAGACACATCGACCCAGCGGTCGGCCGCAGGTCGCGGGCTGCCTTCGAGCTGCGCCAGGGTTAGCAGGTCCGACACGAGATCCTGCATGCGCTGCGCCTGCAGCGCCATCAGCCCCAGCACCCGCTTGCGCTCCACCTCGGACAAGCGCAGTTCACTCATCGTCTCGACGAAGCCGGCCAGTACTGTCAGCGGCGTGCGGATCTCGTGCGACACGTTGGCCACGAAATTGCGGCGCATCAGCTCGGCGCGCTCGCGCTCGGTGATGTCCTGCGTGAGTACCAGCCTCAGACCCTCGCCGTAGGGCTGCACCATCGTCGACAGCCTATTTCCCGCAGCGCCCGCGAAGCTGACCGGCGGCTGGTGGGCGTCGCCGGCCATCAGCTCGACGAAAGCCGGCGCACGCACCAGGTTGGTCACGCGCTGGCCCAGGTCACGTTGCGGATCCAGGCCCAGGTGATCGGCGGCCACGCGGCTGCACCAGGTGATGTGCTGCTGTGCGTCCAGCAGCACCACGCCGATCGGCGAGGCCTCCACCGCGCTCAGAAACTGAGCCAGGCGCTGCTGTTCGCGGGCAATCACCAGCTGCCGGCCCTGCAGCAGCCGCCGCACCTGGTAGGCGACCTCGCCCCAGATGCCCGCCACGTCGGGGGCCGGATCCGGCGCTTCGGCGCGCAGCCAGCGGACCAGGCGCGCGCCCTTGACCGACTCGCCCAGGAGCAGCGCCACCAGGCCCACGACACCGGCGGCCAGCAGGCCGACCCATGGGCTGCCCGAGGCCCGGCCTGCAACGATGCCGACCACCAGACACGCCAGCAGCGCGGCGAGCCAGGTACCGATGCCGCGCAGCCTGGCTCCCACGTGCGGCAGGCCCGATCAGGCCGGCGTGGCCGGCGAAGTCTCGGTCATGCGGTAGCCCGCGCCGCGCACCGTCTCGACCAGGTGCGCACACTGGGCCGGCGTCAGCGCATCGCGCAGGCGCTTGATGTGCACGTCCACCGTGCGTTCCTCGATGAACACATGGTCGCCCCAGACACGGTCGAGTAGCTGCGAGCGGCTGTGCACACGCTCCGGATGGGTCATCAGGAAGTGCAGCAGCTTGAACTCGGTGGGCCCCAGCCGCAGCTCCTGCACCGTCTCGCCGATGCGCCGCGTGACGCGCCGCGTCGCCGGATCCAGCCGCAGCCCGGCAATCTCCACGGCCTGCTCCAGGGTCTGCGGTGCCTTGCGGCGCAGCAGCGCGCGGATGCGCGCCATCAGCTCCTGTGTGGAGAAGGGCTTGGCCAGGTAGTCGTCGGCGCCGGCATCCAGGCCGGCGATCTTGTCGGATTCGTCGGCACGGGCGGTGAGCATGATGACCGGCAGCGAGCGCGTGCGCGCGGCATCGCGCCACTGCCGCGCCAGCCCCAGCCCCGACTGGCCGGGCAGCATCCAGTCGAGCACCACCAGATCGGGCAGCACGGCGTCGACCTCGATCTGCGCCTGCTGCGCATCGGCCGCCACCGTGACCTCGTGCCCCGCGTGGCGCAGGTTGATGGCCACCAGCTCGGCAATCGCCGCTTCGTCTTCGACCACCAGGATGCGCGCCATGCCCGTCCCTCAGCGCACCATCGCTTCGACCGATTCCACCGGGTTGTGGCGCACGTCGGTGCCCTTGACCACGTAGATCACGGCTTCGGCCAGGTTCTTGCCGTGGTCGCCGACGCGCTCGATGGCCTTGGCCACGAAGACCAGGTCGATGCTCGCCGAGATGGTGCGCGGGTCTTCGATCATGTAGGTCACCAGCTTGCGCATCAGCCCCTCGAACTCCAGGTCGATCTGGTTGTCGGTCTTCAGCACGTCAAGCGCCTGCTCCACGTCCAGTCGGGCAAAGGCGTCGAGCGACTTGTGCAGCTGCGTCACCGCCAGCGTCGACGCATAGGCCAGGTCTTCCAGCGGCAGCCGGAGACGGGAGGACACGCCGGAGACGACCAGCTTCTGCACCGTGCGCGCGATGCGCGCCGCCTCGTCGCCGGCGCGCTCCAGGTTGGCGATCGCCTTGGCAATGGCCACCAGCAGGCGCAGATCGCGCGCCGTGGGCTGGCGCCGGGCGATGATGGTCCACAGGTCGCGGTCGATCTCGACCTCCATCGCGTTGACCCGCTCCTCCGCCGTCAGCACCTGTTCGGCGGTCTCGTTGCTCAGGTGCGTCAGCGCGTACACGGCCTGGCCAACCTGCGCTTCCACCACGCCGCCCATCTCGAGCACGCGGGTCGAGATGGAGCCCAGTTCGGCGTCGAACTGCGACGAGATGTGCTTGTCGTGCTTGTCGTTCATGGTCGGATCCTCAGCCGAAGCGCCCGGTGATGTAGTCCTCGGTCTCCTTGCGCCTGGGCTTCATGAAGATGTCGTTCGTGGCGCCGAATTCCATCAGGTCGCCGAGGTACATGTAGGCGGTGTAGTCGGACACGCGCGCCGCCTGCTGCATGTTGTGCGTGACGATCAGGATCGTCACCTTGTGCTTGATCTCCTGGATCAGCTCCTCGATGCTGCCGGTGGCGATCGGGTCCAGCGCCGACGTCGGCTCGTCGAAGAGCAGCAGCTCCGGGTCGGTGGCCAGCGCGCGCGCGATGCACAGCCGCTGCTGCTGGCCGCCGCTCAGCGCGAACGCCACGTCCTGCAGGCGGTGCTTGACCTCGTCCCACAGCGCACCGCTCTTCAGCGCGGCCTCGACGCGGTCGTCCATCTCGCTGCGGTTGCGCAGGCCGCGCACGCGCAGGCCGTAGGCGACGTTGTCGTAGATCGACTTGGGGAACGGGTTCGGCTTCTGGAAGACCATGCCGATGCGCATGCGCACCTCGATCGGGTCCACGTCCTTGGCCAGGATGTTCACGTTGTCGGGCTTGAGCACGATCTCGCCTGCGTAGCGGTTGCCCGGGTACAGGTCGTGCATGCGGTTGAAGCAGCGCAGCAGCGTGCTCTTGCCGCAGCCGCTGGGGCCGATCAGCGCCGTGACCTTGTGCTCCTCGACGGTCATCGTGATGTCCTTGAGGGCCTTGAAGTCGCCGTAGAAGAAGCTGAGGTTGCGCACCTCCGCCTTCATCACCGCGGCGGGCGCCGCAGGCGGTCGTTCGAGCGTGTCTGTCACCATTTGATCTTCTTCCGGACTTGATAGCGCAGGTAGATGGCCAGGCCGTTCATCAGCAGCGTCATGATCAGCAGCACCACGCCGGCCGCCGCGGCATTCACCTGGAAGGCCTTGTCGGGGCGCGACACCCAGTTGTACATCTGGATCGGCAGCACGGTGAACTCCGACCAGATCCATTCCAGGCTGAGGAAGGGGAAGTCCGCCGTCACCGGCAGCGGCGGCAGGAAGGCGATGAAGGTCAGCGCGCCGATGGTGATGATCGGTGCGGTCTGGCCGATGGCCTCGGCCATGCCGAGGATCACGCCGGTGAGCATGCCGCCGCGCGAATAGGGCAGCAGGTGGTCGCTGACCATCTGCCAGCGCGTCGCGCCGACGCCGTAGGCCGCCTCGCGGATGTGGATCGGCACCGCGCGCAGCGCCTCGCGCGACGAGACGATGATGATCGGCAGGATCAGCAGCGCCAGCGTCAGACCCGCGGAAAGGATGCTCTCGCCGAAGCCGAACTGGTAGACGAACAGGCCCAGCGCGAGCAGGCCGTAGACGATCGACGGCACGCCGGCCAGGTTGGTGACGTTGATCTCGATCAGGTCGGTGAACCAGTTCTTGCCCGCGTACTCCTCCAGGTAGATGGCGGCGCCGATGGCCACGGGCACGGCGGCCAGCATCGTCACCAGCATCACCAGCGCGCTGCCCACCCAGGCCGAGAGGATGCCGGCCTGTGAGGCCTTGCGCGACGGGAAGCTGGTCATGAAGTCCCACGACAGCCGCGGCAGGCCGTCGAACAGCAGGTCCAGGAAGGCCGCCAGCAGCACCAGCACGGCAAAGCTCGTGAACAGGACGCCGACCAAGGCGAACAACTGCTGACCCCGAATGCCTGACCGGATGCGCGCGCGCATCGCCTCCAGGTCTCGGGTCGGCGCACCGGGCGCCGCAGAGGTGGACGTGTTCATGGTCAATACGCCTTGCGGTAGCGACGCCGCAGGAAGTGCCCGGCCAGGTTGAGCACCAGCGTCATGATCAGCAGCACCAGGCCGGCGGCGAAGATGCTGCGGTAGCCCACCGAACCGTGCTCCAGGTCGCCCATGCTCACCTGCGCGATGTAGGCCGTGAGCGTGGCCGCAGCCTCCATCGGGTTGAAGCTGAAGTT
>Ga0209391_10001586_pt1 | contig 11777 bp, 8 predicted proteins | sample PPLLak3March2015_FD_187246 | JGI IMG/M metagenome (GOLD analysis project Ga0209391, IMG submission 187246) | Freshwater sediment microbial communities from Prairie Pothole Lake near Jamestown, North Dakota, USA - PPLs Lake P7 Core (1) Depth... | ecosystem: Environmental > Aquatic > Freshwater >... | reverse complement strand
GAAAGTCGGGGAGGTCGTCCGCTACACCGACACCGACAGGAACGGGTTCCTCGACACGGTCGAGTACGACTACGACGGCGACCGGACGATCGACTTCCGCGTATCGCTCCTCGACTACCGGACTCCCGGCGGTCCGGCCCCTGACGTCGGGCCGCTCGTCGACACCCGTGCGGCAGGGTGGAAAGGTCTGCACGAGGCCAGCACGAGGCTGGCGAACCAGTCCTGGCAGGAAGCGCTGGCGGTCTACCGCGCCGCGTGGAGGCGCGGGTTGACGACGCCGGAAATGGACACGCTGGCGAACGCCGGCTCCGTGGCCGAGCGCCACGCGAACGCCTACTGGATCAAGGAGAAGGCGTTCCGGGAGATGCGGTCGCGGCTGAAGGAGGCACGGACCGCCTCGCCGCAGGCGGCCGGCCAGCTGGACGCGCTCGAGAAGGACCTGACCCGGCTCTACTACCTTGGGCAGTTTGCCGACTATGTGAAGCGGATTGCCGATGTGCCTGGCCGATAACTGACACCTGACCGCAGGAGGACGATCCATGCGCCTACGCCTCAGACTCCATCTGCTCGCCGCCGCGAGCCTTATCGTCGCCCTCGCGTTCGTCGTCCCCGCGCTGCTCGTCGCCGACCAGGCGCCGGGGGCCGCGGCGAAGACGGCCGCCGGCAAGGCGCCCGTCCACGCGAAGCAGGTGAAGCGCCTCCTCATCCGCAACGCGATGGTCATCTACGGCAACGCCGAGCCGCCGTTCGGCCCGACGAACGTCGCCGTCGAGGACGGCCTGATCATGCGGGTCGGCGGCGTGCCGCGCGACTGGGTGGCCGACGCGGAGATCGATGCCACCGGCAAGTACGTCATGCCCGGCATCGTCAACGGCCACATCCACCTCCAGGACGAGCGCGGCGGCATTCCGCAGCCGATCCAGTACGAGTTCAACCTCTACCTGGCCGCCGGCGCCACCACGATCCGGGATGTCGGCGCCGACTGGACGAAGACGAAGAAGTGGCGCGCCGACAGCAACGCGCACACCCTGATCGCGCCGCGCATCCTGGCCTACGAGCGCATCTGGAGCGCGAAGGGTTCGCACACGCCGGCACTCGTCCGCGAGGGCGTCCGCTACGCGAAGGCCGAAGGGGTGGACGGCCTCAAGGTCTCCGGGATGGACCGCGACCTGGTCGAGGCGTTCCTGGACGAAGCCCGCAAACAGAACTTGCGGACGGCCGTCCACATCGCCGTCGACGAGACCAATGCCAGGGACTGGGCCGAGCTCGGCGTCACCTCCATCGAGCACTTCTACGGCGTGGCCGACGCCGCCCTCGACGGCATCCAGGACTTCCCGCCCGAGCACAACGCGAGCAACGAGATCCACCGCTTCGGCCGCGCGGGCGAGCTCTACATCCAGCAGAACCTCAACCGGCAGAAGCTGTCGGACGTGCTCGACCTGATGGTGAAGAACAAGGTCTACTGGTGCCCGACGCTCTCCATCTACGTCGCCAGCCGCGACGTCATCCGCGCGCAGAACCTCCCCTGGTACAAGGAGTACCTCCACCCGACGATGGAGCGGTACTTCACGCCGGACATGAGGAACCACGGGTCGTACTTCCTCGGGTGGACCAGCACCCAGGAGGTGCGGTGGAAGAAGACCTACCAGGTGTGGATGGCGGCGCTGAAGGAGTTCGCACTGAAGGGCGGGGTGATCACCGTCGGCGACGATGCCGGGTTCATCTATTCGCTCTACGGGTTCGGCCACGTGCACGAGATGGAGCTGCTCGAGGAGGCCGGCTTCCACCCGCTCGAAGTGATCAAGATGGCCACCGCGAACGGGGCGAAGATGATCGGCATGGAGGACCGGCTGGGGCGCGTCCGCCAGGGGTTCATCGCCGACCTGCTGGTGGTGAACGGCAACCCGGTGGAGAACTTGCGCCTGCTGAATCCGTACGGTACCGACGTGATGACCTACGACGGGAAGGTGATCGACAACTACAGTGCCGTCGCGCCTGGCGATCCCAAGGTGAAGGTGCAGCGCGGGGGCGGCATCGAGTGGACGATCAAGGACGGCATCCCGTACCACGTCCCGACGCTCATGAAGGAGACGAAGGAGATGGTGGCGCAGGCGCGCGCGGAGCTGGCAAAGAAGAAGTAGCCGGAGCGCCGATGCCGCTGCATTACGCGTTTCTCGTGCTGGAAGAGCATCCGTGGGGGCGGGAGATGCTGCGCGCGCTCCTCGACGCCGGCTTCGAGCCGAGCGTCGTCATTCAGGAGGTCTCGCGCGTCGGCGACGAGGAGCGCGACAAGTTCCTGAAGCGAATCGAGGGCCAGCCGGTTCCGCCGCGGTTGAACCAGCTCGTGGCCGGGAGACGCGTCCCCGTCTACTCCGTCGGCAACCACAACGACCCTGTGTGCGCCGAGTTGGTGAAGGCCGATCGGCCGGATGTCCTGGTGCTGGGCGGCACGCGCGTCATCAAGCCGCACCTGCTGGAGATCCCCGGGCGCGCGACGGTCAACTGTCATCCCGGGCTGCTGCCGTGGCTGCGCGGGTCGGCGTCGGTGGGGTGGGCGCTCTACAAGGACCTGCCGCAGGGGGCGACTGCGCACTTCGTCGACCCGGGCATCGACACCGGCGACATCATTATCCGCCGCGAGTTGTCGGTCCATCGGACGGACACTTACGAGCGCCTCTGCTCCCGCGTCGCCATTCTGGCGGCGGAGCTGATGGCCGAGGCGCTGCGGTTCTTCGAGCGTGGCGATGTGCCGCGTGTGCCGCAGGAGCGCGAAGTCGGCGAGACGTTCAAGGTCATTCCCGACGACCTGCTGGAGGAAGGCAAGCGGCGCCTGGCCGAGGGGCGCTATTCGCACGTCGCCGGGTGACGTGCGCGAGCGGAGGGTGGGCCGTGGAAACTCGCGAAGCGTGTGTCGAGAGAGATCGACGGGATCCGCTCGCTCACCTGAGGCAGGAGTTCGAACTGCCGGATGGCGTGATCTACCTGGACGGCAACTCCCTCGGCGTCCTGCCGCGCGCCGCCGCCGCGCGCAGCGTCGAGGTGCTCGAGAAGGAATGGGGCGCCGGCCTGGTCCGCAGCTGGAATGCGGCCGGCTGGTTCGAGATGCCCGCGCGGCTCGGCGACAAGCTGGCGCCGCTGTTGGGCGCCGGGCCGGGAGAGCTGGTGGTCACCGACACGACCTCTCTCAATCTCTTCAAGGCTCTCGCCGCCGGGCTGCGCATACAGGGGGCCGCGAGGCCCGAACGGCGCGTGATCCTCTCCGAGCGCGACAACTTCCCGACCGACCTCTACATGGTCCAGGGGATGATCGACTTCCTTCAGCAGGGATACGAGCTGCGTCTGATCGATGCGGAGCATCCCCTGGAGGAGGCGTTGACCGAAGACGTGGCCGTTGTGTCGCTGTCGCACGTGAACTACCGCACCGGCGCGATGCACGACATGGCGGAGGTGACCGCGCTGGCGCACCGGCGCGGCGCGCTCACGCTGTGGGACCTGGCGCATTCCGCCGGCGCCGTGCCGGTGGATCTCGCCGGCACCGAGGCCGACTTCGCGGTGGGCTGCACCTATAAGTACTTGAACGGCGGGCCCGGCGCGCCGGCCTTCATCTGGGTCTCGCCGCGCCACCAGGACCGGTTCTGGCAGCCGCTGTCGGGCTGGTGGGGCCACGACAAGCCGTTCGCGATGTCCGCCGACTACCAGCCCGCGCAGGGGATCCGCCGCTTCCTGTGCGGCACGCAGCCGATCGTGTCGCTCGCGCTGGTCGAGTGCGGCCTCGACGTCGCCCTGAAGGCCGACATCCACGAGGTCCGGGCGAAGTCGCTGGCGCTCACCGATCTGTTCATCCAGCTGGTCGAAGAGCGCTGCGCGGCCCATCCGCTGACACTCGTCACGCCGCGCGATCACGCGCGGCGCGGCAGTCACGTCAGCTTCCGCCACCCTCAGGGCTACGCCGTGATGCAGACGCTGATCGGCCGCGGCGTGATCGGCGACTACCGCGAGCCGGAGGTGCTCCGCTTCGGCGTCACGCCGCTCTACGTGGGACACGCGGACATCTGGGACGCCGTCGAGACGCTGCGCGACATCCTCGACACGCGCGCGTGGGACCGGCCCGAGCATTTCCGCCGCGGTGCGGTGACGTAGGCCTTCGATGACGGACTTCGATCACATCTCGAAACGGGAAGAAGGCCTGCAGCGGAAACTCACCGCCGGCCAGATGAGCATGATCGCGATCGGCGGCGCGATCGGGACCGGCCTGTTTCTGGGCAGCAAGTTCGCCATCGGCCTGGCCGGCCCCAGCGTCATCCTCAGCTACGCGATCAGCGGCTTCATCACCCTCCTGCTGATGGGCTGTCTGGCGGAGATGACCATCGCCCATCCCACCTCCGGCTCCTTCGGAGCCTACGCGGAGCACTACATCAGCCCGCTGGCCGGCTACCTGGTCCGCTGGGCCTACTGGACCTGCATCGTGATGGGTGTCGGCACCGAGGTGACGGCGATCGCCGACTACATGCAGTTCTGGTTCACGACAGTTCCCCCGTGGATCTGGATCGTGCTCTTCTCGGGCGTGCTCGTCGGCGTCAACGCCTGGAGCGTCAAGACCTTCGGCACCGTGGAGTACTGGTTCTCCACCATCAAGATCCTGGCGATCGTCGTCTTCATCCTGCTCGGGGCCTACGTCGTCTGGGGCAGCGGCCGCCCCGAGTTCGGGGCCCGCCACCTCACCGGGCACGGGGGGTTCTTTCCCAACGGCGTCTGGGGCATGTGGGTGGCCGTCGTCATCTCCATCTTCAGCTACCTCAGCATCGAGATGATCGCGGTGGCCGCCGGAGAGGCCGAGCGGCCTGCTGAGGCGGTAAGGAAGGCGTTTCGGGCGACGCTGGCCCGCCTGGTGCTGTTCTACCTCCTGTCGCTGCTGATCATCCTCTGCATTGTGCCGTGGGACCGGATCGGCGAAGGCAACAGCCCGTTCGTCACCGTGATGCAGGTGATCGGCATTCCGTACGCCGCCGGTGTCCTCAACTTCGTCGTGATCGTCGCAGCGCTGTCGGCGATGAACAGCATGCTCTACATCACGACGCGGATGATGTTCAGCCTGTCGCGCGGCGGCGACGCGCCGGCGCGCCTGGGCGCGTTGAGCCGCCACGGCGTCCCGATCAACGCCCTGGCGCTGTCCACGACCGGCATCGCCCTGGCCGCCGCGGTCTACGTGCTCTTCCCGGAGAAGGCGTTCACGCTGATGGTGTCGCTCTCGATGTTCGGCGCGATGTTCACCTGGATGATGATCTTCGCGACGCACTTCTTCTTCCGGCGCCATCACGACCGGCGAGGCGGGCTCGACCTGCCATTCAGGATGAAGTTCTTCCCGTGGACCACGCTTCTGGGGGCCGGCTTGATGCTCGCCGTGCTCGTCACGACGGCCTTCACCGAGATCTTCCGGATGACCCTCGTGTTCGGCGTCCCGTTCCTCGTCCTCCTGGCGGTGAGCTACCGCTTTCTCCGCCGCCGCGTGGCGCCGGCCCAGTAGCGCCGGCCGGTGGAGTGGGTGACGCGCTTGTCAGGAACTCTTCAGGCTCCGCGGCCGGGGCCGTCGTCTATCATGGTCCGTGGAGTCCACCGTGCGGATCCTGGTGATCGAAGACGACGCGAAAGTGGCAGGCGCGCTGAAGCTCGGCCTGGCGGCCGAGCGGTACGACGTGACGGTCGCGCGGACGGGGGAGGACGGGTACTTCCTGGCCACCACCGAGGCGTTCGACGCCATCCTGCTCGACTTGATGCTGCCGGGGCGAGGGGGTCTCGAGATCCTCGCGAGTCTCCGGAGGCGCGGACTGACGCTGCCGGTCCTGCTCCTTACGGCCAAGGACACCATCGAGGACCGCGTGATCGGACTGGACGGCGGGGCCGACGACTACCTCGTGAAGCCCTTCGCCTTCGCCGAGTTGCTCGCTCGCCTTCGCGCGCTGCTTCGGAGAGGCCGGCCCGAGGGCGCGGCCTGTCTGCGGTTGGCGGACCTCGAGCTGGATCCCATGAGCCGGTCGGTGAGACGGGCGGGACAGCCTGTCGAGCTGACCTCCCGGGAGTTCGACCTGCTCAGCTTCCTGCTTCGGCACCAGGGCCAGATCGTCACGAGGGAGATGCTCGCGTGTGACGTCTGGAAGGAACCGGAGCGGGGCACGCCTCTCGACAACGTGATCGACGTGCACATCGGACGGCTCCGGAAGAAGCTGGACCAGTCGTTCGCTCCCAGGCTGCTCCACACGATCCGCGGTGTCGGCTTCGTTCTGGGAGAGCGGCAGCCGTGAGCGCTCCTCGCCTTCGCATCAAGCTGGCGGCCTGGTTCGCCGCCTCGCTCCTCCTGATTCTGGCGCCGTTTGTCGCTGGGTTTCTGGCGCTTCAGTGGCATTCGATGCGCGAGGCGCTGGATCACCACCTCGCCGAGGACTTCGAGGTCTCGCTCGAGATGCTGACCGTCCGGGACGGCCAGGTCGGCTGGCGCACGGACGCCGAGCGGGACCTGGGGTACGACGCCGGCGCCCGGCGCTGGGTCGAAGTCTACGGCGCCGACGGCCGGCTCCTCTACGCTCGCGGACTGCCGGCGGCGCCCCATATCCGCGGCACGATTGCCCCGCCTCTCCCGCGTGCGGAGGGCTTCGACTCGAGCCGGACGCCTGCCGGCGCCAGGGTGCGGTCCTTCACGAGCACGCGGTCTGTAGGCGGCGTGCCGCTGCAGGTGCGCGTGGCCCGAGCCGAGGACGGACTCGTCGCCGACCTGCGCCGTCTGCTCCTGGTTTTACTGGTCAGCATCCCACTGGGGGTGGCGGCCGCGGCGTTTGCCGGCTACGTCGTGTCGGGCCGAATGTTGCGGCCCATCTCGAGCATGGCGATCCGGGCCCAGTCGATCAGCGCCGAGCGACTGTCCGAGCGGCTGGCCATCGAGAATCCCTCGGACGAACTGGGCCAACTGGCGACGGTCTTCAACACGACCTTCGGCCGGCTGGAGGAGTCGTTCGATCGGCTGAAGCGGTTTTCTGCCGACGCGTCGCACGAGCTGAGAACGCCGCTGACGGCCATCCAGTCGGTGGGCGAGATTGGCCTCCGCGAGGCGCACGACGCCGACGGCTATCGCGACGTCATCGGCAGCATGCTCGAGGAGGCGGCCCGACTCGCCCGCCTCATCGACAAGCTGCTGACGCTGTCGCGCTGGGAGAACGGGCGGAACCAGCCAGTTCTCCAGTGCCTCGACCTCGCGGGCCTGGCCGCCGAGGTCGCCGACCAACTCGGCGTCCTCGCCGAAGAGCGGCAGGTGTCGCTCGACGTCGCGCTGCCGCAGCCGCTCGTCATCCGAGCGGACGCCAGCATGGTCCGCCAAGCGGTGATGAACGTGCTGGACAACGCCATCAAGTTCACGCGGCCGGAGAGCACCGTCCGGATCTGGGCGGCAAGCTCGCCCGAGCACCATCGGCTGGCGATCGATGACGAAGGCCCCGGCATTCCCCCCGAGCACCGCGCGTTCGTGGTGCAGCGTTTCTATCGCATCGACGACGGGCGTGCGAGGGAGGCGGGCGGGACCGGCCTCGGGCTGTCGATCGCGGAGTGGGCGCTGAGCGTCCACCACGGCCGTCTCGAGATCGACGGCAACGAGGCAGGCGGCGCCCGCGTTTGGCTCACCTTCCCGCGCGCCGACGCCGCTCCCTGACGGCGATTTCAGGCAATCTTCAGGCTCGGCACCAACCACTGCACCTAGACTCCTGTGAGGGAGCGCGCGCGACGAATCCGCGCGCCGCCACGTTCTTATTGCGACAACGGGAGTCTTCACATGCTGCAGAAGAGATGGATCCGGTGGGGCAGCCTGAGCCTCGCGCTGGTTCTCGCCGCGGGCTTGAGCGCGTACGCCGCCTCGAAACCGAGGAAGGCCGTCGACTGGGCGTCGCTGAACGCGGGCTTCAAGGACGCGACGTTCGTCAACAACGCCGAGACGTGCAAGTCGTGTCATGCCGACGCGATGCACGGCTACGCCGGGACGGTGCACGCTCGGGCCTTCGCCGCGCAGCCGCCCGCCGGCAGCGGCGATTGCGAGAGCTGCCACGGACCGCGGAGCAAGCACGTCGAGAACCCGACCGGGGCGCTGGCGATTGGCGAAGCCTCGCGGGCGCAGTCGGCCATCTGCCTGCAGTGCCACGAAGGCGGTGCGCGATTCGGCTGGAAGGCCGGCGCCCACGCCACGAGCGACGTGAGCTGCACGTCGTGCCATACCGTGATGTCGAAACAGAGCCCGCGGGCCATGCTCACGAAGGCGACGGCCACCGAGACGTGCGCCTCCTGCCACCCGGAGATCCGCGGCGAGCTCAACAAGATGTCGCATCATCCGATCCGCGAGGGCAGGATGGACTGCGCGGGCTGCCACAACGTGCACGGCTCGAACACGGCGCTGCTGACCAAGCCGACCCAGAACGACACCTGCTACACCTGCCACGCCGAGAAGCGCGGCCCGTTCGTGTGGGAGCATGCCCCGGTCCGCGAGAGCTGCGCGAACTGCCACACGCCGCACGGCTCGAACCAGCGCACACTGCTCACAGCGAAGGACCCGTTCCTCTGCCTGAGCTGCCACAACTACGGCGGGCACATCAACCTGCCCCGCTACAACCGCACCAGCAACCCGTACGGCAACGGGTGCTCGAACTGCCATGTCACCATGCATGGCTCCAACCATCCCTCAGGCGCGAAGCTGACGCGGTAGAGGAGACCACCATGAAGCGCACACTGATTCCGCTGGTGGTGGCTCTGGTTGCTGCCGCCGCGCTCGCCGAAGCCCAGACGAAACCCGCGACCTCCGATGCCGCGCCACCCGCGCCGTCCACCGTCATCTCGGGCTCGGTGACGGCCGGCGTCCTGCAGGTCTCGAACGATACGAACTCGGCGAAGTTCACCGAGTACCGTGACCTTCGCGACAAGTTCTACCTGCCGATGGTCACCTTCGGCGCTCTCGACGCCTCCGGCGGATGGGGACTCGAGTTCTCGGCCGCCAATGCCGCCCAGAACGACCAGACCATCCTCATGCGCACCGGCAAGCCGGGTGTGTGGACCGTCCAGGCGGACTGGTCCGGAATTCCCCACAACTTCAGCAACAAGGCGGTCACGCCGTACATCAACCGCGGCAACGGCCTCTTCACCGTGCCGGCGACCATTCCGATCACGTTCAAGAAGCTCGCCACGTCCGCGCCGGACACCGCGAACGTGCTGGCGAGCGACAACCTAATCGCGGCCTACCAGACCACCTACCTGGCGCCAGTGGCGCTCAGTACCCAGACCAACGCCGGCCGCTTCGGATTCACGTGGGACGGCCTCGATGCCCTCAGCCTGGGCGTCCGATACGACCTGCGCGACACCAGCGGGTCCAAGTCGGGCTTCGGGCCGATCGGCGACCGGCCGCCGCGCACGCTCAACGTTCAGCTCGCCGAACCGGTCGACTACCGTACCGGCGACTTCACCCTCTCGGCCGAACACCAGGGCCGCGGCTACCAGCTTGGGGCCGAGTTCCTGTTCTCGAGCTTCGCGAACGGAACCGACACCCTGAAGTGGCAGAACATGTACACGTCGGCGGCCGCGGGTGCCGACTACGACGTGTGGGACCGACTGGTCTCGGTGTACGGCCAGCGCCCGTTGCCGCCCGACAACCAGTACCAGAACGTCACCATCAACGGCGGCGTCGATATGAAGGGTGACAGCCGCCTGTTCGGCACGGTCTCCATCGGCCAGCTCGATCAGAACGCGACGCTGCTCCCGTACGCCTACGGCGGCAGCGCGCTGCTGAACCAGACGCTGCCGCGGTCCACGGCCAGCGCGTCGATGACGACGACGCACGCCGCTGTGGACTACGTGTTCAACCCGGTGCGCAAGCTGTCGGTGCGCGGGTACTTCCGCCAGTATTCACTCGGCAACGATACCCCCTCGTCGAACTGGCAGTACGCGACGCAGGACACCTACAACACGAACGGCAGTGTGTCATACGTCAACAAGCGCACCAGCCTGCCGATTGCGTGGGCCCGCCAGAACTTCGGCGCCGAAGCCACTCTCCGGATGGCCAAGCGCAACACGCTCACCCTCGTCTTCGAGCACGAGGGCCGGGACTTCGACCACCGCGAGGCCAATACCGACGAGAACATCTTCCGGGCGACGTGGCGCTACAAGCCCTCGTCGAAGATGTCGACGGAGGTCCGATACCTCTACGGCGGGCGCACGGGTTCGGCGTACAACAACACCGTCACCCACGAGGGCTACTGGTACACCGCGGCGGATTCTCCCGATAACAACAATCCGGCGGTGACCTTCGACAACCATCCGGACACGCGGCGCTACGACGTCATCGACCGTGGCCGGCAGCAGGTCGACTTCCGGTTGAATCTGGTTCCGGCCGAATCGTTCTCGGTGTCGGCCTACGTGCGGTACCGCGCGGACGATTTCGACTCAGGCGTCGGGCCGTCGCAGCCCTTGGCCGGAACGGGCCTGGCGGAGCAGAACGCGGTGTCGCCCGGCAACCAGCTCGGCCTGCTCGAAGACGGGCGGATGCGCTACGGCGTGGACCTGTTCTTCCAGCCGGTGCCGAAGGTGACCGTGACGGCGTTCCTGAACTTCGACAAAGGCACCAGCGCGATGAAGTCGCTCGAGTACAACGAGAACAACAAGCAGAACCCGAGCACGATTGCCACCGCCGAACTCGGCCCCTGGACGCGGGCGTCGAGCCAGTGGACGAGCGACACGACCGACACGACGTTCGGCGGCGGATTCGGTGCGTCGTTCCAGGTCTCGGAGAAGGGGGCTGCGCTGATCGCCGACTACACCTTCTCGCTGGCGGACATCGACATCGCCTACGGCGGCTTCGGAACGACCAACTGGGACGGGACCGCGTTCCCGACCAACCACCAGTTCTACTTCGCGACGCCTCCAACCGTCAGCGAAGACCTGCACATGTTCAACCTCCGGTTCGAAATCCCGGTGAAGATGCTGTTCGTCGTCCTGGGCTACGGGCTGGAGAGCTACTCGCTGAATGACTGGCAGCAGGGCTCTTCGGCGCCGTGGGTCGAGGCGGTCGGCGCCGACACGCTGCTCAGGGATACGTCGCGGTCGTTCCAGTGGGGCAACCGGCTGTTCAATCTGGGCACGTACCTCTCGCCCAGCTACACGGCGCACATGGGGTTCGTCGGCCTGCGTTGCAGGTTCTAGCGAGACGGGCCTCGGACCGCCCGTTCAAGACGTCTTGCGAGGCGGGCCTCGGAGCGCCAGGCATGCCCGGCGACGACGCCCGCCTCGCTAGAACCGGGAACGCGGCCAGGCGCCGCCGGCCTCCCGCCTTCGCCGCTTCGGCGAGGCACGCCGTGCCGGCGGCAGGGAACCGGGCTCAGCGGTCCAGCCGCACGACCGTCCACCCGTCCGGGATGGTGGCCTCGAACAGCGAGTCTGGCAGGTCGGCTTTCCAGATGAGGCGGAAGATGGTGGTTCGGGTGGTTCGCTCCGCCATTCGCCATTCGACGTCGATGCGCGCAGGAACGGCGGTGCCAGGGTCAGCCCACACACGCACGAGGCTGCCCCGGTCCCTGGCGCCAGCGCGACCCACGAGGGCATCCAGCGGCGCCTCGAACCCGACCAGCCGCGTGCGGCCGAACTGCCTCTCCCCGACGAGGCGCGTCGCGTTCTCGGCCACGCCCGCCAGGCGCGTCCAGAGCGCCGTGACGTCGACCGCCTGGGCGTTCTCGAGGGCAGCCATGCTCCCGATCTGCGCGGTG
>Ga0209391_10001585_pt1 | contig 11779 bp, 13 predicted proteins | sample PPLLak3March2015_FD_187246 | JGI IMG/M metagenome (GOLD analysis project Ga0209391, IMG submission 187246) | Freshwater sediment microbial communities from Prairie Pothole Lake near Jamestown, North Dakota, USA - PPLs Lake P7 Core (1) Depth... | ecosystem: Environmental > Aquatic > Freshwater >... | reverse complement strand
GGGTTGTCGCCCGCACCGTACCTCGAATAGATCTCGACGGACCCGTCGACGATGCCGCAGGGGTCCGTCTGGACATCGCTCGCGCTGTAGATCGGCTGCCCGGTCATGACCTCGCGCCACTCGCAGCGCGACAGGACTGCCTGCTGGAAATCCGGCGCGGCGCTTCCGAACCAGCCCTCGTTCTCCGTGAGGACCGCGCAGCGCTCGGAAAGGGGCATCGGACTCATGTGGGCGCCATCGGCTCCAATTGCACGGATCCGCGCAATCTTCGGCGGCACGACCCATAGAATCAAGGCGCGGCTTTCCGGTCAGTCTGGATCGACGCCAATCCTGAAATCGCCAAGGACGTCACCCCATGAAACCGCAGAATCATCTCGTCGTCGCCTGCGTCTGTGCGCTCGCCGCGTGGATGCCCGTCGCCAATGCCCAGTTGCACGGCCGCCAGGAGACCCGTTCCGGGGTGCTCGAGTTCGAAGCGAACGGCTATCCCACCGACCAGACCGTTGAACGAGTCCGCGAGGAGATCGACTACCAGCGCGCCGTGCAGGCCTACATTCACTTCATCCCGGCCGTGGCCATGATGCAGTGGCGCAACGGGCACTTCGGTCCGCTTGGCGGCAAGGCAGGCGACCTGATCGTCTACCGGACCACCGAGCAGAAGCTGCCCATCATCACCGCGAACGACACGACGACCTACGTCATCACGTTCGCGGAGTTGAGCGACACCGGCGGCCTGCTGATGTACGAGGTGCCGCGTGGCCCGACTGCCGGGGGCGTGATCGACCTCTGGCAACGGCCTGTCTCGGATACCGGCAACGTCGGCCCCGACCGCGGCCGGGGCGGCAAGTTCCTGATCGTGCTGGAGGGCACGAAGGTCCCGGAGAACCACGGGGCGGATTTCGTGGTCACGTCGAAGACCAACACGGTCCTGATCGGCACTCGCATCCTGACGCCGGATCCGAAGGAAGGTCAGCGCATTCTCAACGCGCACAAGATCCACGGCCTGGGTAAGACCTCCACGATCCGCACCTTCGAGGCGCCCAACCGCAACTGGGAGGGCCATCATCCTCGCGGACTGGAGTACTGGAAGGTCGTGCACCAGGCGCTCCAACTCAATCCGATCGAAGAGCGCGACATGGCCGTGCTGCAGGGCTTGAGGAACTTGGGGCTCGAGAAGGGCAAGCCGTTCAACCCCACCGACGCGCAGAAGAAGCTGCTGGAGGAAGCCGCGCTCGTCGGCGAGACCTGGGCGATGGGCAACAGCTTCCTGAAGCCCGATCCGGTCAAGCACTGGACGGACGATCCGAAGTCCCAGTGGCAGTACATCCTCTTCATGCAGAGCCCGCTTGACCAGATGGCCAAGACCCACATGGAGATCGATGCGCGCACCGCGTACACGTACGAGGCGATCACGGTCACCGAGGCCAGCACGCAGAACCTCGTCGACGCCGGCATCCAGTACCTCGCGTCGTACAAGGACGACGCCGGCCGGTGGCTCGACGGCGCCAAGACCTACGAGCTGGTGGTGCCGCGCGACGTGCCGATGCTGAACTTCTGGTCGGTCGTGCTGTACGACAACGACACGCGCTGCATGATCGTCAACCCGCAGGGGAAGACGGAGGTCAATAGCCGCCAGCCGCTCGTCAAGAGCAAGGACGGTTCCGTGCGCCTCGTGTTCTCACCACAGAAGCCGGCCGGCGTGCCCGACGCGAACTGGATCCAGACCAACCCGGAGAAGGGCTTCTTCGCCTACTTCCGCTGGTACTCGCCGACGAAGGCATTTTTCGATCGCTCGTGGAAAATGGGAAACATCGTCGAGGTGAAATAGAGGACCGAGTGATGGCCAAAGAATTCGAGCGGATGGAAGACAGCAACCGCAGCACCAATCCGACCATCCACGAAGTCTCGGACCCGGCGCGGCGCGTCGTGCTGCTGGGAGGCATCGGCGCACTGACGGTGGGCGCGCTCGCGCCGTGGCTGGCGGGGCGCGCCGCCGCTGCGCCCGCTGCCGGCGGCAGGCCGCTGATCGGCTTCAAGTCGGTGCCTGTGAGTGAGAAAGACACGGTGGTCGTGCCCGAAGGCTACGAGGCAGTGGACTTCGCCGCGTGGGGCGAGCCGATCGGCGTGCCGGGCAACATGCCGGCGTTCCGCTGGGACGCGAGCAACGGTGCGGCCGATCAGGCGGTGCAGATGGGCATGCACCACGACGGCATCCACTACTTTCCCATCGACGGCAGTAGCACGCACGGCCTGCTCGTCATGAACCATGAGTACACCGACGACGGGCTGCTGTTCCCGGACGGCAAGAAGAACTGGACCGCGGAGAAGGTCGCGAAGGCGCAGGCAGCGCACGGCATTGCGGTGATCGAAGTGGCCTTCAAGGAAGGCCGGTGGCAGGTCGTGCGCCCGTCGAATTACGCCCGGCGTTACACCGCACGCACGCCGTTCGCCGTCGGCGGTCCCGCGGCCGGGCATGCGCTGATGAAGACGTCGGCCGATCCCGACGGCCGCACCGTGCTCGGTACGCTGAACAATTGCGGCAGCGGCATGACGCCGTGGGGCACCTACCTCAGCGCGGAAGAGAACTGGGCGTTCTACTTCGACGGCCGCGACAAGCGTGATGCCGACCAGCGCCGCTGGGGATTGCTCAGGACCGGCCTCTCGCGCTGGGGCGAACACGATCCGCGCTTCGACGCGAAGCGGCATCCGAACGAGTTCCACCGCTTCGGCTGGATCGTCGAGATCGATCCGTACGACCCGGCGAGCATGCCGGTCAAGCGCACTGCGCTCGGCCGCGGCGCGAAGGAGGGCGCATGGGTCGCGACTACCCGTGATAACCGCGCGGTGGTGTACTCGGGCGAGGACGCGCGCTTCGAATACATTTACAAGTTCGTGAGCCGCGACAGGATCGCCCCGGGTGGGGCGAAGGCCAACGCCACGCTGCTCGACCACGGCACGCTGTATGTCGCGCGCTTCGATGCCGACGGCACGGGACGCTGGTTGCCGCTGGTGCAAGGGCAGGGGACGTTGACGGCCGACCACGGATTCCCGGACCAGGGGTCGGTGCTGATCAAGAGTCGTCAGGCGAGCGACCGCCTCGGCGCCACCAAGATGGACCGGCCGGAGTGGATCGCGATCGACCAGGACGCCCGCACCGTGTACTGCACGTTGACCAACAACAACCGGCGGGGCAGGCAGGACCACCCGGACGTGGACGCGGCGAACCCGCGCGCCAACAACACCATGGGCCACATCATCCAGTGGACCGAAGACGGTGACCTCGACGCGACGACGTTCCGCTGGAAGCACCTGCTGCTCGCTGGCAACCCGGCCAACGAGCGGCCCGAGGCGCGCGGCAACATCCGCGGCGATGTCTTCGCCTGCCCGGACGGGCTGACACTGGACGCGCGCGGCGTGCTTTGGATCCAGACCGACATCTCATCCGATGAGAAGCACCGGGGCGAGATGCAGGGCTTCGGCAACAACCAGATGCTGGCCTGCGATCCCGCCACCGGCGAGGTGCGGCGCTTCCTGATCGGCCCGGTCGGCTGCGAGGTCACCGGCATCGCGATGACGCCGGACGGGCGCACGATGTTCGTCAACGTCCAGCACCCGGGTGAGCCGCTCACGCATCGAAACGACGGCCTCGAGGTCCCCAACCTGCACAGCAATCCGGCGGACCCGAGGCGGTACTCCAACTGGCCCGATTTCAGGCCGGACGGGCGGCCGCGCTCGGCCACCGTGGCGATCCGCAAGGCGGACAGTGGGCCGATCGGGACGTGAGTCTGCAGCGGCCGCCGTCGCTCCGGATATTCACACGCTAGTCACACGCAGGAATGTCGGCGTCCGCAAGTGACTGATCCGGCGCGCGGTATCGGGTGGGTCACATGGGTTCGATTCCCATCACCCGCTCCGCCTGATTTCGAGGACCAAGAGGGGCCCTGCGGGGTCCTTCGTCGTTCATGGGTATCTTGCTGGCATGTAATCGAATAATTACAATTTGCATGTGTACGTCGTCAAGACCCTGCCCGAGTTCGATGTCTGGCTGAAGGGGCTGAGCGACAAGACGGCACAGCGTCGGCTGGTCGCGCGACTTCGCAATGCCTCGCTCGGCAACCTGGGTGACGTGAAGCCCGTCGGTAAGGGTGTTGTCGAGATGCGAGAGCATTTCGGACCCGGCTGGCGCATGTACTACACCCTGAGGGGCAACCAGCTGGTCGTGATGCTCGGCGGTGGGTCAAAGTCTTCGCAACGGACGGACATCGCGGTGGCCCAGCGACGAGCCGCGATGATCGAGGAGGATTGAAAGTGAAACGCAAGAAGATCAAGGCCAGCGATCTGCCGGAGTTCGACGCGGCAGAATACTTGGACAGCGACGAGGCGGTCGCCGAATACCTTACGGCCGTCCTTGCCGAGAATGATCCGGCGCTGCTTGCGGCGGCGCTCGGCGACATCGCACGCGCGAGAGGCATGAGCGAAATCGCGAAGTCCACGGGCCTCGCGCGCGAAGCCCTTTATAAGGCGCTCCGACCGGGAGCCCAGCCGCGGTTCGACACGGTGTCTCGAGTCTGTGCTGCCCTCGGTGTAAGACTGGTCGCCGAGCCGGTGTCCTGAGACGTCCGAGCTGTCCGCTCGTCACACGCCAATCACACGCGAGGCCATCACTGCCGGCAAGTGTTTGATCTGGCGAGCGGAGCAGGGCGGCTCACGTAGGTTCGATTCCCATCACCCGCTCCACCTAGATTCAAAGACTTAGAAGGGCCCCTCGGGGCCCTTCGTCGTTTTAGGTTGGCCAGAGCCCGATCGCGGTCCCGTGCGGTCGGGCCGGCCGTGGCTCGGCGGGTTTGATGTATAACGTTAACCGTTATAAGATGGCCGCGTGATCAAGAGCTTCCGTTGCGTGGAAACGCGGCGCTTCTTCGAGACCGGCAGGTCGAAGCGGTTCTCGTCGATCGCGAACGCGGCGGCGCGCAAACTCGCGATGCTTGATGCTGCCCATACCCTGGAGTTCCTGCGATCGCCGCCTGGCAATCGGTTGGAGGCGCTGCGAGGTGATCGGAAAGGCCAGCACAGCATCCGGATCAACGACCAATTCAGGATTTGCTTCCGCTGGGCCGACGATGGTCCGACGGACGTGGAAATCGTCGACTACCACTGAGGTGAACAAGATGTCCAAGAATGGCATGCGACCTGTTCATCCTGGCGAGGTGATCCGTGAGGAGTTCATGGTCCCGCTGGGCCTGAGTGCCAATGCTCTGGCGAAGGCGCTGAACGTCCCTGCGCCGCGGATCAACGACGTCGTACGCGGGCGGCGGGGTGTCTCGGCGGACACGGCGATGCGGTTGGCTCGTTACTTCGGCGGCGACGCACGGTCCTGGCTGAATCTCCAGGCAGCGTACGACCTGCGGGTCGCGGAGATCGCCAATGGCAAGCGAATTGCACGTGAGATTTCGCCCGCGGCAGCGTGATCTTCGGCGGCCGCAGTTCGGTCACACGTCAATCGTACGCGGGAGAATTTCTGCCGGTAACTGGCGTCACCGCCGCTCGTCGCCGTGGGCCACGTTCTGCCCGACGTGGTCATGACCGGCCTGAACGGTCCGCACAAACCGCTGTCCAGCTACCGCGGGCGGCCGCTCATCATCAACGTGTGGGCCAGTTGGTGCAGTCCCTGTCGCAAGGAAGCGGCTTCGCTCGAACGCCTGGCGTGGAGTGAAGCCGGCAGCTGATACACCGTGATCGGGATTTCGACCGACGACGACAGGAACGCGGCGCTGAAGTGGCTGCGGCACTCGAATGCCACGATCAGCCATTACCTCGACTCGGGGCCGCGTTGGACACTGGAGCACATGCTCGGCGCCTCGACCATACCAATCACGGTGCTCGTCGATGCAAAGGGACGCGTCGTCGCGAGGTTCCGAGGCGCGCGGGACTGGGACAGCCCCGAATCGATCCAGCTGATCGAGCGCGCATTCGCCGGCGCCGGTCGCTCTGCACCGGCGCGCTGACCGCATTTCGGATTGCTGGTGCTGGCTCGACAGCCCCCGGTAAACATCGGGCTCCTCGGCCATCTCGCGCTCCGCGCCCGATCTCGGCACCGCGATGCGGCTGATCGCGCGGTACATCACCCTCTGGAACCAGGCACTGGCCTGGCAGATGCACTTCGACGGCGACGCCGTGCACGCCGCGCGCGGCTGGAGCGCAGCCGGCGGGCCACGGGTCTACGTCAGCTCTGCATCATGGGCGCCGGCGCCGGGGTGAGTTCGCTCAAGTCGATTGCCGGCGGCGGGTGGGCACCGCTTGCGGTCTCCTTTGCATTCGACCGGCCCCGCAACAGCGCGCCCTTCCGCGAGTTCTTCGGCGTGCCGGTCCATTTCAGCCAGGAGTATTCGGGCTTCGCCGTCAAGCGCAGCGACCTCGGGATGCCTCTGCCCAATCGTGACGATGCGCTCTGCCGCGTGCTGGATGCGCATGCGAAAGCCCTGCTGGGGACGTCGGATTCAGGGAACCTCGTCGAGCAGACCCAGTTGCTGGTGCGACGCCACCTGGGATCCCCGGCCGGTACGCTGCGCGGGGTCGCAGGGATGCTCGGCCTCCATCCGAAGGCCCTGCAGCGTCGATTGCGGGAGCGCGGCCAGACCTTTCGCGACCTCGCGCATGGAGTCCGCTACGAGGTCGTACGGGAGCACCTGGAGCGGGGCCACGCCCCGCTGAGCGACCTGGTCGTACTGGTCGGACTGAGCGACGCGAGCGCCGTGTCGCGCGGCTTCAAGTTACGCCACGGTCTTTCGCCAAAGCGATGGCAGCGCAGGCCGGGCAATTAGCGACGCCATAAATTGCCGAGAATGCGGGTTGCCCGTCGCCGCCCTGCGGGTCGAGTGTGCACGAGCTTTCAGTGCCCCGACGTCCCGACCGACCGCATTACCATGTCGACGTGAACCGGTGCGCCGCGAGTGACGACGGCATGATGCTGGTCGTTGATGAATCTGAGCTGGCCGCCGTCCTCGATTCGTGCCTGCACAGCGTACGAGTGATTGGCCTCGATCCTGGTCGAGTCGTAGGCAATCTCGAACGCGAGCGGCACCTGTTGGCCGCCCGAGTGGATGACCTGTTCGCCGATCACCACCGCCGGGGCATCCGCCCGCGAAACGTCGACGAGCTGGACCTTGATCACCGCAGTCGGCGGTAGTGCGATGCGCTCGCGGTAGGTCACCGTACCCGTGACCAGTGCGGGCGCCGCTGCGCCTCCCTCCGGCACGGCGTTCGTCGCTGCGCATCCCGTCAGAATTAACGCCGCGAGCGCGATCAGTCGATTGTGCATGAGTCCGTCACCGATGTTGAATGGAAGCGGGCCGGGGCCCGTTGGCAGGATCCGCCCAAAATCCATCGTACGCCGCGACTGTGCTGGTCTGCAGCCTCTCGTAGAGAAACCGCGATGCCGAATGCGCGCGCCGCCGCCGGCTACCGAGTCGAGTATTCTGTGCGGCGGCACGAGGCCGTGCCGCCGCCCCCGCCGGTCGCGGGCCGGAGGTTGAAACCATGCTCCGACTTCGAAGCGTACCGTCGTGGATTTCGCTGCTGCTGCTCGCCTTTGCCGCGCACGCACCGGCGGCGCCTGCCGCGCCGTTGCCGGCGGACACGCCGAGCCGCACGATCGAGGGCAACACCTTCATTGCGCCGGCTGGCTGGACGCTGAACGTGCGTGGACCGATGACGCTGCTCGAGCCGCCCGAGGGCCGCTCGGCCCTGGCGCTCGTGGACGTGCGCGCACCGGATGCCGACGCGGCCGTGTCGGCCGCATGGAAGGCCTACAAGCCCGACGCCCGCTGGCCACTCAAGGTCGTCACCCCGGCGCCGCCGCGCGACGGATGGTCCGACCGCATGTCGTACAGCTACCAGACCTCGCCCAACGAGAAGCGCGACGTATTCGCCGACGTGCGCCGGGCCAACGACGTCTGGACCGTCTCGATCTACGACATGGCGCAGGACGTGGGCGAGAAGCGCGGCGCGCAAGTCGCGGCCGTGTTCGGCAAGATGCTGCCGAAGGGCTACCAGCGCGAGTCCTTTGCGGGACGCAAGGCGCACGCCCTCGATGCCTCGCGCGTCGCAGAACTCGTCCGCTTCGTCGAGACCGCGATGCGGCTCACCAAGGTGCCGGGCGTGTCGGTGGGCCTGTACCAGGACGGCAAGGTCGTGTTCGCGGACGGCTTCGGCGTGCGCGAGATGGGCAGGTCCGATCGCCCGGACGCCGGCACGCGCTACATGATCGCCTCGAACACCAAGGCGATGGCGACGCTGATGCTCGCGCGCCTCGTCGATCAGAAGAAGTTCACGTGGGACACGCCCGCGGCGAGCCTGCTGCCATCGTTCCGCCTCGGCGACGCCGAGACTACGCGCCAGGTACTGGTGAAGCACTTGATCTGCGCCTGCACGGGCATGCCGCGCCAGGACCTCGAGTGGCTGCTCGAGTACCGTGAGCTGACGCCCGAAAGCGCGATGTCGCTGCTTGGCACGATGCAGCCGACCAGCGGGTTCGGCGAATTGTTCCAGTACTCGAACGCGATGGCCGCGGCGGCGGGCTTCATCGGCGGCCACGTCGCCCACCCGACGCTGGAGCTCGGTGCGGCGTACGACCGGGCCATGCAGGAGCAGGTGTTCGGGCCGCTGGGCATGCGCGACACCACCCATGACTTCGACCTCGCCCAGCGCGGCAACTTCGCCGTGCCGCACGCACCGACCATCGACGGAGCGCCGGCGCTGGCCGTGGCGGCGGTGAACCGCTCGGTCATCCCGGTGCGGCCGGCCGGCGGCGCGTGGAGCAACGTCGACGACGTGCTGCGCTACGTGGCCATGGAACTGGCGGACGGGCAGCTGCCGGACGGCAGCCGCTACATCTCGCGCGACGCTCTGCATGCCCGCAGCGCGCCGCAGGTCACGGTGAGCGCCGACGTGACCTATGGCATGGGCCTGCAGGTCAACCGCATGTATGGCACGCCGGTGGTGCACCACGGCGGCGACATGATCGGCTATCACAGCGACATGATGTGGCTGCCCGAGCACGGGGTCGGCGCCGTGGTCCTTACCAACGGCGATCCCGGCTGGATCATCCGCAGCGCATTCCGTCGCAAGCTGCTCGAGGTGCTGTTCGACGGCCGTCCGGAGGCCGACGCGACGGTGTCCGCGCTCGCCAACTCGTATTTCCAGGAACTTGCGGCCGAACGCCGGCTGCTCACGGTGCCGGCCGACCCCGCCGCCGCGGGTGCCCTGGCGCTCCGCTACGCGCACCCGGCGGTCGGCGAGATCGCGGTCCAGCGCGCGGGCACGAACCTGCGCTTCGACTTCGGCGAGTGGGCCAGCGACGTGGCATCGCGTCGCAACCCGGACGGGACGACGTCGTTCATTACGATCGTGCCCGGGTTCTCAGGCCTCGAGTTCGTGGCAGGTCAGGCGGGTGGCAAGCGCACGCTGACGCTGCGGGACGCCCAGCACGAGTATGTGCTGGTGGAGCAGTAGCACAGGACAGGAAAGCCGAAGGGCTACCACTGCTTCGGTCCATGACGCGCGAGCGTTCAGTCCGCAACGAACACCAGCTTGATGGCGGGATCGGTCATCGCCTCCGCAGCGTCCGCAAACGGAACCTGCCGGGTGATCAGCTGGTCGGGATGCGAGCGCCCGCAGCGTGCACATTCGAGCGCAGCGCCGAGGTCGGCCCGGGCATGGACGCGGCTGACCGTGTACGTGATGCCCTTCATGTACATCGAGCGGAGGGGAATGATCGCCTTGTCGCCGGTGCCGGCGGACACGCCGGTGCAGATGCCGCAAGGCGCGGTCGATCGCAGTGCGAACGTCAACGCATCCGGCAGTCCGCCGGCCTCGACGACGATCGGGAACTGCTCCTGGACCGCAAGGTCGGGCGCGTAGGCCGTCGGGATCACGTCGGCGCCGAGCGCCTTTGCCGCGTCGAGGCGACGGGCGTCGAAGTCCCGATAGACGACCTGCCCGGCGCCGAGTGCACGGGCGGCCTGCACTGCGAACAGGCCGACGCTCTGGGCCAGGCCGCCGACCACGAGCACCCGGGCACCCGGATTGCGCCGGAGGGGTTCGGCGACGGTTCGAAATCCGTCCGTGGCGTTGTCCGAGATCGCCGCCGCGCTCGGCAGCGACACGCCGGCAGGAATCCTGACCAGCATGGCGTCCGCATACGGCACACGGATACAGTCGCTGAGCCCACCACCCCATTCGGTGCCTGAGCTCGGGGCGAGGCCGTACGCGGAGTAGGGCGGTACGGCGGTGCACGCATTCGTGTAGCCGCGCCGGCACATGTCGCAGCAGCCGCAACTGATCTGGAACGGCACGATGACACGATCCCCGGGTTGCGCCACCGTGACCCGGTCGCCCACGGACATGACTTCACCCGCGATCTCGTGCCCGAACGCGAATGGCCCCTGCATCGGAAAGAGGCCGGTGGCGATGTAGAGGTCCAGGTCGCAGCGGGTGACGGCGAGTGGCCGGACCAGTGCCTGTTCATCGCCTTCGAGGCGCGGTGCCACGACGTCCCGCCACTCGAAGCTGCCGGGCCTTACAAACGTGAGCTGCCGCATCACCGCTGCCTCGATTGAATTCGGCGCCATGACCCGATCAGGGCGTCCGCGGCGCGCGAAACATCATTTGGCGTCGTACCCCTGCCCAGCGTGAGGCGGATGGTACCCAGCGCCTCAGCCTCCTGAATGCCCATCGCCAGAATGACTCCGGGTGCGTTCTCGTGGCCCGCATGGCAGGCCGAGCCCGTCGAAGCGGCCACGGCCGTCGCGCCCGACAGCACTGCGTTACCGGTGACGCGAGGGAAGCGAACGCTGAGGGTATTCGGGAGGCGCCGCACAGGGTCGCCATTCAGCCGGAGGTCCGGGATCTCCGTGGCCAGGCGCTCCCAGAGTTCGTCCCGCAGATGCCGAATGCGTACGGCCAGGTCGTCGAGGTCCCGGGTCGCGAGCTCGCATGCCAGACCCAGCCCGACGATGGACGCGACGTTCTCGGTGCCGGGCCGCAGGCCGCGCTCATGGCCCGCCCCGAGCACGAAAGGGCGCAGCGGAGTATCGCGGCGCACGTACAGCGCGCCGACTCCCTTCGGCGCATACAGCTTGTGGCCCGCCACCGAGAGCAGGTCGACGCCGAGTTCGCGCACGTTGACCGGGACCTTGCCGACGGACTGGGCTGCATCCGTGTGGATGACCGCGCCGCACTCATGAGCCAGGCTCGTGAGTTCCGCGATCGGCTGGAGCACCCCAGTCTCGTTGTTCGAGTGCATGACCGTCACGAGAGCCGTGGCCGAGTCGGTCGCAGCACGCGCTGCGTCCACACGCGCGCGTCCATCCGAATCGACACCGAGCCGCGTCACGCGCCAGCAGTGCTGCTCGAGCCAGGCGCAGGGCACTGCGGTGGCCGGATGCTCGACGACCGTGGTGACCACGTGACGTCGCTCCCCGCGCGCCTCGCACACCCCCCGGATCGCAAGGTTGTTGGCCTCGGTGCCGCCGGATGTGAAGACGATCTCCTCCGCACTGCAGCCGAGCAACGGTGCGACCTGGGCACGGGCCCGCGCGACCGCATCCTGCGCCGCCCGGCCGTAAGCATGACCGCTGGAGGGATTGCCGAAATTCTCACGCAGGTACGGAAGCATTGCGTCCACGACCTCCGGCAGCACGGGTGTCGTGGCGTTGTGGTCGAGGTAGATCGGCCGTTCGGCTGCCATGACTCAGAACACCAGCGTCTTGTCCGCCCATGC
>Ga0209391_10001584_pt1 | contig 11781 bp, 10 predicted proteins | sample PPLLak3March2015_FD_187246 | JGI IMG/M metagenome (GOLD analysis project Ga0209391, IMG submission 187246) | Freshwater sediment microbial communities from Prairie Pothole Lake near Jamestown, North Dakota, USA - PPLs Lake P7 Core (1) Depth... | ecosystem: Environmental > Aquatic > Freshwater >... | reverse complement strand
GTATCGGTGGGCGTCGCGCGCTGACGCAGGCGACGCGGCTGGTCGATGTGCCGGAGCCAGACCTCCATGGGGTCCCACCCGTCCTGCGTCCGGTCGGCGAGCGCGTGCGCGGCGGAGGCCGTCACGGCACGCGTGCCAGCCTCGGGCGCGACGGGCACGGGAGCGCGCCGGAACCACGAATCCGTCGATGTCTCCTCGATCTTCCTGATCGTGTCTGCTCGCGATTCCACCGGACGCTCCCTCGGGTCAGTTTTTTGGGCCGGCGATGATCCCAGCGTTTGTCACATGCCGTCCAATTAATTGTTGTCCCAATACTGATGCCTTTCGCTCATCAACGGGCAGGGGCTCCGATGGAACTGAAGGTATGCCGTCAGCACAGTCAACAGCCTGGAAATATTCTCAATTAGAAGCATCCAATCATTAGATAATTAACACGCTAGAAGCACTTTTATGAACACGAACCTATTTTTCGTCACGGCGGTGGCGCTGTTCGTCACGATGCCCGCTCAAGCGGCCGAGCCGTCAACTTCCGCACCGGGTGCCGGCGCAATCGTGATCGTGCCGCTCGAGCCGCCGCCGCTCACGTTCGGGCCCGGCATCGACGCCGGGCAGGTTCTCGCCGCCAATGCGGGGGCCACGCTCAGTTGGGCCTCGAGCGAAGCGGTCGCAGAGGCGGGACGCGCGCTGTTCGTGATTTCGGGCGTCGTCATCCTCGCGAGCCTGCCTGAGCAAACGCGCCGGGCGAACCAGCGGGCCGAGTCCGCGGAGGCCGTGCTGAACGCGGACGGGGTGTGGGTCCCGACCGTGGCACTCGCCGAGGTAGCCAAGGCACTGCTCACGGACTCGGGAGCCGGGGAGGTTCGTATCTCGACCCAGCGTCGCGCGGTGCCGGGCATCGAGAATCGCGAACGGACGATCACGATGCACAATTGGTACCGGCCCATCGCGGACTGGTACGAAACCAGCCGAACGCCTTTCAGCTACGCCGAACCGGAGGTGCTGCCCGGCGAGCGCGTGCTCGAGATCGGGCTCACCAACTACGAGCTCGGGCCGGGACGGGTGCTCTACCTGCTCGTAAGCACCAGGCTGGTGGATCCCGCGAGCGGCAAGGTGCTCAAGAAGGCGCGAAAGTTCGTTTATCCGGACGTCGCCGAGCCCAGGAAGTTGTTCGCCGACGACGCCAGCGCCTTCAAGCAGGCGTTCGCGGCGGCCGGGCGCTCAGCGCTGAAGGACAACCTGCGCAACCTGGGGCTGCTCGCGAAATAGGCCGCGACGAATACTGGCTGCCGGCCGTGCCGGCCGCACCTGGGCCACGCCGGTTAACCCCGCAGAGGGTTTTCCGCCGTTTACAGGGATGCACACCCTGCAAACGGAGCTCGAGTCATGAGCAAGCCCATCTCCCGCCGCACGCTGCTGGCCGCCGCAACCGCGACGGTCCTCGCGATGGCCATCGCCCCGCAGGCTGTCTCGCGCGCCGACTCGCTGGCACGCGTGGACATCTACGACCGCAGCGCCGACGTGGCACTGCCCGTGTACCGCCACCGCGGACGCCGTTACGTCGCCGGCCAGCCCGGCAACGAGTACGCCATTCGCATACGGAACTGCACGGACCGCCGGCTGTTGGCGGTCGTGAGCGTGGACGGGGTCAATGCCGTGACCGGCGAGTCCGCCGCGCCCGACCAGTCGGGCTATGTCCTCGAGCCCGGCGGCTACGTGAACATCCAGGGCTGGCGCAAGGACCTCGACCGCACCGCGGCCTTCTACTTCTCGGACCCGAGTGATTCGTATGCCGCCCGCACGGGACGGCCGAAGGACCTCGGCGTCATCGGCGTGGCGCTGTTCCGCGAACGCGATTTCGAGCGACCCGCGTTGCTCAGCCGCGAGCGACGGTCGGACGTGCCCAGTCCCCAGGCGCCGGCCGAGGCCGACGCGGCCGGTGACTCCAAGGCCCGGGGCGAGGCCAGTTCGCCGGAATACTCCGCGTCGGCACGGTTGCCGTCGCTCGGCACCGGGCACGGCCGCGGCGAGTACTCCCCGGTCGAGCAGGTCGCGTTCCAGCGTGCGAGCACGCACCCGGACGAGCTGGTCACCATCCGTTACGAGCGTCGCGAGACGCTGGTCTCGATGGGCGTGCTGCCGGAGCCACGATTCCGCCCCTGGCCCCGCCAGCCCGATGCGTTCCCCGGTGCGCTCGGGTTCGTCCCGGACCCGTGATCCCGGCGATTGCTGCAGGCGACCTGGCGCTCGATACTGCCCGCCGGATGCAATCACTGCCCGCCGAGCAGGAATCGCGCACCGACGAGGTCCTGATGCGGGCCTACGGCGACGGCGACTCGCACGCGTTCGAGGTCCTGTATGCGCGGCACAAGGGCGCGACCTACCGGTACTTCCTGCGGCACGCGGGCGGCCTGGCCGCCTCGGCCGAGGAGCTGCACCAGGATCTCTGGCTGAAGGTGATCGGTGCGCGCGAGCGCTATGAGGCGCAGGCGAAGTTCTCGACTTGGCTGTACACGCTCGCCCACCGCCGGATGATCGATCACTGGCGCGCCCGCGACGGGGAGTCGCTTGCGTCGCTCGAGGATGCGGAGATCCTCGTTCAGGCGGAGGAGTCGCTCGCGGAGTTGCGAGACGGAAGCGACGACCCGCTCGGCGCATCGATCGACTTCCAGGCTCGGCAACGTCTCGTCGCCGCGCTCGCCTCCGTGCCGACGCTGCAGCAGGATGCATTCCTGCTGCACGTCGAGGGCGGCCTGTCACTCGAGGAGATCGCTGGCCTCACGACTGCGTCCGTCGAGACGGTGAAGAGCCGGTTGCGCTACGCGTACCGCCGACTGCGGGCGGCGCTGGAGGACCTGCAATGAGCAGCAAGCACGACCGCGAGCAGTCTGGATCGGCAGGCGAGGACGACGCCGTGGCGCGCGCGTGGCGGCAGGCCTCGGACGAACGGCCGCCGGCACGGCTCGATGCCGAGATCCTCGCGGCCGCGCGTCGGTCCGTTCAGCAGGAGGACGCTGGCGCGAAGACCCTACCCGTTCGACCGCAGGCACGGAGTCGCTGGATGCAGTGGCAGTCGCTGGCCGCGGCCGCCGCGGTGGCGGGGCTCGCATTCGTGCTCCTGCAGACGCTGCCGCGTGAGCGCGAGGTGGCGGCGCCCGTTCGCATGGAAGCGCCGGCGCCCGTACCGGCACCCCCTCCGGCTCAGGCTCCGACGCCGACACCGGATGCCCAACTCGAGATGCGCAGCGACGCGCCCGCACGCGCGGTCACCGCAACACCGGCATCGCCGGGTGTCGGGCCAGCCGAGCGCGACCGAGGTACCGAGAGCGCTGCCCGGTCACCTGCGGCCGAGGTGGCGGCCGGCATCGCGGACTCGATGGGCGGCGCGGAGACCGATCGGCGCAAGGGGCTGATGACGGAGGCATCCGGCGAAAGCTCTTCCGCGGAGGCGTCCGCACGGGCTGTGGCTCGTGTCCCGGGTGCCCTGGCTGCTCCAAGTGCCTCGGACTGGACCGCCCGAATCAAGGCCCTGCACGCCGCGGGCGATGTCGCCGGCGCCGCGACGGCCCTGCGTGAATTCCGCAAGGTCGATCCGGATGCGGATGCCCAACTGCCTGAGTCCTTGCACGAGTGGGCGTGGACGGTGGAGTGACGATACGGCGCGAGCCTGCTCCGCCGTCACCGTGCTGCCTGGTCAAACCAAATGTCCCCGAACCACGCTTCAGCCGCCTGCCCCGTGTTGTCGGTGTCCGTCATCACCGCGATGGCCGAGACTTCGCCGGGTTCCTCGCCGAAGGCGCGGCGGTAATCGTCGTAGACGTCGCGTGACTCGTGCACCCACTGCCCGACCGCTGCGGCACCCGAGCGCACGGCAACCATCCGCGCGTTTGCGGTGAAGGCGTTCGGCCACTCACTTCCAGCCGGCTGGTGACTGGACCAGACGTAGTTGATGGCTCGGGTGCGCCACAGCAGCGGGCCACGCGAGAAGACGACGTACACCCTCGCCGGATAGTCGTCACCTGCCTTGCTGCGTTCGTCCTGCGTCGCCAGCAGGTTCCCGATTCGCCATGACCAGCGCAAGTACGGGGTCTTCGCCAGGTCGATGGTCGCTTCGCGATAGAGCCCGGAGGCCGAGGCGCTGCTGACCGCATGCAATACCTGCCGTCCGTCCTGGATCTCCAGCCGGTAGCGCGTCTGGCCGGCAAACGACCTGGACTTCCACCCCTCGAGGTCGCCGGCGCTGAAACGCGCCACGTCAAGACGCTCCGCACCCGCCGGAGTTGCCAGCAGCAGCGCTACCGAGAGAAGCATCAGACCCCGGAGGAAATGCTGGCCCCAGGTCCGCTCTACGCCGTTCGCGCAAGGGTATTGGACCCGTTCGCTCATGGCGTCAGTCCTCTACGCCCGAGGTCATCAGTACGTCCGCGGAACCGGCCAGCGGCAGCGCGTCCCGCCACGCGTTCGGCAACCACTGCAGGTCGCCCGGCTCGTCGATGTCGTGCAGCCGGTCGCCGATCGTCAGGCTCCAGCCGAGCCTGCGGAATCGCTCGACGGTCCGGGCTGCCACCTCGGCCGTGCTCCAGGGCATCCGATTAAACGGTCGCGGGTCGAATCGCCGCAGCCCGAGCAGCGCGTAGCCGCCATCGAACGTCGGGTACAGCACCGCGTCCGAATGCTCCAGAAGTCTGGCGGCGTGCTGCAATCGCGTCGCGTCGAGTTCGGGACAGTCCGTACCGATCAGAACCACGTGTTCACTGCCGGCAATCGCGCGTCCCGCCGCGTCGGCCATGCGCGCCCCGAGGTCGCCCTCGGGCTGCTCCGACCACGCAATGCCTTCGCGGGCCGGCCAGTCCGCCCACGCCGGATCGGACGGTCGGGGCGTGACGCACAGTTCGACGGGACCCACGGCCGCTGCCTGCGCTTCCCGCAGTGTGTGCAGCAACATGCGGCGCGCCAGTCGGGCGGCCTGCTCGGCGCCGAGCGCCGGAATCAGTCGTGTCTTGGCCAGCCCGGACACCGGCGCCTTCGCAAAAATGACGATTCGCGTCGCCTTCATCTGTAGTGTCTTGCGAGATCCGCGGGCGACGCGCCGAACCAGTACGCGAGTCGCAGGCGCCACATCAGCAGGATCGTTCGCCACGGGCCGCGAGACTTCCATCGGCGGGCCGAGGTCAGCACGGGCCGGCGTATGCAGGCTGGCCGTGATCGCCTGCGCAGGCGACTGGTGATCTCGACGTCCTCCATCAGCGGCTGGTCCGGAAATCCGCCCACTCCGTCGAACGCCGCTCGCGTCATGAACAACGCCTGGTCGCCCGTGGCAATACCGCTCAAGCGCGAGCGCAGGTTCATGCCGAACGCGGTGGCATCCATGGTCAAGCTGCGGAGGTCGAACGCAACGTCGAACCGGCCCCAGACGTGGCGGCCATCCGCCAGGGCCGCGTTGATCAGCTGGATGGCACCGTCGGGCAGCCGCGTATCGGCGTGCAGGAACAACAGCACGTCGCCGCTCGCCGCCGCTGCTCCGGCGTTCATCTGTCGCGCACGACCGCGCTCTGCGTGAACGACCTCGAAGCCGGCGCGGCTCGCGATGGCCGCGCTGCCATCCTCGCTGCCGCCGTCCACGAGGATGACTTCCACGCCGCTGCGCCGCAGGGGCCGCAGGTGCTCGAGCAGGTCCGGCAATGCCGGCGCCTCGTTGAGCATCGGCACGATGATCGAACGCGCCACGACGGTCATCCGAGCTTCCACGCGTGATAGCGCTGCAGCCAGCCCAGCACGCGGGCGGGCGCGTGCGCCCGCTTCCACTCGCCGGCCGCGTATTTGTTGGACTCCGCAAGCGTCGGGTAGGTGTGGATCGTGCCGAGGATCTTGTTGAGCCCGAGCCCGTGCCGCATCGCGAGCACCATCTCGGCCAGCAGGTCGCCGGCGTGCTCGCCGACGATGGTCACCCCGAGGATGCGGTCCTTGCCCGGTACGGTGAGCACCTTCACGAAGCCGTGGGCCGCGCCGTCGGCAATCGCCCGGTCGAGCTCGTCGATGCCGTAGCGGGTGACCTCGTACGCGATGCCGCGCTCTTTTGCCTCCTGCTCGTTCAGTCCGACGCGCGCCACCTCCGGGTCGATGAAGGTGGTCCACGGCACCACGGAATAGTCGGCCTTGAAGCGCTTGAGGTCGCCGAACAGCGCGTTCACCGACGCGTACCACGCCTGGTGCGCCGCCGTGTGGGTGAACTGAAAGGGACCGGCGACGTCGCCGGCCGCGAGGATGTTGGGATACAGGGTCTGCAGGTACTCGTTGGTGACGACCGTCCGCTGGGTGGGGATACCGAGATCCTCGAGCCCGTAGCCCGTGAGGCGCGCCACGCGTCCCACCGCGCAGACGAGCGCATCGAACTCGATGCGCTGCTCGACACCGCCATTCTCGACCACGAGGAATTTCTGTTCGCTGTCGCGCTCGCAACGCAGGGCCTTGTGACCGGTCAGAACCGTGATGCCGTCTCGCTCGAGCGCGGCCTTCGCGAGCGCTGAGACTTCCACGTCCTCGCGGATCATGATCCGCGGCGCCATCTCGACCTGCGTGACCTCGGAGCCGAGGCGGGCAAAGCTCTGCGCCAGCTCGCAACCGATCGGCCCGCCGCCGAGCACCACGAGGCGCCGAGGAGCTTCGTCCAGCTTCGCGAACTCGTCCCAGAGCGTGTCGCTGGTGACGTAACCGACCACCTCGAGACCCGGCAGTGGCGGTACGAACGGACGAGCGCCGGCCGCGATGACGATGCTGCGCGTCGTCAGGCGGCGCGTCCCGCCGTCGTTGAGCGCGATCTCGACCGTCCAGGGGTCGACGACGCGCGCGTAGCCCTGCAGTACCTCGACGCCGAGGCTCGTGTACCGCTCGACGCTGTCGTGCGGCTCGATGGTGCGGATCACCTCGTGCACCCGCTGCATGACCTTTCGGAAGCTGAACTGCGGCACCGTGGCCTCGAGGCCGTAGTGGTCGGCATGGCGCATCGAGTGGGCCAGTCGTGCGCTCTTGATCAGCGCCTTGCTCGGCACGCAGCCGTAGTTGAGGCAATCGCCACCCATCTTGTGGGACTCGACGAGCGTCACCTTCGCCTTGACCGCCGCGGCGATGTACGCGGATACGAGCCCCGCGGCGCCTGCGCCGATCACCACCATGTTGCGGTCGAATCGCGCGGGCTTCGTCCACTTCGCATAGACGCGGCGGCCCTGCACCCAGGCGAGCAGACGCCTCGCGAGCAGCGGAAAGATGCCGAGCAGCACGAACGAGAGCAGCAGCCCTGGGGAAAGAATCCCGGACAACGAGTCGATCTTCGCGAGCTGCGTGCCCGCGTTCACGAACACGATCGTGCCGGCCAGCATGCCGAGCTGGCTCACCCAGTAGAAGGTGGGGACCCGGATCGGCATCAGGCCCATCACGAGGTTGACGATGAAGAACGGGAAGATCGGCACCAGACGCAGCGTGAACAGGTAGAACGCACCGTCGCGCGCCATGCCTTCGTTGACCGACTTGAGCCGGTCGCCAAAACGGCGCTGCACCGAGTCGCGCAGCACGAATCGCGAGACGAGGAACGCCAGCGTCGCACCGATGCTGGAGGCGAACGACACCAGCACGGTGCCGGTGACCAGCCCGAACAGGGCGCCGGCCGCCAGGGTCATCACGGCGGCCCCCGGCAGCGATAGTGCAGTCACCAGTACGTAGACGACGAAGAACGCCCCGGCAACGAGCAGCGGAGAGGCCGAGCGCCATTGTTCGAAACGGGCCTGGCTCGCTTTCAGTGCGTCGAGCGTGAACCACCGGTCGAGGTCGAAGGCGAAGAACGCGACCACCAGCAGCAGGATCGCGACGACGATGACCGGCTTGCGGCTCATGCGTCGCCCTTGAGCGCGCCGCCGCAGCTGCTGCCCTGTCCGGCGGTGCAGCCGTAGCAGTGGTCAGCGATCACGATCGCGCCGCCGGCCGGGTCCACCGTCAGCAGGTCGGCCAGGTGCCGGCCACGGTCACCTTCGATGGGCAACCCGAGCTGCTGATTGAAGTCGCAGTCGTACAGGTCGCCGCGCCAGTCCACGCTGACGAGGCTGCGACACATCACGCCTTCGAGGTTGCCGGCCGCGTAGTTCTCCTTGAGCAGCCGCATGTACGCCTCGAACCGTCCCTTCGAAACCAGCATGGAGCCGAAGCGTTGGATCGGCATGTTGGCGAGCACGAACAGCCCGTTGAACACGATGCCGAAGTGCTCGAGCAGCTCGCGCTTGTAGTCGGCTTCGAGCGTGGCCTGGTTGGGCGGCAGCGCCGGCCCCTGCGGGTTGAAGACGAGGTTCAGCACCAGCCCGGAGCCCTCGCGCCCATAGCCCAGCGCGTTGAACCTCCTGAGCGCCGCGATGCTCTTCTCGAACACGCCCTTGCCGCGCTGGCGATCGACGTTGTCGGCCGAATAGCACGGCAGCGAGGCAACGATCTCGACGCGATGGTGAGCGAGGAACTCCGCGAGGTCTTCCTGGCCGGGCTCGAAGAGGATCGTGAGATTGCAGCGGTCGATCACCTTGACGCCGCGGCGCGTGGCCTCGGTCACCAGCCAGCGGAATCCATCGTGCAGCTCGGGCGCACCGCCCGTGAGGTCGAGCGTGCGGACGCTCCGAGCCTCCACGGCTTCGGGAATCAGCTCCAGCGTATCCCGGTCCATCATCTCCTTGCGGCTCGGTCCGGCGTTGACGTGGCAATGCACGCAGCTCTGGTTGCAGCGATAGCCGAGGTTGACCTGCAGGGTCTCGAGAACACGGCGCCGGATGGGCGGGAAGTCGGTCGCTTTGAGCAGGGGCAGGGTTGCGTTCATATATCTCCCGAAGGGGCAGTTCCGTTGACGACGAGCGACCCGTCGGCGTGGTGAGCGGCGTTCACGGACGGTCGCCGTGGCGAATCTGCACCGTCGCACTGCTTGCGTCGTCGGGCGGGACCCCGTGCCGCTCTACGAATCGTCGGTCGATTCGATCCTTCCATCGCCAGGCCCAGGCTCCACCGGCGGTGAGCTTGCCCCACGAGACCACGGCACTGCGCGGACCGCAGGCAAGCAGGTAAAGCGATCTTCGCCTCGGGCGGTACGTGCGGAGCGGTCCGCCGGAAAGCGAGGCAACGAGGTTGCTTGCCAGCACGGGCCCCGCCCGGACGGCGTGGACGCCGGACCGCGCGAAATGACGGTCCTCGCGCGAGCACACGTCGCCTGCGGCAAAGACGTGGCTGTGGGACAGGCTGCGATGCGATGAGTCCACTGCGACGTATCCCCGTTCGTCGAGTCTCAGGCCGCTGACTTTGAGCCAGCGCGGCGGCGCAGCACCCGTCGCTGCGATGACGCAGTCCGCCGGGAGTGTGCTTCCATTCTGCAACAGCAGCCCGTCCTGCGTGCCAACCGCAAGTCCGTCGTGCAGCCTGACGCCAAGTCGGCCCGCCCAGTCCTGGACCCGGCGCCTCGCCCCCGAGGCATGGCCGACGAGGAATTTGTCCCGCGACGTCACCAGACAGACGTCGCCGTCGATGCGCTCGCGGTCGAACGCGTACCTTACCGCCAGCGCGACTTCCGAGCCGGCTGCGCCCGCACCCACGACGGCGACACGGAATCCCGGGCGGTTGCGCGCAACCGCCAGCACGCGGGGCCAACGATCGAGGAAATCGCCGAGCGGACGCAGCGGCAGCAACCGGGTCCCCAGCGCCTCGAGCGACGACGTATTGATCTCGCTGCCGACGTCCAGCGAAAGCAGGTCGAAGTCGAGATATCGTCCGTCCGACAGCGCAACGCAGCTTCGACTGGCGTCCATGGCCTCGACACGGTCGAGTTGCAGCTTCGCGCCTGCACGACGCGCCAGGGGCTCGAGGTCGATTTCGAGATCCGCACGCGTGTAGTGGCCGGCGATCCAGCCCGGCAGCATGCCCGAGTAGGCCTGGCGGGGCTCGGGCGTGACCAGTGTGACCTCGACGCCTCGCAGCGGCGCCCGGCCCAGCGCTTTCAATACGGCGAGCTGCGCGTGCCCGCCGCCCGCCAGGACCAGCTGCTTCACCGTCGCGCACTTCGCTGAATTGGCTTCATCACTTCGTGGTCGGATCGTGAGCCGGTTTCTTACGTTTCGTTTCGGGGCTCAAACGGATTTTGAAACCGCGCCCAGGTCCGTTCGCGTGCCGGCACGAAGATGCGCGGATTCCGACCGGCAGCAGCTGCTGCCGAAGCTTGCGCTGCAACTCGTCCGCTGCCCCGACGTCGATCCGGGACGCGGGTTCCATGCGCCCCCCGACTCAGTGCAGCGATCCGCCCGCGGGTGAGCGCCTCGTTACGGCGCGGCGTAAACGCGCTCGCCATCGATCCACGTGGACAGCACCTTGATCGTGGGCAGGCGTGCGGCGTCCACGTCCAACGGGTCGGCGTCGAGCAGCACGAAATCGGCACGCAGGCCGGGCGCAAGGCGACCAACCTCGGCTTCCGTGAAACCCGCCCACGCCGCATCGGTCGTGAACCCGCGCAGCGCCTCGGCGGGGGTGAGCTTCTGGTCGGGCAGCCAGCCGCCGGGCGGACGGCCCGCGAGGTCCTGGCGCGTGACTGCGGCATAAAGGCCGAGCCGCGGATCCGCCGACTCGACGGGGAAGTCCGAGCCGAGCGCGAGCCGCACGTTCGACTGCAGGAAGCGGCGCCACGCGTAGGCGCCCGCGAGGCGCTCGCGACCGACGCGGGACTCGGCCCACGGCATGTCGGAGGTCGCGTGCGTGGGCTGCATCGAGGCAATCACGTTCAGTTGCTGGAACCGCGGAATGTCGGCCAGCGTCGCAACCTGCGCGTGCTCGATGCGCCAGCGATGATCGCTGCGCGCGGCCTCGCCGAGCACCTCGGCATAGTCGTCCAGCACGAGGCGGTTGCCGCGATCGCCGATGGCGTGCGTGGCCACCTGAACGCCGCAGCGGCGGGCCTTGCGCATGCCTTCGAGCAGCTTCTCGGGCGGCGTGACGAGCAGGCCGCGATTGCCGTGGTCGTCGCTGTAGGGCTCGAGCAGCGCGGCGCCGCGCGAGCCGAGCGCACCGTCGGCGTAGAACTTCACGCCCGCCATGCTCACGCGACCCGACGAGTGGCGGTACGGCCCCTCCCTGCAGAGCAGTTCGAGTGCAGCCGCATCGCCGTCGGCGTAGGCGACCACTCGCAGCGTGAGCTGGCCGTCGTCGGCAAAGCGGCGGTAGAGGTCGAGGTCGACGACGGAGGTGCCCATGTCGTGCACACCCGTGAGGCCGAAGCGGCCCGTCGCCGCGAGCGCGCGCTTCAGCGCCTCGACGCGGAACGCCTCGTTCGGGGGCGGCACGACGTCGTCCACGAGGCGCGCGGCTGCGTCTATAAACACGCCGGTCGGCCGCCCGTCCGCGCGCAGGATCTGACCGCCGTCCGGCTGCCAGTCTCCCGAGAGGTCGCGCGCGACGCGACGCAGCGCCGCCGAGTTGGCCCAGCCGGCGTGGCCATCCACGCGCTCGAGCCAGACGGGCCGGTCAGGGAAGGCGGCGTCGAGGTCGGCCGCCGTCGGGAAGGACTTCTCCGGCCAGTCGTTCTGGTCCCAGCCCCGGCCCAGCAGCCACGCGCCCTCCGGCAGCTCCGCGGCGAAGGCCTGCAGGCGCGTGACGACTTCCGGCCTGCTGCGGGCGCCCACGAGATCGGCGCGCATGAGCGCATAGCCGAGTCCCATCAAGTGTGCGTGCGCGTCGATCAGGCCCGGCACGACGGTGGCACCGCGTGCGTCGTGCACCGAC
>Ga0209391_10001581_pt1 | contig 11798 bp, 8 predicted proteins | sample PPLLak3March2015_FD_187246 | JGI IMG/M metagenome (GOLD analysis project Ga0209391, IMG submission 187246) | Freshwater sediment microbial communities from Prairie Pothole Lake near Jamestown, North Dakota, USA - PPLs Lake P7 Core (1) Depth... | ecosystem: Environmental > Aquatic > Freshwater >... | reverse complement strand
CGGCGCGCCGCCGACGACGACCGAGACGATCCGCATGAAGGAGTGGTCGCTCGGCGTCGCCTACTCGCGGCCGTTCTGACCCGCGATATCCTCGCGGACGCGGCGGGCGAGCGTGCCCGCCGCGCCCGTGTGCTGTTCTGTTGGCCGCGGGGGCACTGGGGCGGGATAATGCCCGCTTCGCCCACCAACGTCCGCGAGGAGCCCGAACATGACCGACATCCTGAAAATCCTCGGCGGCGAGGCCGACGACCTGCTAAGCCACGTCTGCAAGGGCATCCCGAAGGCGTCGCTCCACCTGCCCGGTCCGGATTTCGTCGACCGCGTCGTCGCGCCGAGCGACCGCTCACCTTCGGTGATGCGCAGCCTGCAGCAGATCTTCGACCACGGCCGCCTCGCCGGCAGCGGCTACGTCTCGATCCTTCCGGTCGACCAGGGCATCGAGCACAGCGCCGGCGCGTCGTTCGCGAAGAACCCGGCGTACTTCGACCCCGAGAACATCGTCAAACTCGCCATCGAGGGCGGCTGCAACGCGGTGGCCTCAACGCTCGGCGTGCTTGGTGCGTGCTCGCGCCGCTACGCGCACAGGATCCCGTTCCTGCTCAAGTTCAACCACAACGAGTTCCTGACCTACCCGAACAAGTTCGACCAGATCGGCTTCGCGAGCATCCGGCAGGCGCAGGACATGGGCGCGGTTGCGGTAGGTGCGACGGTCTACTTCGGCTCGCCGGAGTCGGGCCGCCAGATCGTCGAGGTGAGCCAGGCCTTCGCGGCGGCGCACCAGCTCGGCATGGCGACGGTGCTCTGGTGCTACCTGCGCAACCCCGCGTTCAAGAAGGACAAGGACTACCACGTCGCGGCCGACCTGACCGGCCAGGCCAACCACCTCGGCGTGACGATCGAGGCGGACGTCATCAAGCAGAAGATGCCCGAGAACAACGGCGGCTACCTCGCGCTCAACACCAAGGAAAATCCCTACGGCAAGACGGACAAGCTCATGTATTCGAGCCTCGCGTCCGAGCATCCGATCGACCTCACGCGCTACCAGGTCGCGAACTGCTACATGGGCCGCGCCGGCCTCATCAACTCGGGCGGTGCGTCGGGCGAGAACGACCTGCACGACGCCGTGCGCACCGCGGTCGTCAACAAGCGCGCGGGCGGCATGGGGCTGATCTCCGGCCGCAAGGCGTTCCAGAAGCCGATGCGGGACGGCATCGCGCTGCTCAACGCGATCCAGGACGTCTACCTGTCCAAGGACGTGACGGTCGCATGACGCCGCGACCGCGGAGCAGGGTGGGCCCGGCTGGATTCGAACCAGCGACCAAGGGATTATGAGTCCCCTGCTCTAACCGCTGAGCTACGGGCCCGCGCGCGTCGCGGCGGCGCGCAGGACGGCCGGGTCGTCGCGTCGACGCGGTAGAATTGTACGTTGGTTGTCCCGCGGCACGTCGCGCATTCCCATGCCCTCGCTCTCGCTGCATCACTACCTTCGGCCACTGGTGATGCCGACCACCGTGGCGCTCGTCGGTGCGTCGGAGCGGCCCGGTTCGGTCGGCCGCATCGTGCTCGAGAACATCCTCGGCGGCGAGTTCCGCGGCGAGTTCTTCCCGGTCAATCCCAATCACCGCAAGGTGCTGGGGCGCAAGTCGTATGAGAGCCTCGCGGCCATTGGCAAGAACGTCGACCTCGCGGTCATCGTCACGCCGGCGAGCATTCTGCGCACCGTGCTCGAGAGCGGCGCCAAGGTGAAGCTGCGCGCCGCGATCGTTGTCACCGAGCCCCCGGCCGGCGATCCGGCGCATCAGCGACGCTGGACACGCGAGATCGGACAGGTCGCGGCGAAGCACGGCATCCGGCTTGTCGGCCCGGGCGCGTTCGGACTGGTGCGCACCGACATCGGACTCAACGCTTCGATCACTGATGTCCCCGTCGTTCCCGGCCGCCTTGCGCTCGTCGCGCAGTCCGGCGCGGTGTGCACGGCGATGCTCGACTTCGCCGCACCGATGGGCATCGGCTTCTCGAACGTGATCTCGCTCGGCGCCGGCGTCGACATCAACTTCGGCGAGATGCTCGACTGCCTGCTCGTCGACCCGTCCACCGACGGCATCCTGCTCTACGTGGAGACGGTGCGCGACGCGCGGCGATTCATCTCGGCGCTGCGCGCTGCCGCGCGGACCAAGCCCGTGATCGTGCTGAAGGCCGGCCGCTCGCACGATGCGCCCGACGACGTCGCCCAGGGCTTCGCGCCGGATGCGGTCTTCGACGCGGCCGTGCGCCGCGCCGGCACGGTCCGCGTGCGTACCTACACGCAGCTCTTCGCGGCGGCGCGCATCCTGTCGATGGGCAAGATCCCGCGCGGGGATCGTCTCGCGATCGTCGCCAACGGCCGAGGTCCCGCGCTCCTCGCCGCCGACAGCGCGGTCGAGCGCGGCGTGCGGCTCGCCGAGTTCGGGCCGGCGGCACTGCGCGCACTGGACGCGGTGCTGCCCGAGGAGAGTCTCCGGGGCAATCCCGTCGACGTGCGGGGCGAGGCGCCACCGGAGCGCTTCGCCGCGGCGGTTGCGGCGACACTCGCCGATCCCGGCGTCGACGCCGTGCTGGCGCTGCACGTGCCGCGGCCGTCGATCGGCGCGACCGACGCCGCGCGCGCCGTCGCGGCGGTGACGCGCGGCCAGGGCAAGCCGGTGATGGCCGCGTGGCTCGGCGCGATCGACCGCCACGAGGCGCGCGAAGCGCTGGAGGCGGGCGGCATCGCGAACTTCTTCACGCCCGAGAATGCGGTCGAGGCGTTCTCCTTTCTCGCGTCCTATCGGCGGCATCAGGAGTGGCTGCTCGAGGTGCCGCCGCCCCAGCCCGAGGCCGAGGTCCTGGACCACGCGGCGGCCGAGGCCGTGCGAACGGAGGCCGAGCACGACGGCCGCACCGAGCTCACCGAGTCGCAGGCCGTGCGGTTGCTCGCGGCGTTCGGCCTGGCCGCGCTGCCGGCGACGACCGTCCGCGAGCTCCCCGAGGCGAAGCTGGTGGCGCGACGCATGGGCTATCCCGTGTCGCTCGAAATCGACGCGACCACGCTGCCACCACGTTCGACGCTCGCGGCGAGGCGCGAGCACCTGCGCGACGGCCGCGCGCTCGCGCGCGCGTTCAGCGACCTGCAGGAACTCGCGCGACAACGCTATCGCCGCGACTGGAGCATCGGTCTCGTCGTCCGCAAGGAGCCCGGCATCGACACGCGACGCGAGCTCTCGCTCGGCGTGCACACCGACCCCACGTTCGGGCCCGTGATCGCCTTCGGGCCCAGCCGTCGCGGCCCGATGCCCGGGGGCGAGCGCATGCTGATGCTGCCGCCGATCAATCGACGGCTCGCCGGCGACCTGATCGACAGCGTGCATCGCAAGGGTCACGCCGACGGCGCCGTCGCCGGGGAGGCGCGCGAATCGATGATGCGGCTGCTGCTGCAGATGTCGACGCTCGTCTGCGCGCTGCCTTGGGTGACCGAGGTGGAGCTCGATCCCGTGCTGCCGACGACCGACCGCGCGCTGGTGGCCGGCGTGCGCGTGGTCGTCGATCACCGTCGGGCAACGTTTCCCGGCTACGGGCACATGGCGATCCACCCGTATCCGACGGAGCTCGTGGACGACGTCCTGCTGCGCGACGGCACCAAGCTGCACGTGCGTCCGATCCGGCCCGAGGACGCTGAGCTTGAGCGCCGCTTCGTCAACGGCCTGTCGGAGGAGACGCGGTTCTTCCGCTTCTTCTACCGGATGCACGAGCTCTCACCGGGGATGCTCGCCCGGTTCACCCAAGTCGACTACGACCGCGAGATGGCGCTGGTGGGCGTCGTCGACGACCCTGCTGCCCCTGAGGGCGTCTCGTTCGTCGGCGTGGCACGCTTCATCCAGAATCCGGACAACGAGAGCGCCGAGTACGCGATCGTCGTCGGCGACGATTGGCAGGGGAGGGGCATCGCGCGGGCGATGATGGAGCGGCTGATCGCCTTCGCCAAGAAGAAAGGACTGCTGCGGCTCGAGGGCGCGGTCCTCAAGGCCAATACCAACATGGTCAAGTTCGTCACGGGCCTGGGCTTCGAGGTTCACGAGGACCCGTCCGACCCCGACCAGCACATGACCGTCCTCAAGCTCGCCTGACGACTCCGGTCGCGGGCTTCGCGCCCGCGGACCCCAATCTGGCCGCCCGTTGCACACCCCGGCGACGATCCGGCGCCGCCGGTTCGCCGCGGGTTTGCCGCGGGTTTGCCTATACACCCACCCGGGTCTTCAATAGAATCCGGGGCAACCGGGCGAGTGGCACGAGACCCGGCTCGATCCCGCTGCGATCCCCAAGGAGGAAGTCATGCGTCTGCCGCTCTTCGCCCCGAGTCTCGTCCTGACCGCGCTCCTCGCGGTGCTGCCGGTCGCTCCCGCGGCCGCGCAGGAAACGCTGAAGATGAACATCTCGATCGCCCAGAACTCGCACTACGGTGTCGCGGTCGACGCCTTCGCGAGGGAAGTCGAGAAGCGCACCAGTGGCCGCTACAAGGTGCAGAACTTCTACTCGGGCGCGCTCGGCGCCGAGCGCGAGTCGATCGAGGCGATCCAGCTCGGCACGCTCGACCTGACGATGACGTCGAGCGGCCCGGTGCCCAACTTCGTGCCCGAGGTGGCGATTCTCGACATTCCGTTCCTGTTCCGCGACTACCCGCACGCCCGCAGCACGCTCGACGGCCCGATCGGTCAGGAGATGCTCGGCAAGTTCTCCGCGAAGAACATCCAGGCACTCGCCTGGGGCGAGAACGGCTTCCGCCACATGACCAACAACCGGCGGTCGGTGGCCGTGCCCGACGACCTGAAGGGCCTCAAGATGCGCACGATGGAGAATCCCGTGCACATGCAGGCCTACAAGCAGTTCGGCATCATCCCGACGCCGATGGCCTTCACCGAGGTCTTCACCGCGCTGCAGCAGGGAACGGTCGACGGCCAGGAGAACCCGCTGTCGGTGATCTCCGCCGCCAAGTTCGTCCAGGTGCAGAAGCACATCACGCTGACCGGCCACGTCTACTCGCCGGCGCTGATCCTGATGAACAAGGCGAAGTGGGAGAAGCTGTCGGCCGCCGACAAGCAGGCCTTCGCCGAGGCCGCGAAGGAGGCCGTCAAGGCCAACCGCGCGCGCATCGACGAGGACGAGCGCCGCGTCGTCGGCGAGCTCAAGGCCGGCGGCATGACCGTGGTCGAGAACGTGGACAAGGCCAAGTTCCAGGCGGCGCTGCAGCCGACGTTTGTCGAGTTCGGGAAGAAGTTCGGGCAGGAAAACATCGACCGCATCCGCAACTACAAGTGACGCGGCTATCGCCGGCGGGCGCGCGGCTGCGCGCCCGCAACAGTGCCGCGGCGCCTCGCTGACGATGCGCGAGGCGTTCCTCGCGTTCGAGCACCGCACGACGGCCTTGGCGCTTTTCATCGCCTGCGCGATGCTGGTGGCCGCTGCCTGCCTCGGCCTCTACCAGATCCTGGCGCGGTTCGTGTTCGAGCAGCCCGCGGAGTGGTCCGAGGTGCTGGTCCGCTTCACGCTGATCTGGATGGTGTTCATGGGCGCGCCGGTCGCCTTCCGCCAGGGTGCGATGGTGTGCGTCGACGTCGCGCACCGGCTGGCGGGGCCCATGGGCAAGCGGCTGCTCGACGTCCTCGCGGCAATCTGCGCACTGGTGGTGATCGCGGTGATGCTGTGGTTCGGCAGCGACTACGCTTACCGCGGCCGCTTCCAGACGATCAGCGGGCTCGAGTCCTTCTCGATGACGTGGGCGTACCTCGCGATACCCGTCGGCGCCGTGTTCTCGGCGATCGCGGTGATCGCTTGCCTGCTCGACCCCCGCCGCCAAGAGCTCGAGACGGCGCAGTAGGAGCCCACGATGCCCGGCACCATGCTCGTGACGATGATCGTCGCGTTCGCGCTGTCGATCTCGGTCGCCGTCGCCATCGGCATCGCTAGCCTCATCGGCGCGTACCAGGCGAACCTCAGCTTCATCGCGGTCGTCAAGGAAATGTTCTCGGCGATCAACAAGTTCCCGCTCGCCGCGATCCCGTTCTTCATCCTTGCCGGCAACCTGATGGAGTCGGGCGGCATCTCGGCGCGCCTCGTCGAGTTCGCAAAGTCGATCGTCGGCGGCATCCAGGGCGGGCTCGCGGCGACGTGCGTGCTGACCTGCATGATCTTCGCTGCGGTGTCCGGGTCGAGCGTGGCGACGACCTTCGCGATCGGCGCGATCCTGATCCCGGCGCTGATCAAGCACGGCTATCCGAGGCCATACGCCGCCGCGCTGCAGGCGACCTCCGCGGAGCTCGGCGTGATCATCCCGCCGTCGATCCCGCTGATCCTCTACGGCGTGGCCGCGGAGGTATCGATCGGCGAGCTGTTCATCGCGGGCTTCGGCCCGGGCCTGCTGATCGGCGTCGCGCTGATGGTCTTTGTCATCATCTACGCGCGGTTCAAGGGCTACGGCAAGGGCGACCGCGAGGGCCGGCTGCCGTTCCTCGTCGCGACGCGCAAGGCGGCACTGGCGCTGCTGATGCCCGTGATCATCCTCGGCGGCATCTACGGCGGCGTGTTCACGCCGACGGAGGCGTCGGTGGTCGCCGTCTTCTACGCCCTCGTCGTCGGCGTCGGCGTCTACCGGGAGACCCGGATCTCCGACCTGCCGCGCGTGCTGAGGAAGAGCGTGGTGTCGTCGGCCGTCATCCTGTTCATCATCGCCAACGCGGGGCTGTTCAGCTACCTGATCACGCGCGCCGGCGTGCCGGCGAAGATCGGGGCGTTCCTGGTCGAGTGGCTGCAGTCGCCGGCGCTGTTCCTGCTCGGCGTCAACGCCGCGCTGTTCGTGATCGGCATGTTCATCGAGACGTCGGCGTCGATCATCGTGCTGGCGCCCATCCTCGCACCGGTCGCCCTGCACTTCGGCATCGATCCGGTGCACTTCGGCATCGTGATGGTCGTCAACCTCGCGCTGGGCATGATCACGCCCCCGTTCGGCGTCAACCTGTTCGCGGCGTGCACGGTGGCGCGCATCTCGCTCGACCAGATCGTCACGCGTCTCGTGCCTTTCGTGCTGGTGGTGGTCGCCTGCCTGCTCGTGATCACCTACGTCCCGGTGATCTCGATCGGGCTGCGCGACCTGGTCTACGCGAAGTAGCGGGCGGAACCGCCGAGGGTGCCGGCGTCGCCGGTTCGGGTACGATCGGGATCGGGGCATCGCCGCTCGCGGAGGGTCCGCGGGACGTGCCGGCGCCGATCGTTGCGCCGCCCCGTGGCGCATCGCCGAGGGAGGCTCTATGTCGAAGTCCAACGAAGTGACCGTCGTCGCGCGGCTGCGTGCCGCGCCGGGCAAGGGCGACACGCTGGCGGCGATGCTGACCGAACAGGTCGGCGTGGTCCGCAAGGCGGAGCCCGGCTGCCTCGCGTACCGCCTGCACCGCTCGACGCGGGATCCGGATCTCTTCGTGTTCTACGAAACCTACGCCGACGCCGCGGCTTTCGACCTGCACCGGGACGCGCCCTACGTCGTCAGCTACCGCGAACGTCGCCAGCGCGAAGGGCTTGCCGCCGGCCCCGTCGAGATCGAGATCCTGCAGGCGCTCACCGACTGAGTACGCGAGCGATTCGCGTCCGACCCGGCCGTGCGCTGCGCTCGCGACCGGCGGCATGCACCGGTACGGGCCGTCGAGAACCGCGCGATTGCGCTCAGGCCCTGCCTTGGGAATCGAGCGAGCGCAGCACGCCGCGGGTTGCCTCACGCAGATCGGGAATGACTTTGCCGAGGATGGCGACCCGATCGAACTCCTCCGGATTCTCGGCGAGGACCTTGCGAAGCGTGTTGCCGAACACGACCCGGATCTCGGTTCCGACATTGAACTTGCAGATCCTGGAGGTCATCGACAGATCGCGCCGCGTCGCCGCCGCAATGCCGGAGCCGCCGTGGATCACGAGGGGAATGCTCGTCACGGATTCGATCGCGCGCAAGCGAGCCACGTCGACCTCGCCTTCGCTGCTGCGTTGCAGATGGACGTTGCCGATGGAAATTGCGATCGCCGTGACCCCGGTTTGCTCGGCGAACTGTCGCGCTTCCTCCGGGTCGGTCCCGCGCGAGCGGTCTCCCCCCGCATAGCCGACGAACCCGATCTCGCCCTCGACGGAAACGCCCGACGCGGCAGCCCGCTTCACGATGGCGGCGGTGCGGGCGATGTTCTCCGACAGCGGCAGTCGCGAGCCGTCGAACATGACGGAAGTGAACCCGAGATCGATCGCCTCCTGGCACTCGTCCGCCGAGTGTCCGTGGTCGAGATGCGCGACCACCGGCACGGACGACCGCTCCGCCAGCGTCCGGAACATCGCCGCCAGGACGGGCAGCGGCGTATGGGCGCGGCAGGCAGGCCCGGCTTGGAGGATGACGGGGGCCCGCTCGGCCTCGGCGGCCTGAACGAAGGCACAGGCATCCTCCCAGCCCAGCACCACCATGCCCGCGACCGCGTAGCCGTGCGCCATCGCGGGACCGAGTACGTCGGCGAGGGTGACCAGCGGCACGGCGATGACTCCTCAGACCTGAATTGCACTGCCGAGGCTCGAGGCCGTCGCTTCGTCCGGACCCGATTCCCGATGCGCCGGATCCGCGAGGAAGGCGTCGAGCTCCGCGGCGGTCGGCATGGCCGGCGCGCAACCGACGCGCGTGACGACGATTGCCGCGCTGGCGGAACCACGCCTGACGCATTCGTCGAGCGGCCGTTGTTGCGCCAACGCCGCCAGCACGCCGCCCAGGAAAGCATCGCCTGCGCCCACCGGCTTGAGCGCGGTGACGGGATAGATCCCGACCCTGTGGACCTGGCCCCCGTGGAAGGTGACCGAGCCCTCGGACCCCATCTTGTAGATGACGATCGCCGCCGTCGTGGCGGCCAGGTTCCGCGCCGCGTCGTACCCGCGCGCACCACCGCCCGCGAGCACGTCGAACTCCTCGTCGTTGCCGACGACGATCTCGCACAGCGCCGCGGCCCGCGCGCACGTCTTCGCGGCCACGTCAGGCGTAGACCAGGAATAGGCGCGATAGTCGAGATCCATGATGACGGGAATGCCGCTCTGGCGCGCCAGTTCCACGGCCCGGAACACGGCCGAGCGCGATGGCTCCGCCGCCAGTGCCGTGCCGGTGAATGCGAAGGCATCGTGGGCCGCGAAGTCGACCGCCTCCACATCCTCGACCGCAATGTGGAAGTCCGCCGCATTGTTGCGGTAGATCACGCATTGGTAGTCCGCGAGGCGGCTTTCGGCCACGGCGAGCGAGGTCCTGGCTTCACCCGTCACCACGCGCACGTGGTCGGTCGCGACGCCGTAACGCTGCAGCTGGTTCACGCAGAAGCGGCCGACCGGATCGTCGGATACCGTGGTGAGCAGCGCGCTGCGCAGCCCCTGGCGCGCCAGTGCGACCGCGACGTTGGCGGAGGATCCGCCGAGGTGGGCGACGAAGCTCGCAGCATGTTCGGCCGCCGAGCCCGGCGGATCGGCATAGAAGTCCATGCCAGCCCGGCCCATGAGCAGAAAGCGGCCCCCCGACATGCGTTCCATGACTGTCATCGTTTGATCCGGCCTTTCCGCAGTCAACTGCAAGAAATGAAACACCCCGCGCGCGGCGGGGCGTTTCGACGCTGCGGGGACTGCAGCCGCGAGGCTACTCCGCGGCCTCCTTGGACCGGCCAGCGAATCGCCGCGTCGCGTGTTGGCCGCGCTCGGTCGCTCGGCGACGGGCGCTTCGCGCCTGCGCGCGGCTTACGCCTCGCGCGCCTCGCTCACTCGCCCTCCAGGAAACTGCGCAACTTCTCGGAACGGGAGGGGTGACGCAGCTTGCGCAGCGCCTTCGCCTCGATCTGGCGGATGCGCTCGCGCGTGACGTCGAACTGCTTGCCGACTTCCTCGAGCGTGTGGTCGGTGTTCATCTCGATGCCGAAGCGCATGCGCAGCACCTTGGCCTCGCGCGGCGTGAGCGAGTCGAGGATCTCCTTGCAGACATCGCGCAGGCTCGCGTTCACGGCGGCGTCCGACGGTGCTACGGTCGACTGGTCCTCGATGAAGTCGCCGAGGTGCGAGTCGTCGTCGTCGCCGATCGGGGTCTCCATCGAGATCGGCTCCTTGGAGATCTTGAGGATCTTGCGGATCTTCTCCTCGGGCATCTCCATCTTCACCGCGAGCGTCGCCGGGTCGGGCTCCTGCCCCGTCTCCTGCAGGATCTGGCGGCTGATCCGGTTCATCTTGTTGATCGTCTCGATCATGTGCACCGGGATGCGGATCGTGCGCGCCTGGTCGGCGATCGAGCGGGTGATCGCCTGCCGGATCCACCACGTGGCGTAGGTCGAGAACTTGTAGCCGCGGCGGTATTCGAACTTGTCGACGGCCTTCATCAGGCCGATGTTGCCTTCCTGGATCAGGTCGAGGAACTGCAGGCCGCGGTTCGTGTACTTCTTGGCGATCGAGATCACGAGCCGCAGGTTGGCCTCGGTCATCTCGCGCTTCGCCTTGCGGGCCCGGGCTTCGCCCGTGGACATCTGCTTGTTGATCTCCTTCAGGTCCTTCAGGGGGATCATCACGCGCGACTGCAGGTCGAGGAGCTTCTGCTGCTGCTCGACGATCGCCTGCCGGTACTTGGCGAGCTGCTCGCTGTACGGGTGGTGGCCGGAGACCTCGGTGTCGATCCAGCGCAGGCTGGTCTCCCGTTCCGGGAACTTGCGGATGAACTCGGGCCGCGGCATGCCGCCCTTGTGCACGACCAGGTCCTGGATCTTGCGCTCGATCTGGCGGATGTTGTCGACCTCGCTGCGCACGCTGTCGCACAGCCGCTCGACCTGCCGCGCCGCGAAGCGGATCTGCATCAGCTCCGCCGAGATCTTCTTCTGCAGGTCGAGGTACTTGGGCGCCTTGTGGCCTTCCTTCTGCAGCACGGCCAGCATGCGCACGTACAGGCGGCGGATCGTGCCGAAGCGCTCCAGCGCGGCGACCTTGAGGCGCTCGAGGTTTTCGGCGGCGATCGCGCCCGCGTCGGCTTCCTCGTCGCCGTCCTCCTCCTCGTCGTCGGACTCGTCGGACGCCTCCTCGATGCCGGTGAGCTGCTCGTTGAAGTCCATGAGCCCGTCGACCAGGTCGTCGATCTTCTGCTCGTCCTTCTCGATCTTGTCGGCGATCTCCAGGATCTGCCCGACCGTCATCGGGCACGCCGAGATGGCCATGATCATGTGCTTCAGGCCCTCCTCGATGCGCTTGGCGATCTCGATCTCGCCCTCGCGCGTCAGGAGCTCGACCGAGCCCATCTCGCGCATGTACATGCGCACCGGGTCGGTCGTGCGGCCGAATTCGCTGTCGAGCGTCGACGCGGCCGCCTCGGCCTCCTCCTCGACGTCCTCGGTCGGTGCCGCCGCAGGCGTCTCGGTCATGAGCAGCGTGTCGGCGTCGGGGGCCTCGTCGTAGACCCGGATCCCCATGTCGCCGATCATCGAGATCACGCCCTCGATCTGCTCGGCGTCGAGCACGTCGTCGGGAAGGTGGTCGTTGATCTCGGCGTAGGTGAGGTAGCCGCGCTCCTTGCCGAGCACGATCAGCTGCTTCAGCCGGCGCTTGCGCGCCTCGACGTCGGCGGGCGTGAGCTCGCGCGGGGCCTCGGCGTGCTTGCCATTGCGGCCCTTCTTGCGCTCGGCGTCCTCGACGCGCTTGTTGAGGATCTTCGCGGCGATCTCGCTCTTCGACGGCTGCACCGCCGCCGGGGCGGGCGCGAGCGCCGGCTT
>Ga0209391_10001580_pt1 | contig 11799 bp, 10 predicted proteins | sample PPLLak3March2015_FD_187246 | JGI IMG/M metagenome (GOLD analysis project Ga0209391, IMG submission 187246) | Freshwater sediment microbial communities from Prairie Pothole Lake near Jamestown, North Dakota, USA - PPLs Lake P7 Core (1) Depth... | ecosystem: Environmental > Aquatic > Freshwater >... | reverse complement strand
TTCCCGGAGCTCGGGCTGTCGGCGTACTCGAACGAAGACCTGTTCCAGCAGGACGCGCTGCTCGATGCGTCGCTGGAGGCCCTGCGCACGCTGGTCGGCGCGAGCCGCGACCTGCCGCTCGCACTCGCGGTCGGGCTGCCGCTGCAGGCTGACGGCCGGCTCTTCAATTGCGCCGTGCTCGTGCACCGGGGCCGCATCCTCGGTGCGGTGCCCAAGTCCTACCTGCCGAACTACCGCGAGTTCTACGAGAAACGGCAGTTCGCGCCGGCCGCGCAGGCGGTCTCGCCCGTCCTGCGGCTGCTCAGCCAGGACGTACCGTTCGGGCCGCGACTGCTGTTCGCGGCGCGCGACCTCGCGGGCTTCGTGCTGCACCTCGAGGTCTGCGAGGACCTCTGGGTTCCACTGCCGCCGAGCACGCTCGCGGCGCTCGCCGGCGCCACGGTGCTGGTCAATCTCTCCGCCAGCGACATCACGGTCGGCAAGGCCGACTACCGGCGGCTGCTGTGCGCCTCGCAGTCGGCGAAGTGCGTCGCGGCCTGCGTGTACTCGGGCGCGGGGCCCGGAGAATCCACGACCGATCTCGCCTGGGACGGCCACGCGCTGATCTACGAGAACGGCGAGCGGCTCGCCGAATCGCCTCGCTTCCCGCTCGAACCGGGATTCATCACGGCCGACCTCGACCTCGACCACCTGCGCCAGGAGCGCATGCGCCTGACGAGCTTCGGCGACAACGCGCAGGCGCACGCACCCGCGCTCGGCGAGTTCCGCCGCATCGAGTTCGAGATCGGCGTGCCTGCGGGGCGCGTGCCGCTGCGCCGCCGCGTCGAGCGCTTTCCGTACGTGCCGGCGGATCCGTCGCGCCGGGACGAGCGCTGTGCCGAGGTGTACGACATCCAGGTCGAGGGCCTGATGAAGCGCCTCACGGCCACAGGCATCGAGAAGGTCGTGATCGGGATCTCGGGCGGCCTCGATTCCACCCAGGCCGCGCTGGTGGCGGTGCGCGCCTTCGACCGGCTGAAGCTGCCGCGCCGGAACATCCTCGGCTACACCCTGCCCGGGCTCGGCACGAGCCGGCACACTTTCGACAGCGCCCACGCGCTCATGAAGTCGCTCGGCATTTCCGCTGGCGAGATCGACATCGGCCCGGCCTCGAAGCTGATGCTCGAGCGCATCGGCCATCCGGCCGCCCGCGGCAAGCGCGTGTACGACGTCACCTACGAGAACGTGCAGGCCGGCGAGCGCACCTCGCACCTGTTCCGTCTCGCCAACCTGCACGGCGCTCTGGTGCTCGGCACCGGCGACCTCTCCGAACTGGCGCTCGGGTTCACGACCTACGGCGTGGGCGACCACATGTCCCACTACAACGTGAACGCCTCGGTGCCGAAGACGCTGATCCGCCACCTGATCCGCTGGCTGGTGCAGACGCGGCAGTTCGACGCGCCCACGCTCGCGGTGCTCACCCGCATCGTCGAGACGCGCATTTCACCCGAGCTCGTGCCGGGCGCCGGCGAGATGCCCGAGCACTCCTCGGAAGCCGTGGTGGGACCGTACGAACTGCAGGACTTCCACCTGTACTACGTGAGCCGCTTCGGCTACCGGCCGAGCAAGGTGGCGTTCCTGGCCCACGCGGCCTGGGCGGACGACGACGCGGGCGTGTGGCCCGACACCGTGCCGGAGTCCGAGCGGCACGAGTACGACCTCGCGACCATCCGCCGTTGGCTCGAGGTGTTCCTCAAGCGGTTTTTCCAGGACAGCCAGTTCAAGCGCTCGGCCATGCCGAACGGCCCGAAGGTGGGCTCGGGCGGGTCGCTCTCGCCGCGCGGCGACTGGCGGGCGCCCAGCGACTCGCCGGCGACGGTGTGGCTCGAGGAACTGCGCGCCAACGTGCCGGCGGCCCGACGGGCGGCAAAGAAGCGCCGCTGAGGGTTTGCGTGACGCTCAGGCGCGGTGCAGACGCACCGGCAGCCGCTTCGCACCCCAGGTGCCGGGCTGCGCCTCGAACACGCCCGGGATCCGCTCGCCGCAGCCGGCGCAGCACCCGTCGGGCGTGAGCCCCCAGCGGCCGAGCTCGTACCAGTCGCGCTCGATCAGCAGCGCGTCGCAACGCGGGCACCACGTGCTGCCGCCCCGGCGGTCGTGCACGTTGCCCGTGTACACGTAGCGCAGGCCGTTGCGCATCGCGAGCTCGCGGGCCCGCGTCAGGGTCGCCGGCGGCGTGGGCGGCCGGTCGGTCATCTTCCAGTCCGGGTGGAACGCCGAGAAGTGCAGCGGCACGTCCGGCCCGAGCTCGTCGTGGATCCAGCGCGTCATCGCGTCGAGTTCCGCGTCGGAGTCGTTCTCGCCCGGGATCAGCAGCGTGGTGATCTCGAGCCACACCGCCGTCTCGCGCTTCAGGTACACGAGCGTGTCGAGCACGGGCGCGAGCTCGGCGCCGCAGACGTGGCGGTAGAACCGTTCGGTGAACGCCTTGAGGTCCACGTTGGCGGCGTCGATGGCGTCGAAGAACTCCGCGCGCGGTGCCGGGCAGATGTAGCCCGCGGTCACCGCGACCGTGCGCACGCCCGCCTCGCGGCAGGCGCCCGCGACGTCGATGGCGTACTCCATGAACACCGTCGGGTCGTTGTAGGTGAAGGCGACGCTCGCGCAGCCGAGTCGACGCGCCGTCGCCGCGAGCTCCCGTGGCGAGGCCGAATCGGCGAGCGTGTCCATCTCCCGCGACTTGCTCATGTCCCAGTTCTGGCAGAACTTGCAGGCGAGGTTGCAGCCGGCGGTGCCGAACGACAGCACCGAGGAGCCCGGCAGGAAATGATTGAGCGGTTTTTTCTCGATCGGATCCACGCAGAAGCCGCTCGAGCGTCCATACGTATATAGCTCGATGCCGTTGCGGTCGCGCCCACGCACGAAGCACAGCCCGCGCTGGCCCTCGTGCAGCCGGCAGCGGCGCGGACACACGTCGCACTGCACGCGGCCGTCGTCGAGGCGGCTCCAGTGGCGCGTAGCAACTGCGGAAAGATGGGTATTCATACGCTTGGCGACGGCCGGGGGCCGGCGGGATATTGGCCCGCGACTTTGCACGGGCGGGAGCTGGAGGATCGCTCTCCCATGGAAAGAGAATGTTGAGCCAGGGCCAGGACATGTCAAGGCTGCGGCCGCCCGCGGTGGCGGGCACCTTCTATCCGCTGGACGCCGAGGAGCTGCGCCGGGCGGTCGCCGGCTACGTCGAGGGGTGCCCTCGATCGGCGACGGTGCGCCAGCCGAAGGCGCTGATCGTCCCGCATGCCGGCTACGCATACTCCGGGCCGGTGGCCGGCTGCGCCTACCGGCAGCTGCGCGACGCGGGGGCGCGGATCCGACACGTGGTGCTGATCGGCCCGACGCACCGGGTGCCGCTGCGCGGCCTCGCGGTCTCCTCGCTCGACGGATTCGAGACGCCGCTCGGAACGGTGCCGATCGACGCCGCCGGCCGGCAGCGGCTGCGCGAGCTCGGGCTCGCGGGCATCGCCGACGCGCCGCACGCCGCCGAGCACTCCCTCGAGGTACAGGTGCCGTTCCTGCAGTCCGTGCTGGAGGACTTCGACCTGCTGCCGATCGCCGCGGGCCTCGCCCCGCCGGAGCTCGTGGCACGCGCGCTCGATGCGGTGTGGGGCGGCGACGACACGCTGATCGTGGTGAGCTCGGACCTGAGCCACTACCACACCTCCGACGAAGCCCGGCAGCTCGACGCGACCACGACGCAATCGATCCTCGAGCGGCGCAGCGACGTGTCCGACGAGCAGGCCTGCGGTGCGAGCGGCATCAACGGCCTCATGCAGGTCGCGCGGCACCGGGGACTCGTCGTGCAGCTGCTCGACCAGCGCAACTCCGGCGACACCGCGGGCGACCGCTCGCGGGTCGTGGGCTATGGAAGCTACGCGCTCTTCGAGGCTTGAGCCGCGATCGCGGGCCCTGCTGCTGCGCACCGCAGCCGATGCCATCGAGTCGCAGCTCGAGCGCCGCGGCGGCGCCGGGCCGGTCGAAGCCGCGCTGCCGGCCGAGCTGCTCGAGCTGCGCGCCAGCTTCGTGACACTGTCCATCGGGGGCGAGTTGCGCGGCTGCTGCGGGTCGCTCGAGGCGCGCCGTCCGCTCGCGACCGACGTCTGGCACAACGCCCGCGCCAGTGCCTTCGGCGACCCGCGCTTCGCGCCGCTCGAGGCCCGCGAGTGGGTCCGCGTGGACCTCGAGGTCTCGGTGCTCTCGCCGCTCGAGCCGCTCGTGGTGCGAAGCGAGGCCGAGCTGCTCACCCGGCTCGTGCCGGGCCAGGACGGCCTCGTCATCGCGTGGCGCGGCAGCCGCGCCACCTTCCTGCCGAAGGTCTGGGAGCAGCTGCGCGACCCGGTGGAGTTCCTGCGCCACCTCAAGCACAAGGCCGGCTGGAGCGCGGACTTCTGGGCCGACGACGTCGAGGTGTGGCGGTACTTCACCGAATCCGCCGCCGCGCCGGGCACGAACCGGCGCCCATGAACGCCCGTCTCGCCCTCACCCTGCTGTTCGGCGGCATCCTCGCCGCCATGCTCGTGGTCACCGTCACGGCCAGCCTCAACCAGCCGCTGTGGCAGTGGGGTGGGCTCACCGCGGAGCCAGATCGCTGGTGGACCTACGCGACGCTGGCGGACGCGTATTTCGGCTTCCTCACGTTCTACGCCTGGGTGTTCTACAAGGAACGAGGCGCGATCGCCCGCGTCGGCTGGTTCGTCGCGATCATGCTGCTCGGCAACTTCGCGATGGCAACCTACGTGCTCACGCAGCTCGCGCGCCTGCGGCCGGGCGAGCCGGCGGCGAACCTGCTGCTGCGCCGGGAGTGACCCGTGAGCGACCGTGATTCAGCGCCCTTTGCGCTCCTCGAGCGCGACCTGCTCCCGGACTTCGCGATCCGCTTCGGCATCCGCCGCCTGCTGGCCGCGCGGCTGCGCGGCGAGGACAAGGGCGACCCCGAGGCGCAGCAGGCGCACTTCATGCGCTTCGTCGAATCGCTGCGGGAGAGTCCGGTCGCGATCGAGACGCAGGCCGCCAACGAGCAGCACTACGAGCTGCCCTGCGAATTCTTCGAGCGCGTGCTCGGCAAGCACCTGAAGTACTCCTCCTGCTACTTCGACCCCGGCGTCACCGCGCTCGACGAGGCCGAAGCGCGCATGCTCGCGCTCACCTGCGAGCGCGCACGGCTCGCCGACGGCGACCGCATCCTCGAGCTCGGCTGTGGCTGGGGCTCGCTCACGCTGTGGATGGCCGAGCACTACCCCAACGCCCGCATCACCGCGGTGTCGAACTCGCGCACCCAGAAGCAGTTCATCGAGGCGCGCGCCGCCGAGCGCGGCCTCGCCAACGTCGAGGTGCTGACGCGCGACGCCAACGTGCTCGACTTCCCGGCCGATCGCCGCTTCGACCGCGCGGTGTCGGTCGAGATGTTCGAGCACATGCGCAATTACCAGACGCTGCTCGGGCGGATCGCCAGCTGGCTGCGCCCGGGCGGCACGCTGTTCGTGCACATCTTCACCAACGTCCGCTACGCCTATCCCTTCGAGGTGCGGGACGAGAGCGACTGGATGGCGCGCTACTTCTTCACCGGCGGGATCATGCCGAGCGACCACCTGCTCGCCTACTTCCAGCGCGACCTGCGCCTCGCGGAGCACTGGCGGGTAAGCGGCACGCACTACCAGAAGACCGCCGAGGCCTGGCTCGCCAACATGGACCGCGAGCGCGAACGGGTCCTTCCCGTGCTCGCGGCCACGTATGGGGCGAGCGAGGCGCGCCGGTGGTGGGTCTACTGGCGCGTGTTCTTCATGTCCTGCGCCGAGCTCTTCGGCTACGACGCCGGCCGGGAGTGGCTGGTGTCGCACTACCTGTTCGAGCGACCCTGAGCGAACGTCCGCGGAGCGCGATTGCACGGACAACCCGGCCCGTGTCACTTTCCGGTTCGTGGATACCGCCGCCCGATCCCGCCACTGTCCCACCGCCGGCCGCCGGCCGCCCGCGCTGGCGGTGCTCGCATGGGCGCTGCTCGCGTGGGCGCTGCTCGCGTGGACCGTGCCGGCGAAGGCCCAGGACCCGGCGCCGCTGACCTCCGCGGCCGACGCGCCGGCCCAGGCGCCGCTGACGCAAGAGCAGGCCTACACGGAGTTCAAGCGCCTGTTCGAGGCGGGCGAGCATGCGGCGGCCGTCGAGCAGGCGCGGAAGGTCGTCGAGCTGGCGGAGCGCACCGAGCCGGCCGGCGCGGAGGAACTGCAGGTCGCGGTGATGAACCTCGGCCTCGCCGAGCGGACCGCCGGCGACTACGTTGCCGCGGAAGCGAGCTATCAGCGTGCGATCGCACTGATCGAGGACTCGGGCCGCCGCACGAGCCCACGCTACGCGCGTGCACATGCCGGGCTTGCGCTCACGTACTACGATGCGCGGCGCCACGACCTCGCCGCTCCGAGCTTCGAGCGGGCCATCGCCCTCAGTCGTCGCGCCGAGGGCCTGTTCAACGAGGACCAGCTGCCGCTGCTCGAGAAGCAGGCCGACACGCTGACGGAACTCGGCCGGGCGGAGGAGGCGCTGCAAGCCCACCGCTACGCCTTGCGCCTCGTCGGCCGGCGATCGGGCGAGCGCAGCCTGCGCTACGCCGCCGAGCTCGAGTCGTTCGGCCGGTGGTACACGCGCGCGCGCGCCTACGAGGCCTCGCGCGCGACGCTGAAGCGCGCCGCCGAACTCATTGCCTCGCTGAAAGGCCCGGAAGCGCTGGAACTCATCGGCCCGCTCACCGGCATCGCGGAGAACGCGCGCCGCTGGCTCAACGACCCGCAGGCGTGGGAGCAACGGCCTGACGAAGCGGAGCGTCGCTCCATGTTCCACGACCCGGTGATGCCCGGTCCGCCGAGGTTGAGTACCAGCACCGTCGAGACCGAGGGGCGGTACTCGCTGGAGCGGGCGGCAGCCATTGCGGATGCCCATCCGGACGCGCCGCCCGCGAGCGTCGCCAACGTGCACGTTCAGCTCGGCGACTGGCACCAGTCACGGCAGTCCCCCGAGCGGGCACTGCCGCACTACCAGCGCGCCTGGCAGGCGGCAGCCGAGGCTACCGAAGATGGGCGAGCGCTGAACCAGGTGCTGTTCGGAGAGCCGCTGCTGCTCTATCTCGACCCTCCGGACGGCTGGAACCGCTACGCGCAGCGCCCGCCCGAGGAAGTCGAGCGGCGTGACGTGGCGGTCGAGATCACGGTCACCGCCGAGGGACGCGTACGCGACGCCCGGATCGTGGCCGACGGCGGCGACCCGAAAATGGCGGCGCGAGGTCAGCGCGCCGCGGAAAGCGGCCGCTACCGCCCGCGCTTCATCGAGGGTGAGCCCGTGGACGCGCCCGGGATCCGCTACATCCAGCCGTTCTTCGTGCTGCGCGAGGTCGCGCCCGCGCCAGAGCCCGCGGCCAAGCCCGCCCCGCCGCCGGAGCCGCCTCAGGGCGGCGGCTGAATCTCGCCGGATGGCGCTGCGTCGGGTGCTTCGATCAGCCCGCGCACGATGGCCTGCTCACGCAATTCGACGGCGATCTTGGCGCCCGCATCGCGCATGGCGATGGCGGCCGCCTTCCGCAGCAGCGCCTTGCCCTGCCCTGGCATCTGGCTGCCCGGCTGGGTGCCGTAGCCGGTGAAGCTCCATGAATCGACGAATTCGCCGTCGGGCCGGTAGGCGTTGATCCGGTACTTGAGGCTGACCGCATAGATCGGCGTGCCGGTGTCGTTCGGGGTCACGAACGAGAAATCCTCGAGTACGGGCTCGAGGACGCCGCGGATCGCGGGGTCGGTCGCGGCGCCGGCATTCGCCGCGGACACCGGCACCGAGCGCGTGAACATCGCGGTCATCAGCCGGTCGAAGCCCGCGGTCTGTGACTGGCCGATCTCGATCACGTACTCGGCGCCGTTGCGTTCCTCACGATGCACCGCCTCGCGGAACGCCGCGGGCACGTGGTAGCCGACGACGAGCGGGATGCGCACGACGAGCGGCTCCGGAATCTCCGTCTGTACCTCGAACTGGGTGGCGCCGCAGCCGGCAAGCAGTGCAAGCAGCGGCGCCCACGGCCATCGACCCGCGCATACGCTGCGTCCGGCACGCAGGGGTCGATGTGTCGTGTCACCGTGCATGCGGATCATGGTCGCATGTTCCCGATCAGCGCCGGTAGCTCGCGGGCTCGTTGAGGCCGACGAACGTACCGCCGTTGCGGTCGCAGACGATGCGCATCAGCGTGGCGAAGCGCACGCTGGTGTACTGAGGCGCGTCCGGGCGCACCGGGAAGCCCATCGCGTGAATGCGCACGCGCCGCCGGCCGCTCCGGTCCTCGCGGTTGATGACGTCGATCGCGCGCACCACCGAGTCGATCGAGGAGCCGGTGAATTCGTCGCCGAGCACGTACAGGCTGATGCGCGCGCCCGAGGCGTAGTAGGTGCGGATCGCCTCGACGATGCCCTCCACCGGGCTCGAGTTGCTGAACGGGAACCAGTCGCGCAGACGGTCGACCACGATCTTGCGCTGCCCCGGCGTGTCCGGCAGCCACTTGCCGCGATAGGACGGGAACATGTATCCGCCCATGTCGTTCATCACCTGCCAGCCCTTCACGGTCGGGTGGGCGTCGAGCACCTCCTGCATCTTGCGCAGCATCAGCGGCCAGGCGTAGTTCGCCATGCTGCCCGAGGTGTCGATGATGAAGATGATGTACTCGCTGTCCACCGGCACGCCGCCCACGGGCGAGTCCTCGCGGCGACGGTACTGCGCGCCGAGCAGGCGCTTCATCTCCTCGGTGAGTTCCTGCTGCGCGGAGACGAGCCGGCCCTCGATCTCGTTCGCGACCTCGGCGTCCTTGCGCGAGGACTCGTATTCCCCGCGCAGCGCGCTCAGGTCCCCGCGCAGCCGGGCGATCTTCTGCTGCTCCTCCGAGAGCTGCACGCGCCGCGCGCTGAGGTCGCGGTTCAGCACCTCGCTGGTGCCGCGGATCTCCTCGAGCTGCTGCTGCAGGTCGAGCACGCGCCCCTCGAGCTCCTCGCGCGACTTCTCGAACACTATCGGCTCGCCCACCTCGGTGAGCACCAGCAGCAGGATGACCGCCCCGAAGCCGCAACAGATGGCGTCGAGGAACGACAGGCTGAACACCTCGACGTCGCGCCGGCCGAGCCGTGAGCGCTTCACGGCCAGTCCCTCGCGGGGCTCAGGAACGCACCGCTGGTGCGGCGCGCCAGCGTCCAGTACGCCGCCGGCGCGAGCGGATCGCCCTCCATGGGCAGCAGGATCACGTTGACCGGCACGCCGTTCGGCAGCCGCGTGATGGCGCGCTGGAACAGCCGCAGCCGTCCCTCGCCGTCGATGGTCCGGCGCGAAGCGGGCGGGGTGGCGCCCTGCGTGGGCAACCCGTCGGTGATGATGATGATGTTGTCCGGGCGCGGCGAGAGCGCACCGATCGCAGCGAACGCGTTCTCCAGGCTGGTGCCGTCCTGCGGCACCGTGCGGCGCAGCTCGCGCAGGGTGTCGTTGAGCGCGTTGGGATCGTCGGCCGCGAGCCAGCGGCCCTCGCTGCCCGGCACCAGCGCCCGCACCTTGGTGTTGAAGGCGTAGGCCTGGAACTTCGAGCTGGCCGGAAGCTGCGAGGTGAGCCAGTCCACGGTCGCCACCGTGCGGCGCCACTTCGCGGCGGCGATGCGTCGCGACTCCGGCATGTTGCGCAGGCGGATCACGTTGACGACCGAGTCGTCCATCATGCTCGCCGACACGTCAACCAGCAGCAGGATGCGCTGGCCGCCGACCTTGAGCCCGGTGATGTACTGGCGGTCCCCGCTGCCGACGAAGCCCTTGATGCGCGTGCCGGGCTGGCCCTGGTCCGGCGTGCCCGCGCTCAGGCGGCGCGTTCCCTCCTCGAGCGACTTGAGATCCTGCTTCAGGCGCTCGATGGTCTCGCGCTTCGACAGCGTGTCGTTCTCGGCCTCGGCAAGCTGCTGGCGCAGCCGCTCGGCCTCCTCGACGATGCGCGCCGCGAGCCCCTCGGCCGGCACCGCCTCGTCCGTGCTCTCGAGTGAATTGCGCAGCACGACGAGGTTCTTGTAGCCCTCGAGCACCTCCTCCTCGAGACGGTCCACCTCCGCCTGCAGGTCGTCGTTGCGCACCTGCCGCTGCACGCCGGCCTGCGCGCTCAGGATCGTGTAGAAGAGGACGATCGCGCCGAACCCGCACGCGATCACGTCCAGGAACGACAGGCTGAAGACCTCGGCCTTACGACGGCGCGCCATCGTCGTCCACCACGCGCACCAGCTCGCACTCCACGCCCGGGGTGCCGAGGCGCAGCCGGTCCCCCGCCTGCAGCGACATCCGTCCGCCGATCCGCTCGCCGTTGACGAAGGTGCCGTAGGTGCTCAGGTCCTCGAGCCACACGCCGTCCGCGGCGCGCGCGAGCGTGCAGTGGAGCCTCGAGACCCCGGGACCCGCCGGGACCTCGAGCGCGCGCCGGCCCGCGGGCACGGCGGCACCGACCGCGAGCGGCTCGGCGAGGAGGGCGCGGGCGCGGCCGCGATACACGAGGTGCGTCGGGCGGGCCTCGGCGGGCACGGACGGCGCGGGCGCGGCAGGTGCGGCGTCGGCGGCACGCAGCGGGACCGGCAGGCGCTGCACGAGCACCAGTGCCCCGGGTTCGCGGCGCAGCACGCGTTCGTACGCCAGCGCGCCGAGCGCCGCGGCGCCGCGCGGCAGCTCGAGGATCTCGCAGTCGCGCAGTCCCGCCAGCCGCTCGGCGAATCCCGGCAGTCTCGACCAGCGGTGCGAGACGCGCAGCTGCAGCGGGCCGCGCGCGGGGCGGGCGCGCTGGATGGCGTGCAGCAGCGCGTCGTAGGTGGCGGCCGCCGCCGCGGCGAAGTCCTCGCGCGAGAGCTCGACCGAGAGCGACGCGCCGGCCGCCTCCGTGGTGAGCGTCACCACCGGCTCCCGCCCAAGCGCTTCGAGCCAGCCCGGCAGGTCATTCCACAGGCGCTGCTCGCTCGCCGCCTCGTGCAACGGGTCGAAGCGCGTACGACGCACGAAGGCCGCCGCGACCAGGTCGAGCCAGCCCTGCTGCAGCCCGAGCCAGCCGTGCCGCGGCAACAGTTCGCAGCCGGAGCGGCGCAATTCGCCGCCGTGCTCGAGCACGGTCAGCACCGACTGGTGCGTCGCGAGCTCGAGCTGCAGGACCGACTCCGGCACCGGCTCGAGCGCCGCCGCCGCGAGTCCCGCATCCACCAGCCCGACCACCTCGAGGCCCGCCTCGCGCGCCACGCCGAGCAGCACGGCGAGCTGCTCGCGCCCGTAGCCGCCCGGCACGGCGAGCAGCGTGTCGCGCGCGTCCCCCGGGATGGCGCCCACCAGCGCGGCGAGCTGCGCGTAGGCCACGTCGGCGTAGGTCGCGGCGGCCGGCATCGGCCGCGGCAGCGCCGCCGTGCCGAGGTCCTGCCAGTAGCGCGTCTCGGCGTACAGCGGCTTCAGGCGCGCGCGCTTGAGTGCCGCGCTGCCGGTCTCCACCGTGCGGCCGTCGAGCATCGCGCAGCCGGGTTCCTCGGCGACGATCTCGCCGTCGCGCACCAGCACGAGGCCGACGTCGTTGATCTCGAGCGCGAGGGTCATCGGCGGTCAACGCACCTGCATGTGGCGGATCAGGTACTGGTCGAGGTAGGTCTCGCTGTCGAGCACGAGTCGCTCCTGCGCGAGCTGCAGCTGGTGCAGCAGGAACATGATCACGATGCTGATGAGCAGCGCGATCAGGGTCGAGTTGAACGCCACGCC
>Ga0209391_10001579_pt1 | contig 11799 bp, 9 predicted proteins | sample PPLLak3March2015_FD_187246 | JGI IMG/M metagenome (GOLD analysis project Ga0209391, IMG submission 187246) | Freshwater sediment microbial communities from Prairie Pothole Lake near Jamestown, North Dakota, USA - PPLs Lake P7 Core (1) Depth... | ecosystem: Environmental > Aquatic > Freshwater >... | reverse complement strand
AGATGAAACTGACGACGATCCCCGCCGCGGAGTGGCGGACCGTCGAGGACGAGGCCCGCAAGTTCTGGGACGAGATCGCCGCGACCAGCCCGCGCTGCGCCAAGGTCGTGCAGATCTTCAGGGACTACAACGCCCTGATGGAAAAGGCGGGCCCCCCGTATCGGTGAGGCGGGTTACAGTCGGTTCTCGACGGCCCACGGCGATACCCTTTCCCGTCCGCGGCGACGCGGATCGGGAAAGGGGTTCCCGCCTGACGCCACGGTAGTGGAGCATCCCGCATGACCACGAGCGCCCGGGCGATGCCGGGACCGATCAGGGCCTACGTGCGCCACGTCGACGCGCTGAACCGCGCCGTCGGTTCCGTCGTCATGTATTTGACGCTGGTCATGATGGCCCTGCTGCTGTTCGGCTCCCTGACGCGGTACGTGTTCAACGTGCCGTTCGTCTGGATCATCGAGATGGCGCAGTTCATGATGGCCGCCTACTACATCCTGGGCGGCGGCTACTCGATGCAGCTCGACGCCCACGTGCGCATGGACGTGCTGTACGAGCGCTGGCGGCCGCGGACCCGGGCCTTCGTCGACTCGATCACCGCCTTCTTCATGGTCTTCTACCTGTCGGTGATGGCGTACGGCGGCTGGTCGAGCAGCACCTACTCGCTCAAGTACAACCAGACCAACTACTCGGCGTGGGCGCCGCCGATGGCTCCGATCAAGATCATCATGACCGCGGGCATCGCGCTGATGCTGCTGCAGGCGATCTCCATCCTGTTCAAGGACGTTGCGAAGTTCAGCTGCCGGGAGCTCGCATGAGCTACGAGGCGATCGCCGTCCTGATGTTCTCGACGTTCATGCTCCTGCTGCTCACCGGGCAGCGGGTGTTCGGCGCGATCGGGTTCGTGGCGGCGGTTTTCGCGCTGGCGCTGTGGGGCGAGGGCGCGATCGAGATGCCCTTCGCCTCGACCATCACGCTGCTCAACTGGTACCCCATGCTCACGCTGCCCATGTTCATCTACATGGGCTACATGCTGTCGGAGTCCGGCATCGCGAGCGACCTGTACCGCATGTTCCACGTGTGGACCGGGCCGATGCGCGGCGGGCTCGCGGTCGGCACGATCCTGCTCATGGTGGCGATCTCCGCCATGAACGGGCTGAGCGTTGCGGGCATGGCGATCGGCGCCACGATCGCGATGCCGGAGCTGCTGAAGCGCGGCTACGACAAGATCATGGTGACGGGCGTGATCCAGGCCGGCAGCACCCTCGGCATCATGATCCCGCCGAGCGTCGTGCTGGTGCTCTACGGCATGATCGCGCGCCAGCCGGTGGGCCAGCTGTGGCTCGCGGGCATCGGGCCTGGCCTGCTGCTCGCGGCGCTCTTCATCCTCTACATCGTCATACGCTGCCACTTCCAGCCGCACCTCGGCCCGCCGCTGCCGCTCGCGGAGCGGCAGCAGATCACCTGGGGAGAGAAGGTCCGACTGCTCCGGGCCGGCATCCTGCCGCTCCTGATCATCTTCTCGATGACCGGCCTGTTCGTGATGGGCGTCACGAGCATGGTCGAGTCGTCGGCGGTGGGCGCGTTCACCGCCACGCTCGTCGCCTGGTACAAGGGTCGGCTCACGCGCCACGTGATGAAGGAGACGCTCAGGAAGAGCCTCGCCGTGAGCGCGATGTTCATGTGGATCATCCTCGCCGCGCTCGCCTTCGGCGCCGTGTTCGACGGCCTCGGGGCCGTGAAGGCGATCGAAGTGCTGTTCCTCGAGAAGTGGGGGCTCGAACCGTGGCAGGTGCTGGTACTGATGCAGCTCAGCTACATCGTGATGGGCACCTTCCTCGACGACACGGCGATGCTGATCATCGTCGCGCCGCTGTACGTGCCGCTCGTGATCGCGCTCGGCTTCAACCCGATCTGGTACGGCATCCTCTACACGATCACCTGCCAGATCGCCTACATGACGCCGCCGTTCGGCTACAACCTGTTCCTGATGCGGGCCATGGCGCCCAAGGAAATCACGCTGATCGACATCTACAAGTCGATCATCCCGTTCGTGCTCATCATGCTGGTGGGGCTCGCCCTCGTGATCATCTTCCCGCAGATCGCGCTCTGGCTGCCGGACCAGGTCTACGGGCCCTCGCGCTGAGCTACTTCACCAGCGTCACCGGCCGGGTGGCGTGGTGCATGACCCGCTGAGCGACGGATCCCATGATCAGGACGCCGAGCTTGCCGAGGCCGTGGGTGCCGAGGATGATCGACTCGCAGCCGAGTTCGTCGGCCCGGCGGGCGATGGTCTCGGCGGGCTCGCCGGTGATCTGCTCGAGCCTGAAATCGAAGCTGGCGCCCTCGAGGCGCCGGGCGGCCTCGTCGAGGATCTGGCTCGACCGCTCGGCGGCCATCTGCTGCAGGCGATCCGCGCTCACGTAGATCTCCCACGCCGTGTTCGCCGCGGCCGCCGGCTGGATCGTCAGCACGTGCAGTTCGGCGGCCGGCGCGTAGCCCGCCTGCCGTGCGGCGAAGTCGAGCGCCCGCAGGGCCGTGTCCGAGCCGTCGATCGCGACCAGTATTCTGCGCATCAGGGTCTCCTGAAGTGTCGTGGGCAGCCGGCGGTTGCAGTGTACTTCGGTCAGTTGCGCCGCGGACTCGTCCTCAAGCCGGGCCGCAGCTTCGTGAAGGGCAGCCGGGCGGGATCGGCGACGTTCGGCCCGGGCGCCTCGACGACGAGGATTCGGCTTGCGATCGGGCCGAAGTCCGCCCGGAAGTGCACCGAGCTCTTGAGCGCGAGCACGGCGTAGTCCGCAGGCTCCGCACGCAGGTGGCGGAACATCGCCTGGTCGGCCGCCTGCTGCTTGCGGCTCGCCACCGCGACGTGCACGCGACCGAGCTCGAGCAGTGCCATGGGGCCGAGTTCGAAGCGGGCGCCGTGGTAGAAAGGCCCCGTCCCGGTGAAGCGTCCGTCGCCGAGGGCGATCACCTTGAAGCGCGCCTCTATAGGGGACTCGCCCGGTGTGCCGCATCGCGCGCCGAGGGAGACCTCCACGCTCGACCCCTCGCCCGCCGCGTGGGCCCGCTCCGCCGCGGTCGGGTCGCAGATGACGCCGGCCAGGACACGCTGCAGCCCGCTCGCGACCAGTGCCTTGAGGAGGCTCGTCGTGTCCGCGTGCCCTCCGGCACCGGGGTTGTCCTGCGTATCGGCGAGGATGACCGGCCGGCCGCGCGGCACGGCGGATTCCGAGGCCATCCGCATCGCCGCGTCGATCGAATACAGTTCGAGCGAGAAGCCGGCTTCGTTGCGGCGCACCGAGTCCGCGATCCGTCGCACGGCGATCGCGACTTCGTCCGCGTTCCTGCCGCAGCCGTAGACCGCCGGTCCGCACTCGGCCACGTCCGCCGCCGGGAATCCGGGCGTGAGGCCCAGAGCCGCGATCCCGCCGCGCTCCGCCGCGGCGACCTCGTCCATCAACCCGCGCATCGGCTCGACCAGCGTGCACTGAGAAGTGAGCGGGATCAGGAAGTCGAGTGGTTCCAGGCAATGCACGAACGGCCCGGCCCGCAGTGCCTCGTGCAGCAGCCGGGCGGCACGCGCGCCGCACTCCGCCATGTCGACATGCGGATACGTGCGGTACGACACGAGCGCTGTCGCCTCGGCGGCCATGCGCGGCGACACGTTGGCATGGTAGTCGAGGCTCGCCACGACCGGCACGTCGCGCCCGACCGTGGCGCGCACGCGCCGCAGCAGTTCGCCGTCCGCGTCGTCGAGCCCGTCGGCGACCATCGCGCCGTGCAGGTCGAGGTAGACCGCGTCGATGCCGCGCGTGGCGCGCAATCCCTCGAGCAGCAGGGTGGCAATGCGCTCGTAGGCCTCTGCCGCCACGGGCCCGGAGGGCTGGGCCGAGCACCAGGCGAGCGGTACCAGGTCGTGGCGCAGCGCGCGCGCTTCGTCGACGAAACCGGCCACGGGCAGGTTGATTCCTGCGACCGCGTCGAAGAGCGGGGCGCCGACCGTGAGGCCCGGCCAGGCGTCGCTCGCCATGAAGTCGGCCCAAGTCGCCGGCACCGGAGAAAAGGTGTTCGTCTCGTGCTGGAACCCTGCGATCGCGATGCGGGCCATCGAGCGGACCGCTCAGAACGAATAGCCGAGAGACGTCACGAAGCCGTAGTCGGTCTGCTCGACGTCGTCCGTCGGCGGCTGGCTGTCGTAGCTGCCGTAAAGCCGGAACTCGAAATACAGGTCCTCGACGAACTCGTACTTGGCGCGCAGGTCGCCCTCCGCGCGGTAGCGTCCCGACTTCGTGAGGCTGGGCAGGACGGCGAGCCCGCCGACGATGTCCGTCTCCGGGAAGTCGTAGTGGAAGACCGAGAACTCCGTCGTCAGCACGGCCTCGAGGCTGTTGAAGGTCTCGCCGCCAGTGTAGTTCTCGCGCGAGTAGGCAAGGCCGCCGCCAAGGATCCACTCGGCCGTGTTGGTCTGCACGAGGTAGCGGCCGTAGCCGCTGCCTAGCAGCGTGCGCAGGTTCAGGTCGAGCTCGGTATTGCGCGCAAGGCTCGCGAAGTTCTCCTGGAAGTAACGATCGCGCATCAAGCGACGTACGTTGCCCTGCAGGTCCCAGCGCTCGTCGATCTCGTCGTCGGCACCGTCGTCGACGAGGCTCATCGAGCCGTCGACGCTCCAGTTGCGCTGGCGGGTCCGCGACGACAGGCCGCCCGCGAGGTCGAGGCTGCCCCGGTTGCTCGCCTTCGCGTAGTCGATCCCCGCGCTCACGTAGCCCTCGAGGCGCTCGACGAACCTGCCGCCCTCGATCGGCTGCGCCCGCACGATGGACGCCATCGGCACTCCGTCCGCCGCCCGGTCGCCTTCGCGCCGCACCTTGAGTTCCGCATCGACCTCGCTCGGCAGGAGCTGGCCGTAGTAGCGCACGCCGTCCGAGCGCTCGAGCAGCAGGTACTGGTTCGTCTCGATGCGGCGGATCTTGTCCCACTCGATGTAGATCGTGCCCATGTGGCTCGTGCTGTAACGCAGTCGGTTGTGCTCCAAGCTCTTGATTTCACCAGTGATTCGATCGCCGTTCTCGAGCACGACGACGTCGGTCTTCGGTGCCGCCCCGGCGGCGGAAGCCACGCCGATCCCGATGGCCAGCGACACCGCGCGCGCGGCGACGGCGAGCGGTCGCCGGGCCCGCCAGCCCCCAGCGCCTCGATGATTCTGCATGTCCCGAGCCTCCGGACCCCGACGGAACTATGCCACATCGGTATCGTCACACCGACGTGCCATGCTGCCCCGCGCGAGGGTAATCTCGCCGTTCACACCCGACGCGCCGCCGCTCAAGGAGAGTCCCATGGCCAAGTCCCGCCCCGCCCCGCCCCGCGGCAAGGCCGCGCCGTCGACGAAGGCCGCGCTGTCCGCCGACGAGGCGCGTCTCATCGACGGGTACTGGCGCGCCTGCAACTACCTCGCGGTCGGGATGATCTACCTGAAGGACAACCCCCTGCTGCGGGAGCCCTTGAAGCCGGAGCACATCAAGAACCGCCTGCTCGGACACTGGGGTGCGAGCCCGGGCCTCGCCTTCACGTACGTGCACATGAACCGGCTGATCAACAAGTACGACCTGAACGCCATCTTCCTGGCCGGTCCCGGTCACGGCGCGCCGGGCGTGCTCGGCCCGGTGTACCTCGAGGGCACCTATGCCGAGATCTACCCGAACAAGGGCGAGGATGTCGCGGGCATGCGCGAGTTCTTCCGGGAGTTCTCGTTCCCGGGCGGCATCGGCAGCCACTGCACGCCCGAGACGCCGGGCTCGATCCACGAGGGCGGCGAACTGGGCTACAGCATCTCGCACGCATTCGGCGCCGCGTTCGACAATCCAGACCTGCTCGTCACGGTGGTCGTCGGCGACGGCGAGTCGGAGACCGGTCCGCTCGCGACGGCCTGGCACTCGAACAAGTTCCTGAATCCGGTGCGCGATGGCGCGGTGCTGCCGGTGCTGCACCTGAACGGCTACAAGATCAACAACCCGACGATCCTCGCGCGCATCTCGCACGAGGAGCTCGAGGCGCTGTTCCGCGGCTACGGCTGGACACCGCACTTCGTTGAGGGCGACGACCCGGCCGTGATGCACCAGCTCATGGCCGCGACCATGGAGCGGTGCGTCGAGGACATCCGCCGCATCCAGGCCGAGGCACGGCGCACGGGCAAGCCCGAGCGCGCCCGCTGGCCGATGATCGTGCTCAGGAGCCCGAAGGGCTGGACGGGGCCGAAGAAGGTCGGCGGCAAGACGGTCGAGGGCTACTGGCGCGCGCACCAGGTGCCGATGGCGGACGTGCGCGACAACCCGGAGAACCTGAAGCTGCTCGACAAGTGGCTCAAGAGCTATCGGCCCCAGGAGCTCTTCGACGCGAACGGACGGCTCATACCCGAGCTCAAGGCGCTTGCACCGCAGGGCCGTCGCCGCATGAGCGCCAACCCGCACGCGAACGGCGGGCAGCTGCGGCGCGCGCTGCGCCTGCCGGATTTCCGCGACTACGCCGTGCCGGTGAAGAAGCCCGGCGCGTCCGAGGCGGAGAACACGCGCAAGCTCGGCGAGTTCCTGCGCGACATCCTGACCCTGAACCCGGACAACTTCCGTGTGTTCGGGCCCGACGAGACGACTTCGAACAAGCTGGACGCCGTCTACCAGGCGAGCAAGAAGACGTGGCTCGCGGACCGCCTGCCCGTCGACTCGGAGGGCGGCGAGCTCGCGCCGGACGGGCGCGTGATGGAAATGCTCTCCGAGCACACCCTCGAGGGCTGGCTCGAGGGCTACCTGCTCACGGGCCGGCACGGCTTCTTCTCGACCTACGAAGCCTTCGTGCACGTGATCGACTCGATGTTCAACCAGCACGCGAAGTGGCTCGACATCTGCGACAGCCTGCCGTGGCGGGCGCCGGTCGCCTCGCTCAACATGCTGATCACCTCGACGGTCTGGCGGCAGGACCACAACGGCTTCACGCACCAGGATCCGGGCTTCCTCGACATCGTCGTGAACAAGAGCCCGAAGGTGACGCGCATCTACCTGCCGCCCGACTCGAACTGCCTGATGGCGGTCTCGAACCACTGCCTGCAGAGCACGAACGACGTCAACGTGATCGTGTGCGACAAGCAGAAGCACCTGCAGTTCCTCGACATGGACGCCGCGATCAAGCACTGCACCAAGGGCATCGGACTCTGGGACTGGGCGAGCAACGACCAGGGCGCGGTCCCGGACGTCGTGATGGCGTCCTGCGGCGACATCGCGACGCAGGAGGCGCTCGCCGCGACGGCCCTGCTGCGCCACCACTTCCCGGACCTGAAGGTGCGCTTCGTCAACGTCGTGGACCTCTACACGCTGACGCCGTCCAAGGAACACCCGCACGGCCTCTCGGACCGCGACTTCGACACGCTCTTCACGACCGACAAGCCGATCATCTTCAACTTCCACGGCTACCCGTGGCTGGTGCACCGCCTCGCCTACCGCCGTCGCAACCACGCGAACCTGCACGTGCGCGGCTACAAGGAGAAGGGCAACATCAACACGCCGCTCGAGCTCGCGATCAACAACGAGGTGGACCGCTTCAGCCTCGCGATCGACGCGATCGACCGGGTACCGCGACTGCAGGTCGCGGGTGCACACGTCAAGGAGAAGCTCCGGAACCTGCAGATCGAGTGCCGCAACTACGCGCACGAGCACGGCATCGACCGGCCGGCCGAGCGCGACTGGAAGTGGACGCTCTGACGACCTGCCCGGAAACGCAGTCATGCCCAATCAGCTCGAGGCGCTGAAGCGCCACTCCGTGATCGTCGCCGACACCGGCGACATCGAGTCCATCGCCCGCTTCAGGCCGCAGGACGCGACGACCAACCCGAGCCTGATCTACAAGGCCGCGCAGGACCCGCGCTATCGACCGATCGTCGACGAGGCCATTGCCGCAGCACGGCACGCGACCGCCGACACCCGCTCGGACGAGATCATGGACCAGCTGTTCGTCGGCTTCGGCCGGCGCATCCTCGAGCTGGTGCCGGGGCGGGTCTCGACGGAGGTTGCCGCGCGGTTGAGCTTCGACACGGAGGCGACGGAAGCGAAGGCGCGCTCGCTGATCGATCGCTACGAAGCCGCCGGCGTGCCGCGGGAGCACGTGCTCATCAAGATCGCGAGCACCTGGGAAGGCATACGGGCCGCGGAGCGGCTCGAGCGGGACGGCATCCACTGCAACCTGACGCTGCTCTTCAGCTTCGCCCAGGCGGTGGCCTGCGCGGATGCCGGCGTCACGCTGATTTCGCCGTTCGTCGGCCGCATCTACGACTGGCACCGCAAGGCCCGTGGCGTCGAGGACATCGCGCGCGAGGAAGACCCGGGTGTCGCCTCGGTCACGCGCATCTACAACTACTACAAGAAGTTCGGCTACGAGACCCAGGTGATGGGCGCGAGCTTCCGCAAGACCACGCAGATACTCGATCTTGCGGGCTGCGACCTGCTCACGATCAGTCCCGACCTGCTCGGAAAGCTGGAGGTCGCCGAGGGCGAAGTGCCGCGCCGCCTGAACGTCGCCGACGCCGACGCGAGCGACCTCGAGCGCGTGGACCTCGACGAGAAGCGATTCCGCTGGATGCACAACGAGGACGCCATGGCGACCGAGAAGCTCGCGGAGGGAATCCGGCTCTTCGACGCGGACGCGACGAGGCTCGAGGAGGCGATTGCTGCCCTGGCGGATCCGGGCCGGACTACTTCTGCGGCGCCGGCTCCACCTTGATCCCGAACGCCTCGGTGAACGTGAGCTGGACGGTATCGCCGACGCTGACACCCTCGAGCTTCTCCGGGTGCATCACCTTGATGGTCCGGACGTTGCCCTGGGGTCCCTTGAACGTGACCGACGGGGCCTTGCGATCGATCTCGGTGATCATGACCGTCGCCGTCGTCTGCCGTGCGATGCCCGCGGCCGGACGTTCCCCGGGCTCCGCGGCGGCGCCCCCGACCACCGAGGCCGGAGCGACCATCTCGCCGCCCTTCATCACCTCGTAGGCGAGTGCTTCCGCATAGGTCGCGGTCACCACGTCGCCCGGCTTCATCTGGGCGAGGTTCTTCACGTCCTCGCTGGCGACGAAGCTCACTTCCTCGCCATCCTCGGACCTGAGCGTCACCTCGCGCGTCTCCTGGTCGACCTTCACCACCGTAGCGGTGACCGTCGCGGAGGCGATTACGGTTTCGCCTTTCGACGCGGGTACGGGCGCCTCGGCACGGGCCAAGGCCGCGAAGCACAGGGCCGCTGCCAGGCAGGCGGCCGTCATGGAGGCTCTGGAAGTCGTCATCGTCGATCTCCTTGCGAGGCCCGTGGCGCCTGACGCTCGAGTCGTGCGCCGGTTACTTGACGGTGTATCCCTTGGTCTCGAGGCAGGCTGCGAAGCCCTTGCTGACCCCGAGCGTCGCACCGATGGCCGCGCCCTCGCTGGCGTCGTCATTGGCGATCTCGCCGACGACGGCGCCCGCAGCCGCGCCGCGCGCTGCGCCGCGTACGCGCTTCTCCACCGGCCCGTCGCGACGTGAGATCGAAGCCTCGCTCGACGGGTGCGTTGCCATGCTGCCCTCCGGTGCGGCCGACTCGAGTCTGGTCTCCTTTCAGGCCCGGACGCGGGGCCGCAACAGCTTCACTATACGCTCGCGGATTGCGTGCCGATCCTCCGGACGACCCGGGGTCCGTCGCGCAAAGACGCTTATCGCCTGCGTCGTATGCCAGGCGCAGCAGCGCCTGGTCCTGGCCCAATATCAAACTCTCAGGCACGGCATCGGCCGCTACAATCGGGTCTCACGCCCGTTCAAGTGCGTTACGGGCAAAGTTCCGATCGCGCCCTCTGGCGGGCAGCGCGACATCGCCGCGAGCCGGGCACCGGCACGCACAGGAGTAAAGCATGCCCAGAGTGCCGGCCATCGCGTTCACTTGCCTGCTCTCGGCATTCGCCGGGGGTGCAGGTGCGGCGAATCCCGCCGAGTCGCAGCCAGTCACCGCAGCCGCTGCGGCCGCGCCGACCTTTCCCCAGCAACGGACCGTGGACGGCCACGCGCTTACCCTGCACGCCCCGCAGGTCCGCAGCTGGCCCGGGTTCGAGCAGTTCACGGCTTCGATCGCATTCGAGCTGACGCCCCCGGGCGAAACGTCGCCGCGGTACGGAACGGCGACGGTCACGGGCCAGACCGTCGTCGACCGCGCGAACCGGCAGATCGAAGTGCGGTCGCCCCGAGTCTCGGACGTGAAGTTCGCGACGACCGCACCGACGGAGCTCAAGACGGTCATCGAGCGCGCGGTCACCCGGACCTCGCTCAAGGTGCCGCTCGACCTGTTCCTGGCCTACGTCGCGGACGAGGTGCTCGCCGGGCCACCGCCCACCGGGTTCAACACCGCCCCGCCGCCGATCGTCGTGCGCTCGAAGCCGACCCTGCTGCTGTTCGTGAACGGCCAGCCCGTGCCCTCGCCGGTACCGAGCACGAGCCTCGAAGTGATCGTGAACGCGAACTGGCCGACGTTCCGCGACAGCTCGGGGTCCGGCTACTACCTGCTCGATCGCGACCGCTGGCTCATGTCGGGCCAGCTCGACAAGGGCTGGAAGGCGGCGACGTCACTGCCGTCGAGCTTCACGAACCTGCCCGCGGACCCTGAGTTCGCCGACGCCCGCAAGGCCGTGCCTCTGCAGAAATCCTCGCGTTCCGTGCCCCAGGTGCTGTACGCGGACCGGCCGACCGAACTCGTCGTCACCGACGGCAAGCCCGCGCTCGAGGCGATCCCGGGGGCCGGCGGCCTGCAGTGGGTGAAGAACACCGAGAGCCCGCTCTTCAAGCTCGGCTCGAACTGGTATTTCCTGGTCGCGGGACGGTGGTTCACCGCGACGAATCTCGACAGCGGTCCCTGGACCTTCGTGAAGCAGTTGCCCGAAGCGTTCGCCGCCATACCGGACGATCACGCACGCGCGGCCGTGCTCGCCTCCGTGCCCGGGACGATCGAGGCACGCATGGCGGCCCTGGAGGCGTCCCTGCCGAACAAGACCCGCGTGAAGAAGGGCAGCGCGCCGACGGTGGAAGTGACCTACGCGGGTGAGCCGAAATTCGAGCCAATCGCCGGCACGACCGTCGCGCGCGCCGTGAACACCGGTTACGACGTGCTGATGTACCAGAACCGCTACTACCTCGTGTACGCCGCGGCCTGGTACGTCGCCGATACGCCGATCGGGCCCTGGGGCGCGACTGCCGACGTGCCGGCCGCGCTCTACAGCATTCCGCCGAGTTCGCCGGCCTACGCGCTCACCGACGTCAAGGTCGCCAAGACCTCCGACGACGATGAAATCGAGTATTCGTCCACCGACGCCTACGCCGCCGGCGTCGTCGTCGCGATGGGCGTCGCCTACTACGGCACGGGCTGGTACTACCCGCCCTACTACTACGGCAGCATCTACTACCCGTACTGGGGCTCCTACGGTCACGGCAGCTGGTACAACCCGGCGACCGGCGGCTACGGCTCGCGCTCCGTGTGGTACGGACCCTATGGCGGCTACTCGTACTCGCAGGGCTACAACCCCAGGACCGGCCGCTACGGCTACGTCGAGACGGCGTGGGACGGCGACGAGTGGGCGAGTCTCGGGGAGACCTACAACCCGCGCACCGGCGTGGGCACGAAGACCGAGCGCTACTACGACGAAGACAAGAACAAGATGACGACCGACCGCAAGGTCGAGCGTGGCGACGAGTGGGTCAAGACCGAGCGCAAGACCGACTTCGACGACGGCACGCAGACGATCGAGCGGGAGAC
>Ga0209391_10001578_pt1 | contig 11800 bp, 8 predicted proteins | sample PPLLak3March2015_FD_187246 | JGI IMG/M metagenome (GOLD analysis project Ga0209391, IMG submission 187246) | Freshwater sediment microbial communities from Prairie Pothole Lake near Jamestown, North Dakota, USA - PPLs Lake P7 Core (1) Depth... | ecosystem: Environmental > Aquatic > Freshwater >... | reverse complement strand
AGGCCCGCACCGCGCGCTCGGGCTGGGTTTCGCTCGTAACGAGTGCCTCGATGCCGCGTCGCGCCAGGCGCGCCTTCAGGCCGTCGCCCATGCCTCCGGCGATCAGCACTTCGATCCCGTCGAGCGGATGTGGCGCGTGCGGTGAGGCGTCGTGGAACGACGCCTCCTTCGGCAGCTCGAGCAGCGAGCTGTCGAGGATGATGCCGTCGTCCACCTCGAACACCCGGAAGTTGCGGCAGCGCCCGGCATGCTCGGTGATGTCGCGACGGTTCTGGCTGGTGACGGCAATCTTCATGCTTGGCTCCGAAAAGTGATGAACTCGTCGCGGCTGCGACCAGCGATGCAAGGGTTGTGCTCGCGTTCCTCGGCGATGGTCGAGACGGTGCGTCCGTGCGTCTCGTGGCCGGGGAACAGCAGGGTGTCGCCCGGCAGCACCAGCAGGCGTGTGATGCTGTCGAACAACTGCCCTGCGTCCCCGTCTGGAAGGTCGGTCCGTCCGCAGCCGCGGATCAGCAGCGCGTCGCCGGTGAACACTCGGTCGCGCCAGAGGAAGGAGAGGCCCCCGGGCGTGTGTCCCGGCGTGCCGAGCACGTGGATGAGCTCGGTGCCGAAGCCGAGGGTGTCGCCGTGGCGCAGGCGGACGTCCGCCGCGACCGGCGAAAATTCGCTTGCCGCCAGCCGGGCCCCCGTGCGGGATCTGAGGCGTTCCAGGGCAGCCTGCTCACCCTCGTGCACGTGGGTACAAAGCAGGCAGTCGAGCTGCAGGGCGAGTTCGTCGGCCAGCGCGAGCAGCGGCAGGGCGATGCCTTCCGGCACCGGGTCCACGGCGACCGCCGTGCCGCCTGCCCGGTCCGCGAGCAGGTAGCTGAAGGCCCGGTGGGGTGCGTCGTAGAACTGCCGGAAGATCGTCACGACGCCGCCCGGTCTGGTCCGATACGCTCCTGCAATGGGCTCCCCATGCCAGTCCTCGTGCACGCGCCGTGCCAACGCAACGATTGAACTGGGAGCAGCCCCGGGGCGCCTGTCTGCCACGCCCAGGCACTCCTGCTCGCCGAATCTCCGGCCGAGTGCATGCCAGTAATGGCAGAATTGGGGCTCCTGACTTGGCAGGCGCTGGCAGCGGATCCACAGATGAGTCGTACAGGCCACGACGTTCTTCCGGAGCTCATTTCGTTCATCGACAGCCTGAACGAGCCGCGGATCCTCATGGACCTCGACTACCGGATCCTCGCCGCCAACAAGTCCTACCGGGACGCCTACGCGCCGACCGAGTCGGTGGTCGGTCGCCACTGCTACGAGGTTTCGCACCACTTCGCGCAGCCCTGCGACGAGGCCGGCGAGGCGTGTCCGCGGCGGGTGGCGCTCGCCTCGAGGCGCACGGAGCACGTCCTGCATATTCACCACACGCCGCGCGGCGACGAGCACGTGCAGGTGGAACTGAGCCCGGTCTGCGACGGGTCGGGGGAGGTGAAGTATTTCGTCGAGCGCATGCAGTCGCTGCCCACGGCCCGCGCTGCGGCCTCCTCCGAAGGCCTCACCGGCCGGGCACCGCGCTTCCGCCAGATGCTGCAGCTCGTCGGGCGCGTTGCGGCGACCGAGACCTCGGTGCTGCTGCTCGGCGAGACGGGCACCGGCAAGGAGCTGGTTGCGCGACTGGTGCACGAGGGCAGCCGCCGTGCGACCGCCCCCTTCGTCGCCGTGGACTGCTCGGGCCTCACCGAGACCCTGTTCGAGAGCGAGATGTTCGGTCACGAGAAGGGCGCTTTCACGGGCGCGACCGCGCGCAAGCTGGGCCTCGTCGAAGCCGCGAGCGGGGGGACGCTGTTCCTCGACGAGGTGGGGGACATTCCGCTCGCGCAGCAGGTGAAGCTCCTGCGCCTGATCGAGAGCAGCACGTACCGGCGGGTCGGCGGCGTCGTGCCCCTGCGTGCGGACTTCCGCCTCGTCGCCGCCACGCACCGCGACCTCCGGAAGATGGTGCTGGACGGCCATTTCCGCAGTGATCTTTACTACCGCATCAGCGCCTACCCGGTGCAGGTGCCGACGCTGCGCGAGCGGCCCGAGGACATCCTGCTGCTTGCGGATTCGCTGCTCGCACGGCTGCACCCCGCCCGGCGCTTCCACGTTGCGGAGGCCGCACGGCGCGCGCTCGTCGCTTATTCCTACCCGGGCAACGTGCGGGAGCTGCGCAACATCGTCGAGCGCGCGAGCCTGCTCTCGGACGGCGGTCGAATCGAACTCGAGCACCTGCCGCCAGAGGTGGTCGCGCAGGTGACCCCGGGCGGGGCGCCCGCCGCGGCGCCGGACGGCGCGCCCGCGGGCAGCACGCTCCTGAGCGCGGAGCGCGACGCGCTGGCACATGCGCTGTCGAGACACAGCGGCAGTCGCCGCGAGCTCGCGCTCGCGCTTGGCCTCAGCGAGCGCACGCTCTACCGCAAGCTGCGAACCTTCGGCCTGAACAAGCCCCGCCGGAGCGCCGGAGGCGGGTGATCCCGCTGCTGCCCGCGCCAGGCGATAAGATACCGACCGTCCAAAACTGGAGTTGTCACGGATGCCGAGCATCGTCCCCGAAGGCGCGAGCCGCGGCTGGATCATTCCGATCGGCGGCGCCGAGAACAAGGAAAACGACCGCCACATCCTCGAGCGCTTCGTGCGCTGTGCGGGCGGACGTGACGCCGACATCGTCGTGATACCCACCGCGAGCCGGCTCCACGAGACCGGTCCGCGCTACGAGAAGCTGTTCCGCGGCATCGGCGCCGGGCGCGTCGACGTGATGGACTTCGACACGCGTCGCGATTGCCAGGAGCCGGGCCGCCTCAAGCGGCTCGAGGAGGCGACCGGCATCTTCTTCACCGGCGGCAACCAGCTCAGGCTCACGACGCTGCTCGGCGGCACGCCGGTGGCGAAGCTGGTCCGCACGCGCAACGCGGGCGGCGTGACGGTCGGCGGCACCAGCGCCGGCGCCAGCATCCTGAGCGAGCACATGATCGCCTTCGGCGACGAGGGCTCATCCGTGATCTCGGGCAGCGTTCGCCTCGCGCCGGGCCTCGGGCTCACCAACCGCTTCATCATCGACCAACACTTCCGCCAGCGCGATCGCCTCGGGCGCCTGCTGACCGCGCTCGCCTACAACCCCTTCGCGGTCGGCATCGGGCTCGACGAGGACACTGCGGCGTTCATCGGCCCGGACGAGACCGTGGAGGTGGAAGGCAGCGGGGGCGTCACGATCGTGGACGCCGCCGACGTCAGCTACTCGTCGATGGACAGCGTCGTCGAGGGCCAGCCGGTCTGCATGCTGGGCCTGCGGCTGCACGTGCTCGTGGCAGGCGCGACGTTCAACCTGCACACGCGGGTGGCCTCCGCCGGCTCGCTGCTCCAGCCGAAGGAGTAGCCGGGCATGCGCATTCTCGACCGATCGGTCTACGTCGGACCGTCCCTGTACGCGCATTTCCCGGTGATCCGCCTCGAGCTGGACCTCGGCGCACTCGAGGCCTGGCCCACTGGAAGGCTGGGCGCGGAATATGTCGATGCGCTCGCCGAGGCGCTGCCGGGTCTCGCCGAGCACGGCTGTTCCTACGGCGAGCCGGGCGGCTTCTTCAGGCGCATGCGCGAGGACGAGGGCACCTGGCTCGGGCACGTGCTCGAGCACGTTGCGATCGAACTGCAGAACGTGGCGGGCGAGAGCGTCACCTTCGGCAAGACGCGCGGCGCCGGTCGCCCCGGCGTGTACACCGTCGTGTACGAGTACGCGCAGCGCGACGAGGGCATCGCCGCGGGCGAGCTCGGCCTGCGACTGCTGTGCTCGTTGCTGCCGGAGCCGATCCGCCCGGCGGACAGCGTTCCCGAGGGCTGGACCTGGCCCGAGGCCCGCGACGAGTTCATCCGTTTCGCGCAGCGCCGTGCGCTCGGGCCCTCGACGGCCTCGCTCGTGAAGGCGGCCGAGGAGCGCGGCATCCCCTGGCTGCGGCTCAACGACCAGTCGCTGGTGCAGCTCGGGCACGGCCGCTACCAGCAGCGCATCCAGGCGACCGTCACGGGGCGAACGCCGCACATCGCGGTCGAGCTCGCGAGCGACAAGGAGGAGACCAACAAGATCCTCGCCACGCTCGGCCTGCCGGTGCCGCGCCAGGAGCTCGTGCAGACCGAGGGTCAGGCCGTGCGCGCTGCGCGTCGCATCGGGTTCCCGGTCGTCACGAAGCCCTACAACGGCAACCACGGCCGCGGCATCTCGATCCGGCTCGCGACGGACGAGGAAGTCGCCCAGGGCTTCCTGGCCGCGCGCGAGCACGCCCGCTCGGTGATCGTCGAGACCTTCCTCGAGGGGGATGATCATCGTCTGCTTGTAGTGAACGGCGAGCTCGTCGCCGCCACGCGTCGCACGCCCGGTCACGTCGTGGGCGATGGCGTGCACACGGTCGCCGAACTCGTGGAGATCGTAAACCAGGATCCGCGCCGCGGCGTCGGCCACGAGAAGGTGCTCACGCGGCTCGAGCTCGATGCGCAGGCGTCCAGGATGCTCGCGGGCGCCGGCCTTTCGCCCGAGTCGGTGCCCGCCGACGGGCAGGCGGTGTACCTGCGCTCCACCGCCAACCTCTCCACAGGCGGCACCGCCACGGACGTCACCGACGTCATCCACCCCGACAACCGCGAAATGGCCGAGCGTGCGGTGCGGGCGATCGGCCTCGACGTGGGCGGCGTGGACTTCCTCACGACGGACATCACCCAGAGCTACCGCAAGATCGGCGGCGGCATCTGCGAGGTGAATGCGGCGCCCGGTTTTCGCATGCACGTGGCGCCGAGCGACGGCGCCCCGCGCGACGTGGCCGGGCCGGTCATCGACATGCTGTTCCCTGCGGGTGCGCCGTCGCGCGTGCCGATCGCCGCGGTCACCGGCACCAACGGCAAGACGACGACGGCACGCATGCTGGCCCACATCACCAAGATGGCGGGCTACACGCCGGGCCTCACCACGACCGACGGCGTGTACATCGACGGCCACCGCACCGTGCAGGGCGACATGACGGGCCCGGTCTCGGCCCGCATGGTGCTGGCCGACCCGCAGATCGACATCGCCGTGCTCGAGACGGCGCGAGGCGGCCTGCTGCGCGCGGGCATGGGCGTAAGCGAGGTCAACGTCGGCGCAGTCGTGAACGTGCAGGCCGACCACCTCGGGCTCAAGGGCATCGACACGCTCGAGCAACTCGCGGAGGTGAAGCGCATCGTCGTCGAGGTCGCCACCGATTGCGCGGTGCTGAACGCCGACGACCCGCTGGTGCTGCGCATGTCCGGCTACACCGAGGCGAAGAACATCTGTTACGTCACGATGAACCCGCAGCACGTGCTGGTGCGCGAGCACATCCGGGCGGGCGGACGCGCCTGCGCGCTCGAGGCGGGCGTGAACGGCCAGATGATCACGCTCTACGAGCGGGGCCGTCACATCCCGCTGGTCTGGACGCACCTGATCCCGGCAACCCTCGAGGGCCGCGCGCTGCACAACGTGCAGAATTCGATGTTCGCCGCGGCGATGGCCTTCTCGCTCGATATCAAGCTCGACGCGATCCGCCAGGGCCTGCGGACCTTCGGCTCGACGTTCTTCCAGGCGCCCGGTCGCATGAACGTGTACGACGAGCACCCCTTCAAGGTGCTGTTCGACTACGGCCACAACGCGCACGCCGTCGGCGTGATGGCCGATCTCGCGCAACGGCTCGACGTGACGGGCCGGCGCATCGTCGTGCTCGCGGGGCCCGGGGACCGGCGCGACGAGGACCTCGTCGCCATCGCACACGCGGTCGCGGGACGCTTCGACCACTACGTCTGCCGCCGCGACGACAGCCTGCGCGACCGTGCGTCAGACGAGGTGCCGCGCCTGCAGGCCGCCGCGCTGCGCGCCACCGGCGTGCCGGCGGAGGCGATCTCGATCATCCCCGACGAGCAGGAGGCGATCGACGCCGCGCTCCGCATGGGCCAGCCGGGCGACCTGCTGCTGATTTTCGCGGACGCGCTGGTGCGCTCGTGGAAGCAGATCACGAAGTTCAAGCCGGACGGCGCCGCAGACGCAGAGCCCTCCGCGGAGGTCACGGCAAGCGCGGACGAAGGCTCGCTCGCCGCCCCCGCGGCTCGCACCCAGATGGGTGGCAGTACACGGCGCCCGGGGGATGGTCCGGCAGACGCCGCGGCGCCTGCAACGGGTATCGCCCCAATCGGCGAACCCGTCCTCAACCTCGAGGGCCTGATCCGCGACGAGCGCGGCATCCGCATCGCGCCGGAGACCGAAGACTGAGCGCGCCGGGTCCACTGCCGTTCGACGACTCGCGGCGCCTCACCGGGCCCAACCTGTTCTTCGCCTCGCCGGGCGCGGTGCTCGAGGTCGCCGGAGGCGTGGCCGATGCGGCGCTCATCGCCGATTGGTCCGCGCGCGTCGAGCGGGCGCGGACCCGACTCGGCTGGACCACCGACGCCGGAATCGCGGCGCGTCCGCATGGCGAGGGCAGCTCGCTCGCGTTCGCCGCGCCCTTCGACCAGCTCTTCACCGCAACCGAGGTCAACGAATGGGCGCTGTGCTCGGCGCTGCAGTCGCGCGATCCGGCGCACTGGCCGGGACTGGGCGAAGCGCTCGCGACGGCTGCGCTGGAGGAATCCCACGGGCCCGCCGACGCGGGGCCCCCCGTGCTCGACGAGGCGGCCGCGCTCGCGCGTCTCGCGCGCCTCGCGGACGCTGAACGCCGTGTGCCGTTGCGCGAGCTGACAACGGCCGCCCACGCCCGCGGCCTGCCGTGGCTGCTCGACGATGACGAGCTCTCGGTCGGCACCGGCGCCGGCAGCCGTCGCTACGCGCTCGAGGCCTTGCCGGCGGTGGCCGACGTGCCCTGGACGGCGTTGCACGGCGTTCCCACCGCGCTGGTCACCGGATCCAATGGCAAGACCACGACCGTCCGGCTGATCGCGGCCTGCAACCGCGTGCAGGGTCGCCGGCCCGGCTACAGCTGCACCGACGGACTGTTCGTGGACGACGAGTGGCTCGAACGAGGCGATTACTCGGGGCCGGTCGGCGCCCGCACCGTGCTGCGGGACCGGCGCGTCGAGGCGGCCGTGCTCGAGACGGCGCGCGGCGGCATCCTGCGCCGCGGCCTCGCCGTGGCGCGCGCCGACGTGGCGGTGGTCACCAACGTCAGCGCCGATCACTTCGGCGAGTACGGCATCCACGATCTCGATTCACTCGCGGATGTGAAACTCACGGTGGGCGCGGTCGTGCCGACCGGGGGACTGCTGGTGCTGAACGCCGACGACGCCACGCTGCGCGCGAAGGCAGCGGGCCTCGCGCGACGCTTCGGCTTCGACCTGCCGCTCGGCTGGTTTGCGCAGGACGCGGACGACGATTTCCTGGCACAGCACCGCGGGGTGGGCGGTGCGACCTGCGGTGTCCGCGCCGGCCGCCTCCTGCTCGCGCGCGACGGCATCGAGCACGACCTCGGCCCGGTCGCTGGCATGCCGATCGCGATGGGGGGGCGCGCTGCGTACAACGTCGCCAACCTGGCCGCCGCGGCGCTTGCAGCGGCCGCGATGGGCGTCGCGCCTGACACGATCGCGAGTGTGTTGGCGCGCTTCGGCAAGGATGCGCAGGACAATCCCGGCCGACTGATGCGCTTCGAGACCGGCGGCGTTCACGTGATCGTCGACTACGCCCACAACGCCGAAGGGCTGCGGGGACTGCTCGGGGTGGCCGAGGGCCTGCGTGCGGGCCGTGGGCGGCTCGGACTGATCCTCGGACACGCCGGCAATCGCGAGAACGCCGACATCGAGCGCCTCGCGCAGGTCGCTGCGGAGTTTGCGCCGGCCCTGATCGTGCTCAAGGAACTCCAGGGCTATCTGCGCGGCCGTGCCCCGGGCGAGGTTCCGCGCATCCTTCGCGATGCGCTGCTGCGCGCGGGCCTGCCCGCGGCGGCGCTGCCGCAGCAACCCGACGAGGTTGCGGCGGCGCGCCTTGCGCTCGACTGGGCCCGACCCGGCGACGTGCTGGTGTTGCCCGTGCACGGGCTGGCCGCGCGTGCCGAGGTCCTGGAGGCGATTGCCCGTCGCGGTGGTGCCGACGCCGGTCGGTGAGCGTCACCCGCCCGGTGGCTCGGTCGAGAAGTGCGACAACTCCACCGTCACGTGCACCAGTTCCTCGTGCACCGAGAGTGCCCGGCGGACCATGCGGGCGTCGAGCACCGCCCCGGTGGCGAGGCTGAGGATGCAGGCGTACTTGCCCTTGCCGACCCGCCAGACGTGGAGATCCCGCACGGTCGTCGGCTGCGGCAGTCCGCGCACCACCTCGCGCACCTCCTCGACGACGGGTGCGTCCATTTCCGCGTCGAGCAGCACCCGGCCCGTGTCGCGCAGCAGGCCCAGTGCCCAGCGGCCGACCAGCACCGTGCCCACCAGCCCCATCACCGGATCGAGCCATGCCGCGCCGAAATACTTCCCGCCGACCAGCGCCGCGATCGCGAGAATCGACGTCACCGCATCCGCGACCACGTGCAGGTAGGCGGACCGGAGGTTGAGGTCGCGATGATGCTCGTGGCCATGATGGTGTCCGCCGTGATCGTGACCGTGGTCCGCCTCCCCCGTGGAAAGCAGCCAGGCGGATAGCACGTTCACGGCGAGGCCCAGGATCGCCACCGGGATCGCCTCGTCGAAATGGATGGTGGCCGGAGTCAGGAGTCGGGCAGTCGACTCGATCCCCATGTAAGCGGCGACCCCCAACAGGAACACGGCACTCGTGTAGCCGCCAAGCACCTCGATCTTCCAGGTGCCGAAAGCGAATCGAGGATCGTTTGCCATGCGGCGGGCGAGCGCGTAGGCCACGGCGGAGACGCCCAAGGCCAGCGCGTGGGAACTCATGTGCCACCCATCGGCCAGCAGCGCCATCGACCCGAACACCGTGCCCGCGACGATCTCGATGACCATCATGGCGGCGGTCAGCCACATCACCTGGCGGGTGCGCCGCTCCGCAACAGGGTTGCTGAAATCGAAGACGTGGCTGTGGGGTTCGTCCATGTCTCGCCACGCAGGCCCGCGTCCCGGGTACTTTGTTGAGCCGACCGCCATCGTGACCGCCCATCTGCAGTAACGCGTCTGTAGGGATCCGCAAGCAGGCACGGCTCTGAGCGACGCTTACATGCTAGGCGTGGTGACGCCGTCCGTCTGTGCGGCTGCGCACGCAGCGCGCCGCGCGCCACTTGCGGGGCGTGCGGGGATTCGGCCAACGCACCGTTGTTGCCACGATCAGGTGCGCTAGCGCACTGACCCGCCTCTGGAATGCGCAGACACTGAAACTCAATTCAATTCAACACGGAGAATCTACCATGAAAATCAAATGCGCCACACCGGTCGGCCTGAGCCGATCAGTGCTCGCTGCGGCCATTGCACTCGTGCTGTCCAGCCCGGTGTATGCCACCGATCCTGATCCGACGACTACTCGCGCCGCTGATCGAGCCGCGGTCACCGAACGCGCCGCGGTCAATGAGACCAAGGCGGCGGACAACAGCGCTCAGAACGAGCGTGATGCCGCTGGGAACAAGGTGACGCCGCTCGACCAATCCCACGCTGAATCGGATGTCGAGATGACGCGCTCCATTCGCAAGATGCTCGTCGATGACGACACCCTCGGCACCAATGCGCAGAACGTCAAGGTGATCACCGTCAACGGCAAGGTCACGCTGCGCGGCCCGGTCGCGACCGCTGACGAACAGGCGCGCGTCGTCGCACTGGCGAAACAGGCTGCCGGCGCGGATCGCGTGGTGAGCGAACTCCAAGTGATCAAGCGCTGAATCGAGTCACACACACAATTATTCCAGAGGAAACGAACATGACCAGAACCAAAGCTGTCTTCGGCATCCTGCCGACCGAGGCCTCCGCGATACAGGCTGCTGATGCGCTCAAAGCAGCGGGATTCTCTGCCGACGATATCTCGGCGTTGTTCCCGGATAAGGGCGGAACGAAAGATTTCGCGCACGAACAGAACACCAAGGCGCCCGAGGGTGCCGCAACGGGTGCCGGCGTGGGCGGGCTCGTGGGCGGTGGGCTCGGCTGGATGGCCGGGATCGGCGCGCTGGCAATTCCGGGCGTCGGTCCGTTGATCGCTGCGGGCCCCATCATGGCAGCACTCAGTGGCGCCGCGGCAGGAGCGATGGTCGGTGGCCTCACCGGAACGTTGATCGGTCTCGGTATCCCCGAAATCGAAGCCAAGCGCTATGAAGGCAAGGTGAAGGACGGCAACATCCTGCTCTCGGTACACGCGGAGAGCAGTGATGAAATCGCCCGCGCGAAAGCGATCTTCGAGAGGGCCGGCGCCGAAGACATCAGCTACACCTCGGAAGCTTCTGTAAGCGACCGGCCGAGGGTCGCCGCTCGCTAAGCGGCTCGTCTGTTCCGGGAGGCCGCGCCAGTTCCACTGGTACGGCCTCCTGGAGTTTGAAATGGACCACCTCACCATCCTGCAGCTCAATGACCTGCACGGATACCTCGAGCCCCACCCCGAAGTCTTTCGCGGCCAGGGCAAGTTCAACTACCGGACCTGCGGCGGCCTGGCGCGCATCGCCAGCATCTTCAATCGGGTGCGCGCCGAGCGCCCCGGTCACGTGATGGCGCTGGACAACGGCGACACTTTCCACGGCACCTTCGTCGCCGGGCATTCCCGGGGCGAAGCAATGCTGCCGCTGATGAACGCGCTCGAGTTCGACGCGATGACGCTGCACTGGGAGTTCGCCTACGGGCCGGCGCAGGTGCGCAAGCTTGCTGCCGGGCTGACGTACCCGGCGCTGGCGATCAACATCTACGACAAGGTGTCGGACCAGCTCGTCTTCCAGCCGAGTTGCGTGATCGAGCGCGGCGGTCTGCGCATCGGCATCGTCGGCATTGCTTCGAACATCGTCGACAAGAGCATGCCCCCGAGCTACTCCGAGGGAGCGCGGTTCACGCTCGGGAACACCGAGCTGCCGGGACACATCGAACGGTTGCGCAGCAGCGAGAAGGTCGACCTGGTCGTGGTGCTGTCGCACCTCGGCTTCGCGCAGGACGCCAAGCTCGCCGCCGAGGTTCCCGGAATCGACGCACTGATCAGCGGCCACACGCACAACCGGCTCTACCGCCCGGCCTGGGTGGGCAGTACGCCGATCATCCAGTCGGGTTGCCACGGCTCGTTCGTTGGCCGGCTCGACCTCACGGTGGACGGCGGAAAGATCATCGACGTGCGGCACGAACTGATCTGCGTCGACGAACAGATCGAACCGGACGCAGAGATGGCCATGCGGGTGGAGGAAGCCGTCGCACCGCACCGCGCCTTCCTCGGCCAGGTGGTCGGACGGCTACACAGCCCGCTCGATCGTGCGACCTCGCTCGAAGCGTCGATGGACAACGTTCTGCTCGACGCCATTGCCGCTGCGGCCGGCACGCGCCTCGCGTTCTCAAACGGCTGGCGCTACGGCGCGCCAATCCTGCCGGGCGCCGTGACGATGGAGCACTTGTGGAACATCGTGCCCACCCACCCCCCGATCTCCACCGTCGAGCTCACCGGCGAGGAGTTGCGCACGATGCTCGAAGCCAACCTGGAGCGCACCTACTCGCCCGACCCGTACTGCCAGATGGGCGGCTTCGTGAAACGCTGCCGCGGGCTGAACATGTACTTCAAGATGGAGAACCCTAAAGGCCAGCGCATCGAAGACCTGCTGATCGACGGCGCGTCGATCCAGCCGGGCCGCATCTACCGCGCAGCGATGCTGGGGGAGCAAGGCGTTCCCGCCAAGTACGGCAGCAAGCGGCA
>Ga0209391_10001577_pt1 | contig 11802 bp, 6 predicted proteins | sample PPLLak3March2015_FD_187246 | JGI IMG/M metagenome (GOLD analysis project Ga0209391, IMG submission 187246) | Freshwater sediment microbial communities from Prairie Pothole Lake near Jamestown, North Dakota, USA - PPLs Lake P7 Core (1) Depth... | ecosystem: Environmental > Aquatic > Freshwater >... | reverse complement strand
GTCGTCGTCCGTATAGGTCCTGCGCGTTTCGGGCGTACCGGACGTGTACCCGAGCGAACGGAGCCTGGCCGCGGTTTCCGGGTCCTCTGCGCGTCGCTCTCCCGGCCTGGTGGGGCCGAACTCCCGGAGCCGGACTTCGAGGAGCCTCCGGCGATCGGCCGCGGCAAACAGCAGGTTCGACTCCTCGCGCGGGTCACGCGCGAGATCGTAGAGTTCCGCGAGCGGGAGATCGATGAACTTCTCCCGATCGACCAGGACCCCCGTGAGCGGCGCCCACCCCCGATTGAGCGAAGGCGAAAGCGCTTCGAAGTACAGGGCACGGCCCGCGGCGCTCGCGCGCGTCTGGCCGAACAGCGACCGCCCGGGGCGGTCTCCGGGCCAGGCGAGGTCGAGGGCCGCGATGATTGTCGGGGCGAGGTCCACGTGCTGGGCAGCCAGCTGCGATACGCGCGGGCGGCGGGGAGGGGAGCCCGTGGCGCCACCCTTCCAGTACTGCGCCATGATGACGGGCACGCGGAGCGTCGACTCGTAGGCAAACACGCCGTGCGTCGGCTCGCCGTGATCGCCCAGGCCCTCGCCGTGATCGCTCGTGACGATGACGAGCGTGGGCCGATCAGACGAGGCGCGCGCGTAGTCGAAGATGCGGCCGAGAGCCGAGTCCGTGAACGCCACCTCGCCCGCGTACGGGTTGTCGGCGTACTCGGTCGCGAACGGCGGCGGCGGCTTCGCCGGGGCGTGGGGATCGTAGACGTGCACCCACGCGAACCACTTGCCGCGCTGCGATGTCAGCCACTGGAGTGCCGCCCCGGCGACCTCGTCGGCGCGGCGCTCGCTGAAGGAGAAGTCGGCTGGGCCGGACACCTCGTTGAGCCGGTCGTCGTAGACGCCGAATCCCGCATCCAGGCCGAACTGCGAGTCGAGGGGGAAGGCGCCGATGAAGGCGCCGGTCGCGAACCCCTCGGCGCGCAGGCGCGTGGCCAGCGTCTCGGTTCCAGCCGCCACCCTGAAGCCGCTGTTGTCCCGCACGCCATGCTGGAAGGGGTACAAACCGGTCAGGATGCTGACGTGGGAGGGCAGTGTGACCACGGAATGCGCGTGGGCGAAATCGTAGCGGATGCCGTCGGCTGCCAGCCGATCGAGGTGTGGAGTCGCGGCGCGTCCCCCGTAGGAACCGAGCGCGTCGGCCCGCAGCGTGTCGATCGTGACGAGGAGCACGTTCTGGTCAGGCGTCCTCAACACATCGAACCGGGCGTCCTCGGACCACAGGCACCAGCCCGCACCTGCCGCGAGGACGACGAAACCTCCGATCATCCAGGATGCGCGCAGCTGTCGGCCGCGCGATCCGCCTGCCGGGCTCGCGGTCGTTGATTGTCGCGTGGGGGGCGTGGGCTTTGTCTTCCTCGACATGACCCGTCCCGTCAGCCCCGGCCCCGGCCGCGCCTGCGGAGATCCGCCTGCGCCTTGCCGTAGGCTGAACGGGCCTCCGCCGCCCGGGCCGTCTCGCCGAACATCGTCCAGAGACGCCCGGCCAGTTCGAACGCCTGCGGAGTGGGCGAACGCCGGAGCATCGCCTCGATCACCCGGGTCGATTCATCTGCCCGTCCCTGGGAGCGGTACACCATGGCCAGCCCGGACGTCGCCCGCAGGCTGTGCGGAAACATCGCGAGCTCCTCGCGGAAGAGTCGCTCCGCGTCGGAAAGGCGGTCGAGGCGGCCCAGCGTGTCGCCCAGGTAGTACCGGATATCCGGCACCAGGAAGGTCCGGTCCCGGCTCTTGTCGAGAGCCGCCTGGAAGTGCGGGAGCGCCTGCGAATACAGGCCGGCGTTGTAGCGGATCAGTCCTTCGCAGTAGTCCGCCATCGGGAACGTCGGGTCGGCCTGCTCGGCGCGCGCGGCCTCCGCGCGGGCGGTGGCGGCATCGTTGCGCGCCAGCGCAATCCGCATCAGCATCTTGTGCGCCGTCGCCAGCCAGCGTCCCTCGGTCGTCGGCAGCATCCGGACCGCCTGCTGCGCCTGCCCCTGCGCCTCGTCGAGCCGGCCGAGCTCGACCAGGACCTGAGCGACGCTCACGATTGCGGCCGGGTCGTAGGGAGCGACTTCAACGAGCCTCCGGTACGCCACGAGCGCATCCTCGAGCCGTCCCTGAATGATGAGCAGGCCGGCAATCTCGTTCCAGACATCTCCCATTCCGGGGTTCTCAGCGACGATCCGCTCGAACAGCGTGATGGCCTCGACGGCCCGGCCACTCCGCACCAGTTCGAGACCTTTCCGATAGTCGGTGAGCACCTGCACCTTGTCCTTGGGGTCGGGGAGGGACCCGGCCCCGGCGGCGTCGCCGACGCTGGCCTGCATGCTGACGTAGCCGAGGGCGCGCAGCGCCTCGCGGTCCTCGGCGGAGACCCTGGCCGGCGCCTCGACGTCCCGGCCCGCCAGCAGGCCGTCGAGAGCCTGGCGCATGGCGATGCGGACCGTCTCGCGCGTTGCAGTGACGTTTTCACGCTCACCTGGGTCGTTCTGCAAATCGTACAGCTCATCCCGCGGGGCGCGGATGAACCGGTAACGCGCGTCGGTGAGCGCGTGCAACTCGCTCCAGCCGAAGTGATAGCGGGCGTACAGCGCCTCGGCGTACACGCCGGTGTCGGCGAGGGCCATCCCGTCGAATGCCGGCAGAAGCGACCGGCCCCGGAGCCCGGCCAGCCGGGGCGCTCCTACCTGCTCGAGTATGGTCGGCACGAGGTCGATGTGCTGGACCGTCTGTGCCACGCGCCGGCCCGCGTGTTTCCCGCCGGGCAGTTTCACGACGAGCGGCACCTTCATGGTTTCGCTGTAGAGGAAGATGCCATGTTCCATCTCGCCGTGGTCGCCGAGGCCTTCACCGTGATCGGACAGCAGAATGATGAGTGCCTGGTCGTAATCGCCGCGCCGCTTCAGCGCCTCGGCCAGCCGGCCGACGATTTCGTCCACATAGGCGATTTCGCCGTCGTACGGGTCGCTGAACCGCTTGAACCTGTCGGGAGGCTCGTACGGAGAATGAGGCTCGTAGAGATGGAGGAACAGAAACCACTTCGAGTCGCTGCGGCCTGCGAGCCACGCCTCGGCCGCGGCCAGCGTTTGCGCGCCGTCCCGCTGGACTTCGCCTGTCGCCTTCTCCGGCGACGTCGCCGGCAGCGCATCGTCATAGGTGGCAAACCCCAGAGCGATGCCGGTGTCGCGGCGCATCACATACGCCGAGATGAAGCCCCCTGTCGAGTATCCGCGCTGGGCCAGGAGTGACGCCAGCGTCGGCGTGCCGGCCTTCAGCGCGAACCCCATGTTGTCGCGGACGCCGTGCTCAAAGGGCAGAAGCCCGGTCAGGATGGATGCGTGCGAGGGCAAGGTCATCGGCGCGTGCGCCCAGGCCTGGTCGAACACGATACCTTCCGCTGCGAGGGCGTCGATGGCCGGCGTCTCCACGTTACGGTATCCGTAGGTCGGTAAGCGGTCCGCCCGAAGCGTGTCGATGGAGATCAGGACGATGGGGCCCGCGTGTGTGGGGGGTGCCTGCACGGCGCGCCAGCCGAACCATGTGGCGGCCGAGACCGCGGCCGCGACGAGCGCATAGATGACGTAGCGATGTTTCATTTCCGGGCCTGCTCGAGGATACCGCGCGCTTCCGCCGACTCGCTGGTGGATTCGTCCCAGGCCCCCGCGGGGCCTGCCGCGAGCGCGCTGGCCTGCACGACGCCCGCATGGCCGCCCGCAGCTGACGCGGCCCGCCTGAAAATGGCGGACACCATCATCGAGAAGGCTATCACGGACACGCAGATTCCCGGCGCCGTGCTGCTCGTCGGGCGAGGCGAATCGATCCGGCGTCCAATGAATTGGATCAGAAACAGGGGCGGATTGGATCCTGGAGACCCTGGTGGCTGAGCCATCGACGAAATCATTAGGGAAACAAAGTGCTTGGCGATTGACACGTAGTATGCATACTATCCGTTGCTGAATCGTCGGTTGGACGAGGGGCAGGGGTGTCGTCGGGACGCCGGCCCTCGGTTCCTCTCGCACGTCTTCTTCCTGGAGGAGTTCTACATGAGAGACTGGAAGGCTATCTGTCTAGCATTGCTCATGGCGTTCGTCATGGCGATGCCGGCGGCGGCCCAGGTTGCCACAGGCCGCATCGAGATCACGGTCGTCGATGCCACCGGCGCAGTCGTGCCCGGGGTCGTCGTTGACCTGACCGGTCCGCAGAGCGGCACGTACACGACCGGGCCGGACGGCGCGGCCAGGTTCCTGAATCTGCCGCCGGGCACCTACCAGGTGAGGGCCGCGCTGGCCGGCTTCTCGGACTACAACAACACGAACGTGCCGGTCGTCGCCGGCGGTTCGGTGCAGCTCAGGGCCACGATGGCCGTGGGCGGCGTGCAGCAGCAGGTGAACGTGACGGCGGAGAGCCCGGTCATCGACGCGAGGAGGACCGGAACCGGCACGAACGTCACGCTGGATGAGCTGCAGAACATCCCGTCGGCACGCGACCCGTGGGTCGTCATGCAGACGGTGCCGGGCATCATCATGGACCGCGTGAACGTGGGCGGGTCCGAGTCGGGGCAGCAGTCGGGCTACCAGGCGAAGGGCGCGTCGGGCGCCGACGCGACGTGGAACATGGACGGCATTCCCGTCACCGACATGGCCGCGACGGGCTCGACGCCGACCTACTACGACTTCGACATGTTCCAGGAAATGGCGGTCACAACCGGCGGCTCCGACATGTCGATGGCGACAGGCGGCGTGGGCCTGAACTTCATCCTGAGGTCCGGCACGAACCAGTGGCGCGGATCGGCGCGCGGGTACTTCTCAGACGAGGGCATGCAGTCGAACAACATGTCCGAGGAACTGGCGACGGCGCTGGGCAGCCCGAACGGCAAGGGCAACCGGACGGACATGTATGCGGACTACGGGTTCGAGATCGGCGGACCGATCATCAAGGATCGGCTGTGGGCCTGGGGCGCCATGGGCAAGACGGACGTGCGCATCCTGACGATCCGCCAGACGCCGGACGACACGATCCTGAATAACCGCTCCCTGAAAGTCCAGGCGCAGGCGTCCCAGAACATCCGGGCCAGCTTCACGTACTTCTTCGGTGACAAGCTGAAGTACGGCCGGAATGCGAGCGCGACCCGGCCGCCGGAGACGACGTACAACCAGTCGGGGCCGTCCAACTTCTACAAGGGCGAAGTGAACTTCGTGGTCGGGAACAACCTGTTCCTGACGGCGCGGGGTTCGCACTTCCCGAGCGGATTCGGCTTCCAGCCGCAAGGCGGCATGGACCAGGACGTCTGGATGGACGACAGCGGCGTGTGGCACGGCTCGTTCTGGAACTACTTGAGCGACCGCCCGCAGCAGACGATCATGGGTGAAGGCAGCTACTTCCGCGGGAAGCACGAGGTGAAATTCGGCCTCTCGTGGCGCCGGGTCACCGTGACGTCGACCTCGCAGCTGTCGAGCTCGAAGGGCAACAGCATCGTGACGTACCACATCGGCTACCCCGACTTCTACGTGGGCGTGGCCAGCCCGTGGATGTCGTCGAACCGGGCGTTCTACACCTCGGCCTGGGTGGGCGACACGATGTCGTTCAACCGGGCGACGATCACGGCGGGCCTGCGGTTCGACTGGCAGAACGACAGCGTGCTGGTGTCGAGCGAGCCGGCGGTCCCGGGCTTCGAGAAGTGGTTGCCGGCCATCGAGGGGCCGGAGTTGTCGAAGGCCATCGTGTGGAATTCGTTCTCGCCCCGCTTCGGCATCACCTACTCGCTCGACGAGGAGAGAAAGACGCAGGTGCGCGGCAGCTACTCGATGTTCTCGTCGCAGCTCGGCAACGGTTCGTCGGGGATCCTCGGCGTGGTGCAGTACCGCTATATCGGGTTCTACGGCCGCGACCTGAACGGGGACAAGATCGCGCAGCCCAACGAGATCACCTCGGACATCGACTCCTGGACGGGGTTCGACATCAACGACCCTGGCAACGTCTCAGCGAGCGTCAACCAGACCGGCGACTACGGCGTGCCGAAGACGCACGAGATCATTGCCGGGGTGGACCGCGAACTGTTCAGGAACTTCGGCGTGAGCGCGTCGTTCACGTGGCGAAAGTTCGTGGATTTCAACTGGCAGCCGCGCATCGGGGTGCGGTCAGACGACTACGTGCAGGCCGGGACGTTCACCGGCGGGCCGCTGCCCGACGGGTCGAACTTCGCGGTGCCCTACTACAAGGTCGACGTATCCCGCCTGGGGGAGCCCGCGCTGGCCGGCGGCGTGGAGTACACCGCGCGCGAGGGCTACCACCAGCAGTTCTGGGGCATCGAGGTGAGCGCCACCAAGCGCCTGTCGGACAGGTGGATGGCGCGCTTCGGGTTCTCGACCAACGAGCACACCCAGTACTGGGACAACCCGGCGACGGCGATCCAGGACCCGACACCAGGCACCACGGCGAACTACCAGAACGGCAGTCTGGTTGTCGTAGCCTCCGGCGGTTCTGGCAAGAGCGGCATCTATCAGCTGCTGCCTAAGTACCAGTTCATCGCCAATGGTCTGTATCAGGGGCCGTGGGACATCGACTTCGGCGCGAACTACGTGATGCGCCAGGGCTTCGGGCAGGCCTGGAACCGTGACCGCGTCGCCACGGGCGACTTCTTCGGCAGCAACAAGACCCTCGGCCTCTGGGACGACATCGACCAGAACCGACTGCCGACGGTGAGCACACTCGACATCCGCGTCGGCAAGGCGTTCAAATTCGGCCGCGTGGGGATGAACATCGACTTCGACGTCTTCAACCTGTTCAACTCGGGAACGGTGCTGGGCCGCCAGTACAACTACCGGCTGACGGGCGTGACCGGGTTCGACCAGGTCCTGGAGATCATGAACCCGCGCATCGCGCGCGTCGGGGTGCGGGTGAACTTCTAGGCGCCGACATTCGGGAGTGGAGGAGGCCGTCGCGCTGGTCGCGCGACGGCTGCGCTCCTCACGACATCGCCCCGGTTTCGCCCACGCGGCGCGGCCGGGGCGGTCTTGCTTCGAGCGCCGGCCGGGTGCGTCCAGTGCCGGGCGGAGAGGATTAGCCGCACCGCACCAGGCGCACGACGTACTTGTCGCCCTTGACGCGCTCGATGAACGCGATGCGCGCGCCGTCATCGCTCCACGCGGGCAGGAGGACGTTCTTCGTCCCCTCGACGGTCCGTGTCCGGCCGTGGCGATCGATGAGCACAAGGCGTCCCTGCCGATCGGCCACGGCCATCATCGCGCGCGGGGCCGGTGCCCAGCCGAACCGGCGCCCGGGGACCAGCGGCGTGTTGACGGTCTCATCGATGATCCGCCCGTTCAGCGTCAACCGCTCGACGCGCGCCTTCTGATTGGCCAGGACGGCCTTCTGCGCCAGTTCGTCGTAGCCCGCGCCTGCGTCCCCCATGAACCCGCCGATGTCCCCGCCCGGAGGCACGTTCGTCGTGCGCACCTGCTGCTCCCAGGTCGTGAACGACAGCCGCCACGCGGGGTCGGACGGGGACGCCGGCGCCGACTTCGAGAGCCAGGACCGCGAGGCCCACGGAGGCTCGCCGGCGATGGACGACAAGGCTCGAGTTGCGATGCTCACGATGGCGTGCGACGCAGACTCGTTCGCCCACCGGTCGAACTGGCTGACGCGAACATAAATCGAGGTGCCGTCGGGTGACCATGCCAGCCGGGTCGGAACGCCCCGCGTCCCCTTGATGTCGAGTTCGCGAATCGTGGCCGGCGCAGAGATCGTAAGCTTCGCCACGTCCTCCGCCGGCGGCACCGGCGTCTGGGCGGCCCCAGCGCATGCCCCGAATGCCACCGACATTGCCAACAGCCGCGGGAACATTGCCGTGCTCCTCTCCGTCGCCGTTTCTTCAACTGCGGCGTATTCCCGAATCCCGCTTGTCACGCCGAAGCCGGCCGGCAGGCCGCTTGGCGAAGGCGGAAGTCCCGAGTCAGTACAGCCTATACAGCATCACGTAAATAACCACCCCCGTCACCGACACATAGAGCCAGATCGGCAGCGTCCAGCGGGCAATCGCCGCGTGGCGGTCGAACCGTTCCCGCAGGGCCCGCGAGAGGGTGATCAAGACCATCGGCACGATGGCGGCCGCCAGCACGATGTGCGTGAGGAGGATGAAGAAGTAGATCGCGCGGATGGGCCCCGTGCCGGTAAACGGCCTCGAGCCGGCATTCGCGTGGTAGATGACGTAGGAAACCAGGAAGAGCGCGGACGCGGCGACCGCGGCCATCATGGACGCGCGGTGCGCCGCGATCCGGCGCCGGCGGATGAGCACGTAGCCGGCGACCAGGAAGGCCGTGGCCACGCCGTTCAGCGAGGCGTTCAGCGCCGGCAGATCGGACACGTTCATGAGGTCACACCCGGTTGACGACCATCAGGATCCACAGCAGGGGCAGGTAGAGGATCGAGCCGAAGAAGAGCCGCCGCGCGTCGGCCGCGGTCCGGAACCGCGCGAAGCGGCCGGCCAGCGCCAGGAAACCGAGCCCCATGACCGCCGCTCCGGCCAGGTACACGTTTCCGGTCATGCCGGCAGCCGTCGGGGCCAGACTCACGGGCAGCAGGGCTGCCGCGTAGAGCACCGCCTGCCGGCCCGTCGATCCGCCGTCGGGTTCGACGATGGGCAGCAGGGGAAACCCCGCCCGCTTGTAGTCTTCGCGGTACATCCACGCGATGGCCAGGAAGTGCGGCATCTGCCAGAGAAAGACGACGCAGAAAAGGATCCAGGCCTCGATCGACAGGTTCTCACGGACCGCCGCCCAGCCGATCATGGGCGGCAGCGCGCCCGGCACGCCGCCCACGACGGTGGAGAGCGACGTTCGCTTCTTGAGCGGCGTGTAGAACACCGTGTAGGTGAGCAGCGTGACGAACGCGACCGCGGCCGCCAGCAGGTTCACCGCGACGGCCAGCTGAACGAGGCCGGCGACAGACAGGACAATGGCGAAGGCCCTGGCGCGCCCCGGCGCGATGCGCCCGCTCGGCAGGGGCCGCGCGCGCGTCCGCCGCATCAGGCCGTCGGCTTCGACCTCGAGCAGCTGGTTGAAAGCCGACGCGCCGCTGGCGACCAGCGCGGTGCCGACCAGGGTGTGCAGCAGCAGCGCCCAGCCCAATCCCCTGGGCGCGGCCATGTAGTAGCCCGCGAGCGTGGTCGCCACGACGAGCACGTTGAGGCGCGGCTTGGCCAGCGTGAGGTAGTCGCCCGCCTGTCCGCCCTTTGCAGCCGCCGGCTCCGTGGTGACAGGTTCCATCTTGAATTCCAGGAGTCCCGGAACGGGACCTGTCACCTTCTCCTTCGGGGCGGCGTCTTCTTCCTTGCCGGGGCCTTCGCGACGGGCGCCTTTGTGGCCGCGGACGCCGCCATGATGCCCGCTTCCACGAGCTTGCGATCGATCCGATCGGCAACCCAGTGAGGATCCCACCACTCGACAGGGTTGACGGGCCGCCCGGCCACCAGAACGGTGAAATGCAGGTGGTCGCCTCCCGCGAGCCCGGTGCTGCCGCTGCGCCCGATGATTTCGCCCCGGTTGATCCGGTCGCCCGCCTCGACGGTGATGCTCGAGAGGTGCGCGTAGAGCGACTGCACGCCCATCCCGTGGTCGATGATCACGCAGTTGCCGAAGATGCCAAGAAAGGCGGCGAACATCACGTGTCCGGTGTTCGCCGCGGTGATCGCCGCGCCGCGCGTGGACGCGAGGTCGGCGCCGAGGTGAATCTGCTGGTCGATGTCGCGGCCGTTGTGCACGTAGGTTCGGTGGTCGGCGAAGACCGCCTCCGACTTTGCCCGCCCCATCCGGCTGAACGCCCCGCTCCAGAGCCGTTCAGGCGATGTCGCGCGCGAAAGTTCCTCGATCTGCGCCTCGTTGGCGCGGCGAAGGTCGCCGTTGATCCGGAGGAACGCCTCGAGGCGCTCGTCCGGCGTCCCGACGGGCAGCTGCAGCGAGGGTGTCGCCGCGAGGATGGCCGGGACCACCTGCTTGAAGAAGGCGTCGGTCACGTTCAGGCGGCGCCGGGCGAACTGCGCGGTGAAGGCCCGGTAGGCGAACTCGGCGGTGGTGGTGTTGCCGGCCGGATCACTGGCGACAAGGCGAATGGGCGTGGTGATGTCCTGGTCGTGCAGCAGGCCGAAGAAGGCGACGCGGAGGTCGGGATCGACCGGCGGCGCGCCGGCGGGCCTGGCGGCGGCGGCGCCGGCGGCGGGGAAGCCCGGGAAGAAGCGATCGCCCGCCTGCACGCCCGAAGTCGCGTCGGCGGGCGTGACGCGGTACACGACCATCTCGGCGCCGCCGTGGTTCACGAAGTGATGCCTGGACACCACGGCGAGCTTCGGCGGCGTGAGGCGCACGGCCAACTCGCGCGTCTCCACCGTGTCCGCGCGCCGGATGCCGAAAAGCACGCCCCGCGACGCGGTGACCACGAGACGGGCGGGGCCGTCGCGAAGGCCGGCAAGGGCGCTCGACGGGCTCTCCTGCGTGACTCGGATGCGGTCAGGGGTCTCCTGGCTGAAGCGGGCCGGACCGGGCGCGTCGAGGGAGAAGAGCGGGAACACGCGTCCCAGTTGTTCGACCGAGACATCGAGCCGGCGCAGCCTCGTGCCCACCGAATCGACGGTCACGTCGAGAGGGACGGGCCCGCCGCCGATCGCGGCCGGCTTTTCGATCTGCACCAGCGGGCCGGGTTCCTGGCCGGCGTAGTAGAAGACGAGCGCGCCGCCGGTAATCAGCAGGACGAGCGCGGCGACGACGACAGCCTTGAATGACATAGGGCGCGGAACTTGACCGGATACGATGCGGACGGGTAATATTAGAGATTCCTAACCGGTGTGTGCCGGTATCGTCTAGGGGTTAGGACACGTGGTTCTCAGCCACGGGACCGGGGTTCGAATCCCCGTACCGGTACCAATCATCATACATTCCCTTTGCCAACCGGCCCCGTGCTTTGACGGGGCCGTTTCCATTTCACCGGCTCCAGACCTGCGTGCAAGGGCGATCTCCCGTCTTGAGAACGGGTCTTGAGCCTGTCGACCTCACGTTCGACAGCATTCACCGGCTCGAGGCCTGCGTGCGGCCCCATGCGAGTGCGGCAATGGCGGTGTCCTGGAACCCGACGCCGGTCAGATCGCAGATCGTCACCTCATCGTCGCGCGTCCGGCCTGGCTTCCTGCCGGCCACCAGTTCGCCCAGCTGCCCCCTTACGTCCGCCTCGCGCAGCAGCCCGGCGGAGAGCGCGTGCGACAGTTCGCCGAACCGCGCGCACTGGCTGAGGCGATCGACGACGACGATGTCGGCGCGGGCCAGGCAGGCCGCCTCGAGTTCCTGCTTTCCCGGCGAGTCGGAGCCGACCGCCGTGACGTGCACACCGGGCTTCAGCCAGGCAGCGCGGACCAGGGGCGTCTGCGAAGGGGTCGCCGTGATGAGGATGTCCGCCTGCCGGCACACCTCCTCGGGCGACGCGCAGGCCGAGGCCTCGATGCCCCAGGCGGCGCGCATCTCGTCGCAAAACAGTTCCAGGCCCGGCGCATCGATGCTCCAGGCGGCGAGCCGCGTGAAGCGGCGGACCTCGCGGAGACAGGCAATCTGGTGGCGCGCCTGGACACCCGACCCGATCACGCCGACGGTGCCCACCTGACGGCGCGCCAGGCAGTCGGCCGCGACCGCGCCGGCCGCGCCCGTGCGGATGTCGGTCAGGAAGCCGTTGTCGAAGAGCAGGCCCGTCGGCATCCCCGTGCCGGCGTCGAAAAGCGCCATCATGCCGGAACCTGTCGGC
>Ga0209391_10001576_pt1 | contig 11803 bp, 7 predicted proteins | sample PPLLak3March2015_FD_187246 | JGI IMG/M metagenome (GOLD analysis project Ga0209391, IMG submission 187246) | Freshwater sediment microbial communities from Prairie Pothole Lake near Jamestown, North Dakota, USA - PPLs Lake P7 Core (1) Depth... | ecosystem: Environmental > Aquatic > Freshwater >... | reverse complement strand
GTCCAGGCTACTACTTTAAATACAATTATGAAACTCATAACTACAATTGCAGATATAAACCCTGCAATAGCATGATTTTGTTGAATTTTTTTGTTTGATAATCCTAAGAGAAATGTTCCTAACAATCCCCCGTAAGTAAATGAAGCAATACTTAAAGCAACCTCGACAACTGCTTTAGAACTTTCCATAAAAATGAATGCAGAAAATATTAGCATAACTGCCCAAAATATTGTTAACAGTTTTGAATACAATAAATTCTTTTTTTCATCAACAGTTTTTTTGAATGGAATATAAAGATCTAACATAACAGAAGATGAAAGTGATGTTATAGATCCGGCAAGTGTAGATAGAGCGGCGGCGAATAATCCTGCTATAATAATTCCTTTAACCCCGGATGGTAAAACTTCGATAATAAATTTCGGGAATATTTCATCAGACTTAATATTAAGTATTCCGTAGTAAGCATATAGTAAAACGCCAATGATCAAAAATAAAGCAAACTGAAAAATTATTATAACGCCAGTTGTTACAAGCGCCTTCTTGCTTTCTCCAAGATCTTTTGCAGCCAATAGCCTTTGTACAATAAGCTGATCAGTTCCGTGAGATGACATTGAAAGAAACGCGCCGCCAATCAATCCACTTAACAACGTATATGGCTGGGAAAAGAATCCAGAAATCCCATTCTCAAATCCAAAATTAAAAACGCCAAGCTTAGAAGATATTTCTGTTGATGAGAAAATCTCGCCGATGTTTCCAGGAATATTATTTATCAAATAAATTCCTGCAATAATTGCTCCTCCGATATAAATAAACATCTGAATGGCATCAACCCAGATCACGCCTTTTAAACCGCCCGTAAAAGTATAAAGCAAGGCAACAACAGCAATTATTATTATTGCAACCATTGGAGAAATATCCAGCATTAGATAAAGGGGAATTGCAGTTGCAAAAAGTCTTACGCCATCTGCAGCTGTTCTTGTAAATAAAAAAGTTACAGATGCTAATGAGCGTGTTTTATTTCCAAATCGATGTTGAAGATAAGAATATGCAGTTGAGAGTTCGCCTTTATAATATGAGGGCAAAAACACTTGCGCAACAATTATTCTTCCAATTAAATATCCAAAAGTTAATTGAAGAAAATTAAGGTTGGTAAGATATGCCAGTCCGGGAATTGATATAAAAGTTAATGTGCTTGTTTCAGCAGCAACTATTGAAAAACTAATTACCCACCAGGGAACTTCTTTTTTACCGACAAAATAATCTTTAACTGTTTTTTGTTTTCCCCCGATAATTTTACCAAACGCAGTAATGGTAACTAAATACAAAACAATTATTGCGTAATCTAGAGTGGAAACTTGCAAATATTATTTTCCAAGTTCTGCTAGTGCATGCTCAACTGTATCTGTAACAGGAAGCACTTTGTCTAACTGAGTAATCTTTATTAATGTATGCACTTTTTCTGATGGAGCAGCAAGCCTTATCTGTCCTTCATTTGCTGATATAATTCGGTTTGCAACAAGTATTGCGCTTAAGCCGGAGCTATCACAGCTTTCAACTTCACTAAGATCGACAATAAGCTTATTTACACCTTCTACTTTTAGAATCATAGTAAACTCACCTTTAAGTAATCCTGAAATACTTGTGTCCAATCGCTTTTCGTTCAACTTAAATACCGTAATATCGCCAACACGTCTTGTTTCGAAGTTCATAATATTACCTTAAAACATTTTTAAACAGTTTAAGAAATTATTGTATGATTTTTCAGCCTCAACATCATTGTTGGAAATCTGAAAATTATAAAATTTATCAGCACCTTTTTTGGTAAAACCAATTCTCATCCTTGCATTAACAAGATTTGATGCATAACTATAAAATAAATCATCCTTTCGGTTTAGATCTATCACACCATCAAATTTCATTTGTGAAAGTTTTTCAATCAGTTTATGTGAAGGAAGATCGAGCTTGTTCAAATCAGAAATTCCAAACTCCATTGCCTTGTTTCTAAACTTAGCCGGAAGCAAGCTAATGCGGTAATCTCTTGTTAATATTTTTATAGATTTGTTAAGATGTTCAAGATGCTCAATCACCAGATAACTTGCTCTAAAATCTTTTTCATCCTCCGGCATCAAGATTAAAAACGAACCAGATCTTTTTAGTGCTTCAGAAAAATCCTGTTCATTAAGAACAAGATTTTTTAATCTTCTTGAAATTAAAAATCGTGAAATATTTTCTTTAATTAAATCAATCATTGTTATTCGTTTTCTTCGAGCATTTTTAAGAATGTATTTTCATCTAAAACTTTTACACCAAGCGATTCTGCCTTTGTTAGTTTTGAACCGGCTTTTTCTCCGGCAACAACAAAATCAGTATTCTTGCTTACACTTGATGTTACTTTACCGCCCAGTGCAATTATTCTTGCACCGGCATCATCACGCGAAAGTGAAGAAAGAGTTCCTGTTAACACAAAAGTTTTTCCCGTTAAAGCCGATTGTACAATTTCTTTTTTTTTTGATACAAAAGTTAAACCCGATTTACGTAATTCTTCAATCAACTTAACATTTTTTTTATCTGAAAAGAACTGCTTAATACTTTTACTTATGCTTGGACCAATTTCATAAATGCCATAAATCTCCTCTTCGCTTGCTGCAATAATATCATCAATTGAATTAAAATGATCGGTAATTTTTTGTGCCGCACCTGCACCAACATATCTTATTCCAACTGCAAACAGAACTTTTGAAAACGGTTGTGATTTACTTTTTTCAATGGACATTAAAAGATTATCGATGCTTTTTTCACCTAACCGTTCTATCTGAACTAATTCTTCACGCTTATCCTTCAACTTATAAATATCTGAAAAGTGAGTTATAAAACCTTTATCTACAAATAGATCAATCAGCGCATCTCCAAGACCTTCAATATCCATTGCCCCGCGAGACGCAAAATGTATAAGTCGTCCTTTAATTTGAGCAGAACATTCAGGATTTTCACAATATAAAGCTACTTCATTTTCTGGTTTAAATAATTTGGAATTACATATAGGACATTTTTCCGGAGGAGGTGTTGGCTGACTTTTTTTCGATCGCTCACTTAAAACCACCGAAACTACTTTAGGAATTACATCTCCCCCCTTTTCTATTACAACAGTATCGCCTGCCCTGATATCCTTGCGCTGTATTTCATCAAAGTTATGAAGTGTTGCACGGCTAATTGTTGAGCCTGCAAGCTTAACTGGTTCCAATTCGGCAACAGGAGTGATTGCGCCGGTTCTTCCAACCTGCCAGGTAATTTCATTCAACTTTGTAAATGCCTGCTTTGCCTTAAACTTATATGCAACTGCCCAGCGTGGAGATTTTGCAATGCTGCCTAATAATTTCTGCTGACGTATTGAATTTACTTTAATAACAGCACCATCAATTTCGTATTCAAGTGTATCGCGGATTGCTTCAAATTTGCTGCAAACTGTTAATACTTCATCTATGTTTTTACAAACTTTGTATTGCGGATTAACTGTAAAACCAAGCTTGCTCAACAATTTTAAATTTTCTTCCTGCGATTCAAATTCCTCATCAACACTTATTAGGGAATAAAGAAAAACATTTAGTTTTCTTGCAGATACTATTTTGGGATCTTGTAATTTTAAAGTACCGGCAGCAGAGTTGCGTGGATTTGCAAATAGTTTTTGACTATTGGCTTCACGCTCTTCATTTAACTTATCAAAATCAGAGATACGCATATAAACTTCACCACGAACCTCAATATTCTTAAGTTTATATTTTTTTTCTTTGTCTATATTAATCCTTAAAGGGATAGAACGAATCGTTTTAATGTTGTTCGTCACCTCTTCGCCAACTTCTCCATCGCCTCTTGTAGCTGCAGTTTTTAATAATCCATCTGCATAATTAATGCTTACAGAAGCGCCATCAATTTTTAGCTCTACAACATATTCAACTTTTTCTGAATCCGACAAACTTTCTTTAACTCTTCTGTCAAAATCAATCAAATCCTTCTCATCATATGAGTTTGCAAGACTTAGCATAGGAATTTTATGTTTTACAGGATTGAATTCTTTTGTAAGATCTTTACCAACTCTTTGTGTTGGAGAATCGGGTGTAACTAAATGTGGATTTTCATTTTCTAGTTTTTCAAGCTCCTTAACAATCTTGTCATAGTTTTCATCACTGATAACAGGTTCTGCTAAAACATAATAATTGTAATCATGTTTTAGTATTTGATTGCGCAGTTCCTCAATTTTTTTTTCAACAGAAACAGACATTACTATTGTTCTAATTTTGGAGGTGCATTTAAATAAACAATTCCGGTTTTATCCAATTTAAAGTGCCTAACAGAACCAGCACGTCCGGTAAAATCAACTGGTTGATTATTCAATTGTAAAGTAACACCGCCGGAATTACCTATTGTTGCCTTAAATTCCCTTGAAGCAGCCACACTAAATTTTATATTTGGACTAAGAGTAAATTCCTGTGTACGATTATTATCCAGCACAACAAAAACCCAGGAAGTTTCTTTTGCATAAAAAGTAAGATAAAGACTATCGGATGATACAGGAACAATTGTACTATCGCTGGTTATTTGTTCTGCAGGTTCTTCCTCAACATATCTTTGATTACCCTGCTCAATGACTTCTTCAATAGGAGTTTCTTCAACAATTATTTTATCACTTCTATTAAAAACAAAAAAGTAAACCAATGCCGCAATAATAATTAATCCAACTCCACCTAACCCAAAGATCATAAGCTGGCTGTTAGCCTTACTTTCATCTTCGTCTGATTTTTGTTTATGATCATCCACGTAAGATTTTAATGGAGTGGTTGATATTATAGTTGGTTTGGGTGTTTCAGTTCTTGGAGTTTCTGTTTTAGGTGCTTCCACCTTGGGAACTTCAACTTGTTTAATTTCTTCTACCGGCGCAGGTGGATTCTGATCAATCTCTTTTCCTTCTCTTGCAGCTTCAAACTTTTTCAATGCAATGTTTTCATCAAGACCGATTGTTTTGGCATACTGTTTTACAAATGCTTTTACATAAAGATCAGGCAGAAAAGAAAAATTACCCTGATCAATGGCTTCAAGAAATTTAAGATCAATTCTTGTTTTGGTCGCCATTTGTTGAAGAGTTAAGCCGCTGTTTTCTCTTTGTTGTCTTAATTCGTCTGCAAATTTATCAAGCATAATATTTTTAATTTATTGTTATTCAATTCTAATTAACTTAGCAGCAAAAGCCCCATCCATCTGATGCCTTTGCGGAAGAGTTTGAATGCATCCGTTTTCATCAAGCAGATTATCTGCAACTTTTCCTTTTGCGGATTCAAATCTAAAATTTGGATGTGAATCTATAAACTTTTTGACAACTTCAAAATTTTCTTCTGGTTCAATAGAGCAGGTGCTGTAAACTAATGCTCCGCCAACTTTAACCAAAGTTGCTGCTTTGTTGATTAATTTAAGCTGCATTTCTGTCATTCTTCTTAAATCAAAAATATCCTTTTTCCATTTTATATCCGGCTTTTTAGAAAGCGTTCCTGTTCCGCTGCAAGGTACATCAGCAAGTACTCGATCAAATGGTTCAGATTCAAATTCCAGGGCATCGGTTTCGATTGTTGTAACGCAAGTTAACCCAAGACGCTCATTATTTTTTCGCACAAGATTTAATCTGCCGTCATAACGATCCAGCGCTGTAATTTTACCGGTGTTATTCATTAAAGAACCAAGATACGCAGTTTTACCACCCGGTGCCGAACAAATATCAAGCACATTCATTCCTGGTGCAACATCCAACAATCTTACGGCTAATCCTGCGCTTTCATCCTGAATGTTAAAATATCCTTTAATATAATAATCCCACGCAGTAATGTTTGTAAGATTTAACAGTTGTACAAATTCATTTAGAAATTTTCCGGGTCGATATTTAAGATTAACCTGTCCTAAAAGAGTTTTAAATTCCTCCGGGGTTGTTTTAATTGCATTTACTCTTAGTGTAAGATATGGTTTTTCATTATTGGCACCCAGCAATTTTTCTGTTTCTTCCCTGCCAAATCTATCAAGATAACGCTTAACCATCCACGCGGGATGAGAATAATAAGCAGTTAAATATCCAATTATATCTTCATTAGGATCAGGATACCTGATTGCATTTTTACTTCTAATAATATTTCTAAGAATTGCGTTTGTAAGATCGGCGGGTTTTTGTCCCTGTAGTTTTTTAACAAACTCAACAGCTTCATTAACCGCTGCGTGATCAGGAATTCTATCTAAAAATAAAATCTGATACAGTGCAACGCGCAAACCGTTTTTTAGATTTGGAATAGCTTTAGAAAACTGTCCTTTATAAAATCCGTTAAGAATCCAATCCAATCTACCCTGCCATCTAGTAACACCGTGTACAATTTCATAAAGCAGTGCTTTATCCGGTCCATTTAGTTCCGCATTTTTTAACTCATTGTCTAAAAGTTTTTCAAGATATGCATCTGTTCTTTCAACACGATTAAGAATTTTAACAGCTAGCCCACGCACACCTTGATACAGATCTACCACTTTATGTTCCTCTAAATGTCCGGGATATGTTTGCTCAGTATGTGGTTCGTTCTGTTCTTCTATTTTTGGTTCTAAATTTTGATCTAAATTTTCTTCCAATTAATAGCCTCTTTTTTCTCTGTCATTTTTTGTTAAATCAAATATTGTATTAAACATCAAATCATCTTTTTTCTCAAAATCAATTTTCCTTCTGCTCATTACAATCTTTGCCGTTTCAATTGCTTTTTTAATATCATAAACTGTTGATGAAGCATCTCCGCCCCAGGTAAAGGATGGAACGTATTTTTCCGGGAATCCCGATGCAAATATATTACAAGAAAATCCAACAACGGTACCCGTGTTAAACATAGTGTTAATTGCACTTTTGGAGTGATCACCAATCATCAAACCAAGAAACTGTGAATCCGTATCAACTTCTTTACCGCTTAGTTTGATTTTGATTTTAGAATAATTATTCTTAAGATCACTATTGTTTGTATCTGCACCAAGATTAACCCAGCTTCCGATGTAGGAATGTCCTATAAATCCTGCGTGCTGTTTATTTGAATAATCCATAAAAATAGATTGCTCTACTTCGCCGCCAACTTTACAAACTTTTCCTATCGAAACATTTTCATAAATAGCAGCGCCGCTTTTTATCTTTGATGATTCACCAATGGAAAACGGACCTTCAATAACTGCGTTAGGATAAATAAATACCTGATCTGAAATAATTATTGGTCCGTTTGAAGCATCTAAAACAACACCGGGTTTTATTATTACATCTTTACCAATAAAAACATTTTCCTTGTTAATTACATTAACTGATGAATCGATTTGCTCTGCAAAATTTTCTTTAGAACTATTTTTCAGATAATTAAAATCCTCAACAATTTGTTTTCCGTTATGGTTGATAAGATCCCACAAATAGTTTGCACATTTAAGATCAAGAATTTTAATCGGCAATCCGTTAAAATCGCTAACGGAAAAAAGATCTTTAAGATAATTTATTTTATTCTGCAGATGAGCGCCGGATAAGTATGCGGCAATAACAGTCTCTTCATTTACAAAAACTTTATCCTCAACAGGCCTTAATGGAAGAAGTTCTGATAAATTCTCAGGAGCAATTATCCTTCCATTAATAAATAAGCACTCTGTGTCATCAACTTTATTTACTAAGCAATTAGGGTTTTGGTGCTGTACAATTTCTGTAAGATATGGACGGCAATGAAGCGAGACTTTTACATCACTATAACTGCGAATGATTTTTTCTTTTAGTGTATCAATACCGCATAATAAATCATACACAGGACGAGAAAAAACCATAGGCTCAAAGTTTGAGTAGTTTATATCTTCAAAAATGCAAATTTGCATATAGTTTGTTATCCTTTTTAAAAAAGCACTACAGAATTTAACATTTTTTGTGGTAAGATTCTCTAAGTGAAAAAGTGAAAGTTCTACTCTGTTACATTAGTAACAGCAGCAGTTTTTCTTGAGAAGAATGAATAAATAGCGGGAACAATAAAAAGTGTTAAGAATGTAGAAAGAATCAATCCGCCAACAACAGCAATACCCATAGATACTCTGCTTTCAGAGCCAGCACCAAGAGCCAATGCAATTGGTAAAATACCAAGTACTGTAGAAAGGCTTGTCATTAATATTGGTCGTAATCTGGAAGCTGCTGCGCTAATTACAGCATCATTTTTTGAAAGTCCTGTTGCTTTTCTTTGGTTAGCAAATTCAACTATCAATATTCCGTTTTTAGTTACAAGTCCTATCAACATTATAATTCCAATCTCACTAAAAATGTTTAATGTTTGATTGAAGTACCAAAGTGAAAACAATGCTCCTGCAAGTGCAAGTGGAACTGTAAATAAAATTATAAACGGATCGCGAAAACTTTCAAACTGTGCAGCTAGCACTAAGTAGATTAATCCCAGCGCAAGGATAAATGCAAAAAGAAGACTGGATGAACTTTCTCTAAAATCTTTCGAGGGTCCATCTAAAGCAACTGCAAACTTTTCATCTAAAACTTTATCAGCAATTTCATACATTGCATCAATGCCTTCACCCAAAGAAACTCCCGGTGCTAATCCCGCAGAAACAGTTGCAGATACATAACGGTTAAATCTATATAACTGAGGAGGTGCGCTTTGCTCATCTACAAAAACAACATTATCTAATTGAATTAATTCACCTTTGGTGTTTTTTACGTAAGTAGATTTTAGATCAATCGGTGCATCTCTATTCTCCCTTGAAAACTGTCCGATAACCTGGTATTGTTTTCCATCTTTTATAAAGTAACCAAATCGCTGTCCGCTAAAAGCAGATTGGATAGTTTGTGCAATATCAATTGTTGAAACACCAAGCGCTCTTGCTTTTTGTCGATCTATTGAGAGTTTCAGCTCAGGTTTGTTAAACTTTAGATTTACATCTACAATGGTGAACGCGGGATAGTTTCTTGTTTCATCAATAAACTTTGGAAGATATTCTTCAAGCAGTTGAAAGTTTGGTGCCTGCAAAACAAATTGAACAGGTAATCCGCCGCGTCTGCCTCCGCCAATAGTTTGCTGCTGGGTGATAAAGGCTCTTGCGCCACTAAGTGAATTAACAATAGGTGTTATCTCATCCGCTATTTGCTGTTGTGATTTATTTCTTAACTCCGGCTGTTTTAAAATCAGATTTATGAATCCAGAATTAACAGAACTTGAAGCGCCAAATCCTGGTGAAGTAACTGCAAATATTGCTTCCTTTTCAGGAACTTTCTCATTTAAAAGATCAACTGTCTCATCAATATATCTATCCATATATTCAAAAGTTGCGCCTTCTGGTGCTGTTGCAATTATTGATAAACGGCTTCTATCTTCAAGCGGTGCCAGCTCTGTTGGAATGACCGAAAGGAGAATATAAATTAAAATTATTGCTGAAGCAGTTGCTGGAAAAGCCAACCACCGATGAGATATAAAATATGTTAGATGCCTTTTATATATATCATTCATTTTTACAAAGAAAGGTTCTGTCATATTGTAAAACCAGTTATGATGTTCCCTTCTCTTTAAAATCTTTGCACTTAGCATTGGTGTTAATGTAAGAGCTACAAAAGATGAAATTATAACTGCACCGGCAACAACAATTCCAAACTCTCTAAAGAGTCTGCCCGTTAATCCCTGAAGAAAGATAACGGGCATAAAGACGGATGCAAGCGCAACGGTTGTAGATATTACAGCAAAAAATATTTCAGCAGATCCTTTTCTACCTGCCTCAACAGGATCCATTTTATTTTCAATTTTTGTGTAGATGTTTTCCAACACAACAATAGCATCATCCACAACCATTCCTATTGCCAGTACTATCCCCAACAAGGTTAAAACATTGATAGAAAAATCTGCTATATACATTATAAAAAATGAACCAATTAGAGAAATAGGAATTACCAACATTGGTATTAGTGTTGTTCGCCAATCACGCAGGAATAAAAATATAATTAAAATAACAAGTAAAAATGCAACTATAATAGTCTGTTCTACTTCTTTTATAGATTCACGGATATAAATAGTAACATCGAAACCGATTGATGTTTTTATATCAGCAGGAACAGTTTTTTTTAACTGCTCCAATCTTTTATAAAACTCATCTGCAATTGCAATATTATTTGCACCAGCCTGAGCGATGAGCACCACTCCAACCGTGGGGATTCCATCAAATTTTAAAATTGATCGTTCATTTTCAGCACCTAGTTGTGCTCTGCCAACATCTCTAACTCTAACTATACTTCCATCTGACTCTTTAATAATTAAATTGTTAAACTCTTCTTCTGTTTGAAGTCTGCCGATAGTTCTTATCGAAAGTTCTGTGTCATCACCTTCAATCCTTCCGGAAGGAAGTTCAACATTTTCCCGATTAAGTGCGGTTCTTACATCAACCGGCGACAATTGAAATGAAGCTAGTTTTGCAGGGTCTAGCCAGAGACGCATTGCGTATCTTTTTTCGCCCCAAATCTGTACACTGCTCACCCCGCTTATTGTTTGAAACCTTTCTTTAAAAACATTGTTAGCTATTTCAGTAAGTTCAAGCAAGTTTCTTGTATCACTTTGCACGCTTAAAAATACAATAGGTGTTGCATCCGCATCAGCTTTGGCAACTATGGGAATATCTACATCGGGAGGTAAATCAAAAAGTGATCTTGAGACTCTATCACGCACATCATTTGCCGCTGCTTCAAGATCAACTTCAATATCAAACTCAACTGTAATTGTGCTTCTTCCATCGCGGCTAACTGAGGTAAGTGATTTTATTCCTGCAATACCATTAATTGATTCTTCAAGCGGTTCTGTAATCTGGCTTTCAATTACATCGGCGTTTGCACCAACGTAATTTGTGGAGACAGTAATTATTGGTGGATCAACGGAAGGAAATTCACGCACACCTAAATATGTATAACCAAGAAGACCAAACACAATAATTACGATTGACATTACAATGGCAAGAACAGGTCTTTGGATACTTATGGATGATAAACTCATTTAGGAATTCACGACTAATTAAATTCTGAAATTTTTACTTTTGAATTTGGTCTGATTTGTAAAATACCCGAGGTTATTACAGTATCACCCAAATTTAATCCGGATGTTACTTGAACACGAGTTTCTTCTCTTGTACCAAGCTCAACTATTTGGGGAACGACTACACCGCTTTTATAAAGGTAAACTTTTTGTCCCTTTAACTCAGGAACTATAGAAACAGTTGGAATAAGTATAGCCCCGCTGGTTTGCTTTAAACTCAACTCAACATTTGCAAATGCACCGGGAATTAATTCTTTATAAGCTGAACTACAAATTGCTCTGATCTGTAACGTTCTTGTTCCGGGATCAATTTTAGGTTCTATCGCATAAACCTTTGCTTTAAATATTTTATTGCTTCCGCTTATTTTAAATTCAAGTTCATCACCTGTTTTAACAGATGCGGAGTATCGTTCGGGAATTGAAAAATCAACCTTGATGCTGTTAAAGTTTTGTAATCGCGCCATAACTGTAGAAGTTGTTACGTAACTGCCCTCGCTAACAGATCGTAATCCAACTATTCCGCCAAATGGAGCTTTTATTTCTGTTTTATCTATTTGTGCTTTTATTAAATCATAATCAGCCTGATTAACATTTAACTCGCCAAGTGTATTATCATACTCTTCCTGGCTAATCAAATTACCATCACGCAATTGTCTTTGTCTTGATTCTTTTTCCTCAGATAATTTTACTTTTGATTCTGCCCTTCGTAATTG
>Ga0209391_10001575_pt1 | contig 11803 bp, 5 predicted proteins | sample PPLLak3March2015_FD_187246 | JGI IMG/M metagenome (GOLD analysis project Ga0209391, IMG submission 187246) | Freshwater sediment microbial communities from Prairie Pothole Lake near Jamestown, North Dakota, USA - PPLs Lake P7 Core (1) Depth... | ecosystem: Environmental > Aquatic > Freshwater >... | reverse complement strand
AATTGAACAGGCCAAAGCGGCTTATCAGAACCAACTTAAGTTATATGGTTTATTGGCCGGATTGGGTGTCTTTTCCATTATTGCATTTATCCAGTATCGGAATAATCGTCAAAAACAGCGAGCCAACAAGGTTTTGGAAGACACATTGGCTAATCTTAAATCCGCACAATCCCAACTCATCCAATCAGAAAAGATGGCGTCCCTTGGTGAACTCACCGCAGGCATCGCGCATGAAATTCAGAACCCTTTAAATTTTGTAAATAATTTTTCTGAGCTGAGCAATGAACTGATCGAGGAAATGAACGAGGAGATCGATAAAGGCAATACAGATGAGGTCAAAGCCCTTTCTTCAGATATCAAACAAAACCTGGAGAAAATTCATCATCATGGAAAACGAGCTGATTCTATTGTGAAAGGCATGCTCCAGCATAGCCAGAAAGGCAGTGGCCAGAAAGAACCCACAGATATTAATGCACTGGCAGAAGAATACCTCGGCATGGCTTATCATGGTTTTCTGGCAAAAGATGATACATTGAATGCATCACTTGTAACTGACCTTGACCCGAACATAGGTAGTGTAAACCTGGTCCAAAAGGATATCAGTAAGGTTTTGCTTAACGTATATAATAATGCGTTTTATGCCTTGTCCGCCAAGTCCTCAGCCGAAGCATTAGCGAAGGATGAAGCCTTAGCGAAGGCGGACGGTGACTATCGGCCAACGGTTACGCTCACCACAATGAAAAAAGGGGATACTATCGAGATACGTGTGAAAGACAATGGGACTGGCATAGCTGATAATATTAAGGACAAGATTTTTCAACCTTTTTTTACTACCAAGCCAACCGGGCAGGGAACCGGGCTGGGTTTAAGTTTGAGTTATGATATTGTAAAGGCACATGGTGGTGAGATAAGGGTGGAGGCCAAGGAGGGGGAAGGGAGTGAGTTTATGATACAATTGCCGAGCAGGATTGAGGGGATTTGATGAATTAGGAGGATTAATTAAAGGATTTATCTGAATCATCTAAATCACAGAAATCTCCCCAAACAAGTCCGACGGAGTGAAACGGCGGCGGATCCCAGTTCAGACAAAATACTCCTGCTAAATGATCCAACATTGAACCTCTGGTTCACGAATTCCATTTTTGCAAATTATTGTAAAAATGGAATTAAATTCCATATATTACATTTTATAACAAAAATGGAGTCAGCTTGATTAATAGAGCAATCATCACTGAAGCTACAAAAGCACTGAATCAATTCAGGGCATTATGTATAACAGGACCGCGTCAAAGCGGAAAAACAACCCTGAGTAAACAGCTATTCAAGGATAAGCCCTATGTAAATTTTGAAAATCCTTCGGTGCAGTATGAAGCAGAAAATAATCCTGAGTTCTTCCTGAAAAAATTCTCAAAAGGCGCTGTTTTTGATGAGGTGCAGCGTGTACCGATCATTTTTCGTTATCTGCAGGAAATATTAGATAGCAGCTCAAAACGGGGTCAATTTATCCTTACGGGATCCAATAATTTTTTACTGCAGGAGCAGGTTTCGCAGTCTCTTGCAGGCAGGGCAGGATATTTATCGCTCTTACCTTTGAGTTATGCGGAATTGGTTAATGCTAAGTTGGCGGATAAAAATGTACATAAGCACATACTCATGGGCGGCTATCCGGAAATCTGGAATGAAAAGTTAACGGCTAATATCTGGATGGGCAGTTATGTACAAACCTATGTGCAGCGGGACGTGAGGCTATTAAGGAACATTACAAGTCTGGCTACATTTAATCGCTTTATATATTTGTGTGCCAGTTTTGCAGGACAGATACTGAACCGGGATGAGCTTGCAAAGAAAACGGGCGTGGATACAAAAACCATCTTAGCCTGGCTTGGCTTGTTGGAAAGTAGCTATATCATTTTTCAACTCCAACCCTGGTTTAAGAATTTGAATAAGCGGATTATTAAAAGTCCAAAGCTTTATTTTTATGACACCGGTTTATTGTGTTATCTGCTTGGGATAAAAAGTGAATCAGTGTTGAAGAAGCATGGTGCATACGGGGCTATTTTTGAGAACTGGATCATTTCAGAACTTATGAAAAATAATTTTAATACTGCCCAACATGATGGTATGTATTATTTTAGGGATAGTGTCGGTAATGAAATTGATCTGATCATTGAACGGGAGGGCGAGCCCCTTGCGATTGAAATAAAATCAGGCACTAAAATAGCAGATGGTATGCTTCGTGGATTAAAGTACTGGCAAAAACTTCAGCCAACCAGTCATTGCATGTTATTGCACGGAGGCTTATCCAATGAAATTATCAATGAAAAAATGAGTATTATTCCCTGGACAGAAATTGTGAATTTGTAAAAGCATGATATGATGCAGTCCTTTCAACTTATTTTCACCTGCATGATAAAAATTTGCTTAGTTATACTCGCTACTTTAAATTTAAGTGTTGAAGTAAATGCTCAAACATGGAATCCCCAGGGTCCACAATATACCGACGGCCTGAAACGGGAACTTAATAGGGTGATATCAGATACCACCCGGGCATTGATCATGGCTGAATTAAGTAACGAATATCGAAATTTCTCTGACTCCTCTTTGATATTTGGACAGAAAGCGTTGGAATTATCTAAAAAAATAAAATATCCTAAAGGGGAGGCATATGCTTTATATGCATTAGGAAATTTATACAGGTTGGAAGGTGATTTCCCTAAAGCAATGAATACCTTATTATCTGGGTTGCATATAGCCGAATCATTAAACGATTCTTCCCTTACTGCCAGATCTTTGTCGAGTATCGGCATTGTTTATTCACAGATGAATGATAATCTGCAGGCGATCAAATACTTTAAAAAATCCCGGTCGTATTTTGAAATGATGGGAAATGCAACTATGGTCAACCAAATGAATGCCAGTATTAGCAGGGTATTCAGGAGAAATAAACAATTGGATTCAGCCCAGGTTTATACAAAAATGGCCTTGAGATATCTGGATATTGACAAAGAAGATGCGCTCACATCCTGGATCATTATGGAATCGGGCACGCTTCAATTTGAATTGGGAAATAAAGAGGCGGCTTTTGCTTCCCTGCATAAGTGTATAGATATTAATGCAAAGAACGATGATAATTTCTATGGAAGTTTAGCATTTAATGTAATAGCAGGGTTCTTTATTAAATCTGGTCAGCCGGATTCCAGTATTTATTACGCAAAGAAGGGGCTTGAAGCAGCGCAGAAAATTGGATTTAAATTTGGCGCGCTGGAAGCCAGTAATTTGCTGGCGGAAACCTATGAGTCTAAAGACATAAAAGAAGCTTTGTATTACCAAAAGATTTCCAGGGGCATTAATGATGAACTCTATGGTGCAAAGATCGTACAAGGCCTGCAAAAAATTTTATCCGAAGAACAGGAAAGACTGCGCTTGATAGAAGAGAATAAAATTGCCGAACAAAACAGATTGAAACAATATTTATTGTTGGCAGGTTTGGCTATCTTGTTTTTAATAGCCTTTATTCTTTATCGAAACAATATCAGAAAGCATCGGTCCAACGAATTATTGAAAAGTACTTTATCCGATCTCAAATCTACCCAGGCACAACTCATCCAATCAGAAAAGATGGCCTCACTCGGTGAACTCACCGCCGGCATCGCACATGAAATTCAGAACCCTTTAAATTTCGTAAATAATTTTTCTGAACTGAGCAATGAGTTGATTGTGGAAATGAACGAAGAGATCGATAACGGCAATACTGATGAGGTCAAAGCCATAGCTTCAGACATCAAACAAAACCTGGAGAAAATTCATCATCATGGAAAACGTGCAGATTCTATTGTGAAAGGCATGCTCCAGCACAGCCAGAAAGGCAGCGGGCAAAAAGAACCAACAGATCTAAACGCCATGGCGGAAGAATATCTGCGGTTATCCTATCACGGTACACTCGCTAAAGATATTACCCTGAATGCATCATTTATTACAGACTTTGACAAAACAATCGGCAATGTAAACCTCGTTCAACAGGATATCAGCCGGGTATTACTTAACTTATATAACAATGCATTTTTTGCGGTCTCGGAAAAACAAAAACTTTCTAAAGAAGGATATCAACCCTTTGTTACTGTACGTACCAAAAAAAATAATAACGAAATTGAAATAAGTGTTGCGGATAATGGAAATGGTATCCCGGAGAAAGTGCTTGATAAAGTGTTCCAACCTTTTTTCACCACTAAGCCAACTGGTCAGGGTACGGGCCTTGGATTATCATTATCATATGATATCATTAAAGCGAATCAAGGCAATATCAAAATCCGGAATACGCCTGGTGAAGGTGTAGAATTTATCATCACATTACCTGTAACTTCATGAATATATTACCATTGAAACGGTATGTTAAACTTCGCACTTCTCAATTCGTAATACACATGAAAAAGCGAATCTTGTTTATTGCATTTTTAATAACGGTTGCGAACTCACTCGCAGCTCAGCAGGCATATATCGACAGCCTGCACAGAGAAATTTATACCACAGATAATGATACCACCCGCCTGATCCTGCTGGAGAAAATCGCCAATGTATATTCTGAGATAAATCCGGACAGCGCCTATCACTATGCAGAAAAATTCCTGTCAATCGCGCAAAATTTAAACCTGAAACTGGAGGAAGTAGTAGCATTGGGTGAAATGGGATATGCCATGTTGAACATGGGGAATTATCCACGGTCATTGCAATATCTTTTATCAGGCATCGCCATTGCCCAGGATGAACAAAGTGAAAAAAATATTTTACCTGTACGTTTTCCTGCAACTGATGATTTTACGGATCGCTCAGTTACTGCCCGTATGCAGCGACTCGCAAAATTGAGCAGGATCATGCAATATGCAGGTATCCTTTATGGCAATTCCGGGAATTACGAAAAAGCGGTTCATTATTTTAAAACGGCCCTCCCGCTTGCAGAAGAATCCCAAAACCTGCGTATCCTAAGCATTACTTATACGACCCTTGGCAGGACCTATGGTTCACAGAAAAAACAGGACTCCGCCTTAATTTGTCTTCAAAGCGCATATAATTATGCCATCAAAGCTGATTATAACCGATATGTTGGCAGCATTTTATTGAACATCGGCAGGGTTTATTTGGCTCAGGGAAAACAAGACTCAGCAAAAGCGTATTTCCATCGGTCTTTACTTGAAAGCGCTGAACATAATTATTTCAGAGGTGTGGTTGCCAGTAACCTCGTATTGGCTGATATGTATAAAAAAAGCGGGCCCGCCGATTCAAGTCTTTTCTTCATGCAAAAGGGTTTAGCCGTTGCCCGCCAATTGAATGCCCCTGATCTTTATTTACGCACTTATACTGCACTGGCGGATTATTACAACAGTAGGAGTGAAAGTGACAGTACAGTAAAATACCAGGCATTGATCATCAAAATCAACGATAGCCTTTTTAATTCAAAACAGGTTCAACAGTTTCAGAATATAGATTATGATGCGCAGCAAAAGGAAAAGGAAATAGAAAATGCTAAAAAAGAGTATCAGAACCAAATCCAGAAATATTTGCTGATCGGCGGCCTGTTATTCTTATTGGCATTTGCCGTTTTTCTATTGCGAAACAACCGAAACAGAAAAAAAACCAATGCCCTTTTGCAACAGCAAAATGCCGAAATTGAAAGGGCGATGGCTAACCTGAAGGCTACCCAATCCCAGCTTATCCAATCAGAAAAAATGGCCTCTCTCGGTGAACTCACAGCAGGTATTGCCCATGAAATTCAAAACCCCTTGAATTTTGTAAATAATTTTTCAGATCTAAATACAGAACTGATTGAAGAAATGCGGCATGCATTAATCTTAGGTAATTCAAAAGAAGCCATGCAGATCGCCCTTGATGTGCAGGCTAACCAGGATAAGATAAGCAATCATGGTAAAAGGGCTGATACCATTGTTAAAAGCATGCTTCAGCATTCGCGTAGTAACAGTGGACTAAAGGAACATACCGATATCAATAAAATGGCGGAAGAATACCTGCAACTTGCTTACCATGGCTTAAGGGCAAAGGATAAGAGTTTTAATATAACCATGCAAACTAATTATGATCCCACAGTTGAATCAGTAAATATTATACCACAGGATATTGGCCGGGTTTTGCTTAATTTATATAACAACGCTTTTTATGCTGTAAATGAAAAAAAGAGAAAATCAGGGAGAAACTATGATCCCATAATTACAGTTGCAACTCAAAAACAAAAAGATATTATTGAAATTAAAGTAAAGGATAATGGAATGGGAATGAGCGATCCTGTAAGGATTAAGATATTCCAGCCTTTCTTCACAACCAAGCCCACCGGGCAGGGAACAGGTTTGGGATTATCCCTTAGTTACGATATTATTAAAGCGCATGGGGGTACAATAATAGCAGATTCTGAGGAAGGAGTGGGTTCTGTGTTTACCATTCAATTACCATTGATCAGTTAAAAGATTTTAGCATACCAGGTCTTTGTTCTTCCCTATTTTATGATTTATAATTCTACCTGTTTAAGGGCTCAATTATATTGTATATTTAATTATAGAATTGTTTATATGAAGAAATGGCATCGATTGACGGTAAAAATATTATTTCTTTATACTTTTTTCTCCCAATTTTTATTTCATTCTTTCGCCCAACTCAACCCGGATAATATCACTCAGTATACAGAAAAAGATGGGCTTCCGGGTGGAAGGGTAAATAGTTTATTGGTGGATAAAAATGGATTCATCTGGACGGGAACCATTAATGGATTGGCACGATTTGACGGATATGAATTCAAGCGTTTCTTCAATAATCCAAATGACTCTACATCTATCAGGGGGCTTGTTTGCTGGGCCTTATTTGAAGACAGAAAGGGGCAAATATGGGTGGCAACCGGCCAGGAAAACCTCAACGTGTATAACCCCGTAACCAGGACATTCAGGCATTATGAATTTAAACACCTCATTGATCACCCTTCCAATGTAGAAATTGGAATCTGGACCATTACGGAGGACCAGTCGGGCAAAATATTTTTAGGTGTCCATTCAAATTTTGGACAGCCTGTTCCTGGTGCTTTATTGTATTTTGATGAAAAGGAAGACCAGGTTAAGAAAGTTGAAAATCCAGGTAACATTAATATCCAGAGTGTACTCGGTTCTGCCCTGGATTCAAAAAATAACCTTTGGTTACTGAGCTTAATGGGTGTTTTTAAAAGAGATCCTGGAGGGAAAATTGACAGTGTGCCAGTATTGAGTAGCCTTCAGTACAAAATGGGGGATAGATACGACGCGATATTGGCAGATAGTGAATCACATATTTGGATGATTTCAAACAAAGGGACTTTGACCGATTATGATCCGTTGTCAAAAGAGGTAAAAGTCTATGCATTCCCAAAAAAGATGTCTCAGTCTTTTAATTTTTCTACTATAGCTTTCGATAAGGCTCAAAATATATGGATTGGTACTGACGAGGGATTAGCTTTTTTTGACAGGAAAAAGAAGGCATTTTCTTTTTTTAATCCGGTTAACCGAAAAAATGCTGCGCTTTCTGTCATTAATCAATTTAAAATGGATTCATTTGGGTCTTTATGGGTGGCAACGGCATCCGAGGGCTTACTCAGGTATGAAGAAAAAATTAAACTTTCATCTTACAGTAATATAAAGAAAGATAAAAATTCATTGACTTCTGGTTGGGCTAATAATTTACTGGAGACCAGCGAGGGAAAAATATGGGTAACTACATCTACTCATAATGAAGAAGGGGGAATGAATGAGTTGGATTCGGAGGGTAAATTGATTCAGTCATTCTCTTTCCGGGAAATAATGCCGGGTTTAACTCACATAGCAGGATTGGGTGAAATAGCGCCGAATGAATTAGTCCTGAGTACCAACTCGGGTATTTTTCAATTTTCTGAAAAAACAAAGAAACTTAAAAAGATCACCATCAGCGGATATACTGATGAGAATTATTTTATATCCTATTTCTTTACCGATTCAAAAAAAAATCAATGGCTCGGTTCTTTTAATGGGCTATATCGTAAATCTGTAAACGAAGCAAGTTTTAAAAAGTACGATTTGAGTAAATTGGAAGGCGCAGATGGAAGCAGCAATGAGGTTACGAGGATCTTTCAAAGCCCGAAATATGGATTATGGTTACTTACCAACAATGGATTGTATTTGTATAGATATGATACTGATAAGATAGAAAGGCACGGATATGATAAGGCTAAAGGAGATGTATTCCTGACTCAGGATATAAATTCATTGTATGAAGACAGTACAGGAACAGTATGGGTGGGAACCTGGCAGGGTGGGCTGAGTAAGTATATTGTTGAAGAACATAAAATCAAAACATACAGCAGGAATGAAGGCTTGCCTTCCATGAGTATCCAGGGAATCCTGGGTGATGAAAAAAACCATACTTTATGGCTCAGCACATTTGATGGGTTGTGCCGATTTAATATGGAAACCGGGCAAACAAATACTTATTCTATTGCAGACGGAATCCAGGGCCAGTTATTTTCCGACGGATCAAACCTGAAAACTAAAAATGGTCTTTTTATTTTCGGAGGATCAAATGGAATAACATTATTTAACCCTGATAATATTAATAAAGGTTCTTTACCACCCAGGGTAATGATTACAGATTTAAAATTATTCAATAAAACGATTATACCAGGACAGTCTCCAATACTCAAAAATTCGATTGCGGAAACATCAGAAATTACTCTGGCATACAATCAGAATAATATTTCACTGGATTTTATTGCACTTCATTATTCTGACCCGGTTAAAAATAATATTGCCTATAAATTGGAAAATTATGATAACGACTGGCGTATAGTAGGAAACCAGCATGAAGCCTTTTATCCGCAGCTTCCTCCGGGAAAATATCTGTTTCGTGTAAAGGCTGCCAACAACAATGGTGTATGGAATGAAGAAGGGGCCACATTAAAGATTACCATTTTACCACCTTGGTGGCAGTCAGCATGGGCATATGGCGCTTATGGATTAATCCTCTTAGCGTTGGGATTCCTTGGTAATAAATATATGCGCCATCGGCTATTATCACAAGAGCGGGAGAAAAACAGGGAAAGAGAACTGGTACAGGCAAAAGAAATAGAAAAAGCCTATCACAAACTGGAGGAAACACACGAAACACTGAAGGCCACTCAATCCCAACTCATTCAATCAGAGAAAATGGCTTCCCTGGGCGAACTGACTGCTGGCATTGCCCACGAGATTCAAAACCCGCTCAACTTCATCAATAATTTTTCCGAAATAAATACAGAACTCATTGATGAACTTAATGAAGGGATCGAAAAAGGGAACCTTGAGGAAGTGAAAACAATTGCGGCAGATATCCGGGAAAATGAATCAAAGATCAATCATCACGGAAAACGGGCCGATGCTATCGTAAAAGGTATGCTGCAACATTCCCGTGTGAGTACAGGGCAGAAAGAACCTGCTGATATCAATGCATTGGTAGATGAATATATTCGCCTGAGTTATCATGGCCTAAGGGCAAAAGACAAATCATTTAATGCAACCTTGAAATCAGAACTTGATCAAAGCCTGGGTAATGTCCAGATCATTCCCCAGGATATCGGTCGGGTTTTATTGAACCTTTTAAACAATGCATTTTTTAGTGTAACGGAGAAAACCAAACAAAATATTGCAGGGTTTGAGCCAACGGTAACGGTTTCTACTAAAAACCTGGGTGACAAAGTAAGTATAAGCGTGCATGATAATGGCATGGGCATACCAGCTGAAATCAGGGAAAAGATATTCCAGCCTTTCTTTACCACTAAGTCGTCCGGCCAGGGAACAGGACTGGGATTAAGTTTAAGCTATGATATTGTAAAGGCCCACGGTGGAGAAATTACGATTGATTCTAAAACAAATGAATACACCGTTTTTCATATCGATCTGCCAGTATAGTACTTTGGTTCTTTATCTCTTTGAGGATAAATTTTATGTGGGATAATCATTATTTCTTTTTAACTTTTCCTGTGTAAATTTTAGTCCCGCCTCTATGGTTACCATGTATTAAGCTTGTATACCATTCTTTAACAACAACCATTACTATCATGAAAAAATCCATGTTTTTCCTGTCATCAGGCTTTGCCCTGATACTGACCTGTTTTGTTAGTTGCTCAGAAAGTAAATCTGAAATTAAGGAAGAGGCCGTTGCCTCCGTAGCGGAAGCTAAACCCGATTTTTACGGCTACGAAAGCCAGGTCAAATGGGGTGAACACCTGGTTACTGTTATGGGCTGTCACGATTGTCATACGCCTAAAAAAATGACTGAGAAAGGGCCGGAACTGGACCTTACCTTAGCGCTTTCCGGACATTCAGATAAAATGCCGGTAGCTGAAGTGGATCGCAAAAAATTCGAGGAAAAGGGCTATATCGTTACTAATGATTTCACTTCATGGGTGGGGCCCTGGGGGATTTCTTATGCTGCAAATTTAACGCCGGACGAAACTGGGATTGGCAACTGGACAGAAGAGCAGTTTCTAACTTCACTTAAGAAAAAAATAATGAAAGGACTGCCCGGAACCAGGCCCATGTTGCCACCCATGGCAATGATGCCATTTGATCAGATGCGGGATGATGAACTCAAAGCCATTTTTGCTTATCTGAAAACGGGTACACCTATTAAAAATATAGTGCCTGAACCCACACCACCGGCATTAGCGAGGAAATAAATGACAGTTTAAAATTCTACATTTTATTGAAACCGGAAAATCCGGGTTTTATCCTAAACATCCTGAAAAATGTTTTTGGTATAACCCGGATTTATTTCTTCTCAACTCCTTTATATCCGGTGCAAAAATAGTACTTGACCATTCTGCTCTCATTGCCAAAAACATTTGATACCACCTGGGTTTTTATCATTCGTACATCTGAAAAATATTGCATTACCTTATCCAATCTTTCGCTGACATCAGTTTCTTTTAAAGATTTTATATTACTCACATACAATGCGTTCTGTCCATTTAATAAACCGATATCTTCCTCCATATAATCAAATTGAAGCGCCGGTTCTGAAATGATATTTTTTGCGTACACTTTCTCCTGCAGATACAATCTTAATATAGCACTTGTCTTATAATCGTCGGTTGCAAAAATAAAATCCGCCTTAGTTTCTTTCTTCAGCATTGTAGCTTCGCTGGCTATTCGGTCCCAGCCCCACCAGGTATCATGGCTCTTTACAGGTATGGGATACAAAACAATTTCTATGGCAAAAAGTATAAAAAACAGGGTGGCGGTTATCATATGCCATTTTACCTGTTTGGCCGATAGGGCTTGAAAGCCAAGCAGGGCGCCTGTTATGAACGCGGGCATCATCCAGTTTATCTTGACCCAATAGAATAAGGAGATCAGAAGGAAGAAGATAAACATGGGGAATGAAAAACAAACCAGGAAATAGTGGCTTTTGTCTTTTTTATAAGAACGAAATGATTTTACAAAATAATAAAATAACCAGGGCAACAAAAGAAATATTTGCATCGCCATCACTCCAACCGGATATTGCGGATTTAAAGTAGGACTTAATCCTTTGAACCGTTGGGCTGTTTGAAAATGTATCGAAGCCCAATTGTTTTCCATATTCCAAATTAAAACCGGCAAAACGGTTACAGCAAAAGCGAGAACATATAGAAAGATTCCCGTGGAAAAAATCCGTCGCCACCTGTCGGGTCTGGCAATCAAATAAAAGAATAATCCCGCTAAAATGAAAACGGCTGTATACTTGCTGTCAAATGCAAGACCTGTAAATATCCCGGCAAGAGCCCACC
>Ga0209391_10001574_pt1 | contig 11804 bp, 12 predicted proteins | sample PPLLak3March2015_FD_187246 | JGI IMG/M metagenome (GOLD analysis project Ga0209391, IMG submission 187246) | Freshwater sediment microbial communities from Prairie Pothole Lake near Jamestown, North Dakota, USA - PPLs Lake P7 Core (1) Depth... | ecosystem: Environmental > Aquatic > Freshwater >... | reverse complement strand
CGTAATAACCACCGAAGACGACGATCGCTTGTATCGATGACGCGGATAGCATCGAGCGCATGGACTGCCGCACCGCCTGCGGCGCGTGCTGCATCGCGCCTTCGATCACTTCGCCCATCCCCGGCATGCCGCAGGGCAAGCCGGCTGGCATGCGCTGCGTGCAACTCGACACGCAGGAACGCTGCCGGCTCTTCGGCCGGCCCGAGCGCCCCGAGGTTTGCACTTCTCTCAAGCCAACCGACGAGATGTGTGGCGCTTCAAGAGAGCAAGCGCTCACTTGGCTGGCCGGGCTCGAAGTTGCCACAGCTCCCGGTTGACGCCATGGACCGCACCGCCACCGACCGCCTGGTCGCGCTCTACCCGCCGCTGGCCGACATCGACGCCGCCGAGCGCGACACGGTATTGGCCCACGAGACGCAGCAGGCCCTGGTGCCCGCAGGCACCGTGCTGTTCCAGGAGGGTGCGCCCTGCCGCGGCTTCCCGCTCGTGCTGTCGGGCGCGGTGCGCGTGGCGCGCGGATCGCCCGGCGGCCGCACGCTGGAGCTGTACCGCGTGACACCGGGCGAACTGTGCGTGGTCTCCACCTCGTGCCTGTTCGGCCAGTTGCCGCTCTCGGCACACGGCCAGACCACCGAGGCCACCGAACTGGTGCTGCTGTCGCCGGCCGGCTTCGACCGCTGGGTGCGCCACGAGCCGTTCCGCCGCTTCGTCTTCGGCATCTTCGCCGAACGGCTGGCCGACCTCATGGCGCTGGCCGAAGCCGTGGCCTTCCAGCGGCTGGACCAGCGGCTGGCGCATGCGCTGCTGGGCTACGGTGCCAGCGTTCATACCACGCACCAGGCCCTGGCCGACGAACTGGGCACCGTGCGGGAGATCGTCACCCGCTTGCTCAGGCGCTTCGAGCGCGCCGGTTGGGTGCGGCTGGCGCGGGAGCGCATCGAGGTGCTGGACAGTGCCGCGCTGCGCGGCATGGCAGCCGGCGCGGCCTGGCCGCCCGGGGCTTGAGCCCGATCATGCCAGGCACCCTGCGGTCGCAGCGCTTTGTGACCCAGGTCACCGATCGGCGCGGGCTGGCGTCGCACACTGGCAGACATCGGCCATCCCGCCGTGTACAAGTCAGGAGATCCCCATGAAAGCCAACGTCGGCGGCATCGACCGCATTCTTCGCATCGTTCTTGGTCTGGTGCTGATCGCGCTCACGCTCACCGGCACCATCGGTGTCTGGGGCTGGATCGGCGTGGTGCTCCTGCTCACCGGCGCGTTCAGCTTCTGCCCGCTGTACCCGCTGCTGGGCTTCAGCACCTGCCCCATGAAGAAGGCGTAGGCGTCGCCCCTGGCCGGCGCCGACATGCTATTGCAGCGGCGCCGTCCCCGGCACGCTGCGCAGGTCCTGCGCGACGCGGCCTTCCTGCAGGGCGATCACGCGGCCGGCCGAGGCAATCGTCTCCGGCCGGTGCGCCACGATGACCCGCGTCAAAACCAGCTGGCGCACGGACTGGTTGACAACACGCTCGCGCTCCACGTCGAGCGAGCTCGTGGCCTCGTCCAGCAACAGGATGCGCGGCCGCTTGTACAGCGCCCGCGCGAGCAGGATGCGCTGCTTCTGCCCGCCCGACAGCGCCGCACCCATGTCGCCGATGAGTGTGTGGTAGCCCATGGGCATGGCCTCGATCTCGTCGTGCACCGCGGCCACGCGCGCGCATTGCTCCAGCCAGGCGTGGTCGGGTTCGGGGCTGAAGAAGCAGATGTTGTCGGCGATCGAGCCTGAAAACAACGGCTCGTCCTGCATCACCACGCCCATGCTGTCGCGCCAGGCGCGCTGCCCCACGCGAGACAGCGGCACTCCGCCCACCAGCACTTCGCCGCTGTCGGGCACGTGCAGGCCGAGCATCAGCTTCAGCAGCGTGGTCTTGCCGCAGCCAGAGGGGCCGACGATGGCCACCGACTCGCCGGCCTCGATCTTCAGGCTCACGCCGCGCAGCACGTCGGGCTCGCCGTCGGCATAACGAAAGCTCACGTTGCGCAACTCGATCTCGGCCGCGCCGCGCTCGCCTGCCAGTGGCAGGCCGGTGTCGGGCTCGGGCGCGGTGAGCACGATGTCCGCCAGGCGTTCACCCTGCAGCCGCAGCATGCGCAGTTCCACCGCCTTGTCGATGAGACCGCTCACCCGCGTGGCAAAGGTCTCCTTGTAGGCGAAGAAGGCGAACAGCATGCCCACCGAGAGGTGGCGGTCCATGACCAGCAGCGCGCCGATCCACACCACCGCCACGCGCTCCAGCCCGAACAGCAGCCGGTGCAGCACCGCGAACAGCAGTTCCAGCTTGCGGATGGCGATGCCGGCGTTCATGGTGTCGACGACCAGGCTGGAAAAACGCGACTGGCGGTCGGCCTGGGCATTGAACAGCTTGATCGCCAGCATGCCGCGCAGTGACTCCAGGAAGTGGCTGGCCTGGTTGGCCTCGAAGACCAGCGCTTCCTCGCTGGCTTCGCGCAGCGGCCGGAAGAAGGCCCAGCGCAGCAGGGCATAACCGGCCACCGCAGCCAGCGCCACGAGGGTGAGCTTGACGCTGTATAGCAGCATCATCGCCAGCGTGAGCAGCACCAGCGCACCGTCCAGGATGGCCTCGATGAAGCTGGTGGTGAGCGTCTTCTGGATCTGCTGCACCGAGCCGAAGCGCGACCAGATATCACCCGCATGGCGCTTTTCGAACCAGCCCACCGGCAGCCGCATCAGGTGCGCGAACACATTCACCAGCCACTGCAGGTTGAGCGTGGCCGAAAGCACCAGCACCGCCCATGAGCGCGCCGCGGCGGTGGCGGTCTGCACCAGCACCAGCAGCGTGAAGCCCACGCCCAAGGTAACGAGCAGGTCGCGGTCGGCGCTGACGATCACGCCGTCCACCACCCACTGCATGAAGAAGGGGCTGAGCAGCACGAAGATCTCGAGCGCCAGCGCCAGCACCAGGATCTGCGCCAGCGAACGTTTGAGCCCGCTCACCGGCCCCAGCAACTGGCGCAGCGTGACGCGCTGGCGTACGGTGGCGGGCACGAAGCCGGGCGCGGGCTGCAGCTCCAGCGCCACGCCGGTGAAGTGGCGCGACAGTTCGTCCATCTTCAGCCGCCGCAGGCCGCGCGCGGGGTCGTGGATCACGGCCTCGCCGCGCTTGATCGACACCAGCACCACAAAGTGATTCAGGTCCCAGTGCAATACGCAGGGCAGCTGCAGCTGGTCGAGTTCGTCCAGTTCCGCGCGCAGCGCGCGTGAATTGAACTGCAGCGCGTCGGCCATGCGCACCAGGTCGGCCAGCGTCACGCCCTTGAGCGAGAGTGAAAAGCGCTGGCGCAGCGTCGGCAGGTCGGTGGCCAGGCCGTGCGCGCCAGCCACCATCGCCAGGCAGGCCAGGCCGCATTCGGCGGCCTCGGTCTGCAGGATCAGCGGCACCCGCTGCAACCCGGCGCCCAAGCGCAGCCGGCCCGTGATCGACATCAGAGCCGGCTCCCCAGGCCCAGCAGCGGTTCAAACAGCCATTCGATCAGCCGCCGTCGTTCCAGCAGCACGTCGGCCTGAAGCCGCATGCCGGCCGCCAGGGGCATGGCGTGCGGCGCCGGGGTTTCGTCAAGTGCCACGGTGATGCGGAACATGGGCTCCCCCCCCGCCGCCACCGCCGGCAGCGATAACGCCGCCAGTTCGCTGGCCGCCAGAGGCGTGCGCGAGACCTGCACCACATGACCGGGCTGGTGGCCGAATTTCTGGTACGGGAAGGCCTCGAAGCGCAGGCGCACGGGCTGTTCGGGCCGCACGAAACCCACGGCGCTGGACGGTGCGAACAGGTGCGCCTGCAGGGTGGCGCCCTCGGGCACCAGACTGGCCAGCGCGGAAGCTGGCGTCACGCTCTGGCCGGGTTCGGCCAGCACTGCGCTTACGGTGCCGGCCTGCGGTGCGCGCACGACGAGGCGGCGTTCGCCGTCCTGCTCGGCGGCCTCCTGCGCCAGCTCGGCCAAGTCGCGTTCGAGGCTGCCCACCGCGCTGCCGGCGGTCAAAGGCAGGGTTCGCAATTCACCTTCGAGCTCGGCTTGCTCACGGCCGAGGGCGGCGCGCTGCCGGGCCAGCGCCTGGGCAGCGGCGCGCAGGCCCAGCACCTCTTCGGTCTTGGCCTGCACCTGGGCCTCGGAGATGAACTGCTGCGACTGCAGCGACTCCAGCCGTGCCAGGGATTGTTCGGCCAGCGCCAGCTGCTGTTTCTGCAGTGCCGACTCGCTGTCCACCTGCGCTTGCTCGAGTTCCAGTGCCTGTACTCGGCGCTCCAGCGCCAACTGGCGGGCGCGCACCAGATCCTGCTCCTGGCGTGCCGCGCCTTCCAGGCTGCGGCGTCGCTCAGCCAGGCTGCGTTGCACCTGCGCCTGGGCCACGGGCTCGAGCAAGGGGCGGTCGACGCTGACGATGAAGAGCACGTCACCCGCTTTTACCGTCTGGCCTTCGCTGATGCGGCGATCGAGCACAGTGCCGGCGGCCGCTGGAACGAGGCGGATGAGACCGCGATCGGGAACAAGCACGCCCGCCGCAGTCGACTTGCGTGTGTATTGCGCCAGTGCGAGGAAGGCGACCAGCGCGGCGGCCACCAGCACCACGCCCGCCGTCAGCAAGGTCAGCGACAGCGGCCGCACCAGCTGTACGCGACCGAGCCACTGCTGGCGCTGCGCTTCCAGCGCTTCGGGCCGGAAGAGCGAGCGGGAATCAGGCACGGGCCATCGTACAGGTCGCGCCAGCCGGCGCAGTCGTCAAAGCCGCAGGAAGGGCCCTTAACGCCGGAGTGAACCGGCGCGTGACGTCAAAGCCAGCCGCCGCGCGGCGCTTGCGTCGTCGTGGTGTCAGTGGTGATCCAGCCGCCGCGCGGCGCACCGCCGGCCACGAGCTGAAGGAGCTTCGGGTCCAGCGGCACAGGGCCGGAACGCTGCGCGGTGGTGGCGGGCTGGACCTGGGGGCGAAGTTGCGAGCGTTGCATGGACAGACTCCTGAGGTAAAGGTCGTGCAATTTCGCACGGTTCTTACCAATTGGAGCAGCCGCATTGGCCCGGGATAACTGTCAAGTCTTACAGGGTGCGCCCCACCGTGGCGCAGATCCCACACAAGGACTAGTCGATCAGACCCAGGCGCAGCGCTTTCAGCACCGCCTGATGCTTGTTGACGCAATCGAGTTTGTGCATGGCATTGGTCACATGCAGCACGGCGGTGCGTTCGCTGATGCCGAGCACGGCGCCCACTTCCCAGGCCGTCTTGCCCTCCATTGTCCAGCGCAGCGCCTCCAGTTCGCGCGGCGTCAGTGAGGGGCGTTCGGGCTGTTGCGCGGGCGGCACCAGCAAGCGCATGGCGGCGTCCTGCGCATGCACGGCGAAGAGTTGCAGGTCGGCCACCAGGCGCTGCAGTTCCTCGGGGTCGGCGGGCAGCGGTTGGTCGCGGTCGACCCCGAGCAGGAAGTGTTTGCCCTCAGGCAGGTGCAACGCCATCGCGATGCCGGTGCGGTAGCCGTAGGTGGCCTGCTGTTCCCACAGATCGGCCGCGCCATGCTCGACGTAGGTTTCCTGGTTCCAGATGATGGGCACGCTCTGGCGTTTGCAGTGCTGCATCACCGGGTCGCGCCGGTAGTAGGTTGGGTCAGCGTAGGGTTCGCCGTAATCGGCCGGCGTATTGTCGATATTGATGAACTCGCTCTTGCCCATGCCATGGTCGATGATGGCAATGGCCGAGACCGTCTCGAACCCGAGCTTGTGCGTGAATCGCACCACTTCCTCGCGGAACTCGCCGCGATCCCGCGCCTGCATCACTGCCGAATATCCGCCAGGGAGCATTGATCTCCTCACGCACGAAACTTCACGGCCCACCCCGTCCGGGCGCCTGCCCTGACAGGGTTTACAGCTTTCGCTTCATGCCCTCTTGCCCAAACATAGCGCCATGCAACAAACCGCCCTCGCCCCCCAGCAGAAGTCAACGACTCTCGTCACGCCCTGGTCGCTGCGCGCATGGCCCCCCCTATTGTGGCAGGCCGGCGAGCCGGCACGTGTGAGGTTTCACCACCTTGGCACGCGTATCACGTTCACCGGCGACCCGCTCACGCCCCCGGCCGGCCAGACCATCTGGGCCGGCAGCGCGGCCGATGGCGAAGCCGGCATGGCCTGGGACTGGGTGCTGATCACCCGCGGCGTGGTCGCCATGGCCGATCCGATGTCGGTCATCAGCAACCTGCGGCTGGTCGGAGACCAGGGCGAGGTCCTCACGGCGCAACAGTCGGCGCGCTTCCTCAACGAGATCGTTCGCGCCCTGCCCTGGCAGAGCGAGGTGCAGCGCGCTCTGGGCGAGCGCACGCACTGAGGAGCCATGAATCCTTCTGCTGCGCGGGCAGATGTCGGGCCTGCGTTGTTGGCCGTAGGGGTGTGCGGCGGCGCGCTTCGACCCCGGCTCAGCCCGCTCGCGACGAGACCTTCACGGCTTCTGCGCTCCCCAGCCGGAGCCGCGGTGGCGCCGACTATCTCAGCGCCGCGGTGCGCAGGGCGCGGACGACGAAGCCGATGGCCAGAGCCGCCAGCAGCACACACACGCCCGCCGCCAGGGTCACGTCGATCCAGGGCAGCACCTCGCCGCGCAACACGCGGGCCATCAGCGTGGTCTGCGCCAGCGCCGGCACCCACAGGTGCCAGGGCGCCTGTCCTTCCTGGTTGAAGATCGTCACCAGCGGCAGCAGCGAAACGCCCAGCAGCACGATGGTGGCGTTGGCCTGCGCCTCCTTGAAGCTCTTGCAGCGGATGGCCACCGCCATCAGAACGGCGGCCAGCGCACCGGCCAGCGGCAGCAGCAGGCCCACGAAAGACAGCGCCTCGCCGATGCCGAAGCGGAACAGCGCCGACAGCGCCTCGCTGCGCAGCAGCCATTGCCCGGGCAGGAAGCTCAGGCACGACAGCACCGCGATCAGGATGCCCACGCTGGCCACCGCCCCCCATTTGCCCAGCACCAGCGCCAGCCGCGGCGCCGGGTTCATCAGCAGCGGCTCCAGCGACCCGCGCTCGCGTTCGCCCGCCGTGGTGTCCAGCGCCGCATTGAGCGCGCCGTAGAGCACCGCCATGAGCACGAAGAAAGGCACCAGGGTCGAGAGCTGCGCGGCGCGGCTGGCCGGGTCGGCCAGGTCGCGCTCCTCCACGCGCATGGCCTCCAGCGCCACCGGGGACACCCCGCGCACCGCCAGCCGCAGCGTGGCCTGCTCCTGGTTGAAGCCGCGCAGCAGACGCAGCACCGGGCCGCTGCCGGTCTGCGAGCGCTGGTTGCTGGCGCTGGCCAGCAGTTCCACCACCGGGGGCTTGCCGCGGGCCATGTCGGCCTCGAAATCCGCAGGCACCACCAGTACCGGATCGCCGAGCTTGCTGTCCAGCAGCCGCTGCTCGTAGTCAGCCGGCGCCTCGCGCACCGTATAGGTCTGGCGCTCCAGGTAGTTGCGCAGCGTCGGTGCGTGCTCGATGCCGTGCACGACCACCTCGCGCGCTTCGGCACGCTTCTCGATGCCGGCCACCAGCTGCGAGATCAGCACCAGCACCGCCGGACCGATGGCCACCGAGCTGAGCAGCACCACCAATAGCGTGCGCCGGTCGCGCAGCGCGTCGACCAGTTCCTTCAGGTAGACGGTCCAAGCAGCGGCGATCATGCGGCCCCGCCCTGATGTGGGGTCTGCCGGCGCTCGTCGGCGCTGAAGGCCAGGGTGACGAAGGTCTCCTCGAAATCGGCCTGGCCGCTGGCGGCGTTGAGCTCGGCCACGCTGCCCACAGCCACCGTGCGGCCGTGCGAGACCACCACCACCTGGTCGCACAGGCGCTCCACCTCCTGCATGATGTGCGTGGAAAAGACGATGCACTTGCCGTGTTCGTCGCGCAGCCGGCGCAAGGTGTCGCGCAGCGAGCGCGTGGCCAGCACGTCCAGGCCGTTGGTGGGTTCGTCGAGCACGATATTGGCCGGGTCGTGCACCAGCGCGCGCGCCAGCGCCGTCTTCATGCGCTCGCCTTGGCTGAAGCCATCGGTGCGGCGGTCCAGCAGCGGTTGCATGTCCAGCATGTGCGCCAAGGCCTCGGCACGGGCGGTGGCGGCAGGCCGCGTCATGCCGTGCAGGCGGCCGTAGTAGACGATGTTCTCGCGCGCCGTGAGCCGCGGGTACAGGCCGCGCGCGTCGCTGAGCACGCCCATGCGCGCCAGCGCGGCGGTGGGCCGGGAAGTGACGTCGATGCCGTCCACCTGCACGCGGCCGGCATCGGGCGTGATCAGCGCCGCGGCGATGCGCAGCGTGGTCGTCTTGCCGGCGCCATTGGGGCCCAGCAGGCCGGTGATGCGGCTGTCGGGGGCGGTAAAACTGACGCCGTCGACGGCCAGCACGGTGCGCGCCCGGGCGCCCCGGCCCTGAGTGAAGCGTTTGCTCAACTGCTGCACCTCGATCATCTCGCGGCCCCCACCGTGGCGGCCGTGATCGGCACGAAGGCCGGCGGCCTGGGCAAGGCGCGGGCGCAGTCGGCGTCGACCCGCAACGCCTCTTCGTCGCTGTCGGCGTCGATGAAGCGGAAGAGGGCGTCGCGCAGGCAGGCCAGGCTCATCACGCCGTGTCCGGCTTCGAGCACCGCCACGTGGCGCGCCTTGGCGCCCAGCGCCCGGGCGACGCGCTCGCCGTGGCGCGGCGGCGTCACGGGGTCGGCGCCGCCCGAGAGCATCAGCGTCGCCGCCGGCGCTGGCGGCAGCGTGTAGAAGGCGGCAGGCACTTCGCCGCGCGGCCAGTCGTTGCAGACCTTGCGGTAGAGGTCGGCGAAGGTGTCGCCGAAATCGACGCCGGGCCGGTCGGCCGCCTGGGCCAGGCGCGGCGCATCCTCGGCGCAGACCACCGAGAAGTGCATGCCTTCGGCCAGGGCGCCCGCCCGCCCGCCCTGCAGCGCCGTGGCCAGCCCCACCAGCGGCTCGAAGCGCCCACGCGCCGCCTCGGTCAGCGCCAACGGCAGGGCCGAGGCCAGCGCCGGCACGTACAGCGGCGTGCGCACCAGCCCCAGCAGCGTGTCGCGGCTGAGCGTCAGGGCTTGCACCTCGCCGGTGACCGGGTGCGCCACGTCGATCTGACGCGGCAGCGTGGCGAGCAGGCCGCGCCAGTCGGCACGCAGCGTCGGGTGGCGGGCGTGGCAGGCGGCATCGGCCTCGCAGGCGGCGAAGACGGCGTCCAGCGCCGCCTGGTTGTCGGTGGAGAAGGACGCTGGCAACACCATGTCGGGCGGTGCCACGCCGTCGATCACGGCGCGTCGCACGGCCTGCGGAAACTGCCGCATGTAGTCCAGCATCGCACGCGTGCCGTAGCTGGCGCCGACGAGGTTGACCCGGTCGGCGCCGAGTTGCCGGCGCACGGCGTCGGCGTCCTGCATGGCCACCGTGGTCGTGTAGTGGCGCAGGTCGCCGTGCGGCAGCCGCTGCAGTTTCGTGCGACAGTCGGCCAGCCGGTTGAAGATGCGCACCGGGTCCACCGCGTCGGCCAGCGGTTGCGTGGGGCTGGGCTCGTCACAGACCAGCGGTGCGCTGCGACCGGTACCGCGCTGGTCGACGAGCACGATGTCGCGTCGGTTCGACAAGCGGCCCAGCAGGTGCGCCACGTGGCTGGCGATTTCGATCGCGCTCTGCCCCGGCCCGCCGGCGAAGAAGAACACCGGGTCGGGCTTGCGGTTGCGGGCCAATGCGGGCAGCACGGCGAAGTGCACGTCGATCTGCGGGCCTTGCGCTCGGGCCGGGTCCAGCGGCCGGCGCACGCTGCCGCACAGCGCCTCGTGTTCCACCCCATGCAACCGGCAGGGTGCGAGACCGGGGCGGGTGTCGGCGGCGTGCAGCGCGGGGGCCACCACTGCGCAGGCCATCAGCAAGCCCATGTGCAATACCCAGGGCACGACCGGTCGGGGAAGTTTCAGCATGAACGCGGATTCTGCGGTGCTGCGCGTCGCGCCGGGTCGCATGCTCAGGTGAAGTGCCGCAGCGCCGCGGCGAATTGCCGACACCAGGCGCATCAATGGCGCCCGGGCCGTGCCCGGCGGACGCGCGCGCTGCGCTTATGCTTGCCTGCAGCTGCCGGGCGCTTGCCGGGCGGCCCGCCTGAGGAGACCCGCGTGAAACTGCTCTTCGTCGCCGACCCGCTGGAGTCGTTCAAGACCAGCAAGGACAGCACCTACGCCATGATGCGCGAGGCCGCTGCGCGCGGCCACACGCTGATGGCCTGCCGCTGCGAAGACCTGCGCTGGCAGCGCGGCGAGAAGGTGCTGGGCTTCGTGCGCGACATCGAGCTCACCGGCGACGCCCACGACTGGTTCCGGGCCGTGCAGCAGCCGCCGGGCGAGCGGGTGCAGCCGCTCGCCGAAGTCGACGCCGTCATCATGCGCAAGGATCCGCCCTTCGACAGCGAATATTTCTACGCCACGCACCTGCTCAGCCAGGCCGAACGCGAGGGCGCGCGCATCTTCAACCGGCCCGCGGCGCTGCGCGAGCACCCGGAAAAGCTTGCCATCCTTGAATTTCCGCAATTTATCGCGCCCACGCTGGTGACGCGCGACGCGGCCGACATTCGGCGCTTCCACGCCGAGCATGGCGACATCATCCTGAAGCCGCTGGATGGCATGGGCGGCATGGGCATCTTCCGTGTCGGCCCCGACGGGCTGAACCTGGGCAGCATCGTCGAAACCCTCAACCGCGGCGGCGCGCAGACGGTGATGGTGCAGAAATACCTGCCCGAGATCGTGCAGGGCGACAAGCGCGTGCTCGTGATCGGTGGCGAGCCGGTGCCATTTGCACTGGCGCGTGTGCCGCAGGGCACAGAAATCCGCGGCAACCTGGCCGTGGGCGGCAAGGGCGTGGCGCAGCCGCTGAGTGCACGCGACCGCGACATCGCCACGGCACTGGCGCCCGTGCTGGCCGCGCGCGGGCTGCTGCTGGTGGGACTGGACATCATCGGCGACTGCCTGACCGAGATCAACGTCACCAGCCCGACCGGCTTCCAGGAAATCACCCGGCAAAGCGGCTTCGACGTGGCCAGGATGTTCATCGATGCGCTCGAGGCGGCACTGCACGCCGGTGCTGCGGAGCGCGCATGACGCGGTGCCGACTCGCCACCTCGCGCACGGTTGCACGCGCCGTGTCAGGCGCCACTGTGCAAACACTGGCGCGTGCCCCGGCACTGGCGCTGGCCGTCGCCTTGCTGCTCGGCGCCTTGCCCGCGCAGGCGCAATACAGCCCGGGCCCGCAGTTCCTCCCGGCACCGCGTGGCTACCTGAGCCTGGGCGCGGGCGCGTCTTCGTATTCGGTGTCCTGCGGCGGCAGCGCGCAGTGCGACCGCGTCGGCAACGCCATACGCGCCGCGGCGGGCGTCTTCGTGACGCCCTTCGCTGCCTTCGAGGTGGCGGCGGCCGATTTCGGCGACAGCCGTATCGGCACGCCGTACGGCGATGCCGAATTCAACGTGCGCATGGCCGGCCTGGGCATTGCCCTGACGCTGGACTACGGTGCGCGTTTCAACGGCCTGTTGCGATTCGGCGTGGCGCAGGTCGAGGCCACCTGGCAGGCGCCGTGGGCTGCGCCGACGGTGTCGCGCAACACGTCGGCCGAGGCCTATTACGGGCTCACCGTGGGCTACATGCTGGCGCCGAATCTGGCCGCCGAACTGTCGTTCGACGGCACACGTTACGAAACCGATGACCGGGTGGACCGCGTCGATGCGCTGACCCTGGGGCTTTCCTTGCGCTTCTGACGGCGCGCTGGCCGC
>Ga0209391_10001573_pt1 | contig 11807 bp, 12 predicted proteins | sample PPLLak3March2015_FD_187246 | JGI IMG/M metagenome (GOLD analysis project Ga0209391, IMG submission 187246) | Freshwater sediment microbial communities from Prairie Pothole Lake near Jamestown, North Dakota, USA - PPLs Lake P7 Core (1) Depth... | ecosystem: Environmental > Aquatic > Freshwater >... | reverse complement strand
CGGCGGCGAAACTGCTGAAGAATCCCGCGTCGCCGACGTGGCGTCTCTGATCGCGACGCTGCGGGATGAAAGCTGCAACGTGCTGGAGAAGACCGACGACTCCGAGTACGGCAAGTTCGGCTGGTTCATCGACCCGGAAGGCAACAAGATCGAACTGTGGCGACCGCCCGAGGGGCAGTAGAACCTACAGCGGCGGCGGCGCGGTGGTCTTGAACGACTCGCGCCCGGCAAGTTCGCCCGCCAGCCGCGCCAACTGCGGATACGCCGCAGCATTAAAACACTGCGGCATCCGTGCCTGCATAAAGCCAAGATGGCAGCCGATGGCAAGGTCGGCGAGCGAGAGCGCCTCGCCGCACAGATAACGCCGGCTGCCGAGCTGGCGCTCCAGCGCCGCCAGTCCGGCGTCGATCTTGCCTTGCAGCCGCTGCAGAAAAGCGGCGCTGCGGCAGGCTTCGTCGTGGAAGCGCAGCTCGGTGCCGATCGTTGCACCGGCATCCATCACGCCGTCGGCAATCGCCTCGGTGCGCCGCACTTCCAGCCGGCCCCCGGCGTCGGCCGGGATGAAGCGCGGCTGCGGATGCTGCGCATCGATCCACTCGGCGATCAGCGCCGAGCCGGTCAGCACGCGGTCGTCGTCGAGCACAAGCGCCGGCACCTTGCCGATCGGATTGACCTGCTGCAGGTCGTTCGGCTCCCACAGGTTGATCACCGCGAGTTCGAACGGCACCCGTTTTTCGAGCAGCAGCACGCGGACCTTGCGCGCAAAAGGGCTGGCGGCGGAGATGTAGAGCTTCATGCGATCCGGTTGAACCACAGCATCGACAGTCCCGCGGCCAGCAGCATCAGCAGGCCGGCGGCGGCGGCGGCGAGCGCCGTGACCTCGGTCTGCTTCTTCTCGAACACCAGCCGCGAGTTCAGCGTCTCGTAGACCTTCTTCAGATCGACGGCGCTGCCGGCGTGGAAGTACTCGGCCACCGTCATGCTGGCGACCGACTTCAGCGTCGCTTCGTCGAGCCGGGCGTGGAACGACCAGCCTTCGAAACCGATCACGTCGCCCTCGACCGTGCCGACACCTACGGTGTAGACGCGCACGCCGCGGTCGGCGGCCATGCGTGCCGCCTTCAGCGGATCGGGGCCGGTGGTGCGCTGGCCGTCGGTCAGCAGGATGACCGCCGCCGAGTTGTAGGAGCCCGGCGGCACCGGCGTGAACTCCTTCGGCTCGGCCTTGCGCGACTGGTCGAGCGAGCGACCCTTGTGCTTGCTGTCCTCGCCGTAGATGACGCCGCTGACGTCGATGCCCTCCTCGGGAAACAGCGCGTCGATGGCCACCAGGATGGCGCTGCCGGTGGCGGTGCCGCGCTGCAGGTGGAAGCGGTCGATGGCGGCCAGCACGTCCTCGCGGCTGTGCGTGGCCGGCTGCACCAGCGAGGCGGTGCCGGCGAAGGCGACGACGCCGACGCGCGTCTTGGGCGGCAACTGGTTGACGAAGTCGCGCGCCGCATTTTGCGACGCCACCAGCCGGTTCGGCTCGACGTCCTTGGCGCGCATGCTGCCGGAGACGTCCATCGCCAGGATGATCGTCTCCTGCTCGGTGGGCAGCGTCACGATCGCCATCGGCCGCGCGGTGGCGACAATCAGCGCCGCCAGTGCCAGCAGGAACAGTGCCGGCGGCACATGGCGCCGCCAGCGCGAGGCTCCCGCCATCGCTTCCTTGACGAGGCCGAGGCTGGCATAGCGCAGCGCGAACTTCTTGCGCCGCGCCAGCAGCCAGACGTACAGCGCCACCAGCAAGGGCAGCAGCGCCAGCAGCCACAGCAGATCGGGCCAGAGAAAGCTCATCGTTGACTCGCGACGGATGCCGCGCCGCGCGACGGCGAACTGCGGCTGCTGCTGGTCAGATGCGCCGGCAGGCCGCCGCCAGCGGCAAGCTGCGCCCGCCGCTTGCGCAGGTCGGCGAAGCGCAGGATCGACGTGACCAGGTCGTCCTCGGTGGACAGTTCGAGGGTGTCGACGCCGGCATCGGCCAGCGCCGTGCGCATGCCCTGTTCGCGCCGCTCGGCGGCGGCGGCGAAGCGGCGGCGGAAACCGGCGTCGTTGGTGTCGACCCAGATCTGCTCGCCGGTCTCGGCGTCCTGCATCAGGAGGCCGCCGATGTCGGGCAGGGTCACCTCCAGCGGGTCATAAAGGCGGATCGCGATCACCTCGTGCCGCTGCGCCAGCCGCGCCAGCCACGGCGCCCAGCCCGGCTTGCTGATGAAGTCGGACACCAGGAACACCAGCGAGCGCCGCTTCGCCAGCCGCAGCGCGTGCAGCAGCATCTCCGACAGGTCGGTCGCACGGCCACCTTCCGACGGCTGCAGCAGGCTCGCCAGCAGGTGCAGCACATGCCGGCGGCCGGCGCGCGGCGGGATCACCGCATCGACGCGGCTGCCGTAGCGGATCAGGCCGACCCGGTTGCCGCGCCGGGTCAGCACCCGCGCCAGCAGCGCCACGAACTCCGCTGCATGCTGCCGCTTGCTCCTGGCGCCGGAACCGAAGTCGACCGAGCCGGACATGTCGACGAAGAACCAGGCCGCCACCTCGCGGTCCTCGTGGAACTCGCGCACGTGCGGCACCTGCAGCCGCGCGGTGACGTTCCAGTCGATATGTCGGACGTCGTCGTGATACTGGTACTCGCGCAGGTCGGCGAGGTCGAGACCGGCGCCGCGGAACAGCGTGCGGTAGTCGCCGTGCAGCGCACCGTCGAGCCGCTTCAGCACGGTCCACTCCAGCCGGCGCAGGATCGCCTCCGGCTGGCCGGCCTTTTGGCCGGCTTCGGCCCGCGGTTCAGCCCGCGGTTCAGCCCGCTGTTCAGCCATTCGCGACGCGGACATGGGTCTGCAGCGGCTTGTCGGGCGCGGCGACGTGCTTCATCACCGTGCGGACGATGTCGTCGGCGCTCCTGCCCTCGGCCAGCGCCTCGTAGGACAGCACCAGCCGGTGCCGCAGCACGTCCGGCACCAGGTCGGCGACGTCCTCCGGCAGCACGTAGTCGCGGCCGCGCAGGTAGGCAAGCGCCCGGGCGCCTTCGATCAGGTGGATCGTCGCCCGCGGGCTGGCGCCGAAGGTCAGGAAGCGCGCCAGGTCCTTGATGCCATGCCGCTCCGGCTCGCGGGTTGCCGACACCAGGCGAACCGCGTACTGAATCAGCGCCGGATCGACGTAGCCCCTGCGGCACTCCTTCTGCAGTTCGGCCAGCTGCTCGGTGGTCGCGACCGCAGACACCGACACCGGTGGCCCGGTGACGCGCTCGACGATGACGAACTCCTCCTCGTCGGTCGGATAGCCGACCAGCACCTTCATCATGAAGCGGTCGACCTGCGCCTCGGGCAGCGGATAGGTGCCTTCGGTCTCGATCGGGTTCTGGGTGGCCATCACCAGGAACGGCTCGGGCACCGGATAGGTGTGTCCGGCGATGGTGACCTGCCGCTCCTGCATCACCTCGAGCAGCGCACTTTGCACCTTGGCCGGCGCGCGGTTGATCTCGTCGGCCAGCAGCAGGTGCGTGAACACGGGCCCCAGCGAAGTAGCGAAATCACCGGTCTTCTGGTTGTAGATGCGCGTGCCGACGAGATCCGCCGGCACCAGGTCCGGCGTGAACTGGATCCGCTTGAAGCCGCCGGAGATCGCCGAGGCCAGCGTCTTGACGGTCAGCGTCTTGGCGAGCCCGGGCACGCCCTCGACCAGCAGGTGGCCCTGGGCGAGGGTGGCCACCAGCACGCGTTCGAGGAAGTGGTCCTGGCCGACGACGACTTTCTTTACCTCGAACAGGATCCGTTCCATCGTCGAGGCGACGGCTTCGCCGCTGGGCTTGAGCAGGCTCATGATGTCCTTCAGAAGGGATGCATGCCGACGCCGGAAGCGGCATTCTCGATCGGCACGGCGAAGCCGATGCCGATGAAGGTGCGTTCCCGGCCGGGATTGAGGATGGCGGTGACGATACCGACGACTTCGCCGTCCATAGTTATCAGCGGCCCTCCGGAATTGCCCGGGTTGGCCGCGGCGTCGAACTGGATCAGGTTGGTCAGCGTGCGCTTGCCCTGCGCCGAGCGGAACTCGCGCCCCAGCCCGGAGACCACGCCGGAAGAGACCGACGGGCCGATGCCGAAGGGGAAGCCCACGGCCGCCACCTCGTCGCCCGGCTGCAGGTCGGCGGTCGAGCGCAGCGTTGCCGCGGCGACGCCATCCTTCGGCAGCGATTTCGCCTGCAGAACCGCCAGATCGTGCTGCGGCTGGACGCTGATCACCGCCGCCTCGGCCTCGTGGCCGTCGATGAACTCGATCATCACCTTCTCGGTGCCGGTGACGACGTGCAGATTGGTCAGGATGACGCCGGTGTCGACGATCACGACGCCGGTGCCGACGCCTTCGTCGAGATCCGGGTCGCCGCGTTCACCCGGCGCCACGCCGCGGACCCGCACCACCGACGGCCCGACCACGGCAGCCGCTTTCGCCGCAGGCGACGGCAGCGACTTGGTGGTGAGCGTGTGCAGCACCGCCTTGTCGATGTCGTCCTGGGTCAGCGGCTTGGGCAGGGGGCCGCTGCGCTGGAGCAGCACAACGGCGAGCGCAGTGATCAGCGCCGTTGCCGTCACCAGCAGCACGCGCTCGTGGCGGACCGCGAGGCGGCGCAGCCGTCCGGGAGACTTCGGCGGCGCCGCAGCCGCGCCCGGCACTCCGGCAAGCACTGCGGCCGGCGCCTCGGCCGCCGCCGGGGCTTCCGGCACCGACGGCTCGGACCTCCGCGCCGAGATCGGCCGCGATTCGCTGTACAACGCCCGCCGCTTCATTGCTGTCCTCCCGCTGCAACCGCCCTTCGACCGGCCGAAGCCGCAAGAGTTGCGACCTCCAGCCACCATCGACGCGGCCGATCGTGACCGATGGCGGCGCGCGAATCAACTGCGCCCGCTCGCGGGTATCCGGCAAGGCAGCGTGCAGCCTCGTGGTGCGGCCTGCACCAGCGGAGCCATCCGGCCTCGGCGCGTAGACTTCGCGCGTCCGCCTGCAAGAGACACGCATGAACGCGCCGCAAGCTTCCGCTCGCCTGAAGGCCCGCTTCAACTGGTCCGATCCGCTGCTGCTCGACGCGCAGCTCTCGGACGACGAGCGCATGGTGCGCGAGGCCGCGCAGCGATTTGCGCAGGACAAGCTCGCTCCGCGGGTGCTCGAAGCCTTCCGTCACGAGACCGCCGATATCGCCATCTTCCGCGAGATGGGCGCCCTCGGTCTGCTCGGGCCGACGATTCCGGCCGACTACGGTGGCCCGGAACTGAACTATGTCTGCTACGGCCTGATCGCGCGTGAGATCGAACGGGTCGACTCCGGCTACCGCTCGATGATGAGCGTGCAGAGTTCGCTGGTAATGCTGCCGATCCACGAGTTCGGCTCCGAAGCGCAGCGCCGCAGGTACCTGCCGAAGCTGGCCACCGGCGAGTGGATCGGCTGCTTCGGCCTGACCGAGCCGAACCACGGCTCCGATCCCGGCAGCATGGAGACGCGGGCGCGCAGCGTGCCCGGCGGCTTCCATCTGCGCGGCGCCAAGAACTGGATCAGCAATTCGCCGTTTGCCGACGTGTTCGTCGTCTGGGCCAAGAATGACGCCGGCGTCATCCGCGGCTATGTGCTGGAGAAGGGCATGAAGGGGCTGTCGGCGCCTGCCATCCACGGCAAGGTCGGGCTGCGAACCAGCACCACCGGTGAGGTCGTGATGGACGACGTCTTCGTACCGGCGGAGAACGAACTGCCGAATGTCGAGGGGCTCAAGGGTCCGTTCACCTGCCTCAACTCGGCCCGTTACGGCATCGCCTGGGGCGCGCTCGGCGCCGCGGAGGACTGCTGGCACCGGGCGCGGCAGTACGTGCTCGACCGCAAGCAGTTCGGCCGGCCGCTGGCGGCCAACCAGCTGATCCAGAAGAAGCTCGCCGACATGCAGACCGAGATCGCTCTCGGCCTGCAGGGCTGCCTGCGGCTCGGCCGGATGAAGGACGAGGGCACGGCGGCGGTCGAGATCACCAGCATCATGAAGCGCAACTCCTGCGGCAAGGCGCTGGAGATCGCGAGAATGGCGCGCGACATGCTCGGCGGCAACGGCATCAGCGACGAGTTCGGCATCGCCCGGCACCTGGTCAACCTCGAGGTCGTCAACACCTACGAAGGCACGCACGACATCCATGCCCTGATCCTGGGCCGGGCGCAGACCGGCATCCAGGCTTTCTCCTAGGGCCGGAACCGATGCGGGCCTGGCGATACGACGCCTTCGGGCCGGTGGCGGCGATGGCGCGGCTGGCGGAGATATCGCAGCCGCGACCCGGACGCGGCCAGGTGCTGGTCCGGGTGCACTACACCTCGATCAATCCGCTCGACTGGAAGCTGGTCGAAGGCGAGTTCAAGCTGTTTTTCAAGAGCAAGCCACCGGCAGGCATCGGCTGCGAGTTCAGCGGCGTCGTCGAGGCGATCGGCAGCGGCGTGACGACGCTCGCGATCGGCACGCCGGTGGTCAGTTACATCGATCCGACAGCGCGGCCGCCGGGCGCCCTGCAGGAGCATGTCGCCGTCGATGCCGCCACCGCTGTTCCGGTCGAAGCGGCCGATCTTCCCGTCGCCTGCACGCTGCCGGTGGCAGCGATGTCGGCGCTGCAGATGTGCCGGCTTGCCGAGGTGAAAAGCGGCCACCGCGTGCTGGTGCACGGCGCCGGAGGCGGCGTCGGCAGTTTTGCGGTGCAGGTGGTGCGGGCGCTCGGTGGCCGGCCGGTGGCCACCGGCAGCCGGTCGAGCCAGGCGCTGATCCGCGAACTGGAGCCGGAGGCGGCGATCGACTACGGGTCGCAGCGCGTTGACAACTGGGGCGGTCCGTTCAATGTCGTGCTCGATTGCGCCAGCACGCTGGGCAGCCACGATGTCGGCGTGCTGCTCGCCAAGGGCGGCGCCTGCGTGCGGACGCTGCCCTCCATCCCGGCGGTGGCCTTCGATCCGCTGCTCAACATGCTGCGGCCGGTCAAGCGTTACACGCTGCGGCTGAAGCCCAATGCCGAGGACCTGCGCACGCTGGTCGGCTGGCTGCGCCGCGGCCGCATCAAGCCGATAGTCACCGAGCGCTTCAGCTTCGCCAATGCGGTGCAGGCACTCGAGCGGTCGCGCAGCGGCAAGGCGCACGGCAAGCTGGTGGTACAGCTCCTCTGAAGCCGCGGTTCAGGCTGCGGCGGCAAACCGCGCCAGCGTCGTGTCTGCGTCGCCGAGTTCCAGCTCGATCGCCAGCAGCCGCTTGACGTAGTGCGATACCGCGAGCTCGTCGGTCATGCCGATGCCGCCGTGCAGCTGGATCGCTTCCTGGCCGATCGAGCGCAGGGCGCGATGCGCCATCCACTGCGCCGCGTCCAGCGCCCGCGCGCCATCGGCGGCATCGAGCTTCATCGCCGCGGCCAGCAGCAGCGACTGCGCCTGTTCGCAGCGGATCGCCAGGTCGGCCATGCGGTGCGCCAGCGCCTGGAAGCGGCCGATCGGCTGGCCGAACTGCCGGCGCGTGCGCAGGTAGTCGGCGGTGAGGTCGAGCACGGCACGCGCCAGGCCGACGCCTTCGGCGATGCGGCCGAGCCGGGCCATCGCTGCGGCGCCTGCCATCGCCGCGGCGCAGTCCCGCCCCTGCGCCAGCACCACGGCGGCTTCCAGCGAGCAGGTGAACTCGCCGGCTGCGGTGCCGTCGAACTGCCGCCAGTTAGTGCGCTCGGCATCCGCGAGCGGCAGCAGGCAAAGCCGCTCGCCATTGGCGAAGATCACCGCATCGGCGACCGCCGCGTGCGGCGCCGTGCCATGCACCGTGCAGGCGGCGATCCGCGGCTCTGCCAGCGGCACCACGATCGACGAGCCTTCCGCGATCGCCACCAGCGCCGCGTCGCGCGCCGCGCCACGGGGGGCGCGCGCCAGCGCCGTCGCCGCCGCGAGCGCGCAGTCGATGAAGGGCTCCAGCAGCCAGCCGCGGCCGAGCGCCTGTGCCGCCAGCACGCCGTCGATCGGCGGCCGGCCGAGGCCGCCGACTTCTTCCGGCACCCGCAGCGCCGTCAGGCCGAGTTGCGCGAACTCGCGCCACAGCGGCGGTGGCGCGTCGGCAGGCAGCCGTACCGCCGCGTGCCGGGCCTCGAATCCGCAGCGCTCGCGCACCAGCCGCTCGCAGCTGGCGACGAACATCGATTGGTCTTCGGAAAGGGAAAAGTCCATGGTTCAGAGTTCGAGCACGTGCTTCGCGATGATCGAGCGCTGGATCTCGTTGGATCCACCGTAGATCGTCACCTTGCGCAGGTTCAGGTAGAACGCCGCGGCCGGATCCTGCACCCAGCGCGCAGACTCCTCGTCCCAGCAGCAGGGCAGCGCCGACGCGCCGCGCACCTCGAGAATCAATTCGGCGATGCGCTGGTAGATCTCCGAGCCCTTGATCTTCAGCATCGACGCCATCGGCCCTGGCGAGCCACGGTCGCGCGCCGCAGCCAGCACCCGCAGGTTCAGCACGTCGAGCGCCATCAACTCGATCTCGACCTCGGCCAGCCGCGCCGCGAACTGCGCGTCCTCCGCCATCGGCCGGCCGTTGCGAAGGCACTCCTGCGCCAGCCCCTTGGCGCGCGCCAGTTCGCGCTTGTTGATGCCGACGTTGGCGATGCCGGTGCGCTCGTGCTCGAGCAGGTACTTGGCGATCGTCCAGCCCTGGTTCTCCTCGCCGACCCGCTGCTCGGCCGGCACCTCGACCTCGTCGAGGAAGACTTCGTTCACCTCGTGCCCGCCATCGAGCAGGACGATCGGCCGCACCGTCACGCCCTTGCTCTTCATGTCGAGCAGCAGGAAGCTGATGCCTTCCTGCTTCTTGGCCTCGGCATCGGTGCGCACCAGGCAGAACATCCAGTCGGCGTGCTGCGCCAGCGTGGTCCAGGTCTTCTGGCCGCTGACGACGTAGCGGTCGCCCTTGCGCACCGCCCGCGTCGACAGCGCCGCAAGGTCGCTGCCGGCGCCGGGCTCGGAATAGCCCTGGCACCACCAGTCCTCGGCCGACGGGATGCGCGGCAGGAAGCGCCGCTGCTGCGCCGGGTCACCGAACTTCATCAGCACCGGGCCCACCATACGCAGGCCGAATGGAAGCTGCCGCGGTGCGCCCGCGATCATCATCTGCTCGTCGAACAGGTGCTGGCGCACCGGATCCCAGCCCGGCCCGCCCCACTGTTCGGGCCAGGTCGGCGCGCCCCAGCCGCGCGCGTGCAGGATCTTCTGCCAGCGACTGATATGGTCGGCAGGAACGTGCTCGCCCTGCAGCACCGTGGACCGGATGTCCTCGGGCAGAGCACTTTGCGCAAAGGCGCGCACTTCGGCGGCGAAGGCCAGTTCGTCGGCGGTGAAATTCAGGTCCAAGCGCTTCTCCGTGGCGACACTGAAGCGAACTTAGCGCGCCGCGCCGTCGCTGTCACCGCCCGGCATCGCGAATGTGCTGCACCACCCGTTCCGGAACGGCAGCGGCCCCACCGGAGTGGGGCCGCACCACAGGTTGCAGCCGGCCGTTGCGACCGGCGCCTCAACCCAGCTTGGCCAGGATCGGCGCCATCTCGTCGTGGGTGAAGGCGCGCATCGTCTGCGTGCGCACGTTTCCGGCCGAGCCCACGGTCAGGGCAAACGCCGTCATCGCGGCATCGTCAGGCGCCTCGAACGTGGCGACGAAGTCGTAGGTGCCGAGCGTCCACAGGATCTCCCTCATCTTGATCCCGACCTTGGCCGCCGCCTCCTTGACCATGTCGGCACGCTTGACGGAGTCGCGCGCATTGCGGATCCCCTGTTCGGTGAAGTTGCCGAGGGTGACGAAGGTGGCCATGTGTGTTCTCCCTTGCTCGTGGCAAGCAGTGTCGGAGCCTGGCTCAAGCGCGAAACAGGCCGGCACCGGCTCCGTCGAGCGCCGGCCGGCCGCACGTCCGGCGGCACTTGCGCGCGATGCCGGACTGAGTCGTCGATCGCGCGCCGGGGCAAGTTAGGCGCCCCGAATGCAGCGGTCAATCGCGGCAGGCAGCGATCCGGCCTTGCTCAGTTCCGCAACTGCGCCATGCGCGCCAGCTTCAGCGCCAGCAGCAGCCACGGCGCGGCGTGGTAGACGAGATCGAAGATGTCGATCGGCCGTGACAGTGTGCCGGCGGCGAGCATCTTCAGCTTCTCCCACAGGTGCGGCTCGGGAACGAACGGCGCCAGGCCGAGCGTCAGTGCCAACAGTACGGGGATCAGCAGCGGGATACGGTCGAGCCAGGCCATGCGGCGAGTATGCCTGCGCTGCTCCGACGCGCACCGCAGCGCAACGAACAACGGCGCCCGAAGGCGCCGTCGTCGCTGCGTCGAAGGCGATCAGCGGCCGATCGCGGCGATCGCCCGTTGCGAGAGGATTGAGTTGGCAGCAGCGGTTCCGTGGAACCCGTCCCAGTAGAAGTAACCGGACGGGTTGGCGCAGACGCTGGGCGACGGCGTCGTGGTGAAGCAGGCCTGCGTCCCGTTCGTCAGGCCGAGCGACGCCGGATTGGCCGCGGCCTGCTCGCTCACCGCATAGACGTCGACCTGATAGACGTTCAGGCCCGGCGAGGTTGCCTTCAGCACCGCGATCTGCTGCGCCAGAGCGCCGTTGAACTGCGCCGACATCTGCGTTGCTCCTGCGACCGCAGCGGCACCGAGCGACTGGACTTGCGGCGTGCGGCCGACGTTGGTGGAGTTGATGACCACGATGTGGCGCGCGCCCGACGAATAGAGCCGTTGCATCATGCCGACGGCGTCGGTCACCGCCGCGGTGACGACCTGGGCCGGCGCGTTCGGGTTGGTCTGTGCCAGCGTCAGTGCGTCCGCAATGTTGCTACCGACCGTCACCAGGTCGAGGGCGAACAGCGTCTGCGAACTGGCGACGTAGCCGACGGAGGCAAGATACTGCTCGACCTGCACCACCATGCTCGGCACTGAAGGCGGCGTGGTTACACCGGGCACCGTGCCGGTACGGGCGCCGCCGTAGGCAAAGTTGGTGCCGCCGAGACGCGACGGCACGGCCGAGGCGCCGTAGCGCGCCGCCACCGCATCGATCCACAGCGGGCCGTTCGAAGCGCGACCGCTCGCGTAAGGCGGCGAAGGCGGGCAGTTCGCCGCCGCCAGGTTGCAGGAGTTGCCGTTGTCGCTGACGCTGGCGCCAAAGGTGACCACCGTGCGGAACAATGGCGGCAGGTCGTCGTCGCCGCCACTGCAAGACACCAGCAAGGCAGTGGCGGCGGAAGCCGCGGCCACGAGAAGGACGCGCCTGCGCGCCCGCAGAAAGTCGAACATCTGTCTCCTCCCGAATTCGATGCGATACGGCCCGAGCCCCCGCGCCGTCGCGCGATGATACGCGGCGGCCCGCCGTTCAGGGACTGTCTTCGAACGGATCAGCGGCAGCAGCGGCGCGCCGCAAACGGTCGTGGACAGCCTCCCAGTCCTCACCCTGCGGTGGCTGGGTCACCAGCAGCCGTTGCGCGCCGGAGGCGTCGAGCTGATGCAGCAGCGCGTAGAGCCGCCGCGCGTACTCGGCCGCCGTCGCCGGCGCCACCAGACGCAACAGAACGTGCGCCGGCCAGTCGAGCAGAGCGGCAGCCGGGGCCAGCACGGCGAGCTTCGTGCCGGCGAGCGTATTCAGCCGCGCCGGCAACTGCGCCGCCGGCAGCAGTTCGAGCGGCGCCTGCGGCGCGTAATGGCTCTTCAACCGTCCGGAGGCGCGCGGTGCGTCGCCGCCGGCATCGAGCACC
>Ga0209391_10001572_pt1 | contig 11807 bp, 7 predicted proteins | sample PPLLak3March2015_FD_187246 | JGI IMG/M metagenome (GOLD analysis project Ga0209391, IMG submission 187246) | Freshwater sediment microbial communities from Prairie Pothole Lake near Jamestown, North Dakota, USA - PPLs Lake P7 Core (1) Depth... | ecosystem: Environmental > Aquatic > Freshwater >... | reverse complement strand
CGCATACTGGCTTCAAACTCCACCAGACCCATTAGCGCGGTGTATTCAAAATCGGGGACCGTGGCACAGTCGAGGATCAATACCTTCGGTTTCCCGGACTCCACCAGGGCGCGCACGCTATCCCCGACCTGCTGCGCGTTGGCGAAGTAGACGCGGCCGATTATGCGCGCAACCAGCACCCCTTCCGGTATCTCGTCTCCACTGCTCTCGGGCGAACGGGGACGGAAGATACTGGTTCCAGGCTTACGCCTGACTTCGTACACCATGGGGTTATTCGCCTGGTACAACAGGCTCAGCATGGACACCAGAACCGCCACCAGGATGCCCTTGAGGGTACCCAGCAGTACAACGCCCAGGAAGGCAACCAGCGCCCAGCGAAATTCAATTGCACGCACCCGCAGGATCGCCTGCATTTCAGCAGGGCTGATCAGCCCCACGGAGTAGACGATCACCACGGCGGCCAGGGTGGCGTGCGGCATTTTGCCCAGCAGCGGCGCGAGAAACAGCATCGTGGCAAGGGCGACGAGCGCGACGATGACACCGGACAACTGGCTTCTGGCACCGGCGGTTGTGTTGACGGCAGTCTGTGAGGTTCCTCCCCCGGAGGGCATGGCGCCGAAGAAGCCGCTCACCACATTGCCCAGGCCGGTGGCCACCAACTCCTGGTTGGACTGCAGCCGCGCATCCCCCTCACGCCGGAAGGCGCGCGCGGCGGCGATGCTTTCGGTAAAACTCATGAGTGCGATGCCCAATGCGGCCGGCCACATTACCAGCAGCAGGTCCCGGTCCGGCAGCGACAGCGACGGCAGCCCGGCGGGGATGGCGCCTACAACGCTGACACCCGCGGCCTCCAGCGCCAACAGGTAGGAGGCGGCGATAGCGCCGCCCACAGCAATCACCGGGGCCGGGGCCCGCGGCCAGAGCTTGCGAACCAGCAGCAGGCAGGCGAAGGTTCCACCCGCCACCAGCAGTGTTGGCAATGAGGCGTCGGGCAACTGTGCCGAAATCGCGAAGATGTCGCGGAAAAAACCGGCTTTTTCAATGTGAATGCCAAGCACCTTGGGCACCTGGTCCAGCACGATGACGCAACCGATAGCGGCCTTGAAGCCCGTCAGGACCGGGTCGGAAATGAAACTGGCGAGAAAACCCAGCCGCAGGACACGGGCCGCCAGCAGCATCAGGCCAACCAGTACCGAGAGGGTCGCCGTCGCCGTGACGAGCGAAACGCCGGACCCTGCGGTCACCGCCTCCCCGATGGCGGCCGCGGCGAGAATTGCGATCGTGGTGGTAGTGGTAACACTGAGTTTGCTGGAGCTGCCGAGCAGTGCGTAAACGAGCGGTGGGAGGCAGGCGGTGTAGAGGCCGACCTGGACCGGCAGGCCTGCGACGGTCGCATAGGCCATCGCCTTGGGTATCACCACGGCGGCGGCCGTAAGGCCCGCGGCCACGTCCGGCGCAAACCAGTTCCTTTCGTATCGCGCCAGCCAGGCAGGAGCGAGGATCACTCCCAGCCTCCGCCCAGCGCCCGATACAGCTCGACAAAGGCGCGCAACTCCTCGCCCCCGGCTTCCGCCAGCTGGATGCGCTGGTCGAACAGTTCCTGGTCGGCATTGAGTATTTCGAGGTAGCTGGCCAGACCCTCTTCATAGCGCTGGCGGGAGAGTGCGGCGGCATCCTGCAGGGCGTCCACGCCGGTCTGCAGGATGGCCCGGGCCTCACCGTAAGTCCGCAGCGCGACCAGGGCATCGGCAACCTCCCGGTAACCGTTAAGGGCCGATTGCTGGTACTGGGCAAAAGCCTGATCGTAAACTGCCATGGCCGCCTCGTAGTTGCGGGTAATTCGGCCGCCCTGGAATACCGGGGCGAACAGGCCCGGGTTCACACTCCAGACCTCGGCATCGTTATTCATCAAATCGGCAAAATCGCCGCTCACGCTGCCGTACAGGCCGGTAAGTGATATGCGCGGAAAGAACAGGGCCTTGGCGGCGCCCACCCGCGCATTGGCAGCCACCAGTTGCTGCTCCGCCGCTTGCACGTCGGGCCGCCTCTCGAGCAATTCGGCAGGCAGACCCACCGGGATGGTCGCAGGCAGCTGCCGTTCCGTCAGGGTTTCGCCACGCGCGACAGGCCCCGGGGGGCGGCCGAGCAACAGCGAAAGGGCGTTCTCGGTAACCGCGATCTGGCGCTCAAACTGCGGGACCAGGTTAGCGGTACGCGCCAGGTTGGCAATGGCGGTGTCCAGCTCCAGCCGGTTGGAAAGTCCGCCCTCGAGCCGGTTCCGGTAAAAGCGCACGGTCTCCTCGTTAGTCACCACTGTCTGCCGGGCAATCTCCAGCTGCAGGTCCAACTGGCGCATCAACAGGTAGTTGGACGCGACATCACCGACCAGTGCGACCAGCACCGCTCGCTGGCCCTGCTCGGTGGCCAGGTAGGCGGCGAAGGCCGCCTCACTCTCCCGCCGGATGCGCCCGAACAGGTCGAGTTCCCAGGACACCTGGATGCCGGCGTCCCAATTCGAGTAGCTGCTGTTGGAGCCCGTGCCGCCGGGTGAGTCAGCCAACTGCGAATCCTGTTGCGACGAATAGCCGCCGGTCACGCCCACTTCCGGGAACTGGAAGGACCGTACGATTCCGTAGCGCGCCCTGGCCTCAGTGACCCGGGCCACGGCGGTGCGCAGGTCGAGGTTGTTTGCAATGGCTGTGCCGATCAGTTCCTGCAGTACCGGATCATTGGCAACGGTTGCCCAGTTGGCGTCGGCAATGGACTCGGCCTGTGCCTTGCCCTCTTCGCCGCGAAAGGCGGCGGGCTCAGGCACGACAGGGCGCTGGTAGTCAGGGCCCAGCATGCAGCTGGTGAGCATGAGCGGCAGCAGAAGCACCAGCGCTGCCTTGCCCCTATGACGACGGGTATGGATCATCTCAATGGCCGTCCTTGGTCGCGGGTTCAACCGCGGGTCCGGGAGGTACCTGTTCCGGCGCAGCGCCGCTGCGCCAGGCCAGTACTTTTTCCACCGCCACAAACAGCACAGGGATCAGGCAGACCCCGATTATCGTGGCGATGAGCATGCCGGAGAATACCGTCATCCCCATGACCTTGCGCGCCTCGGCTCCGGCGCCACTGGCAGTGAGCAGGGGCACCACGCCCAGAATAAAGGCGAATGCCGTCATCAGGATGGGGCGGAAGCGCAGCCTGGCGGCTTCCAGCGCCGCCGGAACGATCTCCTTGCCCTGCTCCCGCAACATTTTTGCAAACTCGACGATGAGGATCGCATTTTTCGCCGCCAGCCCGATAAGCATGATCAGGCCGATCTGTGCGAATACGTTGTTGACGTAACTGGGGGAGAACTGTTGCGCCAGCCACAGACCGAAAAAAGCGCCAAAGGCGGCGAAGGGTGTGCCCAACAGTACACTGAACGGCAGGGCCCAGCTCTCGTATTGCGCGGCCAGAACCAGGAACACCAGCAGGATCGCCAGGGCGAAAAACGGCATAGGATTGGGCGCCGTCTGTTCCTGGTAGGACATGTCGGACCACTGGTAATTCATGCTGTCCGGCAGCGTTGCCGCCGCCACTTCCTCCAATGCGACCAGGGCCTGGGCGGAGCTGAAGCCGGGCGCGGGCGCACCGGAAATCTCCGCGGCGCGGAACAGGTTGAAGCGGGTGGTGAACTCCGGGCCGGTGGTGGACCCGGTCGACAGCAGGGTGTTGAGCGGCACCATATCCCCTGTGCTGCTGCGCACGAAGAACAGGCCGAGTTGATCCACGCTGCGGCGGAATTCAGGTTCCGCCTGTACATAGACTTTGTAGACCCGGCCAAAGCGGTTGAAGTCGTTGACGTAGGAGCTGCCGAGCAGTGCGCCCAGGGTGGTGTTGACATCGGCGAGCGGGACGCCGGTTTTAAGCACCTTGCTGCGGTCTATATCCGCGAAAATCTGCGGAACACTGGCGCGAAATACCGTGGATATCCTGCCTATCTCGGGGCGCTCGCGTGCCGCGGCGATGAACTGCTGGGCCTGCTCGGCAAGATACTGCGGAGTGCCGCCGCTCATATCCTGCAGCTGCATGGTAAACCCGGAGCCGGTACCCAGACCCGGTATGGCCGGGGGGCCGAACGCGGTGACCATCGCCTCCGGGACCTGCTGCGCAAACTCGCGGTTCAGCGCTGCAGCCACACCGTTAGCGTGGGTTTCCGGCGTGGTGCGCTCGCCCCATTCCTTGAGCTGGATGAAGAAGAAACCCATGTTCGAGGAGTAGGCGCCGGTGATGAGGCTGTAGCCGGTGATGGTGATGTAGGTTTCGATAGCGTCGTTCGACGCCAGCACCGACTCGACCTTTTTCATCACCTCGTCCGAGCGCTCCAGGGAACTGGCATCCGGCAGCATCGCATTGACCAGCAGGTAGCCCTGGTCCTCTTCCGGTACGAAGCCGGCGGGAATACGTCCCACCAGCATCACGGTAACGCCAGAAAGAACGCCAATGAACAGCAGGCTACGCACCATCTTGCGCATGAGGATCCCGGTAAAGCCGACATAGGCATCGGTACCCCGGCCGAAACCCCGGTTGAACCAGTCGTAAAATGGCGTCAGGAACGTGCGCTCCCCCGTGGGGGCCTTCAACATCATGGCCGCCAGAGCGGGCGACAGGGTGAGCGCGCTGAACGCCGACAGCAGCACCGAGATCGCGATAGTGATGGCAAATTGCTGGTAGAAACTGCCGGTAATACCGGGAATGAAGCCCACAGGCACGAATACCGCCGTCAGGATCAGGGCAATTGCCACCACGGGGCCCGACACCTCCTTCAAGGCCTGCAGCGTCGCATCTCTCGGGGTCATGCCCTTCTCGATGTGGTGCATCACGGCTTCAACGACCACAATCGCATCATCGACCACGATGCCGATCGCCAGCACCAGCCCGAGCAGCGACAGAACATTGATTGAGAAGCCCAGCAGCGGAAAAAACATGAAAGCGCCAATCAGGGAAACCGGTACCGTCAGCAGGGGAATCAGGGTTGCGCGCCAGTTCTGCAGGAAGACGAACACCACCAGAATCACCAGGACCAACGCCTCGAACAGGGTATGAACAATCTCGGTGATTCCCTCGCTGACCGGCAGGGTAGTATCCAGCGAAATGCCGTATTCCAGGTCGTCGGGAAAGCGTTTGGACAGTTCATCCAGCGTTGCCTTGACCCGCTCGGCAACCTCCAGCGCATTGGTTCCGGGAATCTGGAACAGGGTGAGAACCGCCGCGGCCTGGCCATTCAGCCGCCCGATAGAGTTGTACAGCATGGTGCCCAGTTCGATTCTGGCAACATCCTTGAGCAACACCTGGCTGCCGTCGGGATTGGAGCGAATAATGATCTCGCCGAATTCCTCAGCCGTCAGCAGCCTGCCCTGGGTGCGCACGGTATAGGTGAACTCGGTACCCGGTGCGGAGGGCGCGCCGCCGATCTGGCCGGCAGGGCTCAGCTGGTTCTGCTGGTTGATAGCGTTGACGATATCCGGCACGGTGATGGCGAGCTTGGCAATCTGGTCAGGTCGCAGCCAGATACGCATGGCATAGTCGCTGCCGCCGAGCAGATTGACCTGCCCCACACCGGGGATGCGCGCCAGGCTATCCACGACATTGATAGCCGCGTAGTTCGACAGGAAGTTGTTGTCGTAGGTGCCATTGGGGGAGCTCAGGGAGATGACGAGCAGTGGGAATGACAGGGATTTTTTCACCGACACACCGTAATTCTTCACCGCCTGGGGCAGCGAGGGCATGGCCTCCGACACCCGGTTCTGGGTCAGCACATTGGCGGTGTCGAGGTCGGTACCGACTTCGAAAGTCACCTTCAGGGTCAAGGTGCCGTCGTTGGCGTTGGTCGACTTCATGTAGATCATGTTTTCGACGCCGTTCATTTTTTGCTCAAGCGGCGTGGCCACGGAGGCCTCGACATCCGTGGCGCTGGCGCCAACGAAAGTCGTGGTGACCTGCACCATCGGCGGTACGATCTCGGGGTACTGGGCGATGGGCAGGCTTGCCATGGCCACCAGGCCGAGCAGCACCATGATGATGGAAATCACCATGGCGACGATAGGACGGCGAACGAAGAAATCGCCCATTGCTAGCGCTCGGCTCTTTTGGTATTGCCGTCGGTAGCGCTGCCGGCGGCGTCGGCTGCAGGCGATGGGGCGGCGACGGGCACTGCATTGACGCTCATACCGTCGCGAAGGCGCTGCAGGCCCTCGACCACCACCTTTTCACCCGGCTTGAGACCCTCGTCGATCACCCAGAGGTCGCCAACCCGGGGACCCACCTTGACGCCGCGTATGCTGACCTTGCCGTCGGGACCGACCACCGCGACATTGAAACGATCCTGCAATTCCTGCACTGCCCGCTGCAGCACCAGCAGCGCGCCCTTCCTGGTTTCCGTCACAAACCTTACCCGGCCATACTGCCCGGGGCGCAACAGCCGGTCGGGGTTGGGGAAAGCCACCTGCAGCGACAGCGTGCCGGTGGTTGCGTCAACCGCCCGCTCTATCGCTTCGAGTTTGCCGTCATAGGGATATTCGCTGCCGTCTGCCAGCAGCAGCCTGATAGCTGCTCCCTCACCGCCGCGGGAGGTGCGCCGCGTCTCCTCGTTGCGCGACATGCGCAGGTAATCGGCCTCGCTGATGCCGCCGCGAAAAAGAATGGGATCGACGTTTGATACCGTGGTGAGCAGGGTGCTTTCGTTGGCGCCCACCAGGTTGCCGGCCTTCACCTCGGTGATGCCCACGATACCGTCGATGGGCGACGTGATACGGGTGTAGCCGAGATCAAGCGCCGCCTTGTCCGCAGCGGCCCTGTCCGCATCCACCTTAGCCCGGGCGGCGCTCTGGTTGGCCAGCGCATTGTCCAGTTCCTGCAAACTCACTGACTGCTGCGCCGCCAGCGGCTTCATCCGGTTCACCGTTATCGTCGCCTGGTCCAGTCGCGCCTGGTTATTGGCCAGGTTGGCTTTGGCCTGGGCCAGCGCCGCCTCCAGCGGTTTCGGGTCGATCTGGTAGAGCAGGTCGCCCTTGCGTACGAAAGAGCCTTCGATGAAGTTGATACTGTCGAGGAAACCTTCCACCCGCGCGCGAATATCCACATCCTGGGAACCCCGGGTCTGGCCCACAACCTCCATAAATATAGGGACGTCCTTCTGTACCACCTCGGCCACATAGACCTCGGGGACAGCCGCGGCGGGGGCTTCGTCGCCCGAGCAACCGGCCAGCATCGTCAACAGCAGTCCAGTGGTGGCGAATGCCAGAGTGCGCTTCATGCTGCGTTGCCTCAGGGGGAAGGTGGGTTGAGCAATGCCCATGGGTTCACCGCACTGCGGGCCGGTGCGATGACTCGATATGACGAAAATATGAAGTGCAAAGCACGGCGATCTATAACTGTGAGGCAATAGCCCCGCGCTTGCCACCACGGCGCAGCGCCCACGAATTCTCGCAGGCCAAAACAACGCTTGCAAGCGGTATTTGGGCTGTCGTTGACCTATGCCATGGATTTGCAATGCCACCGGGCCGGAATTAGCGCTAACATGAGCCATTGGCAATGCCAAATTTCCGCGAGGAGGTATTCACAATGCGTATTTTCAAGTTCTGCCTGGCATGCATGCTGGGTCTGGCCCTGGGCGGTGGCGCCAGCGCACAGGTGTATCAAAGCAAGGACGCCGAGGGCAATACGGTGTTCAGCGACAAACCCTCCGCAGGAGCCGAAGTCGTGAAAGTTCCGCCCACCAACTCCGCCGATCCGGTGGCGGACGCCCCCGAGCGACCGCAGCCGACCCCGGCGCCCGCCAAACCTCGCGCGAAAGCCGGAACGAACCCTGGCCAGAGGGCAAGTGGTGTGGATGATGACGACGAATACCCTTACTACTACGGGGGCACCCAGGTCGATAGCGAAGAAGCCCAACAGCGACGCGAAGAAGCCCGGGAACGGCGCGAGGAAGGCGCAACCAAACCAGCCGGGGAGCGCCCGCCCAAGGCAGAGACTCTACCCGCCACGCCCCGTCGCGCCGCGGGAGGTGGAAGGCGCTAACTATGCCTGCCAGAATCCGTCGACTGGGACCCGAACGACAGGGCGGGCATCAGGACTGTTGCCAGGGCAGGCCCGCCGCCCGCCAGCCGCCGCTGGTGTTGCGCCGGCCGCTGGCGTCCCTGTCGCCCTCGAAGCCTTCGAGCACGTTGTAGCAGCGCGTGAAACCGGCCGCGGCAAGCGTCGTTGCGGCGGTATGGGAGCGACCGCCGGAGCGACAAATGAATAGCAGGGGAGTCTCTTTATGGCCGGCTGCAGCCTCAACCATATGCCCAAAAAGCGCGTTCAGGACATTACCCGGGTAGCTCATCAGCTCGATTTCGATGGCGCCGGGAACACGCCCAACCCAGTCCCACTCCGCCTTGGTGCGCACATCGACCAATTTCGCCTCTGGCAGCAGTTGCAGTACTTCGTGCGCTTCCGCGGGGGTGAATGCCCCGGCGTAGGGGGCAGCCAGTTTGGCAGCACGGCCCCGGGCCAGTTCCAGCAGTTCGCCTAGACGATCCATAACTTACTTCCCTCCGCTAGTTCGATCGCACCAGGTCGCCGGTATCAAAATCCACTTTCAGGGAAAACTGGACGCGATAATCCGAGCCGACATCGCCTGAGATATCCTCGCGCTGGCCCCAGATGAACTCGGTGCCCAGCATGACGTGTTCGCGGGGGTAGTGCAGCAGGTTGATCTGCGCGATCTGGCCCCGCTTGAACTCGTTGCCGGCCTGCCCGGCTGATGTATCCAGGTCGATTCCGGACCAGCCGAAGGAGGTCGACCACTGCTCATTCCAGTAGTGGTCGTAGTAGGTGCTGATACCCCACAGGGGCACCGCCTCGGCATCCGCCTGGAGGATATTGGCGGAGTCGGGGGCGATATCCAGGCCGCCGTCGTTCATGTAATTGCCGATACCCTCGCCATAGACCAGCTGTAGCTTGGCCACATCCTTACCGAAGGTATAAAGCCCCGCACTGGTGTTGATACCCCAGCCGACCTCATGGTCATCGGAGCCGGTATCGAGCCGCTCGTAGCCCAGCTTGCGGACGATACCCGCCACCTTGTAGTGGCCGAAGTCACCGCTGCCACGGTAGCTGGCGGTCAGGTCCGGCAGCTCCTCGTAGGACTGGAACACCTCCTCCGCCGTAGAGCCCGTGGACTCGCAATCGGGGGTGGCCGTGGGCAGGTCGCAGTTGGTGGCATTCCGGAACCGCCCCACAGACAGGGCTGTACTGGGATCTTCCACACTCACCGCAAAGATGTCGTCACCCATGGGGAAACTGTACCGCGCCTGTTTGTTGCGGTAGAACACCATGCCCGTGGGGCCCCAGTAATCTATGGTATTCGGGAAGATGTCGATATCCATGAAGTTGGACCAGGTCTGGCCCATGCCAAAGTCCTTGTAGGTGGCCCAGGCATGGCGCAAGCGCGGCGTGGTCTGGCCCTCATCCCCTCCCACACCGAACAATTCGCCTTCAAGCTTATAGGTCACGTCATCGCCGTAGCTGCCCCTGACGCCAAGCCGCGACTGGCGGACGCTGAAGACGACATCACCGTCATTGCCAAAAGTGCCGCTCTGGGTCGGGATCGTGGTCACTCGCAGCGTGTCCTGCCAGTCGGGGTCGACCCGCTTGAAATCATAGATCGCGTCCGCCATGACAAAGCCGTACAGATCGGCCGAGAGCTGGTTCGATGACCTGGCTGCCGGCGTGGCCGCGCTTGAAGTTGCCGGCACCGATGCAACGCCCTCCGGCGGGACGGGTTGTTGAGACACGACCACACCCCCCGTAGAAGCTGGCTCCGGGGCGGCGGCCGGCCCCGCTTTCATGCGTTTGAGCTCCGCATCCATGGCTTCCAGCATGCGCTGCTGTTGCTGCATGACAGCCTTTTGCTGGTTCAGCTGCTGCTCCAGCGCGGCAATTCTTTCCGCCTCCGTGGCGGCATCCGCATTGAGCGCGTAAGAGGCGCAAACAATCGCCACTGGCAGCAGGGCCTTCCCGGTTCTTAACATGTGATCGTCCTCCAGCTATTTTCGACGTCGTTACTTGAGCGGTGTCGCTGCATAGGGGTTGCCGCCCAGCGCGTTGGAAATGTCCGCTATCGCCTTCTGCGCGCGCACACTGTTGCCTGCCGCATCCAGCGGCGGGGAGATCACCGCGATACCGAAGCGCCCTGGAGACACGGCGATGATACCGCCGCCCACACCGCTCTTCGCGGGCAGGCCGGTGAGGAACAGCCACTGGCCGGAATCGTCGTACAGGCCCGCGGTAGCCATCACTGCGAGCACCTCGTCAACATTCTCATTCTTCATCACCTGCTTGCCGGTGACCGGGTTGCGGCCGCCGTTGGCCAGGGTAGCCGCCATCATCGCCAGGTCGCGGGCGTTCACGTTGACCGAACACTGTTCGGTATAAATATCGGTCGCCTGGACGGGATTGGCCTTGATGCGTCCGTAGGCGTACATGAGGTGGGCGATGGCCTGGTTGCGCTGGTTGGTGGCCGCCTCGGAGTCAAATACCTCCTTGTTGACGGACAGTTTGCGCCCGGCGAAGTCGTTGTAATAGTTGAGTATCTTGTTCCAGATTTCCTCCCTGGAACCGCCCGAGACCATGCTGGTCGCGGTGATGGCGCCGGCATTGACCAGTGCGTTCATCTGCTCGCCCTTGTACTGTTCAACCGCGACAATGGAGTTGAACACCTCGCCGGTGGCGTCCACGCCCATATTATTGAAAATGGCCTCAGGCCCCTGCTCCTCCATCACCAGTGCCATGGTGAATACCTTGGAGATGGACTGGATGGATACCTCCGAGCTGACGTCGCCGGCGGTGTAGACCTTGCCGTCCGGCGTGACCAGGGCGATGCCGAAGATATTGGGGTCGACCTTGGCCAGCGCCGGGATGTAATCCGCGTTGGCCCCTTCCTGCAGGGTCTTGTATTTCGCATGGGCCGCGTTGAGGGCTGCCTCGATGTCGGCTTTCTTCAATGGCTCCGCTGCCTGCAGCCCGGTTGCCAACAGGGCCGTGCAGAGCAATGCCGTGGTTCTTGCAAGAAGGGAGATTTTCATGACAGTTTCCTTTTATTTCAAAGTGTTACAAAAAGATTTCCGGCGCGGGTTCGCCCTGGAACAGCATGCCGGCAGTCGCTGCGACCTAGCCTAGGGGAATTCAATCTGAAAAACAACGCAGACTCCGCTCGCCAGGCTGCCGGCCGGCTTGCGTGCATCAGGCGCGCACGGCGTGCATCGCTTAAGGCGGTGCAGGATTCGCCTTTTCCCAGGCCCGTACACGCTCTGCCGCAGCGTCAAACAGCCGGGCAAAATTATCCTTGCGCACGGCCCTGCTGGCCTCTGGCGACAAGGCATCCCATAGCGGCTGGTACTGCTTGAAAACCGCAAAAACCGCTTCCGGTTTCGTCAGCGCCACGTTGTCCGACCCCATCAGAAAGCGATCGGGATACTTCTCGATGAGCGCTGCTGTCAGACGGGTCGCGTTCGGCGTTGCAACCACGTATTTGGCAACCTCATCCCAGGAAATGTCGAAGTACACATGCTTGAGCGCAGGATCAGCGAGAATCTCCTCGAGCATGGCCAGATGTTCTGCAACAGGCTGCACCACCCGCCCGAGCCCGGTGTGCGCCCAGATAATCGTGCTATTGGGGTGGCGCCGGAACAGGTCCAGAGCCTGATCGAAATACAGCCGCCGGAATTCAGGCTTCACGAATGGCATATGAATATCAGTGTGTAAAATCGCAATCAGCCCGCTCTCGGCAGTGA
>Ga0209391_10001571_pt1 | contig 11808 bp, 10 predicted proteins | sample PPLLak3March2015_FD_187246 | JGI IMG/M metagenome (GOLD analysis project Ga0209391, IMG submission 187246) | Freshwater sediment microbial communities from Prairie Pothole Lake near Jamestown, North Dakota, USA - PPLs Lake P7 Core (1) Depth... | ecosystem: Environmental > Aquatic > Freshwater >... | reverse complement strand
GTATTGCAGGTGCTGCCCGCACTGGAGTCTGGCGGAGTCGAGCGCGGCACGCTGGAAGTGGGCAAGTATCTGGTGGAGCACGGACACCGCTCCATCGTCATGTCCGCCGGCGGCCGTCTGGTCGAGCAGCTGCTGCGTGAAGGCAGCGAACACGTCGCCTGGGACATCGGCCGCAAGCGCCTGTCGACCCTGCGGCTGGTGCTGCGGCTGAGACGTTTTTTGGTTGAGAACAAAGTGGACATCCTGCATGTCCGATCGCGTATGCCAGCCTGGGTCTGCTATATGGCGTGGAAGGGCATGGAGCCGGAGAATCGACCGCATTTCGTCACCACCGTGCACGGCATTTATTCGGTCAATCCCTACAGCGCCATCATGACCCGCGGCGAGCGGGTGATCGCGGTGTCCGACACGGTGCGCGACTACATCCTGCGCGAATTCCCCGACACTCCGCCCTCGCACATTCAGGTCATCTATCGCGGGGTCGATGGCAGAAGCTATCCGTACGGCTGGAAACCCGAGGCAACCTGGCTTCAGTCATTCTTCAGCCAGTTTCCTGAGGCCGTAGGCAAGCTGTTGATCACCCTGCCCGGCCGCATTACCCGACTCAAGGGGCACGAAGATTTCATCGAACTGATTGCCCGGTTGAAACGCCAGAGCCTGCCGGTACATGGCCTGATCGTAGGCGGTGCTTCGTCACCCAAGCAACGCTACCTGGAGACGCTGCATCAACGCGTGCGAAGCATGGGTCTGGAAAACGACATCAGCTTCACCGGCCAGCGCGACGACCTGAAAAACATCCTCGCCATTTCTAATCTGGTGCTGTCGCTCTCGACCCAGCCGGAATCCTTCGGCCGCACCACGCTGGAAGCGCTGCGGCTGGGCGTGCCGACAGCAGGCTACGACCATGGCGGCGTCGGCGAGATCCTGCGCGCTATCTACCCAGACGGTGTGCTGCAACGGGACGACATCGGTGCAGCCACCGCGAAAGTCATCGCGCTGCTACAACATCCGCGGGCAGTTCCAGCCGAGGATTTCTTTCCTTTGAGCAATATGTTGACCCAGACAATCGGTTTGTACATGCAGCTAACATGTTCTCAGCCTCCTTGATCCATGAGGCCTGTTCAATCATGTTTGTCCTTGGTGCCATGGACGCAGTTCTCTGGACAGGCTGCGCCCACATGCACTGACATTCATCAGATACTTTCTCTGGCAGATGAATCAAGCGAAAGTGTGTTTAAACTCGACACCAACAGTGTTGATCGCGCATGGCTCAATGCAAGGCTTTATGCGCTGGAACCCCGGTGGCTTCCACCTACCCTGAATGACAATAAAAGTCATTTTTCCTGACCGGCTCATCCCATGAAATTAGTCGAGCAGTTCGAATGCAAGGTGGGCCATTCCGTGCGCATCCCCTCTGGCTCCTTGCATGGCCACGAACTTGGTACCCGCGTGTGCGGCTATCCTCTCCATGTTCGGAGTGAGCGCACAACCCTGACCCTGTCGCCCGAAGCGTTGGCAACCGCTTTCCTGCTGCCGGCAGCCTCGATGTCTAAAGGCCTGCGCGGCGATTCGATCGACGCGAGCTGGCTAGCGGGCGCAAGAAGAATCCTGGATCTGGCGAGCACTTGGCGGGACTGGCATGCCACCCCTCCCCACTTCAAGCCCGACGCACATCCCGCACACCAAAACCCGGGCACCGGCCTTGCACTAAGCCTGGGAGTGGATTCTTTCTATTCCTGTTTTTTTTCCAAGCCGGAGCCGAACCTTCTGGTTTTCGCTGCCGGATTCGACATTCCCGGCGACCAGGAAAAAACCCTGCGGCGGGTACGAAATTCCCTTGCTGCGGTGGCGGAAGCGACCGGCAAGGACTGGACCATGATCACGACCGACCTGCGCCAGCACCGCCTTTATCGCAAGTCTCCCTGGGACTGGACCCATGGAGGGGCATTGGCCTTCCTCGGACACCTTCTCGAGCACCACATTGGCACATTTCTGATCTCTTCGAGCGTTCATGAAAATCATCTTGCCCCCTGGGGTTCCCATCCGGACCTCGACCCATTTTGGTCTTCGAGCCGGGTTGCCATAAGGCACGTCGGTCAGGAAACCCTGCGCTCCGAAAAGCTCCGGCGACTTGTGCACCATCCTGTCGCCGCGCCACTGGTGCAGCGTCATCTTCAAGTCTGCTGGGAAGCCATATCCGAAGATGGCAACTGTGGGCGCTGCCAAAAATGTGTGATGACGCGCATCAATCTTCACCGGGATGCACCACCCGATTTTCATTTGGAGAACATGCCCGAGGAGCAACCGCTCGCGGAAGCGATCGAAGCACTCCCGCCCATCACCAACATCCTGAGCCTCGACTTGCGGAGAGAACTGGTGGGCTGTCCCGACCCCAAGGTCGAACAGGCGCTCCAGGATCTCATCCGTCGGTCCGAAGCGAAAATCCAATCACAATGCGAAACAACATCGACCACATCCTGAAAGACTGGCTCCCTGCCAAGGGGAAAGTGCTCTACTTCCCCAACCCCGGCAACGCTGGCGACGCCCTGATTGCCACGGCCACCTGGCAATGCTTCGACCGAGTTGGAATAAAGCCCCGGGTTGCTCGACCCGAAAACTTCGCTCGCCACGGCACCATCATTCTCGGCGGCGGAGGCAACCTGGTCCCGCCCTATCGCTTCATCGCCGATGCGCTGCAAGCCTGCCTGGACCGACAGGTCAGGCATTGTCTGTTGCTCCCTCACACCATCCGTGGCAATGAATCGCTGCTCAATCGCCTTGACGAACGCTTCACCCTGTTGTGTCGCGATCAGCTGAGCCTTGCACATGCGCGTCAGCATGCCCCCCAGGCCCACTCACAACTCGTCGACGACATGGCTCTCGTTCTCGACATCCAGGCTCTGCGTCAACGCACACAATCCCTCTCCCATCGCTTGTCCCTGTTCGTGGATCGCCCCTGGATCAAGCGCCGCAAGAAATGGAGAAGGGCCCTGGCACGTCAGCAGCCGAATGCCAGCGGCCGACTCGAGATTCTTCGCTCGGATGTGGAGGCCAAAACCGAGCATCCAGAATCGCGCGACAAGGACCTGATGGACTTCTACCTGACTCGTTGCGAGAAGCGGGCCGGGTGCGATCAGGTTTCAATGGATCTGATCAACCTGCTCGGAAGCGTGAAGTCCGTTCGCACCGATCGTCTTCATGTTGCATTGCCTGCGACCCTCTTGGGTCTGGAGGTCGAGATCCTGGACAACAATTACGGCAAGCTCTCGATCGTGTGGAAGACCTCCCTCGAAGGCAAATACCCCAATGCGAGGATGGCCTGAACAACGCTACGGGCTGCTCAAGTCGAGTCGCACTACAATGCTCAAGCCCTCCCCCAAAGTACTTCTGTTTTTCTGAGCCGATGTCGGATACGAAACCATTTCCCCCTCCCCTGTTTGTCATCAACCTGGAAAGAAGCAGCGACCGCAGGGCGAGCATTGCTGCCCAACTCGATGAGCTCGGCATCGATTTTGAAATATTTCCGGCCACAGATGGCGCCAGGCTTTCACCAAGCGAACTCGCCCAGTACGATGAACAATATGTGATTGGCCAGATCGCGCGGCCGATGTCACCTTCCGAGGTGGGCTGCTACCTCAGTCATGTGCGCATCTGGAAAAAGATGGTCGAGGAAGATATTCCCTGGGCTGTGGTGCTGGAGGACGATGTCGACATCCATGACGACTTGACCGGCATTCTTGCAGCCATCGACACCATCCCCTTCAAATGGGATTTCATCCGGCTGGCTGGCCTGGGTCCCACCCCGTCGCTTCGGCTTTGCGACCTGAACGACAATGTCGAGCTGAGCGTCTTGCTCCAGGGCGCCAGCGGCACACAAGCCAGTTGTATCAGCCGTACAGGCGCGCAGAAATTACTGGATCATGCCACCCCTCTGATCCGTGGCACCATTGACGACCATGTGATCGATAACTGCTGGAAAACCAGTTTAAGAATCCTTGCCGTCCAGCCCTACCCGATCAGCGAGAACAAGAAATTTATCTCGAGCATAGAGACCGAACGCCGGCGTATTTTTCAGGAACATCGCAAGAAGCCAGAAAAGATGACGTTCCGGAAATGGGCGATCCGCAGGCGTTACAAACTCGACCGTTCGATCGGCAGACGAATGTACGCCATCATTCTCGCGCTGTTCTGGTTAAAGCAAAGAGCGCGGTGCAGCTTCACCCCCCGTGGCGACAAGCGCTACTCAGCCATCGCTGCCGGGATTAACACCGCCAATGACGCTTAGGCCGGTCGATAGGCGCTGGAATCTATGCCGGCCCCGATTCGGCAAGGTAGTCACTGTATGAAGCTGATGCCCGGTTCCGGGCTTGCCCGCTGTGATCCGCTCATCGCCCCGTTGACTGCACGTTTGTCAATCTGCACTACGCCTTGGAACAAACATAGAAAGGATAGTATGCGTGCCATAAGATGCCACGCAGCGAACGCTGCATGACCCGCCAAGGGCTTTCGGCAAGCAGCTCCTCCCATGCCGTTTCGGTGGGAAGCCAGTTCTTTCCCCTGAACACGTAACGCAAGGCGATATCGCGCTCGCGCATGCTCAAGGCACCGCAGTCGCACAGGCTGGCAATCTCCTGATACACCCCGGCACAGTCAAGAATGGCGCTCTCGACGTCATAGAACCTCCGGAAGAACCCGAACAGTCGCAGCGTCAAGCCGAACTCGGCCTCCCCGATATCTCCAGCCCGAAACTGCGCGGCGAGAGCCGTCCACGTCCATCGCACCGCCTCAAATGCCTCGGGTACCAGAGCCATGCGTGTGACGAACACACCGCCCGGCGCGAGACGTGCCTCGATAGCCTTTAGCAGGAGACCAGCTTCGTCGCGGCCGGAAAGATTGCCAAATATGCCGTCGCCGGCGATGACATCGAAGCGCTGGCAGGTTTGCTGCAGAAATCGTGACCAGTCCGCTTCGACGATCGTCTCGCGCGGAGAGGCAACCCAAGGTCCATACTCGGCAATCGCCGCAGCGCTGGAATCGACCGACACCAACTCTGCACACCGTCCCGCCATGAGGGCACGCAACTCAGGCGTCATGCCCAGAACCAGGCAGCGCTCCACGCACTCGGCGGGAAGCGCGTCACGGTAAACCTCGATTTCTTCCGGGTTTGGAGAACCGGCCTCGTAGCGCACCTGGCGGGCACGGCTGGCGATGCGCGCCCTGATGAACTCGGCTTCCCAGGCCATCGGTCAGCCCTGAGGTGTCGCCCGGCTGCGGTCGAGCCAGCGCGAAATTGACGCGGAAACCTCAGGGCGAAGATTGCGGCTCAGGAACATTCGATAAACCGAATGCAGGTGCTCGCTGATGGGATCGGCCATATCGATCAAATGGGGCAAACTCTCGTCGAAGCTGAACGCGTCGAAATCCTGCAGCCGCCCGGCGAGTTCCAGAGAAATCATCGTACGCAGGCATTTCTCGCAATATCCGCAATTGCCAGTCGCCCGCCTGTTCTCCGAGCACACGCGCAGATGTTGCTGCACCAGGCGGTGATCGGCGATGGCCGCAAGCTTGTCCGCGCGCCAGAGACTGGCGTCGGCATGCTGCAATCGGACCCGCTTTGAGGAAAACAAGTGATCGGTATGCCAGCTCGTTCCCCATGGATGGAAGTTGCCATAGGTATAGGACGAGGGGATGACCGCGACCCCGATCTGATCGGAGAGCAGATGGGCGACCGACGCAAGTGCCGCACCATGGCCACGTTCCCAATCCATTCCCCGCGTCAGATGGTGACTACGCAGATTCGTCCGCACGATGACCGGGGTTACGCCGCACTCGTCCGCGACCCGGTGCAGCGCCGGCTCGAATGCACCGAAGCGCACCCCGTCTTCGATGGGGATATCGAAACCATGGACGAATATCAGATGGCTGAACTCCTCACCCTCCCGCAACAGGGAATAGAAGGAATCCACCCCGCCACTGAAGAACACGGCCTTGCCCTTCCGCCGGTAATCTTTTCCATCCACAACTGCGGAAAGCGGCGCACCGGGCGGCAGCCGCGGCGTTCCCCACCAAACCTCCCAGACTGCCAGCAGTTCCTCCAGATTCCCCAGGAACGCCGCATCGACGGCATCATTCATGCCGATTCGGCGATGACGCTGCAGGGAAATCATGAGGAGCGCACAGACGAACGCCTCCGGCACAGGCTGCAGGATCTCTCCGCCGCACTCGTACCAGAGCTCCTCCCCGTCGACTGTCAGCGATACACGCTGCCTGCCATCACGTGCGTCGAGCCGGATTGGCCCAGGCCGCAGAGGTCTCAATGGCCCCACAAGACGTTTTAACGCTTTCACGTTCGTGGACCGTCAGCGATCAGCCGCGATGAACTGTAGCGACCAGTTCATTTGCACGCCGTCCTCGGACTCGACGATGCCGAGATGCTGGTCGATGGCGCTGACGATTGAAGCGTGGTCGGCCCGGTCGATGCCAAAGAGCAATTTGCAGAAGTTCGCCATTTCGTACGTCGAATCGAAACGCCAGTGGTAAGTCTCATGCGCCGACCGCAAGATCCGAAACCCGGCGTCTTCCATCGCGCGGATATCGCCGTCGTCGAGGAAAATCCCGCTGTGCCCCATGGAATTAGACTCGTTGACGAAGCCGTTGAGAAAGGAGTCGGCCCCACTTCCTTTTAGAACGTCGGCCACCACGATCCTACCGCCTGGTCGCAACACCCGCTTCGCTTCGCGGTAGAAAGCGGCGCGATCGGGCAGATGATGCAGCCCCGCCAGGCTCACCAGCACATCTGCCGCATCGTCCGACAGGGCAAATGCAGACAGCCCCGACACCAGCGCACCCTCGCCGTCGTGCTTCCCGCAATGGCAGAACTGGTAGCTGGCTTCGAGAGAGACGACCAACGGCAACTCGACTGGCAGATGACGGCGCAAATAGCCGCCGCCTGATGGCACGTCGACGAGCACTTCACATCCCCGAAAATCGACATGACGCAGCAGATGGGCAAATTCCTGGTCCCGGGCATGGGGATAGCGGGTCATCGCCAGATGGTAGGCGTGGCCGCGCGCGTCAAAGATGTCAGCGTAACAGTCAAGCATTTGGACACACCCTCGCGGAACCGATAGATCAGCCCAAACTGCAGCAAAGCGTCATACACTCGTTCTTGCTAAACAGGTTTGTCGGAACCGGCCCGCAGAGTGGAGAGCTGATATCCCTGGCAGACCAAATATCCTTCCGTGTTTGGCGACCAAGGGGAAAGCTGCCCACGACACAGCCCACCCGCATTCGGCCCTGCGAACCCGCACCGCAGTTCACATTTAGGCGGCAACGACAGTGGTGCAGCTCCTTCGTCTGCGATGGGATCGGCCTTTGAAATCAGAGGCCTTCGTTGGACCAAACGCAGCAGGGGCTGGCTCGCATATTACCAGCGGCACCTTCCAGCAAGCGCCTATCACAGCCCGAAATGACGACCGGACAGCAGTTTGCAGCGGGCACGCGATCGCCCCTGCAAAGCGGAAAAGCCTCCGAGGCGAGGTCAATCCAACTGGAACAGATTGAAGGGTTGGGCGCAACTAAATCGGTCGGACACTTAAGGATCAGCTGAAGCCTCGATGCTGATAGATCTCGGTTGGCCAGGCGTAGGCATGACTATGCGCGACCCCCAGCGTCGTCTCGAGCATGTACTGCGCCACCAACCGTTCGTTGAATTCCCGGTGACCGCGTTCGTATCCGTTCTTAGCGACACGTCGGCGCTCGGCATCTTTCTCTATGTAGAAACGCAGTTTGTCAATAAAGTCGTCGGCACCATCCACCTCGACAAGCGTATCTTCCCCATAGAGTTCGGCGAGGTTGGAGGCCCGCGTGGAAAACACCAGCAGGCCATTACCCTGATAGAGGCCGACGCGGTCGGACGAATAGAGATACAGCTCGCCGCCGGGGCCGGGCTTGGTACCCGGAACACGCTGGCTGAAATTCAGGCCGATCTTCGCCTCACCGAGCGCCCGCATGAATTCCGCCCCGAACAGGGACTTGTGTTGGCCGTGGCCGTACAAGGCGCAACGCACTTTGGGTAGACGCTCGTCGATGAGGTCGGGTGCGCGCCCGCGCAGGTCGTCCGGATCCAGCCGCTTGTCCAGGTGGCCCGCAAAGAACACGTCGTAAGCTTGATCGCTACGCTCATGGCAACGGTGAGTATCGATGCTGGGATCGACGGGGTTGGGGATGAACGCCACCCTGGAATGGGCGCCAGCGATACGCGACAGGATTGGGCCGGCTGTCGTGACGAAGCTCCAGTCCACCACGTCGGCCTTGCTGCTGGCGTTGCGCAAGTTGGATTCGTAAAACAGCGGGTCGATGTAGTACTGGAATATCGCCACGTTGGGCAGAAATTTCTTGGCTTGCGCCAATGTCTCAGCCTGGATGATGTCCGCGGAGCTCAACGCGATGACATCAGGCTGGAAGTTGCGGCACACCTCGAGCAGCTTGCGATTACTGGCCTTCACACCCATCTTGCGGCTGCCGAAGACATTCGAGCAGCGCGCGACATCACGGTCGCTGAACCAGTAGACCTCGTGGTTGTTGCGGATGAAGCCGTTGTTGATCCGAACCGGGAACAGGTAATTGCGGGCGCCCAGGTATTTCAGTTGCTGGTGCGAGACATGGAGGATTCTCATTGGCTCTTTCTGTAGCGTCATTCGTCCCGCAATGTGACTCAGGCGATCAGCCCGGCGAGCGAACTTTCCAACTGGCTCCGCACTGCGCCTTCCGAAAAATACTGACGGCTCGTCGCCGCCGCGGCCTCACCCAGTTGGTGCAGTCTGGCCGCATCGCTCGCCAGCGCCGCCACCTTGCCGGCAAGCGCACGGGCATCGCCCGCCGGCACCCATTCTAGACCGCTGCTTTCCATGGTGAGCAAGGACTCGGGATAAGACTCGGCCGCGCGCGTTACAACGACCCGGCCGCTGGCAAGCGACTGGAATACCTTGTTGGGAATGACCCGCCCTGCTTTGGGCGTGGTGCCGAAGACGCCGAGAAGGATGTCGGCGCGCCGGATGCGTTCAGGCAGCTTTTCGTAGGCAAGCCAGTCCTCGAAGCGGATGGACTCATGCCCTGCAGCACTTTGTTCGCAGGCGCTGCGCAAAGGCCCCTGCCCGAGCAGCACCCATTTAAGCGGCGGTCCCTGATACAGCTTGGCGGCCTCGACGACCACCTGCGGTCCCTGCAGCGGGATGAAGCTGCCGTAGAACAGAACTTCTTGCGGGCCCTGCGATCTTTCCGACGGTAGCGGGCCGGGGCGAAAGAGCGCCTCCTCCGCCCCCACATAGATCACGTTGACCCTGCTCCTGTCGACCCCGAGAATCTGAACGAAGTAGTCCGCATGGGAAGGCGTATCGGCAATCACACGGTCTGCACGCTGGAACAGCGCGCGCTCCCAAGACAGGAGCTTGCGCGCGCGCGAACTGGCCGGGTCGAGTTTGCCGCGCTCGTCAACCTGCTTGTCATAGGCCGAGATGAGCGGATCGAAGACCAAGGGCACGGCCTGTCGCTTCGCCCAGCGACTCGCCGCCATCAGATCGCGCTGCCTGAAACACGGCACCCACACCAGATCCGCTCCGGGTAACCGACGCACGCTGGCTTCCCAATCGCCCACTCGAGCGAATTTGGGTTGAAAGTCCCTGACCTGCCATCCCAGATCGGCGAACTGCTTGCGCAGAATGCGGTTGCGGGAGTAGGCGGGATCGAAACGCCCCCACCAGAGTACACTTGGCACACTTTTCTCTCTTGTCTTCAACTCAAACAATTCGTAGGCAACTCGACGCTGGCCAAGGCCGATGATTCTGGCGAAAAAGCTGACCAGGTTCTATCAAGTGGGCAACAGCGATGAAGTAAAAAACAAGATTGATTTGTATCGACTGACATCGCGCCACGTCACTTCGCACACTTTAATTCCACTTCAAAACCTATGAAACAAATCGTCTGCATGAAATGGGGGCCTCTTTACCCGGCCGAGTATGCCAACAAGTTGTACGGCATGGTTCGAAGGAACATCCAGGGCCCCATTCGCTTCGTATGCCTGACTGACGACCCCGCCGGTGTGCGCGAGGAAATCGAGTGCCTGCCTTGCCCGACGGTATCTCTGCGCCCCCCGTACAACAATACGGGATGGCGCAAGATATCCCTCTGGGCCAGCGAGTTGCCGGGAATGGAGGGCGATTGGCTGTTTCTCGATCTCGACGTGGTTGTTACAGGCAGCCTGGATGACTTTTTCGACTACGCCCCGGAACAAACATTCGTCGTAATGCAGAACTGGACCCAGCCTGGCAAAGGCATCGGAAATACCTCGGTTTTCCGCTTCAGGGTCGGTCGACATCCCTACATCTATGATCGTCTGGTGCCCGAATTCGACTCGATACTCGGCCAATACAAGATCGAACAAACCTATATTTCCCGTACCGTTACCGAGATGGCTTTTTGGCCCGATGAGTGGTGCGTCCTGTTCAAGACGCATTGCGTCCCGCCGATGCCGCAAAGATGGTGGAAAGTGCCGTCCAGACCGGAAGGCGCTCGCGTCATTGCTTTCCCTGGCGACCCCAACCCCCCAGATGCGGTACGCGGAATCTGGCCTGTAAAGAAATGGTATAAGAAACTTTATAAACACATCTTGCCGGCGACCTGGATCAATGAATATTGGCGGGAATAAGCCGTCAGTTTGATCATGGTCGACCACTTCACAACAGGATATTCGTGGCCAACATTGCATCCCAAAATACGGAACAGATGATCCGGGTCAAATTGATCAGCCGCTCCCCACCAACACATTGGTTGCATCAGCTACCCCATGGCAGCAACCGCTGGGACCGATGCGAGTTTCTCTTTCAGCGTGACGCCAGGGAATATGACTGGTTGGTGGTCTACGACGACATCCCGCCAGAAGAAGGAAAGCCCAAGAGTTCCGGCAGTGAAATCCTGGCCTGTGCACCATCCAACAGCATACTGGTGACCACCGAGCCTTCTTCGATCAAGATTTACGGCACTGATTTCACTCGCCAGTTCGGCGCCGTGCTCACCAGCCAGGAAGCCTGGGCCTTGCCTCATCCTCAGCGGATCTATTCGCAACCTGCCTTGCATTGGTTCTATGGCGTTGGCAGCAAGCGCGTCGTCCCCTTCGACGAAATTGAGTCTCACCCTCCCGCAAACAAGGCCCGCGACCTGTCCATGGTGTTCTCGCCCAAGAGCATGCGACACACCCTGCACTGGCGGCGCAATGAATTCATGCAGCATCTGATGTCCCAGATGCCGGAGATGGAGGTTTTTGGCCGAGGTGCACGACCGCTGGACGACAAGGCCGAGGCGCTGGACGACTACCGCTATCACGTGGCCATCGAGAACTTTATCGGTCCTCACCACTGGACCGAGAAGCTGGCTGACGCTTTTCTTGGGATGACTTTGCCGTTTTATTGCGGGTGTCCGAATGCAGCCGAATACTTCCCACAGGACAGCTTCATTCCAATCGATATTCATGACCCTGACGCCGCTGTCCGCATAATCAGGGAGGCCATTTCCAATCACGAATATGAAAAGCGTTTGCCGGCCATCCTCGAAGCCCGCCAGCTCGTCATGCGGAAATACAACCTGTTTGCTGTCCTTGATCGCGAGATCAGCCGACTCCACAAACCGGATCGCAGTTTGCCCCAAGGAAACATGATTCTGTCGCGTCACGCACTACGGCGCTCAAGCCCAGCAACAGCCGTTCGCGATATTTATGGCAAATTGCGTGGAAGGCTGGTCCACCGCGTTCGGGAA
>Ga0209391_10001570_pt1 | contig 11813 bp, 11 predicted proteins | sample PPLLak3March2015_FD_187246 | JGI IMG/M metagenome (GOLD analysis project Ga0209391, IMG submission 187246) | Freshwater sediment microbial communities from Prairie Pothole Lake near Jamestown, North Dakota, USA - PPLs Lake P7 Core (1) Depth... | ecosystem: Environmental > Aquatic > Freshwater >... | reverse complement strand
AAGCGACGCCGAGCCAGTCGTGGAGCAGGAAGTCGAGCGTGCGGCGCATGGGCGTTCTCAGTCTGCGGCCACGATGGCCATGGTGGCGGACGCCTTCATCACGAGGGTGCGCACGCCGCCCTGTTCGGCCACTGCCTGGTTTTCCGTCAACGCGCCGAGCGGTCGCGCGCGAGGTCGAAGCACGCCCACGGCGAGTCGAGGTCGGCCTGCACGCAGGAGCCGGCGCCGGCAGCTTCAGAGCACCTCGAAGATGCCTGCCGCTCCCATGCCGCCGCCGATGCACATGGTGACGCAGACGCGGCGGGCACCGCGGCGCTTGCCCTCGATCAGGGCATGGCCGGTGAGGCGCTGGCCGCTCACACCGTAGGGGTGTCCGACCGCGATCGCGCCGCCGTTGACGTTGAGGCGGTCCATCGGGATGCCCAGACGGTCGGCGCAATACAGCACCTGCACCGCGAAGGCCTCGTTGAGTTCCCACAGGTCGATGTCGTCGACCTTGAGGCCCAGCCGCTGCAGCACCTTGGGCACGGCGAAGACGGGGCCGATGCCCATCTCGTCGGGCTCGCAGCCGGCCACGGCGAAGCCGAGGAAACGGCCCAATGGCTTCAGCCCCTTCTGCTCGGCATAGGCCTCGCTGACGACGACGCAGGCGCCGGCGCCGTCGCTGAACTGGCTGGCGTTGCCCGCCGTGACGACACCGCCGGGCATCGCCGATCGGATGCCCTGGATGCCCTCGTAGGTGGTGCCCGGGCGCAGGCCCTCGTCGGCGCTCACCGTCACTTCCTTGCTGCGCAGGCCGAGCACCGCGTCGGCCACACCGGCGGTGACGGTGACGGGGACGATCTCGTCGTTGAAGAGGCCGCGCTCCTGCGCCGCGCAGGCCTTCTGCTGGCTGCCGGCGCCGTAGTGGTCCATGCGCTCCTTGGCGATGGCATAGCGCTTGGCCACGTTCTCGGCGGTCTGCAGCATGGTCCAGTAGATCTCGGGCTTCATCTGCTGCAGCGCCGGGTCCAGCAGCATGTGGTGGTTCATCTCCTGCTGCACGCAGGAAATGCTCTCCACGCCGCCGGCCACGAAGACGTCGGCCTCGCCGGCGACGATGCGCTGCGCCGCCATCGCGATGGTCTGCAGGCCACTGGAGCAGAAGCGGTTGATGGTGGTGCCGCTGACCGTGATCGGCAGCCCGGCGCGCAGCGCGATCTGGCGCGCGATGTTCATGCCGGTCGCGCCCTCGGGGTTGGCGCAGCCCATCAGCACGTCCTCGACGGCGCCGGGGTCGATGCCGGCGCGCTCGACGGCGGCCTCGACGGCGAAACCGCCGAGCGTGGCGCCGTGGGTCATGTTGAAGGCGCCCTTCCAGCTCTTGGTCAGCGGCGTGCGTGCGGTGGAGACGATGACGGCACGGGTCATGATGGCTTTCCCTTCGGCTGCACTCAGGTGAACGACTTGCCTTCGGCGGCCAGCCTGGCCAGCAACGGCGCAGGCTGCCAGAACGAGGCATCGTCGTGCGGGTTGGCGGCGAACTGCTTCATCGCTTGCACGACGTTGAACAGGCCTTGCTGGTCGGCGTAACACATCGGCCCGCCACGGTGCAGCGGGAAGCCGTAGCCCGTGAGGTAGACCATGTCGATGTCGCTGGCCTTGCTGGCGATGCCTTCTTCCAGGATCTTGGCGGCTTCGTTCACGAGCGAGTAGACGAGGCGGTGCACGATCTCGTCGTCGCCGATCTTGCGCGGCGTGATGCCGAGTTCCTTGCGGTACTTCTCGATCATCTCCACCACCGCCGGCGACGCGATGGCGTCGCGCTTGCCGGGAACGTAGTCATACCAGCCGGCACCGGTCTTCTGGCCGTAGCGGCCCATCTCGCACAGCAAGTCGGCGGTCTTGCTGTAGCGCATGTGCGGCTTCTCGACATAGCGACGCTTGCGGATCGCCCAGCCGATGTCGTTGCCGGCCAGGTCGCCCATGCGGAACGGCCCCATCGCAAAACCGAATTTCTCGACCGCCTTGTCGACCTGCGCCGGCGTACAGCCTTCCTCCAGCAGGAAACCGGCCTGACGGCTGTACTGCTCGATCATGCGGTTGCCGATGAAACCGTCGCACACGCCGCTGACCACCGCGGTCTTGCGGATCTTCTTGGCCACGCCCATCACGGTGGCCAGCACGTCCTTGGCCGTCTTCTCGCCGCGCACGACCTCCAGCAGCTTCATGACATTGGCGGGGCTGAAGAAGTGCATGCCCACCACGTCCTGCGGCCGCCTGGTGAAGCCGGCGATCTTGTTGACATCCAGCGTGCTGGTGTTGCTGGCCAGGATGGCACCGGGCTTCATCACTTCGTCGAGCGCCTTGAAGACACCCTCCTTGACGCCCATGTCCTCGAACACGGCCTCGATCACCATGTCGGCGCCGGCAATGTCGGCGTAGCTCAGCGTCGTGCTCAGCAGCGCCATGCGCGCGTCGAGCTTGTCGGGCTTGAGCTTGCCCTTCCTGACCTGGTTGTCGTAGTTCTTGCGGATGGTGGCGACGCCGCGGTCGAGCGCGTCCTGCTTCATCTCCAGCATCACCACCGGGATGCCGGCGTTGAGGAAATTCATGCTGATGCCGCCACCCATCGTGCCGGCACCGATGACGGCCACCTTGGCGATGGTGCGCTGCGGCGTGTCCTCGGGCACGTCGGGAATCTTGCTGGCGGCGCGCTCGCCGAAGAAGGCGTGGCGCAGTGCCTTGCACTCGGGCGTGAACATCAGCGCGGTGAAGATCTCGCGCTCGTAGCTCATGCCGTCGTCGAAGCGGCGCTTGACCGCGGCTTCCACGGCGTCCACGCACTTGGCCGGCGCCGGGAAGTTCTTCGACATGCCCTTGACCATGTTGCGCGCGAACTGAAAATAGGCGTCGGCACTCGGGTGCGTGCACTTCATCTCGCGCACCAGCGGCAGCGGCGCACCCCCCGCATGTTCCGCGGCCTTCTCGCGCGCCAGCTGGCAGGCGGCATCGACGACGTTGTCGCCCACCACGCGGTCGAACAGCTTCTGGCCCGGCACCGATGCGAGCAGGTCGCTCTTCACCGGCTGGCCGCTGACGATCATGTTGAGCGCGGTCTCGACGCCCAGCACGCGCGGCAGGCGCTGCGTGCCGCCGGCGCCGGGGATGAGGCCGATCTTCACCTCGGGCAGGGCCACGTCGACGCCCGCGGCGGCGACGCGACAGTGGCAACCGAGCGCCAGCTCCAGCCCGCCACCCATGCAGGTGCCGTTGATCGCCGCGACCACCGGTTTGCCACAGCCCTCGAGCTGCCTGATCAAAGACAGCAGGTTCGGCTCGGCGATCGACCGCGGCGAGCCGAACTCCTTGATATCGGCGCCACCGGAGAACGCGCGCCCGCCGCCCGTGACGACCACCGCACGCACCGCGGCGTCGGCCATCGCCCGGTCGATGCCGGCGCTGAACTCGCGCCGCGTGTCGTAGCCCAGGCCGTTGACCGGGGGGTTGTCCAGCGTGATGACGGCAACGTCACCGCGAAGCTCGTACTTGGCGCCCATGGCGGCTCCTCGGGTGGGGAATAGAACGATCGTGCGATTTTAGGCTTCGCAGGCGGCCACAGGATGTCCCAGCCGTGACAGCAACAGCTGCGGCGGGCTAGACCTCCAGCCACTCCTTGCGGATATAGGCATTGGCGCGCAGGTCGACCGGCGTGCCCTCGAAGACGATCTGGCCGTGGCCCATCACCAGGCAGCGGTCGGCGACCTCCAGCGCGATGGTGAGCTTCTGTTCCACCAGCAGCACCGAGATGCCGCGGCGCTTGAGTTCGCGCAGGTATTCGGCAACGAGCTCGACGATCTTCGGCGCCAGGCCCTCGGTCGGCTCGTCGATCATGATCAGTTCGGGGTCGCCCATCAGCGTGCGGCACAGCGTGAGCATCTGCTGTTCGCCACCCGAGAGCACGCCGGCCTCGGTGTGCTGGCGCTCCTTCAGGCGCGGGAACAGCGTGTACATGTCGTCGAACGACCAGCGGCTCGCCTTGGCGCCGCGCTTCTGCCCGAGCATCAGGTTCTGGTGCACGGTGAGCGTGGGGAAGATGTCGCGGTTCTCGGGCACGTAGCCGATGCCGGTGTGCGCGATCTCGAAGGCCTTGCGGCCCAGGATCTGGGCGTCGTTCCACTGCACCGAGCCGGTGCCGTCGACCAGGCCCATGATCGTCTTCACGGTCGTCGAGCGGCCCGAGCCGTTGCGACCGAGCAGGGCCACGATCTCGCCCGGCCGCACGTCGAAATTGACGCCGTGCAGGACGTGGCTCTTGCCGTAGAAGGCGTGGACGTTGTGCAGCTTGAGCACGTCAGTACCGCCCGGCCGTTCCGAAGGTACTGTGCGCCCCCTCGGGGGGCAGCGAACGAAGTGAGCGTGGGGGTCTCATTTCAGTGCCCCGCAGCCCGGCCGTGCGCGGCCTGGCCGGCTTCGGCCTGCTGGTCGGCCAGCACCGAACCCAGGTAGGCCTCCTGCACGCGCGCATTGGCGCGCACGCGCTCGGGGGTGTCGAAGGCGATGACCTCGCCGTAGACGAGCACTGCGATCTTGTCGGCCAGGCCGAAGACCACGCCCATGTCGTGTTCGACCGTCAGCAGCGTCTTGCCCGCCGTGACGTCGCGGATGAGGTTGACGAAGCGCGCCGTCTCGCTGCGGCTCATGCCGGCGGTGGGCTCGTCGAGCAGGATCACGCCGGCGCCGCCGGCAATGGTGATGCCGATCTCCAGCGCGCGCTGCTCGGCGTAGGTCAGGTTCATGGCCTGCACGTCGCGTCGCTTGTCGAGCTTGAGCATCTCCAGCAACTCCTCCGCGCGGTCGTTGGCATCGTGCGCATCGGCCAGGAACTTCCAGAACGAATACTTGTAGCCCAGGCTCCAGAGCACGGCGCAGCGCAGGTTCTCGAACACCGTCAGACGCGTGAACAGGTTGCTGACCTGGAAGCTGCGCGCCAGACCCTTGCGCGTGATCTCGTAGGGCTTGAGGCCATCGATCTTCTGGCCGTGCAGCAGGATGTCGCCCGAGCTGCTGCCGAAGCGGCCGCTGATGAGGTTGAACAACGTGCTCTTGCCGGCGCCGTTGGGGCCGATGATGGCGACGCGCTCGCCCGGCCGCACCGCCAGATTGGCGCCGCGGATGATCTCGGTCTTGCCGAAGCTCTTGCGCACGTCGCGCAGTTCGACTGCGAATTCCGCGGTACGGGTGGTGTCGCTCATAGCGCCGCCTCGCGCCGCTTGATTTCGCGCTCGATCTCTTCCTGCGTGATGCCCCACTGGCGGGCGAACTGGCGCCGCACCAGCTCGAACAGGCTGACCCCGACGAGGAGCACGAAGCCCGCGCCGAACCAGCTGTCGAAGCCGCGGGCGTTGAGCGTGGCGCCCATGAACTGGAGTTCGGGACCGAGCGCCTCGTTGAGCTGCAGGTGATAGACCATCTCGATCATCGCGCCGGCACCGACCAGGATCGTCGCCGCGGTGCCCACCAGCGCGAGGTAGGAGCCGAGCAGCGGCCGCAGCTTGCCGAAGGCGGCCACGCGCAGGTTCATCATGATCAGGCTGGAGATGCCGCCGGGTGCGTACATCACCATGAAGACGAAGACCAGCCCGAGGTACAGCAGCCAGGCCTGCGTCAGCTCGGACAGCAGCACCAGCGCCACCACCATCAGCACGGCGCCGATGATGGGGCCGAAGAAGAAGGTGGCGCCGCCGAGGAAGACGAACAGCAGATAGGCCCCCGAGCGCCCGGCGCCGACGACCTCGGCGGTGACGAGCTCGAAGTTGATCGCCGCCAGGCCCCCGGCGATGCCCGAGAACAGGCCCGAGATCATGAACGCGATGTAGCGCACGCGCTGCGTGTTGTAGCCGACGAACTCCACCCGCTCGGGGTTGTCGCGCACGGCGTTGAGCATGCGGCCCAGCGGCGTGCGCGTGAGCGCGAACATGAGCGCGGTGCTGATGAAGCAGTAGACGGCGATCAGGTAGTAGACCTGCAACTGCGGGCCAAAGCTGATGCCCAGCACCGGCGCGCCGACCACGCGGTTGCCAGAGATGCCGCCCTCGCCGCCGAAGAACTCGGGGATCATCAGCGACATCGACCACACCAGCTCGCCGATGCCCAGCGTGATCATCGCGAAGGTCGTTCCCGCCTTCTTCGTCGTGACGTAGCCCAGCAGCGCGGCGAAAAACAGCCCCCCCGCGGCCCCGGCGAGCGGGATCAGGCTGACGGGCAGGGCGAGCCTGCCGTCGGCCACCATGTTGAGCGTGTGGATGGCGAGGAACGAGCCCAGTCCGGTGTAGACGGCGTGGCCGAAGCTGAGCATGCCGCCCTGTCCGAGCAGGATGTTGTAGGCCAGGCAGGCGATGATCGCGATGCCCATCTGCGACAGCATCGTCAGCGCGAAGCCCGACGACCACAACAGCGGCGCCACCGTCAGCACCACGGCGAACAGGCCCCACAGCACCCAACGCCCCACGTTCCAGGGCTTGAAGTGGTAATGCGGGCGGGTCTCGAGCGTGCGTCCCATCAGCCCTCTCGCGTGCCGAGCAGGCCCTTGGGCCTGAAGATCAGGATCAGCACCAACAGCAGGTAGGGCAGGATGGGCGCCGCCTGGGCGAGGGTGATCTTCATCAGCGGATACGCCAGGTCGCCCGGCGCCACGGCCCAGCCGAGGTTTCCGGCCAGGTGGACGAGCGACTTGTCCACCGTCAGCGGCAGCGTCTGCAGCAGCCCGATCAGGATCGACGCGACGAAGGCGCCGGCCAGCGAGCCCATGCCACCGACGACGACGACGACGAAGATGATCGAGCCGACGATGGTGGCCATCGACGGCTCGGTGACAAAGGTCACGCCGCCGATCACGCCGGCCAGCGCGGCCAGTGCACAGCCGCTGCCAAAGACCAGCATGAAGACGCGCGGCACGTTGTGACCCAGCGCCTCGACGGCCTCGGGGTGCGTCAGCGCGGCCTGGATGACGAGGCCGATGCGCGTGCGCGTCAGCAGCAGCCACAGCGACACCAGCATGAACAAGGCCATCACCATCATGAAGAAGCGCGTGGCCGGGAAGGTCGAGCAGTGCATGACGGCGTCGGCCGTGGACGTGCAGCGGTCGGCCGGCGCTGCGCCCCAGGCCAGGCCCAGGCCGTGGGCGTCGGACTGCATCACGGTGAACGCCGGCCCCTGCAGCAACTCGGGCGGCGGGAAGTTCATGGACGACAGACCCCACACCAGCTTCACCAGCTCCAGGATCACGAACGACAGGCCGAAGGTGATGAGCAGCTCGGGCACGTGGCCGAACTTGTGCACGCGGCGCAGCGCCGTGCGCTCGAACAGCGCGCCCAGGACGCCCACCAGCAGCGGTGCCAGCACCAGCGCCGGCCAGAAACCGACCGCCCGCGCCAGTGAGTAGGCGAAATAGGCGCCCAGCATGTAGAAGCTGGCGTGCGCGAAATTCAGCACGCCCATCATGCTGAAGATGAGCGTCAGGCCGGAGCTGAGCATGAACAGCAGCAGCCCGGCGCTGACGCCGTTCAGGACGTTGATGAGGAGCTGGTCCACCCGCGGATCATCCGAAAGAAAGGGCCCTGGGCAGCGAGCTCCCCAGGGCCCGGCCGATGACGGGGGTCGTCAAAGCCCGGCGGGGCGCTTCATCTGGCACGACGTCGGCGTGCTCGCGACATACGACTCGTAGGTCTTGACGGTGCGGAAGTTGTGGCCGGTGTTCTCGACGCTGTAGTCAAACGGCTTGGGCCCGGCCTTCTCCCAGCGCGAGATGAAGACGGTCTGCTGCAACTGGTGGTCGGTCTTGCGCATCTGCACGGCATCGCCCAGGCCCTTGACCTCCAGGCCCTCGAGCGTCGCGGCGACCTTGACCGGGTCGGTGCTCTTGGCCTTGGCCATCGCCGCCGTCAGCAGCGCGTAGGCGTTGTAGATCTGCGCGGTGTAGAAATCGTCGTTGAACTTGGCCTTGTACTCGTCCATCAGCTTGCGCGCGGCCGGGGCCTCGTAGGGCATGACACCCACCACGTAGACGCGACCGGCGGCGTTCGCACCCATCGCCGTGGGCGTGCCGCTGACCGGCGCGTAGTAGGTGTAGAACTTGGCGTTCAGCCCGGCGTCGTTGGCGGCCTTGACGAGCAGCGTCAGGTCCGAGGACCAGTTGCCGGTGACCACCGTGTCGGCGCCCGAGGCCTTGATCTTGGCGACGTAGGGCGCGAAGTCGCGCGTCTGCGCCAGCGGCGTCAGGTCCTCGCCGACGATCTGCACGTCGGGCCGCTTGCGCGCCAGGTTCTCCTTGGCGTACTTGGCGACCTGGTGCCCGTGGGCGTAGTTCTGGTTGATCAGGTAGACCTTCTTGACGTCGGCCTGGTCCTTCATGAAGGTCGTCAGCGCTTCCATCTTCATCGACGTGTCGGCGTCGAGGCGGAAGTGCCAGAAGCTGCACTTCTCGTTCGTCAGCGACGGATCGACCGCGGCATAGTTCAGGAACAGCACTTCCTTGCCGGGGTTGCGCTCGTTGTACTTGTTCAGGAAGTCGATGATGGCCGTGGCCGGGCCCGTGCCCGTGCCCTGCGCGACGTAGCGCACGCCCTGGTCGATGGCCGCCTGCAGCGCGTTGACCGTCTCCTGCGGGCTGAGCTTGTTGTCGAACGAGGTGATCTCGAACTTGACGCCGGCGGGGTTGCCCTTGCTGAACTGCTCGGCCAGGAACTGGAAGCCCTTGAGCTGGTTCTGGCCGGTCGCCGCGGTCAGGCCCGTCAGCGCGTCGATCCACGCGATCTTGACGGTCTCGCCCTTCTGTGCCAGGGCCATGCTGCTGCCCAGCGCCAGGCCCACGCCGAGGGTCATGCTGAGGACGGTTCTGCGAAATGCCATCGTGGTCTCCTGAGTTATCTGCTGAACCTGTGCAGGTTAGCTGAAGTGGGCCGCTGCGCGCTTCGGGACTACCCCGTAGCAATGTCCCCGGAGCGACACGGGGATGACACCGTCGGCGCCTCGCCGCCGCGGCCGGACCGACAATGCGACGCTGTGGGCGCCGGCGTCGGGCGGACCCCGACGATGCCGGCCCGCCCTCCCCGGACACCTGCCCCCCGAATCCCCCACTTGACGAGGATCGCCGCGATGCCACACGACCCGCCGCACGGCCACGACGACCCGCGCTATCCCGTGCGCAAGAGCGACGCCGACTGGCGTGCCCGCCTCGACCCGATGCAGTACCAGGTGGCGCGCCGCGCCGCCACCGAGCGCGCCTTTACCGGCAGGTACTGGGACCACTTCGACGACGGCCGCTACCTGTGCGTCGGCTGCGGCACGCCGCTGTTCGAGAGCGGCACCAAGTTCGACGCCGGTTGCGGCTGGCCGAGCTACTGGCGGCCGATCAACGCCGAGGTGGTCGAACGTGTCGTCGACGCCAGCCACGGCATGGTGCGCGTGGAGGTGCGCTGCAACCGCTGCGGCAGCCACCTCGGCCATGTCTTCGACGACGGCCCCGAGCCCAGCGGCGAGCGCTTCTGCATCAATTCGGCGGCGATCGACTTCGAACCCGGGCCCGGATGAACGCCGCCGAGATCGACGCGCGGCTGCGCGCCGCGCTGGCCCCGCAACGGCTGGAGGTGAGGGACGACAGCCACCTGCATGCCGGCCATGCCGGCGCGCGCGAGGGCCGGCACTTCACGGTGCACATCGCGAGCGCGCGCTTCGCCGGCCTGTCGCGGGTGGCGCGGCACCGCCTTGTGTATGATGCCCTGGGTCCGCTGGGCGCCCAGGGCGTGCATGCACTGGCCATCGTGGCCGCGTTGCCCGACGCCGAGTGACCCCCGCGCCGCCGCCCGCCTGAGGTGGCGACGATCCTTCCGCGGCCGCCCACGTGCCGCCCCACTCCTGAAAGCCTCTCACCGATGAAGCCGATGACCCCTGCCGCGCGTGCGGCCCTCACCCTGGCCGTGGCCGCGCTCGTGATGCCGCTGGGCGCCGCCGCCCAGAATATCGCCATCGTGAATGGCAAGGCCGTGCCCAAGGCACGCGTGGACCTGCTGCTGCAGGAGGCGGCGCGCGCCGGCCAGCAGATCGCGCCCGAGATGGAAGCGCAGGCGCGCGACCAGGTCGTGCTGCGCGAGATCTTCGTGCAGGAAGCCGAGAAGCGTGGCATCGCGGCCAGCCCCGACTACAAGGCGCGGGCGGAGCTGGCACGCCAGACGGTGCTGATCCGCGAGCTGTTCGACGACTATCGAAAGAAGAACCCGGTCACCGACGCCGAGGCGCAGGCCGAATACGACAAGTTCAAGGCGCAGGCCAGCGGCACCGAATACCGCGCCCGGCACATCCTGGTCGAGAGCGAGGACGAGGCCAAGGGTCTGATCGCTCAGATCAAGGGCGGCGCCAGCTTCGAGGAACTGGCCAAGAAGCACTCCAAGGACCCGGGCTCCGGCGCCAACGGCGGCGACCTCGACTTCGCCAAGGCCGATGCCTACGTGCCTGAATTCGGCGGCGCGATGGCCAAGCTGAACAAGGGCCAGATGACCGACGCGCCGGTGAAGAGCCAGTTCGGTTGGCACATCATCCGCCTCGACGACACGCGGCAGGCCGCCTTCCCCGCCTTCGACGACGTCAAGCCGCAGATCAAGCAGCGCCTGGAACAGGTCAAGATGCAGAAGTTCCAGGAGCAGTTGCGCGACAAGGCCAAGACCGACTACACCTTCAGCCAGCGCTGAACCCGGGCGGCGGCAAGGCCGCCTTCAGGGCAGCAGGATCGTCGAGCCGGTGGTCTTGCGCATTTCCAGGTCGCGGTGCGCCTGCGCGACTTCGGCCAGCGGGTAGCGCTGGTCGATGCGGATCTTCACCTGCCCGCTGCCGACGACGGCAAACAGCTCGTCGGCCATGGCCTGCGTCGCCTCGCGCGTGGCGATGTGGGTGAACAGCGTCTGTCGCGTCAGGTACAGCGAGCCCTTGGCCGCCAGCGCGCCGGGCGCGAACGGCGGCACCGGGCCCGAGGCGTTGCCGAAGCAGGCCAACAGGCCGAACGGCCGCAGGCAGTCCAGGCTGCCCTCGAAGGTGTCCTTGCCGATCGAGTCGTAGACCACCTTGACCCCCTTGCCGCCAGTGATGTCCTTGACGCGGGCGACGAAGTCCTCCTTCGTGTAGTCGATGACGTGCGCCGCGCCGTGCGCCAGTGCCAGGGCGCACTTGGCCGCGCCACCGGCCGTGCCGATGAGCTGCAGGCCCAGGGCCCGCGCCCACTGGCATGCGATCAGGCCGACGCCGCCGGCGGCGGCGTGGAACAGCACGTGGTCGCCGGGCTGCAGGCCCTCGACCGGCAGCGTCTTCTTCAGCAGGTACTGCGCCGTCAGGCCCTTGAGCATCATGCCGGCCGCGGTGTCGAAGCCGATGCCGTCGGGCAGCCGGCACACCGTCCTGGCGGGCATCACCCGCACCTCGCAGTAGCTGCCCGGCGGGTTGCTGGCATAGGCCGCGCGGTCACCCGCGCGCAGGTGCGTGACGCCCTCGCCCACCGCCTCGACGACACCGGCGCCCTCCATCCCGAGCGTCAACGGCAGCGGATTGCCGTACAAGCCCGTGCGCTGGTAGACGTCGATGAAGTTCAGGCCGCAGGCCTGGTGGCGGATGCGGATCTCGCCCGGGCCGGGGTCGCCCACCGGAAGATCGACGAGATGCATCTGTTCGGGGCCGCCGTAGGCGCTGATCTGGATGGCATGGGGCATGCGCGGTCTCCTGTGCGAGGGCAAGTGCGAGGGTGCCGAGGTTACGCCAGGCGGCGGTCTCGCGCCCGGCGCGGGACATCG
>Ga0209391_10001568_pt1 | contig 11820 bp, 9 predicted proteins | sample PPLLak3March2015_FD_187246 | JGI IMG/M metagenome (GOLD analysis project Ga0209391, IMG submission 187246) | Freshwater sediment microbial communities from Prairie Pothole Lake near Jamestown, North Dakota, USA - PPLs Lake P7 Core (1) Depth... | ecosystem: Environmental > Aquatic > Freshwater >... | reverse complement strand
CGACCATGCCGAGGCCGGGGCTGCGTATAAGGTCAAGCCGGGCCGGCCGCAGATCGAGCAGGTGCTCGGGCTGTTCGCCGAGCGGCTGCGCCGCCGTGTACCCGTCGCCTACCTGATGGGCCGGATGTGGTTCGCCGGACTCGAATTCGAAGTCGACCAGCGAGTGATCGTGCCGCGCTCACCTTTTGCGGAACTGATCGCCAGGGGTTTTGCGCCATGGATCGATCCCGCACGTGTGCTGCGGGTCGTCGATCTCGGCACGGGCTCGGGTTGCATTGCCATCGCGTGCGCGCTGCGATTCCCGCAGGCTCGTGTCGACGCCGTGGATCTCTCTCCCGACGCTCTCGAAGTCGCGACCCGCAATGTGCAGCGTCATGGCCTCGGTGCGCGCCTGCAGCTGCACCTGGGCGATACGTTCGAGCCACTGGGCGACGCCGTCTACGACCTGATCGTGTCGAATCCGCCCTACGTCAGCGATGCGGAAATGGACGCGCTCCCGCGTGAGTACTTGCACGAGCCGGACATGGCTCTGCGCGCTGGCAGCGACGGGCTCGACGTGGTGCGTAGAATCCTGCGCGATGCCGATGCACACCTCGCGCCGGGCGGGATCCTGGTGGTCGAAGTGGGCGACAGTGAGGGGCGGCTGCAGCAGGCCTATCCGGGCGTGCCGTTTGTCTGGCTCGAATTCGAGAACGGCGGCGGGGGAGTCTTCCTGTTGACGAAAGACGACCTCCGCAGGCACCGTCATGAGCTTTCCGGGGCGAGTTAGGCATGTCGGGCAACACATTTGGAACGCTGTTCACGGTGACGACGTTCGGCGAGAGCCACGGTCCGGCGCTCGGCTGCATCGTCGACGGCTGTCCGCCCGGACTGCTCCTCACGGAAGAAGACATCCAGCGTGACGTCGAGCGCCGCCGCTCGGGCACGTCCAGGTACACCAGCCAGCGTCGCGAACCGGACCGCGTGCGCATCCTCTCGGGTGTTTTCGCAGGGGTAACCACCGGGACGCCGATCGGCCTGCTGGTCGAGAACACCGACCAGCGCTCGTACGACTACGAAAGGATCAAGGACCGGTTCCGGCCGGGCCACGCCGATTACACCTATCAGCAGAAGTACGGCCTGCGCGATTACCGTGGTGGCGGCCGCTCGTCGGCGCGCGAAACGGTAATGCGCGTGGCCGCCGGCGCAATCGCGCGCAAGTTCCTTGCCGCGAAGGGCATCGACATCTTCGGCTACCTGGCGCAGATGGGCTCGATCAAGCTCGCGATGCTCGATCGTGAGGCCATAGACGCCAACCCGTTTTTCTGTGCCGAACCCAGGCGCGTGCCTGAGCTCGAAGCCATGATCGACGCGCTGCGTCGCGACGGCGATTCGATCGGGGCCCGCGTCAATGTCCTGGCCACCGGTGTTCCGCCGGGTCTGGGCGAACCTGTGTTCGACCGGCTCGATGCCGACCTCGCGCACGCGATGATGAGCATCAATGCCGTCAAGGGAGTGGAGATCGGCGCGGGTTTCGCCAGTGTCGAGCAGCGAGGTTCGCAGCACCGCGACGAAATGACGCCGCAGGGTTTCCTGTCGAACGAGGCTGGCGGCACGCTGGGCGGCATCTCGTCGGGCCAGGACGTGCTCGTCAGCATGGCGATCAAGCCGACCTCGAGCATCGTCAAACCGGGCCGCTCGATCGACGTGGCGGGGCAACCGGTCGAGGTCGTCACCACGGGCCGTCACGACCCCTGCGTCGGCATCCGGGCCGTGCCCATCGCCGAGGCGATGCTCGCGCTCGTGCTGGCCGATCACTACCTGCGGCACCGGGCCCAGAATGCCGACGTCCGGTCCAGTACGCCGGTGATAACCTGACTTCACGGCGCCCCGGCCGGGCACGCCACGGAACTGTGGAGCATGTCCGGCAATCGCCGGACCAAAGGGCTACAAAGGCGCCTGCAGCCGCGGTCTTGTTGGGTGCGGGCGTGACCGTGGGATATAGTTATGTTTAATTGGTTGTCGATCCGCGAACCCAACGGACCCGTGGCGTACCGCTGCGACCGAGCCACGATTCGCAATCGGTGGGAGACTCGATGAAGACTGCTGTACGCCGCGTCCTGCTCATGAGCGCGTTGCTGGCCCCGGGCGCCCTTTATGCGCTCGGCCTGGGCGAAATCAAGCTGAATTCAGCGTTGAATCAGCCCTTTGACGCTGAAATCGAGCTGGTCTCGGCGAACCAGGAGGACCTCGGGGCGCTGCGTGCCGCGCTGGCCTCCAGCGACACTTTTGTCCGCTACGGCCTCGACCGCCCGGCGTTCCTGGTCGACTTCAACTTCCGGGTTGCCAAGGGCTCGGACGGCAGGGACGTCCTGCGCGTCACCTCGCCCCGGCCGGTCACCGAACCCTTCGTGACGCTCCTGGTGGAGGCCAACTGGCCGCGCGGCCGGTTGCTCCGTGAATACACCGTGCTGCTCGACCCGCCGGTCTATGCGCCGGGTCCGGCGGCCAGCGAGCCGGTCGCGGCGGCCCCTCGAGTCAGTTCGGGTGGCGCCACCAGCACGCTTTCTGCGGCTCCGGTCGCCGCCACGACAACCGATTCCGTTCGCTCCTCGAGGCCCGCCAGCTCGGCCATGCCTGCGGCGGCCCCCAGCATCGAGCCGGGCAGCACCTACCGGGTGCGTAACAACGACACGCTCTGGAAAATCGCCAGTGCCGCGAACCCGGGCCCGCGCTCGAACGTCAATCGGGCAATGGTTGCCATCTTCCAGAGCAATCCGCAGGCGTTCGACGGCAACATCAACGTCCTGCGTGCAGGCAGCCTGCTGCGCATTCCGGACGCGAGCCAGATCAGCTCGGTGTCAGCGAGTGAAGCATCGGCCGAAGTAGCGCGACAGTACGAAGCCTGGCGTAGTGGCACGGCCACTACGGCTGCGAGTGAAGCCGGCACGCTCCGCCTCGTCACGCCGGAGCAGGGCACAGCAGCGCCGTCCACTTCTACGTCCACCAGACCTGCGGCTGCAGCACCTGCTGCGACCACCGGAACGCCGGCGGCCGCGGCATCTAGCGACCTCGATGCGCGCGTCAAGCAGCTCGAGGGCGAACTCGCTGAAGCCAGGCGCCTGCTCGAAGTCCGCAACGCCGAACTCGCGACACTGCAGGGTGGTGCGCCCGTGCCCGCGGCAACCGCAGAGCCGGCGCAGCCCGACAAGCCGAAGAAACCGAAGAAGACGATCGTTGAGCCGCCGCAGCCGAGCCTGCTCGAGCGCGTCACCGACTACTGGTGGGTGTTGCTCGGGCTGCTGGCCGCGGGCCTTGGCGCCTTATTGATCCAGCGCCTGCGGCGCGAACGTGGCAGCGCCGAAGAATCTCTCGAAGAGGCGCTCGGTTCGCGCGACGTTCGTGGCTCCGGACCGCGGTACGCGCCGCGTTCGCGCGACACGGACATCCTCGTCGAAGAACGGGGTGGCGGCGACAGCACCGGACGTGGCGCGGCCATCGCAACGTCTGCGGCTGCAGCAGCTGCCGTACGCACGCCCGAGCCGACACGCAAGGTCGTCACGGTCGAGGACACGTTGTCGGGTGACGGCCCGGCGAGCATGGAATCGGGCGATCCGCTGGCCGAGGCCGACTTCCACATGGCGTACGGCTTGTACGACCAGGCGGCGGACCTCGTGCAGCTCGCGATGAAGCGCGAACCGCAGCGTCGCGACCTCAAGCTGAAACTGCTCGAAATCTATTTCGTCTGGGGCAACAAGGAGCGGTTCCTCGATCTGGCCCGCGACCTCGACACGACGCGCATGGATGCGCCGGCCGGTGAATGGGACAAGGTCCTGATCATGGGCAAGCAGATTGCGCCGGGCGATGCGCTGTTTGCGAGCAGACCGAGTTCCGCGGCATCCGATTCACTTGACATGGAGCTGCACGGATCGACCGGCACGCTCGACATGACGATTCCGGCTGGCGATTCGCCGGGGCCCGACATGGTCCTGTCGGAGTCGGACACCGAGATTGCGTCGATCGACCGTTCGGGTATCGATTTCATCCTCGATGAACCGGCCCGTGGCAATGACGAGTCCAACGTGCTGCCGACGGTCGAGATGCCGCGCATGGCCAGCGCCGGCGATACCTCCGGCGATACGCAGGAGCTCACGGTCGATCGGCTGGGCCTCGACCTCGACACGCTGCGTGAACTCGAGTCGCTCGACGCGGGCGAAGCCAGCGACGCGCGCAAGCGCACCAGCAGCGACACCGTCGAAACCACGATGGTGGGTGGCGGCAAGGAACTGCTCGAGGACGACAATACCGACCTGCTCAATTCGACGGCGCTGATGCGCATGGTCGACGACACGGCGATGCTGCCGAGCGACGAGGTGCTCACGGGCATCGTCGACCTGTCCGGGGCTACGGGAGAAATGCCTGCACTCGACGCCACGGGCGAAATGCCCCTGCTCGACTCGGCGGCGTTGACCGGGAGCCTCGCAGGCAACGTCGATTTCGACCTGGGCGGCGAGCCGGCGACCATGAGCGAAGTCGGCACCAAGCTCGACCTCGCCCGTGCGTACATGGACATGGGTGATCCGGAAGGCGCCCGCAGCATCCTCGACGAGGTGCTGCAGGAAGGCAGTTCGACGCAGCGCCAGGAAGCAGAGCGGCTGATCGCCAGCCTGCCCTGACGGGCAGGCTCGTGCCGCGTCTCGCGCTCGGCATCGAGTACGACGGCTCGGCGTTCGCCGGCTGGCAGGTCCAGTCGCATGCGCGCAGCGTGCAGGGTGACCTGCAGCGCGCGCTGACGCAGGTCGCGGACCATCCCGTCGAACTCACTGCTGCCGGTCGCACCGACGCCGGCGTGCATGCGCTCGAGATGGTGGCGCACTTCGACACGACGGCAGAGCGGCCCATGCATGCGTGGATGCTGGGCGCGAACGCCAACGTCGCGGCGGAAATCTCCGTGCTCTGGGCCCATGTCGTACCCGACGATTTTCATGCGCGCCACCATGCAACGGCGCGGCGTTACCACTACCGCGTACTCGATCGGCGCGTGCGTCCGGCGCTCGAGCGTCAGCGCGTCTGCTGGGTCCGGCACGAACTCGACGCCGCGCGCATGCACGCAGCGGGGCAGGCGCTGGTGGGACACCACGACTTTTCCGCCCTCCGCGCGTCTGAATGCCAGTCGCCGACTCCCGTGCGCGAGCTCATGGAGCTTTCGGTCGAACGCGACGGTCCTTACGTGGACCTCCGGCTGCGTGCCAACGCCTTCCTGCATCACATGGTTCGCAACATCGCGGGCAGCCTGATCCTGATCGGCCGCGGCGAGCGCACCGCCGAATGGCTGTCGGCAGTCCTGCAGGGCCGCGACCGTCGCGAGGCCGGGCCCACCGCACCGCCGGATGGCCTGTATTTCGTCGGCGCCGACTACCCCGCCGGATTCGGACTGCCTTCGGGTAAACTTCGGCGTCCGTCCACGGGAGCCGTGTCGTGACCTGGTTCGAAAAGATCATCCCTTCGCGCATCAAGACGGAACGCCGCTCGCGGTCCGTTCCCGAGGGCCTGTGGATCAAGTGCCCGGCGTGCGATGCCGTGCTCTACCGCGCCGAACTCGAGCGCAACCTGCAGGTGTGCCCGAAGTGCAGCCACCACATGCGCATCGAGGGGCGTGACCGGCTCATGGGTTTCCTCGACGAGGGCACTGGACGCGAGCTCGCGGATGAAGTCGAACCCGAGGATCCGCTCAAGTTCCGTGACAGCAAGAAATACCGCGACCGCCTGACCGCCGCGCAGAAGACGGTGGGCGAGAAGGACGCGATGATCGTGATGGCCGGCGCGCTTCACGGCATCGACATCGTCGCCTGCGCGTTCGAGTTCCGCTTCCTCGGCGGCTCGATGGGTTCGGTCGTCGGTGAGCGCTTCACGCGCGGCGCCGAACACTGTCTCGCCCATGGCCTGCCGCTGATCTGTTTCTCGTCGAGTGGCGGCGCGCGCATGCAGGAAGGGCTGCTGTCGCTGCTGCAGATGAGCAAGACCAGCGCGGTGCTGTCGCGCATGGCGCAGGCAAGGCTGCCGTACATTTCGGTGCTCACCGACCCGACCACGGGCGGTGTGTCGGCGAGCCTCGCGATGCTCGGTGACCTCAACATCGCCGAGCCGCGCGCGCTGATCGGGTTTGCCGGTCCCCGGGTGATCGAACAGACGGTGCGCGAGACGCTGCCGGAGGGCTTCCAGCGCAGCGAGTTCCTGCTCGAGCACGGCGCGATCGACCTCATCGTCGATCGTCGCGACCTGCGGGATCGCGTTGCGACACTGCTCGCGATGATGCTCGGCCGGCCGCCGCTCGTGCGCGCAGACGAAACAAACCCGTCGCTCTGACCGGTGCCGCGATGCCGGATGGACCGCGTTTCGAGCGTCTCGACGACTGGCTCGACTGGCAGCAGCAACTGCATCCGGCGACGATCGAGCTCGGCCTGCGGCGGATCTCCAGCGTCCTCGAGCGCACCGGTTGGATCAGGCCACGCGCGCCCGTCATCACGGTGGGCGGCACCAACGGCAAGGGTTCCTGCGTCGCGTTGCTCGATGCGGTACTGCGTGCGAACGGCTATCGCGTCGCGACTTTCACCTCGCCGCACCTGATCGATTATCGCGAGCGTGTCCGTATCGACGGTGCGATGGTGTCCGAGGCTTCGCTCATCGCGGCCTTCGAGCGCGCGGCCGACGCACTCGGGCCCGACTCGCTCACGTTCTTCGAATTCAACACGCTCGCCGCGCTGCTGATTTTCGAGACGGCGGTCCCCGACGTGATCGTGCTCGAGGTCGGTCTCGGCGGCCGGCTCGACTCCGTCAACGTCGTCGATCCTGACGTTGCCGTCGTGGTCTCGATCGGTCTCGATCACATGGATTGGCTCGGCCCCGACCTGGAATCCATCGGTCGCGAAAAAGCCGGTATTTTTCGTGCAGGGCGTCCGGCCGTGTTCGGTACGCCCGAGCCGCCGCGGACCGTGCGTGAGCGCGCGCACGAGATCGGCGCGCAGCTGCTGGTGCGGGGCACCGATTTTGACGGTCGCACGGCCGGCGTGACGGGTTGGGACTTTACCGTCGGCGATCGAGTCGAATGGCGCGCATTGCCGTTGCCATCGTTGCCAGGCCCGATCCAGGTCGCGAACGCCGCGACGGCGCTGATGGCGCTCCATCAGCTGCGGGACCGCTTGCCGCTGTCCCGCGAGGCGATCGTCCGGGGCCTGCGGTCCGCGCTGTTGCCTGGACGTTTCCAGCGCGTGCCCGATGCACGCGGTTTCGAGTGGGTGCTCGATGTGGCCCACAACCCGGCTGCGGCGACGACGCTGGCCGCCAACCTGCGGGCGCTGCCGGTGACGGGCCGTACGCTCGCCGTTTGCGGCATGCTCGGCGACAAGGATGTGCCCGGCGTCATCGGTACCCTGCGCGAGTCCATCGACCAGTGGTTCGCGGCCACGGCGGAAGGCCCACGGGCGATCGACGCCGCCGAACTCGAGCGCAGGGCAGGCGCAGGGGGCGTCCAGCTGCAGCCGGCGGGTACGGTCCCCGAGGCGATGCAGCGCGCTGCCGAGGTTGCGCGGGCGGGTGATCGCATCGTGGTGTTCGGTTCCTTCCACGTCGTCGGTCCGGCGCTCGCGGCCTTACGCGTTCCCCTATAATCCTCGTGCGATGGAAGAACCACTGAAGGCCAGGCTGATCGGCGCAAGCATCCTCGTGTTGCTGGCGGTCGCCCTGGTGCCCGAACTGCTCTCGGGCCCGAAGAATTCCGCAGCCGGCGGAACGACGGCGGGCGGCGAGAAAAACACGCGCACCGTCACCATCGACCTCGGCGGGGCGGTGGCAGAGGGCGTCAAGCTCGAACCTCGTCCGGACACCGCAGCGGCACCGGCCGCGGCCCCATCGTTACCGACCGTCGATACGCCTGCAGCGGCGACTGAGGCGCAAACTGCCTCGATACCGCAGGATCAACCTGCGGCCATGAAAGACCAACCTGCGGCTATCGAGGAAGCGGTGGCGCCGCCGGCGCGGGCACCCGAGGTCAGGCCTGCCGCAATCGAGCCGGCAGTGCAGCCGGTTGCTCCGCCCAAAGGCGCATTCTCGGTGCAGGTCGGGGCGTTCGGTTCCGAGGCGACGGCTCGCAAGCTCGTAGCCGACCTCAAAGCCGACGGCATGCCGGCGTACATCGCGCCGCTGTCCAAGTCCGGCAAGACACTGCATCGGGTCCGGGCGGGACCCGTGCCCGACCGGGCGGCCGCGGACAAGCTCGCTGCGAGACTTAAGGCTCGTGGCCTGCCGGTGTCCGTCGTCTCCGGCGGCTGATGCCCCCCTCTGCTAGAATTCTCGCCTTCAATTTGGTTGCCAGGACCCACCCGGCCGCATGACGACCGTCGACTACAGTCTTATCGCCATCGTGCTGATTTCCCTGCTGTTCGGAGCAATCCGGGGATTCCTGCGCGAGTCAGTGGCGCTGCTCGGTTGGCTGGTGGGACTGTGGCTCGCCTGGCGCTACGCGCCCGCGGTGCAGCCCTACCTGGGCGGCTCCCTCACGGACACCGAACTCCAGGTCTGGGTAGCCAGGATGATCCTGCTGCTTGCCGCCGTGCTGGCGGCCTGGGTCATCGGCAGCCTGCTGGGTTACCTCGTGCAGCGCTCGGGACTCACGCTCGGCCTCGACCGTATCCTGGGCGGTGTGTTCGGCCTGGTCCGTGGCGCGGTCATCGTCGGTTTCGCCGTCATGCTGGCGCAGGCTGCGCAGATGCAGGACGAATCGTGGTGGAAAGAATCCAGGCTGATTCCAATCGGTGTAGAAATGGCCTCCGTGCTGAGTGGCTATGTCGAAACCGGGCGAAAGGTCATCGACGACGTCGCCGAGTCGAGTACCTGAGGGCGCAACCATGTGTGGCATCGTCGGTATCGTGGGTTTCACGCCGGTCAACCAGCAGATCTACGACGCGCTGACCGTCCTGCAGCATCGTGGCCAGGACGCGGCAGGCATCATGACGGAGCACGAAGGCGCGCTGTACCTGCGCAAGGACGTGGGTCTCGTGCGTGACGTATTCCAGCAGCGGCACATGCTGCAGCTGAAGGGCAACATCGGCATCGGCCACGTGCGCTACCCGACGGCGGGCTGCGACAGCTCCGACGAGGCGCAGCCGTTCTACGTCAATGCGCCGTATGGCATCTGCCTCGCACACAACGGCAACCTCACCAACGCCCGGCAGCTCGCGGACGTGCTGATGCGCGAGGACCGCCGGCACTTGAACACCTCTTCCGATTCCGAAGTGCTGCTCAACGTGCTCGCGAGCGAACTGCAGCGTTTCGGCACGACGAGTGCCTCGGCTGCCGACATCTTCGCCGCGATCAGCGCCACGTTCCGCCGGATCCAGGGCGGCTACGCTGTCGTCGCGATGATCCTCGGCCACGGCGTGATCGGCTTCCGCGATCCGCACGGCATCCGCCCGCTGGTCATTGGCAAGCGCGATACACCGCGCGGCCGCGAGCACATGATCGCGTCGGAAAGCGTCGCGCTCGACCAGAGCGGGTTCGAGCTGATGCGCGACGTCGGTCCGGGGGAGGCCGTCTACATCGACGAGACCGGCCGCCTGCACACGAAGCAGTGCGCAAACCCCGTGCGTCACACGCCGTGCATATTCGAGTACGTGTACTTTGCCCGGCCCGATTCGATCATCGACAACATCTCGGTCTACAAGGCGCGCCTGCGCATGGGCGAGCTGCTGGCGGATAAAATCCGCCGCACACGCCCTCACCACGACATCGACGTCGTCATCCCGATTCCGGACACCAGCCGCACGAGCGCGATGCAGGTCGCGCAGATCCTCGGCGTCAAATACCGCGAAGGGTTCATCAAGAACCGCTACATCGGCCGCACCTTCATCATGCCGGAGCAGGGCCAGCGCAAGAAATCGGTGCGCAACAAGCTCAATGCGATCGATCTCGAATTCCGCGGCAAGAACGTGCTGCTGGTCGACGACTCGATCGTGCGCGGCACCACGTCGGCGCAGATCATCGAGATCGCGCGCGAAGCGGGCGCCAACAAGGTGTATTTCGCCTCGGCCGCGCCGCCGGTGCGTTACCCGAACGTCTACGGCATTGACATGCCGGCGGCCTCCGAACTCGTCGCGGCGAGCCGCACCGAGGACGAAGTGGCCAAGCTGATCGGCGCGGACTGGCTGATCTACCAGGACCTCGACGACCTCGTGAAAGCCGTACGCCACCACGACTCGGGCGTGAGCCAGTTCGACACGTCGTGCTTCTCGGGCGAGTATGTCACCGGCGACATCACGCCCGAATACCTCGACCGTCTGCAGCGCGAGCGATCGGATCTCGCGAAGCAGACCCGCAACACCGGCACCGCCGCTTCGGGCGTGCTGAAGGCCGTCGTCTGACGCGTCTGCTGACTCCGCGCAACATCCTCCTGGATTGCCTGCGTGCCGCGCTCGCTGCCGTTGACGGACGACGGGTCGTGCAGCAGGAACTCACCCGACGACCACTGCGCGGTCCGTGGCACGTGGTCGCAATCGGCAAGGCCGCGGCAGCGATGGCGCAAGGTGCGGTCGCTGTGCTGGACTCGCAGATTGTCGGCGGCGTGATCGTCGTCCCGGTCGGCCACGTGCCGGCCGGCTTCGATCCTGCGACACACGGCCTGCACGTCACGTACGGATCGCATCCCTTGCCGGACGAGGCGAGTCTCGCCGCAGGCCAGAGGGTCGCCGACTTCGTATCGGGACTGGATGCCAGTGCGCAAGTGCTGTTCCTGGTTTCCGGCGGCGCCTCGAGCCTCGTCGACTGGCTCGTTCCCGGCGCCAGTCTCGCGGACCTGCAGGCTCTGAATCGGTGGGCACTGCATTCGGGCGCAGCCATCGTGCAGGTCAATGCCTTGCGCCGGCGCATCTCGAGATTGAAAGGCGGTGGCCTCGCACGGATCGCGCAGGGCCGGCGAACGCGCGCCCTGTTTATTTCCGACGTGCCGGGCGACGATCCGAGCGTCATCGGTTCCGGACTGCTGCATGCGTTCCCGGAAGAACCTGCAGGCGAGCCAGGCACGGCGGCGCTGCCGCCGGAACTGCGCGATCTCCTGCATCGACTCCATTCGAGCTCGCCGAGCATCGCAGGCGTGCCCGCGGTGCCGGTGCGAATCGTGGCATCGGCTGGGTCTGCCTGTCGCGCTGCGGCAGCAGCGGCACGCGCGCAAGGGCTGCAGGCCCGTGTGGTGCGTGCTCGCATCGACGGTGACGCAGCCGAACTCGGGGTCCGCTTCGTCGCGTCGCTCGCACGGCAGCCCGAGGGTGTCGTGCAGATCCGGGGTGGCGAATCCACCGTGAGCTTGCCCGCGCAGCCGGGTCGCGGTGGCCGGAACCAGCACCTGGCGCTCGCCGCCGCGCTCGAACTCGAGCGCCGCGGGCTGCACGATGCGCACCTGCTCGCCGCCGGCACGGACGGAATCGATGGCGCTTCAAGTGATGCAGGCGCGCTGGTCGACGACGAGACTTGCCAGCGTGGACGCGACGCGGGCTGCGATCCAATCGCCTCGCTCGCACGCGCTGATTCCGGTACTTTTCTCGAGGCGGCGGGTGATCTGCTGCATACTGGACCGACGCTGACGAATGTCGGCGATCTGGTGCTGGGGTTGCGGCTGGGAGGGCATCGATGACGTTGCGGGCATTGATCGTGAGCGACCGTGCGGATTACCGGCAGCAGCTCGCGCATCACGTGACGCTCGAATGGCGCGATGCGTTGCCGGCCGAATACGAGCCCGCCACGCGCGGACGCCTGCCCGCAGGATTCACCGGTGTTGCGTACGACGTCGTGCTG
>Ga0209391_10001564_pt1 | contig 11846 bp, 8 predicted proteins | sample PPLLak3March2015_FD_187246 | JGI IMG/M metagenome (GOLD analysis project Ga0209391, IMG submission 187246) | Freshwater sediment microbial communities from Prairie Pothole Lake near Jamestown, North Dakota, USA - PPLs Lake P7 Core (1) Depth... | ecosystem: Environmental > Aquatic > Freshwater >... | reverse complement strand
GGCAACAACGCGTCAACAATCGCCATTCCCAGACTCCTTGTTATTGAGCTTCCCGGTTCGGCGGGACACCGTCGTCACCCGAATCCCGAATCCCGAATCCCGAATCCCGAGTCCCGAATCCCGAGTCCCGAGCCCCGAGCCCCTAGCCTACTACCTCCACCCAGCATCCCAGAAACCGCCGGTCGCGGTTGCCCGGTGTGAGCTCGGCGGGCCTGAAACCGCTCGCGGGGCTGATGATCATCCGCAGCGTCCCGTCGAGGGGCGTCGGCTCGACGTCGACCTCGGCGGGGACGCCGGCTTCGAGCTCGGTCGTCCACGCGAGCCCCGGTGCCTCGAAGCGGACGGTGTTCGCGACCGGACTTCGCAGGCGCAGGCGCACCCTGGTCGTGAGGCGCCCGGTCCGCGACACGACCGAGACAATGGCGCGGCTCGACCCACGGACCCAGAACCCGTCGGTCTCCGGGTAGGACGCGCCGTCATGGAACAGGAACACGAACCGGTCCAGCGTGAGCGACGCCAGCACTTCGTACGCCGCGACGCGATCGAGATTCGGCACCACGCGGACAGGCCGCACCCGCAGGCTGCCGATGCCGGCCTCGAGGCCATCCGAGGCGCGAAACCCGACGAAATTGACGTCCACGGGGAGGTCGAACGTGCCCTGCCAGCGGCTGCCAGCCGGCGCCTCGACGTTCCATTCGGCCAGCGCGCCTCCGGACCGCCCGGCCTGGAGCTGGAGATGTCCCGAAAGGCCCGCTTCAGGTTCCGTGCCGGTGCGCGGTGCCAGCTCGACCACGTAGCGTCCGGAGGGGAGCGCGAACCGCGCGTTGAGCAGCACCGGTGTCGGCTGGCGCGCCGTCCGCGAACCCGGCCGAGCGGACACCGCGAAGGCCTGCGGCATCGAGGCGGCCTCGACCAGCGAGAACGGGTCGTACCGGATGCCGATCGGCCTGGCGTGCGGATCAAACGACTCCAGCATCTCGATTCGGGACCGGTCCTCCGGCGACGGGGACGGCTTGAGGCGGGCGCCGACAACCGGCGGCATGACGAGCGTGACCAGTACGATCGCGAGGAGCGCGCCCGCGTCGGCCCGGAGGAACGCCAGCCCCCTGCCGGTCCTCGAGCTGCCGCGCGCGGCTGTTCCGCGGGCCGCGAGCAGGCCGACGGCCCACGCGCTGGCCGCGATGGCGAGCAGCCAGATGGCCGCCTGCGCGAGGGCGAGCCAGGTCGGCTGCATGATGAAGTCGGGCGCGAAGGCCCAGAGGTGCCAGTCCGGCGACAGCCACTCGAGGAACCGGGAGATGCCATTCCGGCCCAGTGCCAGCGTGGCGCCATGGCGCACCAGGACCGTGGCGAGCGACGTCGCCAGGCCGATGAGCAGCAGCAGCCGGTAGGCCGCACGGCGTTCGGGGCGATCGGCCGCCTCCCTGAACTCCCAGGCGACCGGCAGGGTCAGCATCAGCAGCCCCGAGACGAGCATGCGCCCGGGCAGCGCGGTGCCGCCCCACCACATCTGGAACGCACCCACCGTGCCGACCAGCGCGGCGAGGGCCAGCGCGATCTCGAGAGCCAGGCCGCGGGCCCGGCCGCCAGCGCGCCACATGGACCACAATCCGACGATGCCCAGCGCGAGCGCGGGCGCGTAGGAGAGGACGCCGTACTCCTGATCGACGAGCAGGCCCGGCACACCGCGCACGAGCGTCCGCACGCTCATCTGCGTGCCCGCGGCCCCGCCGTACGGGGCCGAGGGCCACGGGGAGCCCCAGATGAGGAAATAGACGCCGAGCCACGCCAGGACGCTGCAGACGAAGGGCACGACGGCCATCGCGAGGAGGCGCCCCCGCGTCCACGGCGAAGCAGGGCGATCGCGCCAGATCCGCCAGACGCCGATGCCGAGCAGCACGGCGGCCATCGGGGCGTATTTCGCATGCAGCCACGGCAGCGCGGCGGTGGCGAGGCCGAGCAGCAGGGCACGCCAGGCCCGGGCCGGCGCCGCCGTGGCGCCACCCGCGGCGCCGTTGCCGAGCCCCACGTCCCGGATGCCCACCGTCACCGCCGTCATCACCGCGAGCGCGGCTGGTATTTCGGGGTAGATGGTACCGCTGTTGGCCAGGAACGGCACCGAGAGGGCCGTCACGGCCCAGGAGAAGGTCGCCGCGGCGACCGAGCCGGTCACTCTCCGCACCCAGAGCCAGGCCAGCGCCGCGGCCGCGGCCGCGAGCAGAATCATGAGGAGGACCACGCCCCTGTATCCCCCCAGTGCGAACGCCGGGGCGGCCAGGATCGGCAGCCCGATGGGGTGGACCGAGTACATGCCGCCGTCGCGTCCCGGCGCGATGGCGTGCGGCGCCAGTTCGGCGTCGTAGTACGCGGCGTAGTCCTGCCGCGCATGGTTGTTCTCGATGCGCAGGTCATGGTCGTCGAGCAGGCTCTGCGTGATCACCAGGTAGTGCGGCTCGTCGCCGCCAGGGAAGAACCCCGACGGAGCCAGCGAGAGGGCCGCCATCCCGAACAGGACCGCGCTGGCCGCGAAGATGACGAGGAAGCTCCGGAGCGCCGACCAGGCGCGCACGCGCACGACCACGCGGCGCCCGCGGCCTGTGCCGAGCACCGACCAGGCGACCTGGCTGACGACGATCAGCCACACCAGCGCGCGCCCGGGACCCGCGAAGACCCTCAAGACCGGCACGAGGTCGGGCAGCCACGGAAGGTACGGCAACAGCAGTATCGACAGCGCATAGAGCGGCAGGAACGAGTCGCCGCGCGCCGTCCGCTTCGGCTCCCCGCCCGCCGCTCCGGGAACGGCCCGAGGCGCGTCGGACAGGCGCGTACTGATGACCGCGCCGATGACCACCGCGAGCACGACGCTGGCCGCGAGCTGGGCCAGGTTCGGCAGCATGGCGACCCGTACCGCCGCTTCGCCGCTCGCGGTGACGTCGAGCGAGCCCAGCGATACCCAGAACGCCGCGCCCGCGGTGATCCACGCGCCCACAGTCCGGAGGTTCACAGCATCTCCTCGATGATGGTCTACAATTCTACTCCGCCGGCCGGTCCGGGCTGCCGGCGCGCGGGACGCCGATGGCGCCATATCCTCTCCACTCCATCGTCCGGTCGATCCTGGCCACAGGCGCCGCCATCGTCGTCCGGCCGATCCGCCCGGACGACGAGGCGATGATGGTGCGCTTCCACGAAGGTCTGTCGGACCGGAGCGTCTACCTGCGCTACTTCCACATGATGACGCTCGCGAGCCGCACGGCACACGCGCGCCTGTCGCGCGTCTGTGTGGTCGACTTCGAGCGCGAGTTCGTGATCGTCGCGCAGGGGAAGGACCAGGAGAGCGGCGCGCCCGCCATTCTGGGGGTGGCCCGCCTGCAGCGGGCCGATGAGGGCGGAGCGGCGGAGTTCGCGGTGGTGGTGGCCGACCGCTACCAGGGGATGGGCGTCGGCGGGGCGCTCATGCGTCAGCTTGTCGCGATCGCGCGGCAGGAGGGCGTGTCGCGCCTGCGAGCGGACATCCTGTCGGGGAACGGCCCCATGCGGAGGCTGTGTGCGCGGACGGGCATTCCGGTGCGGCCGACCTCCGATCCGGACATCGTGGCGGCCGACCTCGCCGTCTGATCAGTCCAGCCTGAACACCGCGAGGGAGCGGCTGCCCAGGTCGTAGGCCGGCGTCGTGACGCCGGCGCCTGGAAGCAGCCCCCCGCCGTTCGTGTCGAGCACGAGTTCCCACGCCTGGCCGGTCGGCACCGGCGGGAGCGTGAAGGCCTCGGCCGCCTCGCCGGCATTCATGAGGATGAGCAGCGTGTCGTCGTGGATCGGCTCACCGCGCGCGTCGACTTCCGCGATGGCGTCGCCGACCAGCATCACGCCGAGACAGCGCACGTGGGGCGCGTTCCAGTCCGCGTCGGTCATCTCCTGGCCATCCGTGCCGAGCCAGAGGATGTCGGTGATGTCCTCGCCGCGGATGCCCCTGCCCTGGAAGAACGTCCGCCGCCGGAGCACGGGATGCGCGGCGCGGAAGTTGATCAGGCGCCGCGTGAAGGCGAGCAGATCGAGCCGCTCGGGTGTCAGATCCCAGTCGATCCAGCTGATCTCGTTGTCCTGGCAGTAGGCGTTGTTGTTGCCGCGCTGCGTGCGGCCGAGTTCGTCGCCGGCGGTGAGCATCGGCACGCCCTGGGAGAGCAGCAGCGTGGCCAGGAAGTTGCGGGTCTGGCGCGCGCGCAGCGCCAGGATGGCCGGGTCGCCGGTCTCGCCTTCGACGCCGCAGTTCCAGCTCAGGTTGTGCGCCTCGCCGTCGCGGCTGGCCTCGCCGTTGGCTTCGTTGTGCTTGGTGTCGTAGCTCACGAGGTCGCGCAGCGTGAAGCCGTCGTGGCTCGTGACGAAGTTGATGCTGGCGTACGGGCGCCTGCCGCCGCCGGCGTAGAGATCGCTGCTGCCGGCGAGGCGGCTGGCGAGCTGGGACACCTGCCCGCCGTCGCCGCGCCAGAACTGGCGGACCGAATCCCGGTAGCGGCCGTTCCACTCGGTCCAGCCGGCGGGGAAGTTGCCCACCTGGTAGCCGCCCTCGCCGAGATCCCAGGGCTCGGCGATCAGCTTCACCTGGGACAGCACCGGGTCCTGCTGGATGATGTCGAAGAACGAGCCCAGCTTGTCGACCTCGAACAACTCGCGCGCGAGGGCGCTGGCGAGGTCGAAGCGGAACCCGTCGACGTGCATGTCCTCGACCCAGTAGCGCAGGCTGTCCATGATGAGCTGGAGCACGCGCGGGTGGCGCATGTTCAGCGTGTTACCGCAGCCGGTGAAGTCCTGGTACCGGCGCGGATCGCCGGGCGCGAGACGGTAGTAGGAGGCGTTGTCGATGCCCCGCAGGGACAGCGTGGGGCCGAGCTGGTCGCCCTCGGCCGTGTGGTTGTAGACGACGTCGAGAATCACCTCGAGGCCCGCGGCGTGCAGCGCCCGCACCATCACCTTGAACTCGCGCACCGCGGCCATGCGGCCCCTGGCGCTGGCGAAGCGCGCGTCGGGGACGAAGTAGGCCAGCGAGTTGTAGCCCCAGTAGTTCGTCAGGCCGCGCGCCACCAGGTTGCGATCGTTGGCGTGGAGGTGCACGGGCAGCAGTTCGACGGCGGTCACGCCGAGATCCGTCAGGTGCTGGAGCGCCGCGTCCGACGCGAGGCCGAGGTACGTGCCCCGCAGCGGGGCCGGCACGCGGGGATTGCGGCGCGTGAAGCCCTTGACGTGGAGTTCGTAGATGACCGTATCGTGCCAGGGCGTTTGCGGCCGGCGATCGTCGCCCCACGTGAACGCCGCGTCGATGACCGCGGCGAGCGGCGCCACGGAGGCGCTGTCCCGGTCGTCGCGGACGAGATCGTCACCGTGCCGTCCGGGCGTGTAGCCGAACACCGCATCGTGCCAGTGGAGCTGGCGGCCGATCGCCCGGGCATACGGGTCGAGCACGATCTTCGAGGGATTGAAGCGGTGGCCGGCGTGCGGCGCGTACGGGCCGTGGACACGGAGGCCGTAGAGCTGGCCGGGCCTCACGTCGGGGAGGTAGGCGTGCCAGACGTGGTCGGTCCGTTCGAGCAGCGGGATCCGGTGCGCCTCCCGTTCGTCGGCCGGCGAGTCGAACAGGCAGAGGTCGACCGCCGTGGCGTGCTCGGAGAACACGGCGACGTTGACGCCGAGGCCGTCCCAGGTGGCGCCGAGGGGGTGGGGCCGTCCAGGCCAGACGCGCATGGCGGCATTGTACGTGCAGCCGGGGTAGAATCCCCACATGTACCTCCGCGTGATGAACGTCGGCTGTTTCGGCGGGGGCACGGGCTTGCCGAGCGTGCTTGGCGGCCTCAAGCAGAATCCCTGGCTCGACCTGCACGCCATCGTCACGATGTTCGACAGCGGCGGCAGCTCCGGTCAGCTGCGCGACGAGCTCGGCGTGCTGCCGCCTGGCGACGTGCTCAAGTGCGCCCTGGCGATGGCGCGCAACGAGCGCGAAGCGCGCCGGCTGCTGCTCGCCCGCCTGCCGACGCTCGAGGACTCGCGCCTGGCCGGGCACACCGCCGGCAACCTCCTGCTGTCGATGATGGAGCAGTACAGCGGGAGCTTCCTGGCGGGAGTCGAAGGCCTGCGGGCGCTCCTGGGTTGTCGCGGACGCGTCTGGCCGGTCAGCATCGAGCAGGCCAGCCTGTGCGCGCGGTACGCGGACGGGGCCACGGCCCGGGGCGAAGTGGACGTGGACACGCAGCTCGATCGCGGCCACGCGATCGAGGAGGTGTGGCTCGACCCGCCGGTGCAGATTCACCCCGTCGTGGCGGGCGCGATTGCCGAACTCGAGGCCGTGATCATCGGCCCGGGGAGTTTCTTCACGAGCCTCATGCCGATTCTCGCTGTGAAGGGCGTGCCCGAGGCCCTCGCCCAGGTGCGTGGCCCGCTCATCCTGATTGCGAACCTCCTGACCGAGGGCCAGGGGATGAAGGGGTTCACGGCCGGTGACGCCGTCCGGCTGATCGAGCAGGCGGCGGGCCGACCCGTCGACGCCGTCGTGTTCAACCAGGCGCAGGCGGCTGCCGACGTGCTGGCGCGGTACGCCGACGAGCACAAGCATCCGCTGGAGCTCGGGACGCTGCCCGCCTCCTGCACGCTGGTGAGCGGCCGGTTCTGGTGGCGGGAGATCGCCAGGCACGACCGGCTGCGGCTCGCCCATGCCCTCTGGGCCGTGCTGGCGACGACGCTCGAGCGCCGCGCGCGTCCGCGGCTCTGAGCTGACAGACAGCCGGTCCCCCGGGAACGCTCATGACCGACACCGAACTTCGCACGCTGGGCGTGATCATCGCGGCGCTGGGCGGTGCGGCCATCGGCGTCGAGCGCGAGCGATCAGGGCACGCGCAGGGGCCGGCCGCGCGGTTCGCCGGCGTTCGCACCTTCACGCTGCTCGGCGGGCTCGCGGGCCTCTCCGGATGGCTCTGGGCCCAGGGGATGCCGTGGCTCGCGGCCGTGCTGCTCGCCGGCGCCGTGGCGCTGGTGGTGGTGGCGTACCTTGCCGTCGCGGCCCGCGATCCCGACGGCACGACCGAGGTGGCCGCGCTGGTGACGCTGGCGGCAGGCGTGCTGGCGGGCCTCGGCCACCTGGCGTTCTCGAGCGCCGTTGTCGCCGTGGCGGCGCTGCTCCTCATCGAGAAGTCGCGCGTGCACGCCTGGGTCGGGCGGATGGACGACACGGCGGTCCGCGCCGGCATCCGCTTCGCCGTGATGGCGGTCGTGCTCATGCCGCTCCTGCCGACGGGTCCGTACGGCCCGCTCGGAGGCGTCAGGCCGCGCGAGTTGTGGGTGTTCGTCCTGTTCTTTTCGGGCATCAGTTTCGCCGGCTATCTCGCGCGCCTCTTCGTCGGCGCCCGGCACGGCTACCTGGTGGCCGGTCTGCTCGGCGGCATCGTCTCGTCGACGAGCGTGACGCTGTCGTTCTCCCGCGCGAGCCGGCGCGAAGACGAATCCGTCGGCCGGCCCCTCGCCTACGGTGTCCTCGCCGCCTGCACGACGCTGTTCGTGCGGGTCGGCGTGGCCACGGCCGTCCTGTCGCCCCCGCTGGCGCTGCGGCTCCTCCCGTTGATCGCGGCGCCGTTTGTCGTCGGCGTCGCGGCCGTCCTGATCGGGATGCGCCGTCCGCAGCAGGAGCGGCCCGAGGTCAGCAGGCTCCAGAACCCGCTGCAGTTCGGTGCGGCGCTGCAGATGGCCGCGCTTTTCCAGGCGGTGCTCTTCGCGGTCGAGGCGGTGCGGACGACGTGGGGCGATGTGGGCCTGGTGGTCAGCGGCGCCATCCTCGGCCTCGCCGACGTCGACGCGCTGATGATCTCGATGGCCCACACGGCCGCCACCGGCGGCGACCCGGCGGCCCCGGCCACGGCCGTCGCCGTGGGCATCCTGTCGAACACGCTGTTCAAGCTGGCCCTCGTGACGTCGCTCTCCCGCCGGCCTTTCAGACGTACCGCGGCGCTGGGCCTGGCCGCGATGGCCGCCGCGTCGCTGGGCGCGCTCCTGGTGTTCCGCCCGATGCCTTGACTTCGGATGGACTCGTCACTAGCCTGTGGCGCCATGGGCCCTGCACGCACGCCGGCACGCGTCGACATCAATTGCGACATGGGCGAAGGCTTCGGCCCGTACACGATGGGCGTCGACGCGGGGATTGTCCCCCACGTCACGTCGGCGAACATCGCGTGCGGGTTCCATGCGGGCGACCCGGGGTGGATGCGGGCGACGGTGTCGCTGGCCGAGCGTCACCGCGTCGGCGTCGGCGCGCACCCGGGCTTCCCGGACCTTCGCGGGTTCGGCCGCCGCGTCATGCACGCGACGCCGGCCGAGATCACCGACGACCTCGTCTACCAGATCGGTGCCCTGACGGCGTTCACGGGCGGGAAGCGCCTCCAGCACGTGAAACCTCACGGGGCCCTCTACAACCTGGCCGTCGAGCGGGAAGACGTGGCGCGCGCCATCGGCGATGCCGTCCTCGCCGTCGATCGCCGTCTCATCCTCGTGGTCCTCGCCGGGTCGCCGTGGGAAGCGGTCGCGCGCCGGATGGGGCTGCGCGTCGCGCGCGAGGTGTTCGCCGACCGCGCGTTCGACGCCCGTGGCGCGCTGGTGCCGCGGTCCGTGCCCGGCGCCGTCATCCACGACGAGGCGGCCGTTGTCGAGCGGAGCCTCCGGCTGGTCGTGGAACGCAGGGTGACCGCCTTCACCGGGGAGGACCTCGAACTCCACGCCGACACGATCTGCCTGCACAGCGATACGCCCGGCGCGGTGAGCCTGGCCGCGTCCCTGCGCCAGGCTTTCGCACGCGCGGGGGTCGAGGCGGTCCCGATGGCGGAACTGGTGGCGCCCTGACCATGCCGCCGGTCCCGCGCCTCCTCGCGGCAGGCGACAGCGCGATCGTCGTCGAGTACGGCGACGGGATCGACCTGCGCATCAACGCGAGGGTCCGGCTCCTTCACCGCGCGCTCGGCGCCAATCGGCCCGCCGGGGTCGTCGAAACCGTTCCCGCCTACCGCTCGCTGATGGTGCACTACGACCCGATCGTGCTGTCGCGAGAGGCGATTGAGCGATGGATCGCCGAGACGGCGGACCATCTGCCGGCGGAGAGCCCGGCGGCGTGCCGGACCGTCGAGATCCCGGTCGTGTACGGCGGCGTGGCCGGGCCCGATCTGGCCGACGTGGCCGCGCATGCGGGCCTCGATGTACACGAGGTCGCCGGCCTCCACGCGTCGGTCGAGTACGTCGTGTTCATGCTGGGCTTCATGCCGGGGTTCCCGTACCTCGGGGGTCTCCCCGAGCGCATCGCCACGCCAAGGCTCGCGACGCCTCGGACCCTGGTCCCGGCCGGATCGGTCGGGATCGCCGGAGCGCAAACCGGTATTTACCCCGCCGAGAGCCCGGGCGGCTGGCGGCTCATCGGGCGCACGCCGGTCGTGCTGTTCGACCCGCGCGAGTCGCCACCCGCGCTGCTCGAGGCCGGAGACCGCGTCCGATTCGTTCCGGTGACCACGGCCGACCACGACGCGATCGCGCGCGACGTTGCCGCCGGCCGCTATCGTCCCGCGGTCCAGGCGGAGGGCGACGGCCGATGACGGCCATCGAGGTGCTCGACGGCGGCCTGTTGACCACGGTGCAGGACCTCGGGCGCTTCGGCGCCCAGCAGTACGGGGTGCCGGTGTCGGGGGCGATGGACGGGTGGGCGCTTCGCGCGGCGAACCGGCTGGTCGGCAACCACGAGGGCGCAGCGGGGCTGGAAATCACGCTGACGGGGCCCGTCCTGCGGTTCGACGGGCCCGGCGTCATCGCCTTGACGGGCGGGGATCTCGGCGCGCGCCTCGACGGGCGGCCGCTGGATCCCTGGCAGTCGGTCGGGGTTCCACCCGGCGCCGCGTTGTCGTTTGCCGGCCCGCGGGACGGCCTGCGCGCCTACCTCGGCGTCGCCGGCGGCATCGGGGTGCCCCTGGTGCTCGAGAGCCGCTCGACGCTGCTCAAGGCGCGGCTCGGCGGCTTCATGGGACGCGCCCTCGCGGCCGGCGATCGCCTGCCGGTCGGGCCGGGCGACATGGCGAGCGGCCGCACGGGCTGGCGCCTGCCCCGGACGCTCGTGCCCGCCTACGGCCATGCGCACACGATTCGCGTCGTGATGGGGCCGCAGGACGATGCCTTCACGGAGGACGGCATCCGGACGTTCCTCTCGGGGAGCTATACGCTGGCTCCGCAATCCGACCGCGTGGGATGCCGCCTGGCGGGGCCGCGGATCGCGCATCGCCGGGGGGCGGACATCGTATCGGACGGCACCGCGTTCGGATCCGTGCAGGTCAGTGGTGACGGCCTTCCCATCGTGCTGATGGCCGACCGGGGCACGACGGGCGGATACACGAAGATCGCCACCCTGGCGAGTGCCGATCTGTCGCGCATGGCGCAGGCGGCGCCCGGCGATCGCGTCCGGTTCGTGCGGGTCGAACTGGACGAGGCCCAGGCCCTCCTGCGTGCCGCGCGAGCCGGTCTCGACCGGATTGCCCGGGACGAGCCGCGGCGCGCTCCGGCGGCCGGCATCTTCGAGGAGGACAGCGGTGAGCCCCTCGCGGCGCCCGCCTACGCCGCGCTCGCCGACGCGCTCGCGCTTCGGCGCGGCTCCACGGCGGCGCGCACCGATACCATCCGCGCGGCCATGCCGGGCCTGGTCGTGTCGGTGGCCGTGCGCGCCGGCGACACGGTGGCCGCCGGCCAGCCGCTCCTCGTCCTGGAGGCCATGAAGATGCAGAACCCCGTGCGCGCGACCCGGGCCGGGCGTGTCAGCCGCGTGCTCGTCGCAGAGGGTGCGCTGGTGGAGAGCGGCGCCGCCCTGGTCGAATTCGACGACGCGGACGCGGGGCGGAGCTGAGCCGATGCCCACGCAGGATCGCGACCGCGGGCTGATGGGGTGGTGGAGGGCCGGTACCCCCGAAGGCCGCCGCGCGCTCGTGGCGGGCAGCCTCGGATGGATGCTCGACAGCTTCGACGTGATGATCTACGCGCTCGTGCTGGCGGCGCTCATGAAAGACCTCGAGATGGCCAAGTTCACGGCCGGCCTGCTGGGCTCCGTGACGCTCGTGGCCTCGGCCGTCGGCGGGCTCGTGTTCGGGGTCGTGGCGGACCGCTATGGGCGGACGCGCGCCCTCATCTGGAGCATTCTCATCTACTCGGTGTTCACCGCCGCGTGCGGCCTGGCGCAGACCGTGGCGCAGCTCGCCGTGTTCCGGGTGTTCCTCGGGCTGGGCATGGGAGGGGAGTGGGCGAGCGGCGCGGCGCTGGTCTCCGAGACCTGGTCGGCCGAGCACCGCGGCAAGGCGCTCGGCTTCATGCAGAGCGCGTGGGCCGTCGGCTACGGCCTCGCGGCGCTGGTCGTGGCGGTGGTCATGCCCATCTGGGGATGGCGAGCGGTGTTCTTCGTCGGCGTGCTGCCGGCGCTGCTGACGGTCTGGGTCCGGCGGCGGGTCGAGGAACCAGCCCTGTGGCGCGCGAGGCAGGCGACGGGAACGGCCCGGCGGGGCCGGCTGACCGACGTGTTCCGCGGCGGCCGCGGGCGGCTGACCGTCGCCGTCACGCTCATGAACGCCTGCACGATGTTCGCCTGGTGGGGGTTCAACCAGTGGATCCCGGCCTACCTGTCGCTCCCGGCCGCCGACGGGGGCATCGGCCTCACCACGCGCTCGATGTCGGGTTTCATCATCGCGATGCAGGTGGGCATGTGGTTCGGCTACGTGACGTTCGGGTTCATCAGCGACCGGGTCGGACGAAAACGCGCCTACGTCACCTACCTGCTGACCGCCGCCGTGCTGATGCTCTCG
>Ga0209391_10001563_pt1 | contig 11849 bp, 11 predicted proteins | sample PPLLak3March2015_FD_187246 | JGI IMG/M metagenome (GOLD analysis project Ga0209391, IMG submission 187246) | Freshwater sediment microbial communities from Prairie Pothole Lake near Jamestown, North Dakota, USA - PPLs Lake P7 Core (1) Depth... | ecosystem: Environmental > Aquatic > Freshwater >... | reverse complement strand
GGTGGGCGGGGCCTGCGGTGGCGGAGGAGCGGGCACGGCCGGCGCGGGCGGTGCGGTGGCCGGCTCGGCCGGCGTCGCGGGAGGGGTCGTGCCAGGCGCGGGCCGCACCACCACCTCGCCGGTCTTCTCCGGCAAATACAGCGGACCCTTCAACCCGCAGCCTGACGCGGCGAGCGCCAGCGCACACAGGCTCGACGCCGCAAGCAGCTTCATGCCTTGTCCTCCGCGAGCAGTTTCGGCTGGGCGGCCTCGACCACGGCCACCGTGAAGCGCGAGATACAGGTCAACTTGCCGCGCTCGTCCTCGATGCGGATTTCCCAGACGTGCGAGCGGGCGCCGAGGTGGATCGGGCGCGCCGTACCCATCACCCGGCCATTGCGTGCGGAACGGATGTGGTTGGCGTTGATCTCCTGGCCGACACAGTAGAAGCGCGAGGCGTCGACGCAGCAGTTGGCGCCCACGCTGCCGAGCGTCTCGGCCAGGGTGACCGATGCGCCGCCATGCAGCAGGCCGAACGGCTGCACCGTGCGGTGATCGACCGGCATCGACGCCCGCAGGTAATCGGGCCCTATCTCCGCGAAGCGAATGTCGAGGTATTCGGACATGCTGCCCCGCGATTGCCGGTCCAGCTCCTCCAGGGTAATCGGTCGATACCAGATGCTCATCGGCGCCTCGCGGGTAGGATCTGGAATTGTACCCTCGCAAGGCGGCCCGGCAGCGCACGCCGCGCTGTACGCGCATGGCGCCCGGAGGGACGAAGGGGCAGAATTGCTGCAGAGCAAAAGACCCAGTGGAGCAGACCCATGACCGATTACCAGGCCCCTGTCCGGCAGATGCGCTTCACGATCGACCACCTGGCCGATTTCCCGGCCGTGGCGGCGCTGCCCGACTTCTCCGCCGTGGACGGCGACACCATCGAAGCCGTGCTCGGCGAGGCGGCCAAGTTCGCGGGCAGCGTGCTCGCGCCGATCAACTGGCTCGGCGACCAGCAGGGCGTCAAGGTCGTCGACGACGCTGTGCAGGTGCCGCGGGAATTCGCCGACGCCTACAAGCAGTTCTGCGAGGCCGGCTGGCCGGGCATCGCCTCGAATCCCGAGTTCGGCGGCCAGGGGCTGCCGAAGACCGTGTCGCTGGCGTGCGACGAGATGTGGGCGGCCGCCAACGTGGCCTTCGCGCTCTGCCCGGAACTGTCGCAGGGCGCGATCCTCGCCATGGATCGCCACGCCACCGATGAACTGAAGCAGACCTACCTCGACAAACTCGTCTCCGGCCAGTGGGCGGGCACCATGTGCCTCACCGAGCCACAAGCGGGCTCCGACCTGGCGGCGCTCACCAGCAAGGCCGAGCCCAGGGGCGATCACTACCTGGTCAGCGGCAGCAAGATCTACATCACCTGGGGCGACCACCCCATGGCCGAGAACATCATCCACCTCGTGCTCGCGCGCCTGCCGGACGCGCCGCCGGGCATCAAGGGCATCTCGCTGTTCGTCGTGCCGAAGTACCGGCTCAATGCCGACGGCACGCCGGGCGAGTTCAACGACGTCATCCCGGTGTCGGTCGAGCACAAGATGGGCATCCACGCGAGCCCGACCTGCGTGCTCGCGTTCGGCGGCAAGGGCGGCGCGGTCGGTTACCTCGTCGGCAAGCCGAACGAGGGCCTGGCCGCGATGTTCACGATGATGAACTACATGCGCCTCGGCGTCGGTGCGCAGGGCGTCGGGCTGGCCGATCGCTCGTACCAGAAGTCGGTGGCCTACGCGCGCGACCGCGTGCAGGGCCGCGCGCCGGGCGAGAAGGGCCGCGTGGCGATCATCCGCCACCCGGACGTGCGGCGGATGCTGCTGCTGATGCGCTCGCTCACCCAGGCCTCGCGCGCCATCTGCTACTACACGGCCTCGTGCCTCGATCGCGCGGCACACGGCACGGATGCCGAGTCGGTCGGCCACTGGCAGGCGCGCGCCGACCTGATGACGCCGATCGCCAAGGCCTGGTGCACCGAGGCCGCGCAGGAGGCGACCGAGCTCGGGGTGCAGGTGCACGGCGGCATGGGCTACGTCGAGGAGACCGGCGTCGCGCAGTTCTACCGCGACGCGCGCATCGCCTCGATCTACGAAGGCACCAACGGCATCCAGGCGATCGACCTCGTCGGCCGCAAGCTGCTGCGCGACGGTGGCGCCACCGTGGCGGCGTTCGTCAGCGACATGCGCGGCGTGGATGCGCCGCTCGCCAACGCGGGCGAAGGCTTTGCGACGCTGCGTCGGGCCATGGCCCGCGCGCTGGACGAGCTCGTGCAGTGCTCCACCTACCTGCTTACTGCCGAAAAGAAGGACCCGGAGCTGGTGAGCGCCGCGGCCTTCGACTACATGATGCTGATCGGCACGGTGATCGGCGGCTGGCAGCTGGCGCGCGGCGCGCTGGTGGCGACGGAGCAGCTCGCAGCGGGCGGCGACAAGGCCTTCCTGCAGGCGCAGGTCGTGATGGCGCAGTTCTACGGCGAGCATGTGTTGCCGCGCTGCACCGGCTATGCGGCCGGCGTGCAGGCCGGCAGTGCGTCGACGATGGCGCTCGCCGCCGAGAATTTCTGAGCCGGGACACGGCCGCCATGGTGCAGCCGCTGCTCGATGCCGTCGTTCCCGCCCCTGCGGCGGGCGTCGACGTCGGCTGGCAGGCGTTCGACGAATGCCGCGAGCGCCTGCCGGCATCGTTGGTTCCCTGGCTGGCCGAGCCGGGGTTGCTCACGGCGCGGGTGCGCGCCGCTTGCGGCGCGGCCACGCGGCTGCGCATGCTGCGCCTCGAGCCGGCGCCGCTCGACCTGGCGCTGGCGCGCCGCCTGGGCGTGGACGATGCGACCTGCCTGCTGCGCGAGATCGAGTTCACCTGCGGCATGCGCCGCTGGATCTTCGCCCAGTCGGTGTTGCCGCAGTCGACGGTCCGGCAGCATCCCTGGCTGCGCGAGCTGGGCGACCGCGGCCTCGGCGAGTCGCTGAACGCCGTCGCCGACGTGCGCCGCGAGCCGCTCGAGTTCCTCGAACTGGCGGCGAGCCACCCACTGGCGCGGGCGGCCGGCGCCGTGGAGTCTGCTGCGCCGCTGTGGGCACGCCGCGCCGTTTACCGGCTTGGCGGCTGGCCGATCCTGGTGCAGGAGGTGTTCCTGCCGGCGCTGGGCCGTAGCGACTGAGCGGGTCGCGAGGAGATCACATGACGATGGTCATTCCCCCCGTCACGCAGCCGACCGTCGAAGTGGCCGGCACCGACGCACGATTTCCCGTGCATCGCATCTATTGTGTCGCGCGCAATTACGCCAAGCACGCGCGCGAGATGGGCATGGATCCGGACCGCGAGCCGCCGTTCTTCTTCGCCAAGCCCGCCGATGCGCTGGTGCCGAACGGCACCCCGGTGCCGTACCCGCCGCGCACGGCCAACCTGCATCACGAGATCGAGCTGGTAGTGGCGATCGGCACGGGAGGCCGCGACATCCCGCTCGACAACGCGCTGGCACACGTCTACGGCTACGCGGTCGGCAACGACCTGACGCGGCGCGACCTGCAGTTCGCCGCGCGCGAGCAGGGCCGCCCGTGGGACGTCGCCAAGGGCTTCGACTGCTCGGCACCGATGAGCTCGATCCGGCCTGCCGCGGAGATGGGTCACCTGGACCGCGGCACGATCTGGCTCGAGGTGAACGGCGAGACGCGCCAGCGCGCGAACCTGTCGGAGATGATCTGGAGCGTGCCCGAGATCGTCGCCGAGCTGTCGACCTATTTCGAGTTGCGGCCCGGCGACCTGATCTTCACCGGCACGCCCGAGGGCGTGGGTCCCGTGCGCCGCGGCGACAGCCTCGTCGGCGGCATCGACGGACTCGAGACGCTGCGTACCACGATCGTCTGAGCGCCGGCCGGCGCGGAGGGGAGGCGCCATGGCGCTCAGGCTCTACACCTACTGGCGCAGCTCTGCGGCGTTCCGCGTGCGCATCGCACTGGCGCTGAAGGGGCTCGACTACGAGTCGGTCCCGCGGCACCTGCTGCGCGACGGCGGCGAGCACCGCCGTGCCGACTACCTGGCGCTGAATCCCCAGGGACTGGTGCCCGCGCTCGAGCACGACGGCGCGGTGATCACCCAGTCGCTCGCGATCTGCGAGTACCTCGAGGAAGTGTTCCCCCGGCCCGCGCTGCTGCCGTCGAGCCCGGCCGACCGGGCTGTGGTGCGCGCGATGGCGCTCGTGGTCGCCTGCGACGTGCATCCGCTCAACAACCTCGGCGTGCAGCAATACCTGCGTGGCGAGATCGGCGCGACCGACGAGGCCGTCGCACAGTGGGTGCGGCACTGGATCGCGCGCGGCTTCCGCGCGCTCGAGCAGCTGGTCGCGCGCCATTCGATCGACGGCCGTCACTGCTTCGGCACGGGCTTGACCCTCGCCGACGCGTTCCTCGTGCCGCAGGTGTACAACGCTCGCCGCGCGCAGATCGACCTTGGGCCCTATCCGCACCTGGCGGCGATCACGCAGCACCTCGAGTCGCTGCCGGCCTTTGCGGCCGCCCGCCCCGAATCCCAACCCGATGCAGAGTGAGGAGTCCACCCCATGGTCACGGCTGTCGTACTGATCAAGGCTGAAACCGACCAGGTCACCGGGCTGGCGGAAAAGCTCGCCGAACTCGACGGCGTGAGCGAAGTGTTCTCGGTCGCGGGCCAGTACGACCTGGTGGCGCTGGTGCGCGTGCGTGAGAACGAGGACCTCGCGCGGGTGATCAGCGACCAGATGCGCAAGCTGCGCGGCATCACCAGCTCCGAGACCCTGATCGCGTTCAAGGTCTATTCGAAGCAGGACCTCGAGGCGGGGTTTGCACTGGGCCTGGACTGAGGGAAGCGGATAGCGGATAGCGGATAGCGGATAGTAAGAGGTGCGCGGATTACCGATGCGGCAACGGCACCTCTGACACTATCCGCTATCCGCTATTCCGCTCAGAGCGTGCCGCCGAGCCGCCTGAGCGCATCCGGCTGGAAATCCTGCAGCTTGCCTTTCACGCCGAACTGGATCGGCTCCTTCAACTCGTTGTCGAGGCCGCCGAGGATGTAGCTGCCGCTGGTGAGGTCGTGCACGACGCCGAAGCGGTACCACGGCACCTGCGCGTCGTAGAACTGCACCATGCCGAGCAACGCGACGCGCCACAGGCCGCCGCGGTTGTCGTACGCCTCCTCCGACACCACGCTCCAGCTGTCCTCGTCGAGGTAGAAGGTGCGCTTGCCGTACACGTGGCGCTGGCCCGGCTTGAGCGTGCCCTCGACCACCCACACGCGGTGCAGCTCGTAGCGCAGGTAGTCGGGGTTGATCGTGCCCTTGGCGATGATGTCCTTGTACTTCACCGATTTGTCCGCGATGCGGTAGGTGTTGTACGGGATGTACAGCTCGCGCTTGCCCACGAGCTTCCATTCGAATCGGTCCGGCGCGCCGTTGTAGCCGTCCACCTGGTCGGTGACGATCATGCCTTCCGAGCCGTCGTTGACGCCATCGTAGGCGAGGTCGGGCGCGCGGCGCACGCGGCGCTGGCCGTTGTTGTAGATCCAGGCGGAGCGCTGCTCGGCGACCTGGTCCACCGGCTCGTGCACCAGGAAGATGGTGCCGCGCAGCGTGGCGGGCTCGGTGAAGTAGCCGAGCGCATAGAACAGCCGGTTGGGCTCGGGGTCGGCCATGTTCTGCGCGTAGATCCGGGTCGCCTTGAAGCCGATCTTGAAGAAGTCGCCGCTGGCGCGAACCGGGAACGAGTGGCCGATGCGCGTCGTGCCGCCGCCGACGTAGCGCACCAGGTGATTCCAGATGGCCTCGAGACCGCTCTGCGGGATCGGGAATGGCGTGGTGGACCCGTCGAGGTTCCTCAGGCCGAAACCGTTCAGCTCCACCTTCGGCGCCTGCGCGAGCACGCGATCGGTCACGTCCTTCGGCAGCGCGGCCGTGCGCCGCGTCACGTACACCGGCAGGCGGAACTGCTGCGGGTACTTCTTCAGCAACGCCTGCATGCCGGGCGTGAGTTTCGCGGCATGCTGCGCGGCGTTGTCCGCGTCGATCGTGAACAGCGGCTTGTCGCCCGGGAACGGGTCGACGTAGCCCTGCTCGCGCGACCACCCTGCGGGCGGCTGCGCCAGGCCGCCGTCCCAGGCCGGGATCGTGCCGTCCGCATTGCCGGCGCGCTCGGCGCCGATGGGGGTGAGGTCCTTGCCCAGGCGGGCGAAATCGCGCTCGGTCGCGAGGACCTGTGCGGCGAGCAGCGCCAGGGCAGGGGCGAGCAGCAGTCGGGTGAGCGGCGTGTTCATGCCGCCGATCGTATCAGTCCTTGCGCAGCTTTTGCCCCACCCGGCGGTAGGCCTCCCGGAACGGAATGCCCTCCTGCGCCACCAGTGCGTTCGCTTCGGCGGCGGCATGGATGTCGGCATCCAGGTGGATTCGCTCCGGCTGGAACCGCACCTGGGGAATGGCGGCCGCCATGATCCCGAGCGTATCGCCGCACAGGTCGATCGCGCGGAACAGCGGCGCCTTGATGAGCTGCAGGTCACGCTGGTAGCCCGACGGCAGCTTGGCGGTGATGCCGAGCACTTCGGCGAGGCAGGCCTGCGCGGTTGCCGTGCGCCCGCGCACCAGCTCGAACACGTCCGGGTTGCGCTTCTGCGGCATGATCGACGAGCCGGTGGTGAACGCGTCGGGCAGCGTGACGAACCCGAATTCGCGCGTGTAGAACAGCAGCAGGTCGGACGCGAGGCGACCGAGGTCCTGCATCAGCACCGCCACCTGGAACACCACCTCGGCCTCGGCCTTGCCGCGCGACAGTTGCACCGCCGTCACTGGTTCGTGATTCTCGGGGAACTCGAGCCGGGTGCGCGTGCCGTCGCGGTTCACCGGCAGGTTGGGCGTGCCGTAGCCCGCGGCCGAGCCGAGCGGGTTCTTGAGGATGCGACGGTGCGCGTGGCGCAGCCCGTCCGCGTCGTCAGTGATCTCGGCCGCGTAGCCACGCGCCCACAGCGCGACCGAGCTCGGCATCGCCTGCTGCATGTGCGTGTAGCCCGGCAGGTCGATATGCCCCTGCTCGAGCGCCACGCCTTCCAGGGCCGCGGCGACGTGTCGTGCGCCGGCCGCGAGGTCCTCGACGGCGTCGCGCAGGTAGAGGCGCAACGCGACCAGCACCTGGTCGTTGCGCGACCGTCCGGCATGCAGGCGCGCGCCCGCCGCACCGATCCGCTTCGTGAGCAGCGTTTCGAGAGCCGTCTGCCCGTCCTCGAGGTCGAGCGTCACCGACCATTCGCCGCGCGCGTGGGCGGCGGCGATCTCGCGCAGGCCGTCGCGGATCGCGGCGAGGTCGATGTCGTTCACCAGGCCGGCGTCGTGCAGCATCTCCGCGTGCGCAATCGAGGCCTGCACGTCGTAGGCCACCAGCCGGTTGTCGAGCGCATGGTCCTCGCCGGCGGTGTAGCGCAGCACCCGCTCGTCGAGCGGCGCGCCTTTGTCCCAGAGTCGCGTCACTTCGCCCCCTGCTCCGCCGCGCTCAGCGCCTTGGTATCCGCCACCACCAGCGTGCCGGTGCCCTCGTTGGTGAAGATTTCGGCCAGCAGCGCATCGGGCGCGGCGTAGGAAATCACGTGCACACGGCGCACGCCGCCGCGGATCGCGGTTTCAATGGCGCTCGACTTGGGCAGCATGCCATCGGACAGCGCGCCTTCCTCGCGCAGGCGGCGCAGGCCGGCGACGTCGGTGTAGGAGATCAGCGACTGCGGATCGTCGAGTCGCTCGAGGATGCCCGGCGCGCCGGTGCACAGGATGAGCTTCTCGGCGTCCATCGCACCGCCGATCGCAGCGGCCACGGTGTCGGCGTTGATGTTCAGCAGGTGGCCGGACGCGTCGCAGGACAGCGGGCTCACCACCGGCAGGAAGCCCGCGTCGAGCAGGCGCGTGATTACCGAGCCGTCGACGGCGTCGATGTCGCCCACCTGGCCGTAGTCGACCACGTCGCCGTTGGCGAGCGTGACCGGGGAGCGCTTGTGCGCCTTGACCAGGCCGGCGTCCACGCCGCTCACGCCGATCGCGGCAATGCCGAATTCGCGGCACAGTCCGAGCAGGCGCGTATTGATCAAGCCGTTCAACACCATGCAAGCCACGTCGATGGCGCCGGCATCGGTGACGCGTCGTCCCTGCACCATGCGCGTTGGTACGCCGAGCTTGGTCGTCAGCTCGTCGAGCTGCGGACCGCCGCCGTGCACCAGTACCACGCGGATGCCGAGGTGATGCAGGATCGCCACCTGCTCCATGAACGCGCGCATCGCCGCGCCGTCGCGGAACGCGCCGCCGCCGGTCTTGATGACGAAGACCTTGCCCTTGTACATGTGCATGTACGGCGCCGCCCCGCGCAGCGCCCGCACCGTCACCGCCTGTTCGCCCTTGTGTCCGATCATCTTGCGTCTTACCCCTTGAGCAGTCTGTAGAGCACGGCCATCTGCACGACCATGCGGTTGGCGGCCTCGCGGATCACCTGGCTGCGCGGCCCGTCGAGCACCTCGTCGGCGACGGCGACGTTGCGCCGCACCGGCAGGCAATGCATGAAATGGCAGTCCGTGCGTGCGTCGGCGAACCATGATTCCTGCACCTGCCAGTCCCGGAGCGGCTGGCGCAGTGCGGTCTCGGCCTCGGCGTTGCCGTAGCACTGCGGCGAGCCCCATTCCTTCGCATACAGCACGTGTGCGCCCGCGAGCGCGGCATTGCGGTCAGTGGTCTCGCTCACCGTGCCGCCAGCCGCCGCGGCTGCGGCGCGCGCCCTGGCCATGATCGGCTCCGGCAGCGCGTAGCCGTCCGGGCGCAATACCACGACCTCCATGCCGCGCTGCGCCGCCATGTGCAGTGCCGCCGCCGGTACCGCCAGCGGCAGGGCACGCGGGTGGTACACCCAGGACAACACGAACTTGCCGGCGCGCGGCACGGCGAGGTCGTCCATGGTCTTCCAGTCGGCGAGCGCCTGGCACGGGTGGTTCACGGCCGACTCGAGGTTGATGAACGGCTTCTCGCACAGGCTGGCCATCAGGTTGAACGGTGTCTCGGCGAGATCGACGGCGAGATCCTTGCCCTCGGCGAAGGAGCGCAGGCCGAGCGCATCGCAGTAGGACGCGAGCACCGGGATCGCCTCGCGCACGTGTTCGGCGGACGCACCGTCCATCACCGCGCCGGTGCGCGTCTCGACGTTCCAGGTGCCCTGGCCGGGCGTGACCACGAACGACGTGCCGCCGAGCCGCATCATGCCCGCCTGGAAAGAGGACAGCGTGCGCAGCGACGGATTCATGAACAGCAGGCCGAGGATCCTGCCGGCCAGCGCCTGCGGCTCGGGCCGCTCCTGCAGGCGCCGGGCGAGGTCGAGCAGGTCCACTACCTGGTCACGGGAGAAATCGGCAAGGTCGAGGAAGCGGTTCATAGGAAGCGGATAGCGGATAGCGGATAGGGAGGAACTGCCGGCGCTGCGCTAGGCGGGCAAGGCGGAGAGGGCGTCGCGCAGCTGGGCGATGTGCGACTCGTCGAGCACGTAGGGGGCGAGGATGCGAATGACGTGAGGATCGGCCGACGTGCCGGTCAGGATGTCGCGCTCCAGGAGTTCGCGCTGCACGTCCTTCGCGGGGCGGCGAGTTCGCAGGCCGGTGAGGAAGCCCGCGCCCTGCGTCGCCACCACGGGACCGACCACGCAGGTCTCGCGGATCTGCTGCGCCAGCCTGCGTACGTTGCCGAGCAGGCCTTCGCTTTCGATGATGTCCACCACCGTCTCGATCATCGCGCACGCGAGCGGACCGCCGCCAAAGGTCGTGCCGAGATCGTCGGTCTTCAGGTGCGCGGCAACGTGGTCCGCCATCAGCAGCGCCGCGCAGGGGAATCCGGCGCCGAGCGCCTTCGCGGTGGTCAGCATGTCGGGCGCGATGCCGTGCATGTTGGCGGCGAACGGGAAGCCGGTGCGGCCCATGCCGGATTGCACTTCGTCGAGGATCAGCAACGCACAGGTTTCGCTGCAGCGCGTACGTAACGCGGCGAGGTACGGCTGGCCGAGGTCGACGGCGCCGGCGACGCCCTGCACCGGCTCGGCGATCACGGCTGCGGTGTCGGTGCCGACCATGCGCTCGATCGCCGCGAGGTCGCCGCGCGGCAGGAACTCGACGTCGAATGGCGCTTGCGGGAATCCGTACCACTTCTGCGCGGCGCCCCAGGTGACCGCGCCGGCGGCCGCCGTGCGGCCATGGAAGCTGCCCTCGATCGCGACGACCTTGCGCCGGCCGGTGATCCTGAGCGCGAGCTTGAGCGCGTTCTCATTCGCCTCTGCGCCGCTGTTGACGAAGAACACGGTGTCGAGGCCCAGGCCCGCGAATCGGGCGAGTCGCATGGCCGCGCGCGCGCGCACCTCGAGCGGCACCGCATTGCTCTGGAACAGCAACGTCCGCGCCTGCTGCTCGAGCGCGGCCTGCCAGCGCGGATGCGAGTAGCCAAGCGCCGCCACGGCGTGCCCGCCGTACAGGTCGAGGATGCGCCGGCCGTCGCGCGTGCGCAGGTGCACGCCTTCGGCGTCGACGATGTCGAGCGGCCACTGGGCGTACACAGGAGCGAGATGGGAGTCGAGCGTAGGCATGGTCTGAAGCAGATGTGGAATAGGGGACAGGGGACAGGGGATGGGGGACGGTGAAGAGGTGCGGTGGTTGGGTTCAGTGCGTAGTCATTGCAGTCACGGGTCCAGTTGATTGCGGGCGGGTTGCTGGCGACGGTGAGGTTGCCGTTGCACCACTGTCCCCCATCCCCCATCCCCTGTCCCCTCTCCTCACGTCCATCCCGCCGCCGCCTGCATCAGCCCGGCAGTTTCCTCGTAGCCCAGCATGCGATTCATCCACTGCACGGCGCCGCCGGCGGCGCCCTTGGTCAGGTTGTCGATGGCGCACATCACGGCGACGCTGTTGCCGTGGGCGACCCCGGACAGCTGCGCATAGTTGCTCGCCACCACGTCCTTGACGCGCGGCAGCTCGCCGCCGACGCGCACGAACACGGACTGGTCGTAGTAGTCGCGCAATGCGTGCACCAGTTCGTGGCTGGTGATCGGCTCGCGCGCGACGGCCTGCACGGTGACGTGGATGCCGCGCGCGAACGGGCCGGAGTGCGGCACGAACATGAAGTCGGCTTCCACACCGCTCGCGGCCAGGGCCAATTCGCGGACCTCCGGCGTATGCCGGTGGGCGAGAGCGTTGTAGGCGTACAGGTCCGAGTGGCGCTGCGGGTGGTGGGTGCCCGCCGTCGGTTGCCGACCCGAGCCCGTGCTGCCGGTGATACCGCTCACGAACAGTCGCGGCTCGACGAGGCCGAGCGACAGCAGCGGCACGCTCGCGAGCAGGATCGCCGTGGCAAAGCAGCCCGGGTGTGCGACGTGCGGTGTCGGCAGCGAATTCAAATGCTCCGGTACCGCGCAGGTGAACTCCGCGATGCGTTCGGGCGCGCCATGGCCGTGCTTGTAGACCGCCTCGTAGGCGGCCGCGGTGCGGAAACGAAAATCGGCCGAGATGTCCACGACGCGCGGTCGCGTGCCGGCCAGCGCGGCGGCGGCCAGCAGCTTGTCGATCATGGTTGCAGACACGCCGTGCGGTGCGGCCGAAAACACCGCGGTGGCCGGGTTCGCGGTGACGTACTCGACCACCTCGTCGTGCCCCGCGAAGCGCAGGTGCGGCAACACCGGCTGCAAATGGCGAAAGAACTGCGCGACCGGCTCGTCGGGCTGGCTGTCGGAGGCGACGGCCGCCAGGTCGAGGTAGGGATGCGTGGCGAGCAGGCGCAGCAGCTCACCGGCCACGTAGCCGGTGCCTCC
>Ga0209391_10001562_pt1 | contig 11852 bp, 8 predicted proteins | sample PPLLak3March2015_FD_187246 | JGI IMG/M metagenome (GOLD analysis project Ga0209391, IMG submission 187246) | Freshwater sediment microbial communities from Prairie Pothole Lake near Jamestown, North Dakota, USA - PPLs Lake P7 Core (1) Depth... | ecosystem: Environmental > Aquatic > Freshwater >... | reverse complement strand
CTTCCAACTGGTGGCGGCGATGAACCCCTGCCCCTGCGGCTACCTGGGCGCCTTTGCTGACACCGGCAAGACCTGCCGCTGCACGCCGGATGGGATCGCGCGCTACCGCATGCGCTTGTCGGGGCCGCTGCTCGACCGCATCGACCTGCAGGTCGAGGTCAGCGCGGTCAAGCCCGAAGCCCTGATGGCCCAGGCCGACGGCGAGGATTCAGCCGCCGTGGCGGCCGCGCGGCGGCGCCAGATGCAGCGCCAGTCGATGCCGAACGCGGCGCTGGACGCCACCCGTAACGACACGCTGTGCAGGCCGGACGCGGCCGCGTCGCGCATTGCGCAAAGCGCGGCGCAGCGGCTCAACTGGTCGAGCCGCGGCCTGCACCGCGCGCTGAAGGTGGCCCGCACCATTGCCGAACCGGCCGGCGCCGAGACCATCGCCGCGGCCCATGTAGCCGAGGCGCTGCAGTTGCGCCGCTCGCGGTCCGACGCTACGCCATGAAGCCCAGATTGCGCTGGGCGGCGTTGTAGTTCGCCAGGTTCGGGAACAAGTCGAGCAGTTGGCCATCGCTCAGGCCGAACCAGCGCCCGAGCGTCGCACCAAGCTGGTCGACCGAGGTCTCGGGCAGCAGCGCGCCGTTGCCGATCTGGTTGGGGCTGCCGTCGAAGTTGTTGTTGTTGGCATTCTTCGCGCCCAGCACCGGGAAGTTGCCATACAGGTCACCGCCCTTCACCGCGCCGCCCATGACGAAGTGGTGTGAACCCCAGCCGTGGTCGGTGCCGTCGCCATTGCTGGTAAAGGTACGGCCGAAGTCGCTGGCGGTGAAGGTGGTGACGGCGTTGCGTGCGCCCATCGCACCCAGCGTGGTGTCGAAGTAGCGCAGCGCATGCGCCAGCTTGGCCATCAGGTCGGCATGGTTGCGGTTCTGCAGGTCATGCGTGTCGAATCCGCCCATGCTGACGAAGAACACCTGGCGCTTGGCCAGCACGCCGGCGTCGTTGCTGGCGTGAATCATGCGCGCCACGATCTGCAGCTGCTGGGCCAGCGAGTTGAAGGCCTTGGCGCCGGTCAGTGGGTTGTCGTACTGCAGCTTCGGGTCGCTGTTGGCGCTGTAGGTCGCCGGCGCCACCACCGGTGTGCCGAACAGTGCGTCGCCAGCCGGCTTCAAGGCGTTGCGCAGCGCAAACTCGGCGTCCATCGAACGCTTGCCCAGCGCAGCGATGTCGCGCTCGAAGACATGCGTGCCGCGTGTTGCCGAGACGATGCGTTGCATCGCGGCGCCGACATCGGCCGAACCGTAGACCCGGTTGTTGCTGTCGGTGCCCATGCGAATGGCACCGTTGGTGCTGACCTGGTACTGCTGGATCGAGTCGCCGGCCAGCCACACGGCGTTGCCCGCGGCCGAGATCGAGGTGAACACCGGCTTGCCATTCGCCGACGCGAGCAGGTCGCCCATGCGTCCGCCCCAACCGCGCGTGGCCCCTTCCGGTGCCAGAGCCTGCCAGGTGTTCTGCTGGTCGTTGTGCGAAAACAGACTCGCCGGCTTGGGGTGCGTGCTCTGGCTGTACTGCGCCTTGGTGGTAGGCATGACCAGCGGGCCGATGTTCGGCAGGATGGCTAGGCGCTTGTCGGTGTCGAACATCGTCTGCAGGCTGCCCATCACCGGGTGCAGCGCAAAGCTGCGGCCCTGGTTGTTGGTGGGCAGGATCGGCAGCACGCCGCCGAGGCGCTGCGGCGAACCCGCGGCCGAGCCCGCGTTGGCGGCGGTACCCGCCGCAAGCAACGCGATCGAATCCGGCGCCTGGTTGCGCACCGCGCTGTAGTTGGCCCATGACGACGTGTCCGTGGGCAGCACCATGTTGAAGGCATCGTTGCCGCCGAACAGGAACAGGCACACCAGCGCCTTGTAGTCGGGCGCGGCCTGCGCCGAAGCGGTGCCGAGCGCCGCCAGGTTCAGCGCCAGCGGCGCCGCCACCGGGCCGAGCAAGGCGCCCATCGCGCCGGCATGGCGCAGGAACAGGCGGCGGGAGGCGTTGTGGGAGTACATCGTGTGGATCCTTGGTTTCACGCTCGTCGGGGGTGGCGCTTCGGTCGGCCCCTACTTCTGCACCTGGTACTCGGGCGAGATCACCGCCAGGAAGATCGTGGCGTTGACGCGCGCGCGCTTGGCGCTGTTCACCTGCGCCTGGTTCGACCCAGTGGTGTTCAGCACCGGGATGGCGATCTTCTCGATCGCACCCTGGATCTCGCCTTTCAGTTCGGCCGGCATGCTGCCGCCCATCAGCTTGGCATTGACGCGTTCGACCAGTGCAGCCGGCTGGTCGGCCAGCGCGATTTCGGCGCTGAAATCGGCCTGCAGGTCACGCCGGTTCAGGACTACGCCGTTCACCGTGCCGTTTCCTTGACCCACGCCGGAGGCGATGTTGTCGCGCATGAAATTCACGTAGCCGGCGGCGGTGGTCTCATGCGCGATCTGCAGTTCCGGCACAGCCAGCGCCGAGGCGCCGGCCTCGGTGCCGGGTGGCACGTAGCCAGGACGGTAGAAGTTGAAGACCGAGGGCGAGCGCATCGGCGTCTGGCCCAACGCGGTGCCGGCGTTGTCGGTGTTGCCAACACGGAAGTTGCCGGTATCTGAGGTGAAGCCAAAGGCGCGCAGGAAGGCCGACAGCTTGAGCACCGGCTCGCGCAGCTTGCCGTCGGTGGCCGACATGCGTCGCGCCTCGGGATGCATCAGCACCGCCTTCAGCATGGCTTTCATGTCGCCACCGCTGCTCTTGAAGGCCGCGCTGACCGCTGCCACGTACTGCGGGCTGGGGTTGCTGGTGACCAGGCGCTGGATCAGCTGGCGGCCGATGAAAGGCCCGACATTCGGGTGTGCCGCCAGCGCGGTCAGGGCCGTGTTCAGACTCGCCTGCGGGTCGGCAGTGGTTTGGGCGGGAATGGTCGTGCCGAGGAAGGTCTTCTCTTCTTTGGCGTGATATTGCGGGTAGCCGACCATGTTCTTGAAGCTGCGGTCCGGGTCGGAGTTGCCGTTCGCCGATCCGCCAAAGAAGCAGCTGTTGTCGGGCCATTCGGGGCAATCCCAGCTCCATCCTGTGAACACCTTGGCCAAGCCGGCGATGTCGGCCTGGCCGTAGGTCTCCAGTGGCTTGCCGCCACTGGCGCGCGGGCTGCCGTCCTGGTTCAGCTCAACCAGGCCGATGGAAAACAGCTGCATCACCTCGCGCGCATAGTTTTCGTCCGGCACCCGGCCCGTGCGCGGATCGGCCTTCTGGTTGCGCATGTGCGACAGGTACATGCCCATCAGCGGGTGGCGCGACACCGCCTCGAGCAGATCGCGGTAGTTGCCCTGGCTTCTTTCAGCGAGCATGTCCAGCCAGGCGGCCACCGCGCGCGGGTTGTCGGCGACGCTGCTGTCCTGCATCGAGATGACGAAGATCTGCGACAGCGCGTACACGAATCGCTGGCGCAACTGGTCCTCGCCGGTCAGCGCCTGCCTCCAGAAGGACTCGAGCACCTGGTCCTGGCCGGCGCTGCCGGTCGGGTTGGTTGCCTTGATGGCAGCGTCCGCCGCCTGCCAGCTGGCGCGGTGCGAGACGGTCGGCTTGGCCAGCTGTTCGTCGATCCAGGCGCTGTAGCCGATGGCCATGACGCGGTCGACATCGGCATCGGTCGGCCCGAAGGTGGCCTGGATGAGAAAGCGTGCCGCCTGCTCGCGGGTGGCCGGCTTCTCGACCACGGGGCCAGATGGAGCGGCGCCAGGTGGAGCGGCGCCAGGTGGAGCGGCGCCAGGCGCAGGCGCCGATCCGGGATCGGCACTGGTGCCCGACGCGCCTTCGGTGCCGCTGTCACCTCCTCCGCCGCACGCGCCCACCAGCACGCTGGCGCAAAGAGCCAGACTCGCCAGGATGGGACGCCACAGAGGCCCCGCGTCCGCCGGAAATGCTCTCAGGTTCTTCACATCGATCCCCAACGTTGCGCAGTCGCGCGAAAGGGCACGCTCGGCGCGCGCCTCCTGTGCAGGGGATCATCGGCAGCGGCGAACGCGATCGATGCGGCGTTGTATCTACAAGTTGGTATAGGGCGCTTGCGCTTACATGCCGAAGCAGTTGAAACGTTCGCAGAAGCTGTTACAGAGACGGCGCAAGGTGGCGGCGCGCGGCCACGATGTCGATGGCCTGCCGGCGTGCCCAGTCCTCGGCCTGGTCATCACCGATGCGCCCGACGTTGAAGTACACCGCCTGCGGGTGTGCGAGGTAGAAGCCGCTGACGCTGGCCGCCGGCGTCATCGCCAGACTGTCGGTCAGGCCCATGCCGATGCTGTCGGCCTGCAGCACGCGGAACAGGTCACGCTTGACGCTGTGGTCGGGGCAGGCCGGGTAGCCCGGCGCCGGGCGGATGCCGCGATAGTTCTCTGCGATCAGCTCCTCGCTGCCCAGCGCCTCGTCCGGCGCATAGCCCCAGAACTCGGTGCGCACGCGCTGGTGCAGCCGCTCGGCGAAGGCTTCGGCCAGGCGGTCGGCCAGCGCCTTGAGCATGATCGCCGAGTAGTCGTCGTGGTCGTCGGCGAACTGCTTTTCCTTCTTCTCCACGCCCAGGCCGGCGGTCACCGCGAAGGCACCGATGTAGTCGCGCGCCACGCCCTTCGGGGCGATGAAGTCGGCCAGGCTGCGGTTCGGCCGTCGTACGCCGTCGATGACGGGGCGCTCAGTCTGCAGGCGCAGCGGCGTCCAGCGCAACGCCACCTCGCTGCGCGTCTCGTCGGTGTAGACCTCGATCGTGTCGTCATCCACGGTGTTGGCCGGCAGCAGCGTGATCACCCCATTGGCCTGTAGCCATCGGCCTTCGATCAGCCGGTGCAGCAGCCGCTTGCCGTCGCTGAACACGCGCTGCGCCTCGCTGCCCACCACCTCGTCGCGCAGGATCTGCGGGAACGGCCCGGCCAGGTCCCAGGTCTGGAAGAACGGGCCCCAGTCGATGTAACGGGCCAGCTCGGTCAGGTCGTAGTTGCGGAACTCGCGCCGGCCGATGAACCTGGGCCGCGGCGGTGTGTAGCCGGCCCAGTCGATCGGCGCCTTGTTGGCCCGCGCCGCCGCCAGGCTGACCAGCGGCGTCACCTTCTTGTTGGCGTGCTGCTCGCGCACCTTGGCGTAGTCGGTGTTCAGCTCGGCCACGTAACGCGCGGCACGGTCGTCAGACAGCAGCTCGGAGCACACGCCCACGCTGCGCGAGGCATCGGGCACATAGACCACCGGGCCTTCATAGTGCGGCGCGATCTTCACCGCGGTGTGCACACGGCTGGTGGTGGCGCCGCCGATCAGCAACGGGATCTTCTTCACGCGGAACCAGTCGTCGCGCTGCATCTCGGCGGCGACGTGCTGCATCTCCTCCAGGCTGGGCGTGATCAGGCCCGACAGGCCGATGATGTCGGCGCCCTCGACGCGCGCCTTGGCCAGGATGTCTTGGCAGGGCACCATCACGCCCATGTTGACGACCTCGAAATTGTTGCACTGGAGCACGACGGTGACGATGTTCTTGCCGATGTCGTGCACGTCGCCCTTGACGGTGGCGATGACGATCTTGCCCTTCGGTCTCGCCTCGCCGCCGCCGGCGATCAATTGCTGCTTCTCCTCCTCGATGTAGGGCAGCAGGTGGGCCACCGCCTGTTTCATCACGCGCGCGCTTTTCACCACCTGGGGCAGGAACATCTTGCCGGCACCGAAAAGGTCGCCGACGACGTTCATGCCGGCCATCAACGGCCCTTCGATGACGTGCAGCGGCCGGCCACCCTTGGCACTGATGCCCTGCCAGCACGCCTCGGTGTCCTCGACGATGAAGTCGGTGATGCCGTGCACCAGCGCATGGCTCAGCCGCTCTTCCACCGTGCCGGCGCGCCAGGCGAGGCGGGCCGAGTCGTCCTTGGCTGCGCCCTTGGCGTTCTCGGCGATCTCCACCAGCCGTTCGCCGGCGTCGGGACGGCGGTTCAACACCACGTCCTCGACACGCTCGCGCAGGCCCTGCTCCAGGTCGTCGTAGACGCCGACCATGCCGGCGTTGACGATGCCCATGTCCATGCCGGCCTGGATGGCGTGGTATAGGAACACGGTGTGGATGGCCTCGCGCACCGGATCGTTGCCACGGAAGCTGAAACTCACGTTGGACACGCCGCCCGACACCTTGGCACCGGGCAGGTGGGCCTTGATCCAGCGCGTGGCCTCGATGAAGTCCACCGCGTAGTTGTTGTGCTCCTCGATGCCGGTGGCGATGGCGAAGATGTTCGGGTCGAAGATGATGTCCTCGGCAGGGAAGCCCACTTCGTCGACCAGGATGCGGTAGGCGCGCTCGCAGATCTCGATCTTGCGCTGGTAGGTGTCGGCCTGGCCCTTTTCGTCGAAGGCCATCACCACCGCCGCGGCACCGTAGCGGCGCACCAGCTTGGCATGGTGGCGGAAGGCGTCCTCGCCTTCCTTCAGGGAGATCGAGTTGACGATGCCCTTGCCCTGGATGCACTTCAGGCCGGCTTCGATGACCTCCCACTTGGAGCTGTCGATCATGATCGGCACGCGTGCGATCTCGGGTTCGCCGGCAATCAGGTTCAGGAAACGCACCATGGCCGCCTTGCTGTCGAGCATGGCCTCGTCCATGTTGATGTCGATGATCTGAGCGCCGTTTTCCACCTGCTGGCGGGCCACGGCCAGCGCCTGCTCGAACTCGCCATTGAGGATCATGCGGGCGAAGGCCTTCGAGCCGGTGACGTTGGTGCGCTCACCGATGTTGACGAACAGCGATCCGGCATCGAGGGTCACCGGCTCCAGGCCGGACAACTTCATCGGCGGGACCGTGGGGCGGGCGGCGGCAGTGTTCATGGGGCTCGGCTTCATCGATGGCCCGCTGGACTCACCGCGGACCTTGGGGTCGGGTGAGCGCGGTTGACGAGAAACCAACCCAAGCCTGGCAGTCCGCGGACCGTCGCAGCGCTCCTTGGGAGGCAGGATATTGTAGTTGCGGGGGCTGCGGCACGCGGGTGCCGTACCGCACGTTCAGGCGGCGACCAGATCGCTGAACAGGGCACCATGCCGGCAGCGCGGCTTGTAGCGGCCCACCCGTTCGGCAATCTGCGCGATGTGCTCCGGTGTGGTGCCGCAGCAGCCGCCGGCGATGTTGAGGAAGCCGGCCTGGGCAAAGCCTTCCATCAGCTCGCCGGTGACGTCCGGCGTCTCGTCGAAGCCGGTCTCGCTCATCGGGTTGGGCAACCCGGCATTCGGGTAGCAGCTGATGAAGGTGTCGCCGGCCACCTTGGCCAGCTCCTCGATGTACGGGCGCATCAGCGCCGCGCCGAGCGCGCAGTTAAGCCCCACGGCCAGCGGCTTGGCATGGCGCACCGAATGCCAGAACGCGCCCACCGTCTGTCCGGACAGGATGCGCCCGGAAGCATCGGTGACGGTGCCGGAGACGATCACCGGCAAGCGCTCGCCGGTGGCTTCCATCAGCTCGTCCAGCGAAAACAGTGCCGCCTTGGCGTTGAGCGTGTCGAAGATCGTTTCCACCAGGAACAGGTCGCAACCGCCTTCGAGCAGCCCGCTGGCCTGCTCGTAGTAGGCCTGGCGCAACTCGTCGAAAGTGACGTTGCGCGCCGCCGGGTCGTTGACATCGGGGCTGATGCTGGCAGTGCGCGGCGTCGGGCCCAGCGCACCGGCGACGAAGCGCGGCTTGTCGGGGGTGCTGTACTTGTCGCAGGCCACGCGCGCCAGCCGGGCCGCAGCGACGTTCATCTCTCGGGCGATGGCGCCCAGGCCGTAGTCTTCCTGCGCGATGCTCGTGGCGCCAAAGGTGTTGGTCTCGACAATGTCGGCGCCGGCCGCCAGGTACTGCTCGTGGATCTGGCGCACCACCTCGGGTCGCGTCAGCACCAGCAGATCGTTGTTGCCCTTCAGGTCCTTCGCATGGTCCTTGAAGCGCTCACCGCGGAAGGCCTCCTCGCCCAGGTGGTAACGCTGAATCATCGTGCCCATCGCGCCGTCGATGATCAGGATGCGCTGCTGCAGCAGCGCCGGCAGCGCCGCGCCGCGGGTGAAGGTGGTGCTGGTGGCATTCATGGTGGAATTGTCCGTCACTTCCTTGGCAGGCATGGCCGCCACTACGATCAGGACTTCGTACGAAAGCACGGATCGGCGCGCCGCGCCGGACGGTCGTCACGCGTGAAAGCAGATACCGGAACTCCAGACATGGCCGTGCGGCGCCTGCTGCACGGCCGTGGACTGCGCTTCGCGCTGCGCCCGCGCGACCTGCCCGGCCGGCCCGACATCGTGCTGCCGAAGCGGCGCAGCGTGATCTTCGTGCGGGGCTGCTTCTGGCATGGCCATGACTGCCCGGACGGCCATGCCGCGCCCAGGTTCAAGGTCGGCGCGTGGGCCGAGAAGATCGCCGCCAACCGCACCCAGGACGAGCAGCTGCGCGCGGCGCTGCGTGCTGCCGGCTGGCACGTCGAGACCGTCTGGGAATGCCAGATCGAACAAGCCGACGTCGTCAACCGGCTGGCGGCACGCCTGCTGCAGCGCTGAACTGAGCTACGACTTCACGAAGCCGATGCCGCGCCGCTGCCGCACCTCGGGCTTGACGCGGTGCTCGCTCTCCAGCTGGGAGAGGAACTCGTCAGGCTCGAAGGCTTCGCCGAGGATCTGCACCTGGCGCTTGACCGCAGCAAAGTCACCGGCCGCCAACTGGTCCAGCGCAGCCAGGCGCAGGCGCTGCTCGTCGTTCAGGCGCTGCGCCTCGCCGCCCAGCGCCTCGGCGACGAACATGCGCTCGCGTTGTTCGCGCGTCAATACATGGAAGCGCAGCTTGAAGGTGAAGCGACGAAGCGCCGCCTCGTCCAGGTCCTCGAACAAGTTCGTGGTGCAGATGAACACGCCCCCAAAGCGCTCCATGCCCTGCAGCATCTCGTTGACTTCGGTCACCTCGTAGTGGCGCTCGGCCAGGCGCCGGCTGCGCAGAAAACTGTCGGCCTCGTCCAGCAGAAGCACCGCGCCCTCGGTCTGCGCCTCGTCGAACATGCGCGCCATGTTCTGTTCGGTCTCGCCGACGTACTTGCTGGCGATGTCGCTGGCCTGGCGGATCATCAGCGGCCGCTGCAGCGCAGCGGCGATGTGCTCGGCCAGTGCCGTCTTGCCGGTGCCCGGTGCGCCGTGGAAGCAAAGGCTGCCGTGACCGCGGCGCTTCAGTGCCTCGATGATGCGCGGCACCTCGAAGCGCGACTCGACGTTCAGCAACCCGAGGTCGTAGGCGGTGACCACCGGCCGCGCGCCACGCTCGCTGGCGCTGCCCAGCGCCTGGTCGGCATTGCCGAGCTGGCGCTGGATCAGCGCTTCAAAGTCGCCACCGCCGTCGTGCGCCAGCTGCGCAAAGCGCACCGCGGTGCGGATCTGCGCTGGCGTCAGCGCGCGCCGCTCGGCCAGCTTGGCGGCGAAGCCCTCGCCCACCGGCGCGCCGGCCAGCGCGCGCGCCACCAGTGCCTCTCGCGCGCCCGGCGGCGGGCTCTTCAGCAGCAGGTGGTACTGGAAGCGCCGGCGAAAGGCGGGGTCGATCTGCTCGATGCGGTTGGTCACCCATATCACCGGCACCGGGTTGGTCTCGAGGATCTGGTTGACCCAGGCCTTGCCGCTGACGCTGCCCGAAGGGCTGGCATCGGAGCTGTCCAGGCGCGCGATCAGCTGCGCGGCTTCGGTGCTGATCGGCGGGAACACGTCCTCCACCTCGTCGAAGAGCAGCGCCACCTCGGCGCTGCTCTTTAGGAACACCTGGCTGATCTGCAGGCTGCGGTAGCGGTCGCGGCCGGACAGCGAGTTGCCGTCGCGGTCGGCATATTCCACCTCGTACAGCTCCAACCCGGCCGCGGCAGCGCAGACCTTGGCCAGTTCGGTCTTACCGGTGCCCGGCGGGCCGTACAGCAGCACGTTGACGCCCGCCTCCTTGCGTGTCACGGCATTGCGCAGCAGCGCGCACAGCACCCGTGCATCCTCAGCCACGAAGCCAAAGTCGGCCAGTGCCAGCTCGCTCTTCGTCGCCGGCCGGGTGAACACGGCCATCAGGTCGCCGGGCTGCGGGTACTCGCGCATCAGCACGGGCGGCAGTTGCTCGCTAACCTTCATCAGGTCGGCCAGGTCGGTGATGTTGTGCTCCGAGATCAGGTTCTCGACCATGCCCACGCGCTCCAGACGCGAGCCGGCGCGCAGCGCCTCGGCCACGTCGCGCGCGTCGACGCCGGCCACCGCGGCGATCGCGGCATAGGCCTCCTGCGCGCTGGAGACCTTGAACTCGACCAGCAGGCCACGCAGGTCGCGCTGATAGCGGGCGAGGGTGCCGTAGAGTAGCAGCGCGCGCTCGGCCGGGTTCAGTTGCAGCAGCCCGGCCAGCGCGTCGATGTTCTTCTCGACCAGCGTGGCCTCCTTCTTGAGCCGCCGCTCCAGCCAGTCGCAACTGGCACCCAGTACCGCCAGCAGGTCCTTGGGCGCGTCCTTGACGTATTCGTCGAGGTAGAAGAACAGGCTGCCTTCCTCGTAGGCGCCGCGCCAAGCGCCGTGGCGAGCGATGAAGGCCTCGTCGGCCAGCGCCTCGTGCCCGCGCCAGGCCTCATTGCCCTTGCAGCGCAGTCGCAGGTACGCGCGCAGCCGCGCCAGCACCACCGGCGGCCATACCAAGTGGCGGCCGGTCAGTGCCAGCAGGCTGTTGCAGTCACGACGCAGGTTGAAGCGCCCGGCCTGCCGCAGCGTGAGCGTCAGCACGAAGTGCGAGCACAGCCGGTCGAGCATCGGCGCTTCCACCAGACCGGGCGACAGCACCCAGCGGGCTTCGGCTTGGCCTTTGGCCATGGCACCTCCTGGCGTGATCCGCGATGCGCGGCATCTTGGCGCAGGGCGTGGCGGGCCGCAAGCCCCCGGGACGGGCCGGGCCTTGTCGCGTCAGTGCAGATGCACCGGCTGCTGGGCCAGGGTGGTGTAGCCGGCGATGTAGTCGTCCAGCGCTTCCTGCGTGGGGCCGCTGTCGATCAACGCCTGCACGCCGTCCTTGAAGCTCTGCGCCACGGCACCTTCGATGAAGATGCCCTTGCGCGCAAACTTGTCGACGATCTCGAAACCGCCCCGTGCACCACCTTCCGCCTGCGTGTCGGCCAAGCCGAACTCGATCTGCAGCACCGCAAAACTGTCCGAGTTGTAGAGCATCTGCATGAGGGAACCTCCTGCGCACCTACCTGGGTGCGGCAGCGTCGATTTCAAGGCCGCTGTCCAGTGCCACCAGTTCCAGCTGCAGCGTCTGGCCGCCGGGCAGCGTGGTGAACACCGCGCGCACCGGCAGGTGTTGGCGCGCCGGGTCGAGCCAGACTTCGACCCGCGTGTCGTAGGGCCGGGTCGGCTCGCGCCGCAGCTGCAGCGCGCGGGCCACGGTGCCGGCCGGCAGCTCCAGCGCCTCGTGCCCCAGCACCTCGAAGCGCCAGGGCTCGGCATCGCCACGGGTGCCGGCGACGAACAGCGTCACCACTGCGCAGTCGCGGGCCAGCGCGGCATCGGCCTCGAGGATGGCGGGCAGCTGGGTCATCCAACTCAGCCGGTCCTGGGCGCCCGGCGGCAGCGAGTAGGCCACCTGCGGGCTGGAGAAGGTGACCGTCGCCGCCTAGCGCTGGAAGTTCACAGCCCGTTGCTCCCGGGCGCGGCGCAGCTCGACATGGCGCAGCGGCGCCACCCCATCGGCATCGATCTGCCCGCGAGTAACCATCCCCCGTACATGGACGCCCCCGGTTTGCCAAGTTCTCAATTCATGATGCCTAGAAGGTAAAGATTGCACCCGTACATTCGGACTTTGCGTG